>JAEEGL015437186.1_pt1 | contig 28503 bp, 27 predicted proteins | sample 9134231 | NCBI WGS metagenome assembly JAEEGL01 (sample SAMN16246548, study PRJNA631951) | gut metagenome | biome: gut microbiome; feature: rumen; material: fiber-attached | host: Bos | place: Iran: Karaj | collected 2018-10
ATATCTACTCTCTAATATATTATTCTCAAGAACTGCCTCTTTTACTCGGCATTCTTTTTCTTTTGTATGCATACAATCTTTAAAAGGACAAGGATAATTTCTAAATTCTCTAAAAGCATTTCTTATTTCTTCTTTACTAACACCATTAAAATCTAAAGCACTAAAACCAGGTGTATCCATTACTTTACCATTAAACTCTTCAAATAATTCTACAACTCTAGTAGTATGTTTTCCTCTACCTAAAGCTTGTGATACTTCTCCTGTTTCTAAATTCCAATTAGGATTTAACCAATTAAGTAAAGTACTTTTTCCAGCTCCTGTTTGTCCTGTAAAAACAGAAGTTTTATCACTAATTAATTTTTTAATTTTTAATAAATCAGTATTAGATACTACTGTATATCCTAAATCTTCATAATATCTTAGTACTTTATATATTTCATTTAATTCCTCTGTATCTACTAAATCTTCTTTAGTAATGCATATAATTGGTTCTACCTTTTTAATCTCCATTAAAGTAATTAATTTATCTAACAAATTTAATGAAAAATCAGGTGTTTTTAAACTAGTAATTAGAAATGCTTGATCTATATTAACTACTTTAGGTCTTTGAAACTCATTCTTTCTAGGTAATATTTCTTCAATTAAATGTTTTTCTTTACTGAAAAGAACATAGTCCCCCACTGTTGGAGTAATATGTTCTTTGCGAAATATACCACGACATTTACAAGGATAAGTTTCTCCTAAATAGCTAACATAATGTAAATCACTAACTATTTTAATTATTTGTCCTTGCATAAACCCTCCTATTATGGTTGTTGTTGAGTATTTGTATTTTGATTTTCTCCATCAGATGTATCATCGCCTGTATCTTGTGGCGGAATGACTGTAGGCGGCTCTTTAGCTACAGTAATCTTAAATGTAGAACCTTTAATTATAGTAGATCCTTTAGGTCTATTTTGAGCTATAATTTGGCCGGCCTTATATTTCCTTGTTTCTTCATAAGTAACATCTATTGTTAGACCATATTCATCACAGAATTTTTCTACATCTCCAACTGTCCAATTTTCTCCATTAACAGTTACATCTGGATATTTTTCAACAATATTAGGTATGTATAAAATAATTGAATCTCCTTCTTTTACTTCACTACCTTTAGCAAGACTTTGACCAATTATTTCTTGTTCATCATACTCTTTATCTTTCTTTTCTACTTCTTTTTTCTCTACTGTTACTGTTAATCCTTTTGCTTCTAGTAATGTTTGTACTTTTATATAGTTTTGGCCAGTGTAATCATCTAATTTAAATGTTTCTTCACCACTACTCTTATAAATAGTTACTTTACTACCATATTTAATATTTCTTCCTTCTCCAGGAGAAGTTTTAACTACTCTATTTTTCTTTATTTTTTTACTTGCAACGCTCTTAATCTTAGGATTAACTTCAAATCCCAACTTATGTAATTTCTTTTCACAAGCACTTACTTTTAATCCTTTACAACTAGGTACAGTTACAGCTTTTTTATTAGTAACTGCTGGTACAATAAAGAATATTAATAATAGTAATAATACTAATCCTCCAAATACTGAAGATAATATAATTATTAATTTTTTATTCTTTTTATCCTTCTTCTCATCAGACTCTTCTAACTTTTCAGCTAAATCTCCAGTATCTTCTATATCATCTTCTAAGAATTTATCTATTTCTTCATCTTCTTTAGCTTCTTGTCTTTTCTTAGTTGCTCTCTTGCTTCCTTCATTTTCGTGTTCAGGATATTTATATTTTAATTTCTCTTCATTCATACGATCATCATCTAGAGCTGTTAATAAATCTTGATGCATTTCTTTAGCATTATCATATCTATTTTTAGGATTCTTAGCTGTAGCTCTTAAAATAATATTTTCAATACTTTGAGGTATTGCTGGATTATCTTCTCTTAAACTTGGAAGTGGATCCTTCATATGTTTTAGAGCTATTTCTACAGCATTCTCTCCTTTAAATGGAAGAGATCCTGATAATAATTCATAGAAAATAATTCCCATTGAATAAATATCACTTTTAGTAGTACAACCTTTTCCACTAGCTTGTTCTGGTGGTAAATAATGTACACTTCCCATTACACTATTAGTTTGTGTAAGTTGGGTAGAATTAAGGGCCATTGCAATACCAAAATCAGTAATTTTAATTTGCCCATCATCTTTAATCATAATATTTTGTGGTTTTAAATCCCTATGAATAATATATGAATCATGAGCGTGTGCCATTCCATCAGTAAGTTGTAACATTATATCTAATGCTTCACTTAACGTTAATGTTCCACGCTTCTTTAATAATTGTTTTAATGTTTTTCCTTCAATATATTCCATTACGATATAATAAAGGCCATCGTCCTCTCCTACATCATACATCTCTACTATATTAGGATGTGCTAGAGATGATGCTGAAAGTGCTTCTCTTTGGAATCTTCTAACAAATTTTTCATCATTAGATAAATCTCCTCTAAGAATCTTAATAGCAACATTTCTATCTAGAATTTTATCATGTCCTAAATAGACATTTGCCATTCCACCTTCTCCGATAGAACGCAATATCTCGTAACGGTCATTAATTGTTTGTCCTTTAGAAATCATTAATTGTCACCTTCTTCGCTACGTACCAAATAAGCAACCGAAATATTATCTGTTCCACCCCTATTATTAGCTTTCTTAATAAGCTTAATAACTTTGTCTTCTACATCTCCATCACCTAGAAGAACTTTTTCTATTCCTTCTCTATCTAACATATTAGTAAGACCATCACTAGCAATCAAAATCTCACTAATTTCCATATCACAATCAAATATATCTACATCTACTTCTGATGCAGCACCTAATGCTTTCATAAGTACATTTTTCTTTGGATGAGTTGAAGCCTCTTCTTTAGTAAGTTCTCCAGCCGATACTAGAAGATTTACTAAAGTATGATCATAAGTTACTTTATGAAGTTTATCATCTTTCATAACAAAACCTGAAGAATCCCCTACATTTCCAAATAATAAATATTCTTTTGTAAGAATAGCCATTACTAAAGTAGTTCCCATACCTTTGCTTTCCGGATGACTTTTTTCATGCTGAAAAATTAAAGTATTAACTTCATCAACTACATCTCTAATCCAATTGACTGCATCTACTTTACTCATATTAATAAATGTCTCTTTAAAGTGTTTTCCTACATACCCAATAGCTATAGATGAAGCAACTTCTCCAGCGGAATGTCCCCCCATACCATCAGCAATTGCCATTAAGTAATCGCCTTCACTATTTTTTACAATTATTACGCTATCCTCATTATGATCTCTTACCTTACCTGCATCAGTTAAATAAAAAGACTTCATACTTCCTCCTTTTTACTTCTTAGTTGTCCACAGGCAGCACTTATATTACCACCGAATTCTCTCCTTATAGTTACATTAATATTATTCTTTTTAAGTATATCATAAAAACGCATAATTTGAACAGTATTTGTTCTTTTATAACCAATATTATTTGTTTCATTATAAGGTATTAAATTAATATAACAATTAATACCTCTAACTAACTTAACTAACTCTTTAGCATCCTCTTCTCTATCATTAATATCTTTTAACATAATATACTCAAAAGTAAGTCTTCTATTAGTCTTTTTAACATATTCTTTAAGGCAAGGAATTAACTTATCTAATGGATATACTTTATTAATAGGCATTAACTCATCTCTTAATTTATTATTAGGAGCATGAAGAGAAATAGCTAAATTTATTTGCATATCTAAATTACTAAATTCTTCTATCTTAGGAATAATTCCACAAGTACTTACCGTAATATGTCTAGATCCTATATTAATACCTTTTTGATCATTAATAATTTTAAAGAAATCAACTAAGTTATCATAATTATCAAACGGTTCTCCTATACCCATTACTACAACATGACTAATTCTTGATTTTATATCTTCTTCAACCATAAGGATTTGTAAAACCATTTCATATGTTTCTAAGTTTCTTACTTTTTTTCTTCTTCCTGATTCGCAAAACTTACATCCCATATTACAACCAACTTGTGAAGAAACACAAATACTTTTACCATAATCATGCATCATTAAAACAGCTTCTATATGTTCTCCATCATAAAGTTCAAATAAATATTTATATACATCTTTATCTCTTTGTACTTCTACTATTTTTAAAGGACTAATAGAGTATTCACTACTAATCTTTTCAATTACTTCTTTCTTGATATTAGTAATTTCAGAATAATCTTTAATTCTTTTTACATATAACCAATCAAATAATTGGAGAGCATGATATTTTTTAGAACCAATACTTAAAAAATACTTTTCTAATTTTTCTCTACTAAAACCATAAATACTCTTCACTATTATCACCTAATTTCTCCTTAATTATATAATATTTTATTAAAAATAAAAAGATGGATTATTCTCCATCTTCTAATTTTTTTTCATAATTTTCTATATCACTAGCACTAGCTTTAGAAAGTGATATATCAGTAGTATTAAATATATTGATTTCATTATATTGAGCTTCAAATTCTATCTCTTTACCAGTAACTAGTTTTTTAATATAATAACCTTTCTTAATAATAGAATCTTCATTCTTATAAGATATTGTTATGAATCTATCAATTACTCTATTACCTTTATTAGTTAATATACCTTTTACTACTACCATATTTAAATCATTATATTTATATATTACTACATCTTTTAAACATATTTTATCAACACATTTTTCTTGTTTTAAATTATCATTATCATTTCTTTCTCTATTTTGTTCTTCATCGTATGTACTACTACCCAAATCAACATAATTAGGATCATCTTCTGGATTAACTAAGTCATCTCCAACAGCGTCCTCTAATATTTCTTGAGTTACAGTTAGTGGTTTATTATCACTACCTTTATTAAAGCCCAAAGCATAAGCACCATAAGCTATTAATATTACTGAGATAATTATTGTAATTGCAATTACTATTTTCTTCTTCATCATTTACCTCCTACCCTGAAACTATTGTCCATCCTTGAGCCGGACCATATGGTGCGGTTGGACAAACATATTTCCAATCAGATGCTAAATGATAACTAGTACCACTACTATTAGAACAATAATGATAATAAGCTGTTGTATGATAATGACCGGCAGTACAATACCAACCACCCACACTATGTTTTTTGTTACCTCTTAATTTACAGTTGTTAGAACCATAACAAGATTTAGTATTACACTTAGATCCTCCAGATGATTTGTCTTCACTCTTACATCTAGAACCGTCATAATATGAATAAGCTAATCTATTATAAGTTCCTCCACCACACTTCTTAGTACATGTTTTTCCGTCTTTATAAGTAACTTTACTACAACAAGTCTGAGTATTACATGAAGTAGATGATTTTTCAGCATTCTTAGTACCACATTGATGAGAAGTGTGTCCACTTACAGAACTATATTTAGTACCAGTACGACTCTTAGTACCACTACCACATTTCTTAGAACAATCTCCATAAGCATTCCAACTAATTGTGGTTGCTTCACATCTATCAATGTTATAAGTTCTTGATACACAATCTCTATGGTTTCCAGCCGCATCATAAACTACTGTCATAATACTTCTTTGACCTTGTCCAGTGATAGATGCTGTTGTTGTAGTAGGTTTATTACCACTACTCCATTTTTTATATGTAATTCCATTAACTTTTTTATCATTAGTAGAACTATCAGTATACCAATCCCATTTAGTAGTATCATTAGTAAAACCAAATGTGAAGTTTACTGAAGCTGCATCTGTCCAAGTACCAGTAGCTAATGTTTTATTATTAGCTTTAGCTGTAACAGTTGGACAATTAGGAGCAGTTCTATCTAATATAGCTGTATATGATGCTACTGGAGAACAATTTCCAGCTGTATCACATGCTTTAAATGAAACTGTTGAAGTTCCTTCTGGATTAATATTTAGATAACTACCACTCTTATATGTAGTATTATTACCTATTGCCCCACTAGTAACATAATAATAAGTAATAGTTCCAAAATGATCAGTAGAATCACTTGCTTTAGCAAATATCCAACCACTAAGTAATGTATTATTACTATGTTCAGTTAATCCTGTACTTCCTTTAACATCAGTTGCATTACTCTTCTTATAACCTCTTACTTTAGGTGTAGTTGGAGGAGTATTATCATTATAATAGATTTTACTATTACACCAACTACTATTTATATTATTAGCATTATCTCTACCTTTTATTCTTACTTTTACTTCGCCATCTTTAATAGGTAAAATTACTAAACTATTTTTATCTTTAGTAGTTGTGTTACTCCAACTAGTACCACCATCATATGATATTTGATAATCATAATTTTGTAAGTCATCTGCACCGAATTTTAGGTTTATTTTTACTCCTCTTACAGGTGTCTTCTCAGCCAAGGCTTGATTATTTTCATCTACAGCACTAATTGTAGGACAAGCAGGAGGCTCATGGTCAAATCTAAATGGTCCATATCTTTCAATTTTAGTAATAGAATTATTAAGAATATTTTGTACTCTTACTGGTTTAACATATAAATAATAAGTATTAGTTTCATTACCTTTCATAGTAATAGATTTAGATTCTAATACCACTTCTTTTCCTGTTGTTTTAGTATATGGATTGTTATAATCATAGTTTTCATAATTATCAACGCCATCAGCACTAGTTCTAGTACTCCAGGCATATGCTATCTTTTGTCCCTTAGTAAAACCATAATTATCATGTAAATATATCTTAATACTCTTCTTTTTAGAAGTATCAAACATATCTGAAGTTGTTCCTTTTTCAGTAGCAACAGTAATATGTGGTTTTCCATCATCTAATAGACATTGTTCTGCTAAAGCATCAATATCACTATAAGTAATAACCCCATTAGAATTCTCACAACTAATATATGTTTCATAAGCATATTCTCTATTAAATTTCTTTATAATAGCAAAACTATCTCTATTAGGATTATTACAAGTTATATCTTTAAGTGCTATATCTTTAGCAACTTTTTTATTCATTAATTCAGTTAAAGATATTTTTTGACAGCCATGATCTGCATTGCCAAACAAATCATCACTATAGGAATCGTTATAAAGTTTACCACTAGTCTTAAGAGATTTTTTATAGTTATCATATTGAGCTTGAGACTGTTTAATTTGTACCGCTCTTAAAGTAGGTATAGCTATAATAGTAAGTATTGCTAGTATGGAAATACTAACTAACAATTCTACTAGAGTAAAACCTCTTCTCTTATGACCCTTCCCTCTAAATATTCTTTTCATAAGACAGTCCTCCTATTATTAATTTTAACTTATTTAGTAAACTATTACAATAAAAAAAAACACATAATATATGTGTTTTAATTAATTGGGCTCTTAATATTTTCAATTTCTCCATAATTACTATACTCTAAAACTATTTTTAAATTATTACTACATTCCTTTTTATATGTAGCAAAACTATCTAAAGTAAATTCCAATTTATTAACATACCCATCTTTATCAGTATTTAATACCAAAGTATTAGCTTCATCACTAATATCAATATCTTTATCTTCCATTAACTTAATAATAGTATTAGTACTAATTAAAAAATCATATTTTTGTCTTTTATCATCAAACTCTGTCTTAGATAAATAATAACTATTAGTAAATAAATCATTAATATTATCAAATTCTATAAAATAATAATATTTAAATGGATTATCTCCTTTAACAAAAGAACCACTCTTATTATTAAAGAAACCATCACTATTTTTATAATAATCTACTCCATTAAAAGTAAATATTTCATTTTTACCATCTTTCTTACCATTATATTCATACTTATCATTTCCACATTTAATAGTATAAGTATAACTATAATTATCAGAAAGTAAATTCTCAATAGAATAATCATAAGCATTACCTTTTTCATAATCTTCATAAGTAACTGGTTTAGGAGTTACTACTCTAACTAAAATCATTAAAAAGATAAAAAATATTAAATATCCCATAAAGAATAAAATAGCTTTCCCTTTAGGTTTTTTATATACTTCTTTAATAAATTCAATATATTTTTTCATTATTTAAACACCTTACCTAGTAGTTTATCGCGGCCTATACCATTAACATAACTAGTAGCGTCCATTCTCTTCTTACCAAAAGGTTTTAATTCTGTAATTATTATTTCTCCATCACTACATTTTACACTAATACCACGTTTACTTATATCTACTATTTCCCCATTCTTTTTATTCTCAAAACTTCTATCTCCTATTATACTACTATATATTTTAACTTCTAAATCATCTAGTATGGCATTTGCACTAGGTACTGGACAAAGACCTCTAATAAGATTAAATACTTCTCTTTTAGTCTTATTAAAATCAATATGTTCTTCTTCTCTTTTAATATTATATCCAAAAGTTACTTCAGCTTCATTTTGTTTAATTCTTTCATTAGTACCGTCTATAATACTAGGTAATGTTTCTAATAATAAGTCTCTACCAAGTACACTTAATTTATCATGAATACTTTCTAGATTATCACTATCAGTAATTGGTATTTCTCTTTGACTTATCATATCTCCATCATCCATTCCTGGAGCCATATACATAATAGTAATTCCCGTCTTATCATATCCATCTATAATAGCATGATGTATAGGAGCACCACCTCTTAGTTTAGGAAGTAATGATCCATGAACATTAATACAACCAAGTTTAGGATAATCAAGTATTACTTTGGGAATAATTTGTCCATATGCACAAGTAACAATAATATCTGGATCTAAGGCAAGTATCTCCTCATAATCTTGTCTTATTTTTATTGGTTGAAATACTTTTATATTATGTTTTAAAGCAACTTCTTTAATAGGAGTAGCTTTTAATTCTTGTTTTCTTCCAACTTTCTTATCAGGTTGACTAACTACACCAATAACATCATAGTTTTCAATTAAACCCTCAAGTACTGGAACTGCAAAATCAGGTGTTCCCATAAATATAACTTTCATTTTACCACAACCATTCCAATGAAATTATAACATAAAAAAAGAACTAAAAATAGTTCTTATAATAAAACATATAAAATTGTCATTATTACTCCTATAGAAACTAATAATGCTCCTCCTAGTAATAATGCTGTTACTGAACCATAACTATTTTGAAATTCATAAGCTACTTTTTCTTCTTTTTCTCTATATTCTTCTTCTTTTATTTCTAATATTTCTTCTTTCTTCTTCTCTACTATAGGATCTAGCTCTACTATTTCAAAATCTTCAGTATTTAATCTACTACTATAATTAATTCTATTGTTTCTAGCATACATTATATTATCAACAGCTTCATTAATATCTAAACTTATATCATTAGCTAAAACATTAATATCTATACTATCTCCATCTTCTAATATTCTTCTTTTAATTAGTAATAAACTAATCTTTTTATCTGCTCTATGTAGTAAATTCCATTCTTTATCTACTACATCTAAAACAAATTTCTTATCTATTTCACTAAAATCATACATAAAGAATATTCTTTTTAAGTTCTTAATACAAGCCTGATAATCATCTCTAACATAAGCATTTTCATCAATTTTTTTATCTATATCTTTATTACTTATAATATTATAAAAATACATAGGAGATCTTAATGAAGAACTACATGCATATAATATATTATCAGTAAAAGAAACTTCTTTTTTATTAAAATCTTTTTCACAAACATTAATAATATTATACTTATTAAATATATTATTAATCATTACAAAATCTTGATAAAAATTCTCATACTCTTCTACTTCAAATCCTAATACTTTAATACTATCAGTATAACTACTATTAAAGCCATGAAAATAATAACCATTAACAATATATTTATTATAAATATAATCAAGTAATAACTTTCTATTTCTAACTGTATCAGTATCTGGTAAATTTAATTTCTTAACACATAATCTAGTAATTATTTGATTAATTCCAATAATAATATCATTAAAACCAGTTAGTTTTCTATATAATAAATCTAATTGTTCTACAAAAGAATCTAAATGAACTATATCTTCTACAATTAACTTATATTTTAATAAGGCTTCATACATGATAAATAAAGCTTTATTTTTATTATCTATTCCTAAAAAGACATAAGAAAAATCATTAGTCTTTTGATAATACTTATCATTGGTAGAAATATTATCAATTAAAGTCCTAATGTCTTGTCTATCTAGATATTCATTTATCATATAATCACCTCCGTTTACTCGGTTGTGTTAATTAAAATAGTCCAGCCCACATAAAGATAGCAATACTTCCAAGCACTATTGCAAAGAATAATATTAATAGAAGTATTTTAATTATAGGATTCTTTCTATCCCAATAATATCTATCTATATTAGTAGATGATTCATTCATTAACTTATTATAATCATCACTATTTTTTTTATTTACTTCTAATTCTTTATTTTCTTCATTCATCTACTCCACCTCTATCTTACCTATATTTTAACACATTAAACTGTATAATAAATAAAGATTGACAGGCACTTGTCAATCTTTTACATATATTTTACTAGAGATTTCTAGGATTAAAATCTACATCTATTTTAATTTTATTATTACCCTTATAATGATCAATTATTTTTATTAACAAAGGTTTAATACTACTAACATCTTTATATTTTAGAATTATATTATAACGATATATATTATTAAGTTTAAATATAGTAGCAGAAGATGGACCTAATATAATCGTATTATGAAAGTTTCTTTCCATACTTCTTTTTATTTTTAAAGCTTCTCCATATATATAACTACTATCTTTTCCACTAATTTTAATATTACATAGATAATAATATGGAGGATATTTAAGACTGCGTCTAATCATCATTTCTTGTTTATAGAATCCTAAATAATCATGTTCTTTGGTATAACTAATAGCATAATGATCAGGATTATAAGTTTGAATAATTACTTTACCACTTCTAGTACTTCTACCACTTCTTCCAGCAACTTGACTAAGAAGAGAGAAAGTATTTTCACTACTTCTAAAATCAGGAATATTAAGTGAAGTATCAGCATTTATTACTCCAACTAAAGTAACATTATCAAAATCTAATCCTTTAGCAACTATTTGTGTTCCAAGAAGAATATCATAATTTCTTTCTCTGAAAGCATTAATCATCTCTTCATGTTTTCCTTTATGAGAAGTAGTATCAAAATCCATTCTAAGAACACGACAATCAAACAATTTATTTAATTCTTCTTCTATTCTTTGTGTACCTACTCCTAAATCATTTAGTGATTCTTCTCCACATTCAGGGCATTTAGTGAATACTTTTTCACCATGGCCACAATAATGGCAACGTAATGTATTACTACTTTTATGATATGTAAGAGTAATATCACAATTAGGGCATTTAAAAGTATAGCCACAATTCTTACAAGCTACAAAAGAAGCATACCCACGTCTATTAAGTAATAATATTATTTGTTCTTTTAATTTTAATTTCTCTTCAATACTCTCTATAAGTATAGGTGAGAAATGTCCTTTACTCTTCTTTATTTCTTTATTCATATCAACAATAATTACTTCTGGTAATTTTTTTCCATTGATACGATGAGGTAACTCAAGTAACTTATAAACACCTTTTTGAGCTCTTGCGAAAGATTCTAATGTTGGGGTTGCACTTCCAAGTATTACTGGTGCATTATGATATTTGCTTCTCCATTTAGCTATATCTATAGCATCATATCGCGGATTAGGATCACTCTGTTTATATGATTCACTGTGCTCTTCATCAATAATTATTATTCCAATATTATTAAGAGGAGCAAATATAGCACTACGAGCACCAATTACAATATTAGCTTCTCCTCTATATATTCTTCTCCATTCATCATACTTTTCTCCTTCAGATAAAGCCGAATGAAGAGCCGCTATTTTATCGCCAAAACGAGCTCTAAATCTATTTACCATTTGTGGAGTTAAACTAATCTCTGGAACCAATACAATAGCTGTTTTATTATCAGCTAAACATCTCTCTATAAGTTCCATATATACTTCTGTTTTACCACTACCAGTAACTCCATATAATAAATATGTTTCACTAATAAAGTTAACAGAATTTACTACATTATTTTGTTCATCAGTAAGTACATGTTTTTCTTCCTTATAATCATTATAATCTAATCTATAATGTTCTTTTTTTATCTCTTCAATTAATCCTTTTTTTAGTAAAGTATTCAAACTACTAAGAGATATATCTACTAATTCTTTTCTAAGTACTTCTCCTTTTTCTAGTAACTTAATTATTTTTTCCTGTGGACCATTAAGTTTTAAATTAGAAGTATCTTTAAGCAATCTATAATATGTATCATATTTCTTATTAATAACATTTCCACGCTTAGCTTTTAATGCTTTAGGAAGCATCGTTTGGTAGCAACTAATTAAAGTAGACAATGTCTCATCATGCATATATTTACCTAGTTCTAATAATTCATTGTTTAAAACAATATCTAAATCTTTAATAGAAATTACTTCTTTTAAATCATTAATAGTACTATCATCTTTTATTTCTAATACAAAACCATCTAATTCCATTCTTCCAAAAGGTACTACTACTCTAATACCTATTTTAATATTAGGAATTAATTCATTAGGTACTTTATAATCAAAAACTTTATCAATATTTTTACTGCTAAGTTCAACTAATACACCTACTACCAAATAATCACCTCCCAATATATAAATTATTATAAAAAAAAAGAAGCGATTTATCAACGCTTCTCTTCTCTTATCCACTTAGCATGTATTACTTTTCTACCTTTATTATCTTCAGTACAAGTAGATAAAGTAATAATCTTATCATCTATAGTTACACTATTATCTATTCCTATAGAATTTCTACCACTTAAAGTATCTAAAAAAGCTTTATAATCAACATCACTATAAAAATTAGTTTGTAAATAATAAACTTCTGGATCTATATAATATGCTGAAAAAATCTTATATGTATACTTCTTAGTAGGTGTAAGTACTATTATAGTCTTATTAGAATTCTTTACCCAATCCTTAGTAAATATATTCGCTATACTACCAAAAGCAGTCTTATTAAGTAAATTATGACCATAGAATATAGTATTATGATCTGTCATATTAGGGTCATTTCTAAAGTCCATAAATGTCCATCCTGTAGTCTTATAAGAATTATCAAAACTATGATTTAAATAATAATCATTATCTCCTGTTTGAACTATTGGATAATTAATATTAGTACCATCAACACTTAACCAAGCTACTGTATTTGGATTAGCTGCTTTTAACTCTGAGAAATTAATATTATTTAAACTAAATTTACCATATATACGATAAGGATTCATATCCCTATTAATACCACTATCATTAGGTTCTGAATCATTATTTTTATTTGGTACAACTTCACCAGTATTATCTTTTGGATCATCGTCCAAATGCACTACTTGGTCTTTATCAACATACAAAATATTAAACAACGCAATAAAAGAAACAAACCACAATATAATAATTAATATATATTCTGGTTGTTCCATTCTTTTTTCAAAATGCTTAATAACTCTATCTAACCATTTAAAATGAAATATTTTCTTCAATAAAGTAAAGAATTTAACTAAATAAAAGTAAAACCCTCTTGATAAAAATAGTGATAATGATACTATTCCTTTAAATAATAATCCTATTAAATAAAAAGGTGACAATAATACATATTTTAATGTCTTCATCTAAATTAATTCCTCTATCTTATCAGGTATTTTAGTAGATGAAATAATTTTAGGTACATTATAATCATCTTCTACAACTACTTTGTTCATTTTCTCAGCTGTCTTTTTAATAACTTTAACATTTTCACCCTTTTTATTAACAGAAACTTTTTTCCTTAAATCATCACTAATAGGAAGTATCTTATCAAATACTTTAGTAGCACCATCATAATTAGGATCAGGTACTTTCTCAACTTCTCTAATTAATTCAACTGGAACTTCTTTTTCTACTTCTCTAATTACTTCTACAGGAACTTCCTTAATAACTTCTTTTTCTACTTCTTTAGGAACAACCACAGTCTTAACCACTTCATTAACTACAACATGATTAGTTCCTAAACTACGTTTTTCTACTATACTAACTATTAACCCAGTAAATAAAGACACAATAACTACAATTGCTAAGAAAAAATAAAATATCGTCATTGTATCACTTCCTTTACTAGATTATTTCATCATCCAAGTCTTTATCTTTTTCCTTGTTCTCCTCATCTAAATACAGCTTACGCGATCCTTGGCTTAGTATTATACCAACAGATACTGTAAACAAAATTACTACTAAGATTAAGATGATAATTAAGGTAAAACTCATATTATCAACCCCATTATTACTACTTATATTATAATAGTGAATAAAAAAAAGGACAACAAGTTGTCCAATTTTATATGTAAAGTGTGTGTCTAGTAATTGTTAAAATAAACGTAAAATATCATTTATAGTGACAACTACCATCAATAGTAGTAATAAAACCATACCTACCATATGAATATAATTCTCTATTTTAGGATTAACTGGCTTACCAAATCTAAGTATTTCTATTAAGATAAATAAGATATGTCCACCATCAAACGCAGGAAGTGGTAATAAGTTAATAAATCCAACATTTATACTTAAGAAAGCTATTAAATACAATATATTAGCAAGTCCAGCAGAACGTTGTTCTCCAACAATTGAATATATACCAACAGGACCACTTAATTGACTAAGTTTAACTCCTCCAGTAACTAATTCTCTTACTGTTACCCACATTTGTTTAAAGATAGATTTGGTCTTAGCAAAAGTATAATGAAGAGCTCCTAATACGCCCTCTTCTTTCTTTTGTTGCATACCTATACCATATTTATAAGTAGTCTTTTTACCTTTACCAACCTTTTCAGGTTTTATTTTATAAGTATAACTTTTTCCATCTCTTTCAACTACAAAAGTATTTTGTTTCTTTGGATTAGCAATTGCTAGATATAAAGCAATATCATCACTAGTCTCAACCTTTTGTTTATTAATCTCTAGTACTTTATCTCCCTTAACAATACCAGCGGTATAAGCTGCAGAACCCTTCTCTACTGAAGAAATTATAGGATTCATAGTACTTCCACCCCAGATAAGGGCTATTACAAATAATAAGATAATTGCAAGAATAAAGTTATTTCCAGCACCAAAGAACATAATTAAAAATCTTTGGAATGGATTCTTATCTTGTAGTCTTCTATTCTTAGGTATTTTATAATCTTGATCAACATCTACATCTTCTCCAGCAAGTTGACAAAATCCACCTATTGGTATTGCTCTTAAAGTATATTCAGTTTCTTTTCCTTTATGACCAAATAGTTTAGGTCCCATGCCAAGAGCAAACTCATATACATAAACACCACATATCTTTGCCCAAATAAAATGTCCAAATTCATGTACAAATACTATTACTCCAAGAATAACAATAAATAATAGTAAATTTAATAATATATTTAACATAATTACCTCTTTCCTATAAGATTATCCTAATAACTATGAAAGCCAATGTAACAAACACTAAACTATCAAATCTATCAAGAATTCCTCCATGTCCAGGAATAAGATCAGAGAAATCTTTTTTATCATAATATCTCTTTATAGCAGAGAATACTAAATCACCAATTTGTCCAATTGTACTAAGTAAAGCAGTTATCATAATAATTAGTACTAAAGAATAACTAGAATTAATAACAGTTATATAGAAAGCACTAGCTACAAAAGTACCCATAAATAATCCACCAATACAACCTTCTAATGTTTTATTAGGACTAATCTTAGGACTAATTTTATGTTTACCAATTAAACGTCCAGTAAATAAAGCAAATGTATCAGTAATAGTAGTAATTAATAATAGATAAATAATATATGAAATATCATAGTTTCTAGTAACTACTATTAAATTAAAACTAAGTCCTACAAATAATACTATTCCCATTAAGAATAAACTATCATCAAAATTATACTTAGTATTATTATTAATAAATACTATTGGCATTAAGAACAAGAATATCATAATACTCATAATTTGATAATTAATATTTAAAGTAAAGTCTAATGAATCATAATTAAGCATAGTAAAGAATACTACTGCAACAAAAGCAATAATTTTCATTATCATAGGAAACTTTTTTTGCGTTTCTCTAACTTTTATTAATTCATATACTCCTAAAGCTCCAAGTACTGACATAAAAATAGCAAACGGAAGCCCTCCTAGTAATAAAAATGGTATAAATACCGCTACTATCAAAATAGCGCTAAGCACTCTTTTTTTCATTATTAACTCCTCCAAATCTTCTATTTCTATTATTAAAAGCCTCTATAGCTTTATCAAACTCTTTTTCATCAAAATCAGGAAATAAAACTTCAGGAAAATAAAACTCTGCATAACTGGCTTGATACATCATAAAATTACTAACTCTTAATTCTCCACTAGTTCTTATAACAAAATCAAGTGGTGGTAAATCTTGATATAAATTATGTTGTATAAACTCTGGAGTAATATCATCTAATTCAATATCTCCGTTTTTATACATTTCACATATCTTCTTAGTAGTATCAACCATTTCAGCATGAGAACCATAGTTTAGACAAATATTTAATGTTAAACCATCAAAATCTTTAGTATCTTCAACTATCTTATCCATAGCTTTTAATACTTTTTCTGGTAAAGGATCTCTCCTACCACTAAATACTACTTTAACACCTCTATCTACTAAAGATCTCATCTCTTTATTAAAAGATATCATGAATAGATCCATCAAATAATTAACTTCATCACTACTTCTTTTAAAATTCTCTGTTGAGAAAGCATATAAAGAAGCATATTTAACTCCTACATCAGCCATATGTAAGCATAATTTCTTAACTGTATCTACGCCAGCTTTATGTCCAGCAGAACGTGGTAATCCTCGCTTAGTCGCCCAACGCCCATTTCCATCCATGATTATTCCAACATGATTTGGAATCTTTAATTCTTCATTCATATCATTACCTCACTATTATTATATCTTAAACATCACTAAATTTAAAGTTATACTTTTATTTTCCTATTACCAACAAATATTATTGTTGCTCCTACTAAACATAATAATATTAAACTAATAATATATATATAAGTATTATTAATAGCCATATCATTAAAATCATTTAAAACAACTGTTTCTTTCTTTGCCATTTCTTGTTTTAACGGTAATAAGTCTCCAGTGTACTTATAAACATCTCCTTTACTAGTATTCCAATTATTAAATACAAAGTGAGCTGTTCCATCTTCATCAAAACTCATTCCTTCTAATTCGGTAGGTTCTCCGTTAAGTGGTGGAGCGTAAAAGCCTTTAACAACTTTCCCATTAATATCGAAAACATATATTATGGAATCAAACGGATTAAAAGAGCCATCATAATTCTTTTGATATCCATTAGCAAATCCTGCTTCATAATTACTGTAGTATAAGAAGCCTTTATAATAAGCAAAACTTTGTACTGTTTTATTAGTATTAGTACTAAAAGAACTAATTATTTGGAATAATCCATCTAAAATATAACCTCTATTTGAAGTAGAAATATAATAACTATTATTATCAATATTATAACTAAGACCATAAGCTTTAGTTATCCCCTCGACCTTTATATCTCTAGTATGTTCTAAAGTATCATAATCAAAACAAATTATTTCTACATCATCAGTTAAACTCTTTAAAAACATAACTTCACGAGTTCTATTATTATAAGTCATATCATTTCCATGACCTATATTATACTTAAGCTCTTTTATCTTCTTTTTAGTTTCTCTATCTAATACAATTATAGTATTTTCACCATTAGCATCTCCACCATATTTACTTTGCGTAAAGAAAATATACTTCTTAGTATATTTCATATTCTGAATAGCAGAGGCACCACTACTCTTTTCAACACTAAATTCTTTTTCAAGATCTAATTTATTCATTATTCCTTTTTTTATACTATCAAGATTATTTTCATTACTCTTAGCCAATACTAAAAAAGGACTTAACAAAATAATTAATATTAATAAATATTTTTTCATTTTAAACACCTGTTCATATTATAGCATAAAAAAAAGAAAGTTAACACTTTCTAAAATTTATCAATATCAATTTTTATATATTTATTATCTTTAAGAGCACTACTAGCTTGTACTAAAGTTCTAATAGCATTAGCAACTTTACCACTTTTACCAATAATTCTTCCCATATCATCTTCAGCAACAATAACTTGAATAAGCATAGTTTTATCATCATCAGTATCAAATTCTTTTACACTTACTGCTTCTTTATCTACTACTAAAGATTTTACTATTTCCTCTGTTAATTCTACTAAATTCATATTACTTATCCTTCTTTACTTTAGATTCTGCAAATTTTTTCATAATACCAGCTTTACTAAATAAGTTACGAACTGTATCAGTAGGAATTGCTCCTTGATTTAACCACTTTAAAGCTACTTCTTCATTGATTTTTACTTCATTGTCTCCAACAGGTTGATAAGTACCAACTAACTCTAAGTATTGTCCTCCTCTAGGTCTTCTACTATCAGTAGCAACAATTCTATAAGTAGGTCTTTTCTTAGCACCCATTCTTGTTAATCTTAATTTAACTGCCATATTATCCCTCCATTTCCATAACTGTTATTATTATATAAAAAACAGTTGACAATGTCAACCATTTTTTATTAACAACTACCTCTTAATATAAGTATATCCTTTATCTAATCCATAATCATTATATTCAAAACAATCATTAAATACTCTAAGTTCTTGATCATCCATTCCACTTGATTGATGAATTAAATGGCTACAAATAACTATTCCATTATCATTTAATAAATCATATAAATTATCTCTTACATAAGTAAGCTTAATTTCATTAGAACGACAATACTCTATAATATTACTCATCATAATATAATCATAGGTTCTATCACTTTCAATATCATCAAAGAAATTATAATTATAAAAATCTAAATCTTGTAAATCTAATTTTTCTAAATAATGAACATTATTATCAAACAAAGTCTCTCCAACATTCTTATCATCAGTAAAAAATAAATTATTAATTTCAGCTACATGATTATACATAAACATCCAAAATGTATAAGCATCTTTTTCTTCATCACTACTTACTTTTACTTTACTAAGTAATTGCAATAAATAATCTTTATCTCCTTCTATTAAGTCCGTAGGATAAATCTCTTTATTATATTTAATAGTCCATTTACGTAGATAATAATAATATTTAGTTAATCTATTTCTATCAAAGCCATCTACTCTTCTAGCACCTAATAATTTAGGAGTAAAAATTTGATCACTACTACTAACTACACTTAATACATCTTTATCTTCAAAATCTAAGTCTAAATAAACATCTACTAAATTCTCATTAGCTTTTGGATATATCTTAGTATAATTATCTAAAATCTTATTCTCACTAATTACTTTAGCTGATAAATAATCTCTAAATAAATCTCTATTCATATTATCACTTCTTTCTATAGGCATAACCTATTTCTCTAGTAATGCCACTATCAGTTTGATAACTCTCACCAAATTCAATTATCTTATAACCCAATCTATTAAAAATATATCTTTCTTCTAAATGATCAGGGGAATTATAACCTTCCATCATATAACTACATACACATAAACCATCTTTTTTTAATAATCTCTTTAAGTTTTCTGAAACAGCCCAATAATCTTCTTTAGATGTAGTATATTCAAGAATATTACTCATAATTATAATATCATATTTTCTATCTATATCTAATTCATCAAAAATACTTTCATTATAAAAATTAAAATCCCAGTCTACAACTTTATCTAAATCATTTTTATAAATATTAGGATTATTAATACCCGTTTTATAAAATAAATAACTATTAGGAATACCATTAGTAACTTTTATATATGTTAACCAAAAATATTTAGCTTTTTCTTCTTCTTCACTATTAACTTCTAAGTCATAGATAAACTTCCAAATATCTATGTCTCCATAATCAAAAAATCTCTCACTTGGATATTCTTCATTTAAATATTTCATTAACCAAGTTCTTAAATAATAGTAATAAACAGTTAATTTATTAATATCAAAGCTATCTACTCTTCTAGCACCTAAATATCTAGCCGAAAAAACTTGATCACTACTACTAAGTACACTTAAAACATCCTTATCTTTTACATCTATCTTATTAAATAATAATTTTAGATTTTCATTAGTTCTAGGATATATTTTATTATAATATTTAAATTTTTTCTTCATACACAAATCAAGTGCTCTTTCTAGATCAAAGACAACATCATCCATCATAGAACCACCCCAAGTAATCGGCACATATTATATCATAAACACTTCAATTGGTCAATTTATGCTATAATGTATAAGGAAGGTAGTGATATTATGGCATCGGCTCTTATTCATATAGCAGTAGCTCATGAAATAGATAAAGTATTAGACATTAAAAATAAAAGAGATTATTATTTAGGAAGTATTGCTCCTGATCTAGCAAAACAAATTGGAGAAACTAAAAAGAAATCACACTTTTTAGAAAACCCTAAAACTGATTTACCTAATATAGATAAATTTATTAATAAATATCCAAATTTTAAGAATGTAGCATTTGATCTTGGTTATTTTATTCATCTATATACAGATAAAATATGGTTTTCTAGTTTTATTAACAAAATAACTAATAATAATTATCTTAAGCTATTAGATGGAACAATCATAGAGAAAAAAGAAAATGAACCATTTGATATAATTTATCAAGATTATACAAACTTAAATATTAAAGTAATAGAAGAATATAATTTAGATTTATCTTTATTCTATGAAGAATTTAGAGAACCAATAACTTCTATAGATGAAATACCTATTGATAAATTAGATATTTTAATAGATAAAATGGGAGTAATAATAGAAAACTCTAAAAATGAGAAAACTTATAGTTTAGAAATAGATTCCATTAAAGATTTTATAGAAGATTCTACCAATCAAATATTAGAAGAATTAAAAAAGTACTAATAATTATTAGTACTTTTTATATTATTTAAAACTAAATTTGTAATCATCATATCCTGAACAATTTCCTGCTACATCACAAGCTTGTAGATATACATGGACCACATATTTTCCACAACCTTTAGAAGTCTTCATAGTAAGTTTATCTAAATTATCATTTCCTCTTTCTAGATTGTTTTGAACCTCGGCTTGCCTATACCAAACACCATCTGGACCTTTCCAAGTATTCTCATCATGTTTCTTTTTCTTACAATCTCTAGAACACGCATTGTAACAATAATATAGTTTTGAGCCACCTTTTTTGGTATTTACAGACGTTAAACCAGATAAAGTATCTTTATACTTAAACCACCAATAATACCATTCACCTTTCGTATATTTTCCTTTATCTTTTTTCTCAGGAGCTGTAAAGTCTGTCTTAATTGTAGTAGCATCTGAAGTAACACAATTATTATTATCATCTACCCCTGTTGCATTTTTACTGCAAACTCTTACATACAATTTATCACCATCATGCTCACTACTCATTTTTTGAGAAGTAAGACTATTTTTATCAGCAGAATTAGAATATTTATTCCAAGAACCACCTTTCCATTTCCAATACCAAGCCCCTATCTTAGAAGCACTTGAAGATGTTTTCATAGTAAACGTATATTTACTATTAGTCCATTTACCGCTATGTTTATTATCGATAGTAGGCTTTGCAGGTAGGAATGGTTTATCACACTCTTTAATCTTACATTTAGCTCCTCCTGAAGATTTATCTTTAGCTTTACATCTAACACCCGTATAAGAAGAGTAAGCTAATCTATTATATGTACCATCCCCACATGCTGCGCTACAAGTAGTTCCATCTTTATAAGTAACTTTACTACAACAATCTGTAGCTAGTTGACAAGTTCCTTTATCTGTCTCAGTTTCAGTTTTACAAGTTATACTAGTATCTATTGTAGAAATAATTTTAACACTTCTTGTTCTGGTTCTAGTACCAGTTCCACAAGTTCCTGTACAAGCACTCCACTTGCTCCAATTTCCCGGAACTCTCTTTGTTTTACTACAACAAGCTTCAGTATCGCATGTTCCATTTTCCTTCTTTGTCGAACATACTTTACCAGACAATTTGCTCTTATATGTAATAGTTCTCGTTCTAGTACCGCCATTACACTTTTTACAAGCACTCCAGCTACCATATGTTGGGGTTGTACTCTCACATCTATCAATATTATAGTATTTAGATACACATTGTTTATCATTACCCGCTGCATCATAAACTATTGTCATAATACTTCGCTTTCCTTGACCACTAATAGAGGCCGTTTTTGTAGTTGGACTATTACCACTACTCCATTTCTTAAACGTAATTCCATCAACTTTTTTATCGTTAGTAGAACTATCAGTATACCAATCCCATTTAGTAGTATCATTAGTAAAATTAAAACTAAAATTAACGTTCTTAGCATCTACCCAATCATTATTCACTTTTATTGTTTTATTATTAGCAGTTGCTGTAACAGTTGGACAATTAGGTGGAACAGTATCTTTAATATATGTTTTTGAAGTACAAGTTCCTTTATTACCAGCATAATCCTTAGTAGTTATTCTAAGTACATACTTTCCATCAGCAGCTGGTTTATAAGTATCTGTAGTTTGATCTTTACTTTTAGGACCAAAATGAGCTCCAGCATCAGTGCTTACTTCAACATCATATCCTTTAAAATCACTTTCTTTATTAGAAAAATCAATCTTAAAATTAATTTCTTTAGCTGATCCATTAGGAGCAACATTCTTACCATTTTGATCAGTTACAGTTATATTAGGACATTTAGGAGCAGTATGATCCAAAAGAAATGGACCTACTAATAAAATCTCTGTATTACTTAAATTAACAATATTTTGAATATGTTTTGGTCTAATAGCTAATCTATATTCTCCAGTAAAATTAGAACTAGGAGTTATACTCTTAGACTTAAGTGTTACTTCTCCTCCAGTTGTTTCAATCCTAGGATTATTATAGTTATATAGTTTAGCTTCACTAAAATCTACAGCAGATACAGTTGTAGCCTTAGTCCAAACATATTCAAAAGACTGATTCGTTGTAAAACCATATTCATCTTTTAATGTTACAACAACAGACTTATCTTTAGTATCATTAGTAGTATTATTTTTAAAATCTACTATTACTCTAGGTGCTTTATTAGCATTAGAACAAATTCCAAAATCACTTTTCATATCATCATAACTAGTAACATTATTAGAATCTTCACAATGTAAATATGAAGCATAACTATATTCATCATTATATTTTTTCATTACGACAAATGAATTATTACTATCAATATTACAAGATACATCTTTTAAACTAATATCTTTTGCTACTTTTTTATTCATTAATTCCTTTAATTTAATTATTTCACAACCATAAGGAGCAGCACCAAAAATATCATCACTATAAGAATCATTATATAACTTACCACTAGTCTGTAATGATTTCTTATAATTAGTATATTGTGTTTTTGAATTTTTTGCTTGAAAAGCTCTTAATGTTGGAATAGAAATCGCAGTTAAAATAGCTAATATTGAAATAGCTACTAAAAGCTCTACTAATGTAAAACCCTTACTATTTGTCTTCATACATTATCACCCTATATTGACCATAACAAAAATATAGATATTATTCAATATCTATATTTTGTTATTAAACAATCTCTCAAAATAGTTGTTTAATTCATCATTAATTGTCCCAATCATTTGATTAATTACCTCTAAATTTTGTTTATAAATTACATAAATTGGTATATTATCTAATTTTTCATTAACTAAATCTAATTCTTTTTTTATATTCTCATCATAATTACTTTTAATATATTTTTTTTGTAATAACTTAACTTCTTCAACCAAAGAAGTAATTTCTTCGTTTTCACTCATTTTCTTTTTTAAATCAATACAAGTTTTATATTCTTTACTATCTTTAACATAATTAATTAATTCTTCTAAAGCTTTATTCAATTACTTCACCATCCAAGCTCCATGTTTTAGCACTATTAATCTTAACATTAACTATATCTCCAATAGTAATATCTTTATCACTAGTAAAATTAATTAATTTATTAGTTTCACTATAACCATAATACATATTAGACTTAGTACTGTTACCTTCTACTAATACTTTTACTACCTTACCTTCTAACTTTTTATTATTCTCTAAGAAATATTTATTAACAACTTCATTAAGTCTATATAATCTTCCTTCTTTTTCTTTTAAAGTAGTGTTATCTTTTAACTTTTCGGCTGGAGTTCCTCTTCTTACACTAAAAATAAAAGTAAAAGCATTATCATATTTACAATATTCACATAAAGAAAGAGTTTCTTCAAAATCTTCTTCTGTCTCTCCAGGAAATCCAACTATTATATCAGTACTAATAGTAACATTTTTAACTATCTTTTTAATTTTATCAAATAATTCTAAATAACTTTCTCTAGTATATCTTCGTCCCATTAATTTTAATATTTTACTAGACCCACTTTGTACAGGCAAATGAACGCTAGGCATAATATTATCATACTTACCAATTACTTCTATCATCTTATCAGTAAAATCCCAAGGATGAGAAGTCATAAATCTAATTCTTGGAATATCCTTTTTAGCAATTTCTTCAAGTAAATCTCCTAAAGTATAATCATCATATAAGTCTTTTCCATAAGCATTAACATTTTGTCCTAGTAGCGTTACTTCTTTATAACCTTCTTTTACTAGTTCATCTATTTCTTTTAAGATATCTTCTTTCTTCCTACTTCTTTCACTTCCGCGTGTATATGGAACTATACAATAAGTACAAAATTTATCACAACCATAAATAATATTGACATATGCTTTATATGAAGTAGTTCTAAGTACTGGTATACCTTCTACTAAATCTTTTTCATGATCTAACACTTCAATTTGTTGTTTGTTAGTAGATACAGCTAAATCTAATATTTCAGGCAATCTATCAAGATTATGCGTACCAAAAACAAAATTAACAAATTTATAATCTTTCATTATCTCATCAATTACACTTTCTTCTTGAGCCATACAACCACATAATCCAATAATTAAATCTTTCTTTTCACTCTTTAAATGTTTAAGTCGTCCAAGCATACCAAAAGCCTTATTATGAGCATTTTCTCTAATACTGCAAGTATTAAGTATACATAAATCAGCATCTAAATAATTATCTGTCTTTTCAAATCCCAAATCATTTAACATAGCTTCGATATTTTCACTATCATGTTCATTCATTTGACATCCATAAGTCTTTAGAAAATATTTTTTCCCATCATATTTACCAAATAACCCTTTGTCTAATTTATACTTAATAGTTTTATACTCTTGTTTTCCTCTTTTTCTAGCTTCACTAAAATTAGGTATTTTCATACTACCACCTCAATCAAGTAATAATTATATCATAGAAAAGAAAAAAGTAGAATATTTCTACTTTTATCCATTAACAATAGTATCCATAATAAACGTCTTATTATTTAATATTTCATCTTTGATAATTTCATAATTATTTATAATTTCATCTACTACTAATCTCATTGTAGGATTAAGTTCTTTTTTATTTAAATTTCCAACTATTATTTCTAAATTATTTAATTTAGTATATTTCCCATAATAAGAACTCTTAATACATACTTTATATAGATTCTTAAATGAAATTATATCAATATCATCAAATCTCTTATCTTCAAGTATCTTTACCATTGTCATTAAATAATTATTATTAATAGCTTTATCTAAAGCTGTTTCTCCTCTATTATTCTTAATGTTAGGCATATACTTAGTCTTCTTCTTTAAAGCATCTACCACTTTTAATGCTCCTACTGAATTATCTTGAGCTAAGATATGTCCAAAAGTATTCCCTTCTTCATTTTGATGATTAACATCCCAATTTCTTTTTTTCATTAGTTTAACAACTAATGTGTATTGATGAGCTTTTAATAATCTCATTAAGACATCATTACCAACACAATCAGTAAGATTAACATCTACTTTATTCTCATCAATTAATTTTTCAACTCCCTTAAAACAACCTCTTTTTATTAGGTTGAAGATGAGGGCAGGTTCCTCCCTACACGCTTTAACCATTTGTTGTTCCTCGTTTGTCACAATAAACACCTCCAAAAACGTGGTGCTTTCTATACTAACAAAAAAGTATTAAAAAGTCAAAAAAAAGATATGTTTCCATATCTTTTTATGGGCAAGAACTTGATTTATGTCTATATACTGTTCTGTGTTTATCATCGCAACGATTTTCGCTCTTTTTAGTAGAATTACAAGCATTATTAACTGACCAACTATCACTCCAATCATTCCATGAATCACAGCCGCAAGTTGGACAGCTAGTATTATAATAATCACAACCACATTCACTGCAATTTCTGCCAGTTTCATAATTCGGACAACTATAAGATATTACACTGTTTCTTCCAACTCCATATCCAGCTCCTCTTCCTAAATATGTACACCAACTAGCATGCCCTGATCCACAAGAATCACCTTCTGTATCTGTATCGCAAGACCAAGTAAATGTACCAGACTGATAAGTACATGATGTACATTGTGCACAACCAGCAGATGAACACTCTCCACAATCACCACAAGATCTCTTTTTATATTGTGTATCTGTATGTATAGTGAAAGAGCAAGTAGCAGTATTGCCAAGACCATCTTCTACAGTATATTCTGTTGTACTAGTAATATCTGTTTTTGATACTTGAGCAGAATCTCCAGACTTATTGCTTCCGGCGCATTTCTTCAAGCCTTTTCCTGGATCTGTACAGTTTATTTTAACATTTACTCCATCAGTATCGCATTCATCAGTAGCTGTTTCAAATGTACAATCATGAGCTTTTCTATCTAATTTTACTATTCTTTCAGTATAATCTGACCAGTTCCCAGCAACATCTTTTGCTCTATACTTAATAGTTACAGATTTTTCTTCTACATTAACATTACGATATACTTGTTTACTATCAGTTACATCAGTACTTTGACCAGAGGTTGTTAAATAGTAAGCATCAAAACCTGATATTGCATCAGTTGAAGAATGTGCCTTCGTTAAAACCCATCCTTTATACCATTCATCAAATGTATAACCAGATAAACCTGTTTCGGAACTAACATTAGTTGCATTAGCTTTTTTATAACCTGCTACTTTGGGAGCAGATGGCTTTGTTCTATCTATCTTAATATCCATCTTTAATGTTACTTCATTTCCTCTGTCATCTTTAATATAGAATTCTGCATATCTATGTCCTTCAGCAGTTAGTGAATGTTTATATGTTTTACTATTAACAAAATTATTTGTAATATATTGATCTTTGTTAATATTTGTATCTGATGTAGGTCCTCCTGTTAAAGTAGTATATCCACTATTATTATTCTTTTGATTAGCTGTATTCCATCTCCAAGTTTTATCTTTTAAGGCCAAGTTATCAGTTACCTCAAATACAAAGCATACTCCATTTGGATAATTATCTTTATTTAACCAACCATTTACATTTCCAGTAAAACTACTAGATGACCATGTTTTATCCTCTTGAGCAGTTATAGTTCCAACTGATCCTCCTGTTGCATTTCCATTACTATCACACTTATAGGCAGTTGCTACTACTTTAGGTTTTGTCTTATCGATATATGTTGTTACATAACATCTTTTACTTCTTCCAGCGTTATCTTTAATAGTTATATAGTCTTCTATATTATCAGCTGTAAATGTCTTAGTATAAGATTTTTTCTCACATCCAGAACCATTTCCATCATCACAACCTATTGTTATTGTTCTCTTATCATTTACCCATGCTTTCTTTCCATCAGCAGTGTTCGGTCTATCAGCTGCTTTAATTATACATGTTGGATCTGTCTTATCTGCAAAGTTTCTTAAGAATACTTGAGTCTTTGTTACTCCATTTATATTAGTCGCGGTCATTTTAACTAGCATCCTTGCTGTTCCTTTTATGGTGTATTTTGCTAAGGATACATTTTTATTTAAAACCTGAGAACGATAAGTTCTATTTCCACTATTTACTAATTCTTTTGGAGTGCTTCCTTCAATTATTGAAATACTATAACTATAGCTTATTAGGTTAACAGGAGTATCTTCACTTCCTCCTCTTATTGTTAATTGAACAGATGATAAAGCTACATCTTGATTACTTCCAGGCCAATATACATCAAATGTTGGACTTACATTAGCCGGATCTTTATAAGCATCTTTTTCTCCTCTTTCACAATCAATATATCCAACATATGAATAATCACTTTGGCCATATTTAAAGACCGTAACATAAGAATCCATACAACTATATTTACCATTATATGTC
>JAEEGL014184263.1_pt1 | contig 28502 bp, 15 predicted proteins | sample 9134231 | NCBI WGS metagenome assembly JAEEGL01 (sample SAMN16246548, study PRJNA631951) | gut metagenome | biome: gut microbiome; feature: rumen; material: fiber-attached | host: Bos | place: Iran: Karaj | collected 2018-10
GTGTTGGTAAGCTTATGGAGATGTCACTTAAGCTTGGTAAGCCAGTAAATCCTAAGCTTCATGTTGGTATCTGCGGAGAGCACGGTGGAGATCCTTCATCAGTTGAGTTCTGCCACAAGATCGGACTTGACTATGTATCATGCTCACCTTTCCGTGTACCTGTTGCTAGACTTGCTGCTGCTCAGGCTGCAATCGCTGAGAAGGCTGAGAAGAAGGCAAACGCTGGCTCTGAGTCTACCTCAAAGTCTTTCGTAGACGATGAGACAAAGAAGAAGCTCAACGAGTATGCTGAGAAGATCCAGGAGATCGCAAAAGAGCTTGCTGAGCAGTCTGCAGATGTAGCTAAGGCAGGTCTTGAGGGACTTAAGGCTGGTGCTGAGGCTGCTGCTAAGGCTTACAAGGATACAAGAAACAAATAATTAACTCTTTAAAGGAGTGCTATAAGGAACTGTCCAATGGGCAGTTCCTTTTTTAAAAATGCGTGCAATTGACTTACATTCACATTCAAATTGTTCAGATGGGACCTTTTCGGTAAAAGAGCTAATGGACCTGGCTCATGCAAAGAACCTTGCTGCCATTGCGCTTACTGATCACGATACTGTGGACGGACTTGATGAGGCTATCAGCTACACAAAGGAAAAGTATCCTGATATGGAGCTGGTGCCGGGCATTGAGTTTTCTACAGTAGAGGAGGGGAAGGATGTTCATATCGTAGGTTTGTATATAGATCATCACAATGAGTCCTTTGTATCCAAACTTACTCAGTTTATCGAATCCAGAACCAACAGAAACGTGAAGATGTGCGATAAGCTAAGGAAAGAAGCTGGGATTCCAATAACCTATGAAGAGCTTGTAAGCTCTTTTCCCGGGGCTGTTATCACAAGGGCCCACTATGCCAGATTCATGGTGGAGAGGGGATATGTGAACAGCAGACAGGAGGTCTTCGACAAGTATATAGGCGACAACTGCCCATATTATGTGGAGAGGGAAAAGATATCACCGGAGGAAGCAATCGGATATGTTCTCGAAGCCGGCGGAGTTCCTGTTCTGGCGCACCCAATCCTGTATCATTTTTCTGACAGAAAGCTGGAAGCTCTGGTTAGTAGGCTCAAGAATGCAGGGTTAAAGGGAATAGAAGCCATATATTCCACCTACAGTCCTTCAGAAGAGCGTCAGATAAAAGAACTGGCATCCAAATATGAGCTTCTCATCAGCGGAGGCTCTGACTTCCACGGCGCCAACAAGCCAAAGATAGACTTGGGCTGTGGAATGGGGAAACTCTTCCTTCCGGAAGACCTGTTAGAACCTATCAGAAGAGCTTCTGGTACAGTTAATTAACTTTTCAGATATTAAAACACGAATCTATGATAAAATTAATATGCTCAGCCGTAAATTCTGCTTTGATATGGGAGGGCTGGATGGCATATTGGATTGTCGTAGTAGATGATGATGCTATTGAACTCAGAAACGCAAAAATGCACCTGGAGGGTGCGGACTTGCGTGTTAGTTGTCTGCGCTCAGGTGCGGACCTTTTAAAATTTTTGGATAGTAACACACCGGATCTGGTGCTGCTGGATATCCTCATGCCTGAAATGGATGGATTTGAGACCTTCCATTTACTCAGGGAGCTTGAGGAGAAAAAAGGCAGTAGAACCACTCCGGTTATTTTTTTGTCTGGAGATACTGACAAGGAAACAGAGAGAAGAGTACTTAAGGATGGGGCTTCGGACTTTATCAAAAAGCCCTTTGACAAAGAGGCTCTTATAAGCCGTGTCAAGAAAGCAATTGAGAACCAGAAGACAATTGAAATGCTCACTGAAAAGGCTTCTGTGGATAAGCTGACAGGTTTCCTGAATAAGGCCTCCGGAACAGAAAAGATAAAAAAGATGTGCCTTGACAGCAATGGCGCTCTTATGCTGTTTGACCTTGATAACTTTAAGCTTGTGAACGATATCTATGGTCACGATATGGGAGACCAGGTGCTTATTGCCTTTTCAGAGATACTCCGCCACAGTACCAGGGTGGATGATGTCATCAGCAGGATTGGTGGAGACGAGTTTTTGGCCTTTTTCAGCAATCTTACTTATCAGACTGCAGTTAAGGCTTTGGTAGACAGAGTAAATGATCAGATTATAGGCAAATGCATTGAACTCATGGGGCAGGAGTTCAATATTCCTATAGGTATTTCTGTGGGAGTAGCTTTTGTTCCGGAACACTCCAGGGATTATCAGGCTCTTTTCAGATACGTGGATTCTGCCATGTACAAGGTTAAGCAAAATGGTAAGCATGGAGTCCGTATCCACGATGAGAAGACAGTGGTAATGGGATCAAAAGTTGAAGGCAGCCTTGATGTGGATATGGCCCATATAAATCAGATACTGGAGGAGAGAGGGGATAATGACGGGGCCATGGTTATGGGTAAGGATACCTTTATTCAGGCCTATCGTTTTGCTTTGAGGTTTCTTAGAAGATATGAGAAGGGAGCTGGAAAGGTCCTTCTTTCCTTAGCGGAAGAGGGAACAGGAGGCACCCTTTCTGAATTTGCTCCAAAGTTTATCGAGGTACTTCAGAAAAAACTCCGAAAGAGCGACATCATCATGCAGCTTCGCCTGGATCAGATAGTAGTATTCTTGCCTCTGGTCACTATTGAGGAAGGGGAAATGGTTGCAGGAAGGCTAAAGCAGGCATTTGATGAAATGGGAGCTGAAGGCGTTTCACTTAGGTATGTAACAGATCATATTTCTTTTGAATGAATATGAGGGATTTATATGACTAGTACAAATAATGAGAGATTCATTCTTTTGCTTTTGTCCCTGGGGGGCATTGGACTATCAATAGAGAGCGTTCTTTTACATTGGGAATTCTGGGTGCCGCCAATTATTATCCTTGGAATTATTTCTATCTGGGCAATGAACATTACAGGGAACCCTGAATACAAGGTCCGGAAGGTGGCATATTTTGCTTATACCATGCTTATTATCTTTTATCATGGTGTCCACAGAACATCATACTATGATGTGGCACTGGTGATGGTATTTGCCCTGACAGTCATGTCCTTCATGGATGATGTATATATGATGAATCTGCTTTTGGCAGAGTATTTTATTTTGTTTTTTGTGCAGATCTTTTTCCTGGCCAGAAAAGGAGATGCTGCTATAACGCTGGATGTGATCCATGTATCCAGGATCTTACTATACCTGGTTATTGTCTTTGCTGTGTTTTTCTGCTGCATCAAGGCCATAAACGACAGGGCAGAAAGACGGCTGTCTGAAGAGGAAAAGACCAATCGCATCGAGGCAGTTGATGCAGATATGGAGGATTTCCTTTCCAATATTTCCCATGAGCTGAGAACCCCTGTAAATGTGGTCCTTGGAATGTCAGAAATGCAGATAAAAAAGAAACTGGGAGAAGAGGCTTTTTCTATCAGAAATGCCGGAACCCGTCTGGCTTATCAGATTGAAGATATCCAGGACTATACCGAATGTAAGCGCAATAAGTGCATCCTTGAAGAAGATGAGTACATGAGCACCTCACTTATCAATGATGTGGTCATGAACTTCAGACTTCTTGATAATGACAGGAATCTTGAGCTGATCGTGGATCTGGACCCTAAGGTTCCAACTAAAATGCGAGGTGACGTAAAAAAGCTCCACAAGATATTCCGTCATCTTTTGGAAAATGCCCTGAAGTTTACCAGGAAGGGCGGCATCTACGTAAAGATGTTCGCAGAGAAAAAGGACTACGGAATAAACCTTTGCATAGAGATGACAGATACCGGTATAGGTATGGATGCCAGATCAATTGCAGCTATCTCAGAGGGAATGTATCAGGTTAATAAAAAGAGAAATCGCAGTTCCGGAGGAATCGGACTGGGACTGTTTATTGTTTACGGTTTTGCCCACAGTATGGGCGGCTTTGTTAAGATCGAGAGCGAAAAGAAAATTGGTACTACTGTAAGGGTAACCATACCTCAGAAAGTAGTTGATAAAACTCCATGTCTTTCAATCTCCAGGAGTTTTGTGGGAGATATCATCTTCCATGTTCGTTCTGATAAATACAAGGTTCCAAAGGTTAGGGATTTCTATCGTGCCATGGCCACCAATCTGGCTATTGGTATAGGTGTTCCTCTGTATTCGGCACAGAGCATAAAAGAGATTGAAAACCTTCAGGAGAAAATGAAAGTAACTCTTATTTTCATGGGCCAGGAGGAGTACGAGGACAATCCTGCTTACTTCGATGAGCTCAGTAAAGGAGACGTTGTTGTGGCTGTATCAGCTGCTCCGGGATTTAAGCCAAGGCCCGGAAGTGGCGTTCTTGTAATGCCTAAACCTCTTTATGCATATCCTGTCATCAAGGTTATAAACGAGGGCAGAGATGCCAAGGATCTGGCAACTATGAATAATGGTGAAAAGCCAAACTTTGGCGGTATTAAGGCACTTGTAGTTGACGACGAACCAATGAATCTGGTGGTGGCAACAGGTCTTTTGACTGAATATGACATGATAGTAGATACAGCTGATAGCGGAAAAGAATCAATTCTTAAATTCCGAAATGCTGATTACGATGTAGTATTCATGGATCATATGATGCCGGAGATGGACGGCGTGGAAGCCATGAAGCTTATTAAGGCAGCTGCAGCAGAGATGAATAAAAATGTCATAGTGATCGCTCTTACGGCAAATGCTGTATCTGGTGCAAGGGAGATGTTTATAGCCGAGGGCTTTGATGGATTTATTGCGAAACCAATAAATATCGCGGACTTTGAGAGAGTTATGCTCAGGGAACTTACCAAGTCTGGAAAAGGTAAGGGAGGGCAGAAGTAAATGAAGAAAAACGGTATTGTTCGAAGTGTGATAAACGCAATAATGGATCCGGAGCGTGATTTTGTAGAAAGAACCTATCTTGTGCTTTCACTGGTTTCTGAGGTGACAGTAACCATAGCCCTTATAGGTGACCTGATCTTAAAAGAAAATCCCTGGGAGATAGCCGTAATTGTTGGAACTCTTATTTTTGTTCCCTCACTGATGATCTTCTGTCTTAAGAAAAATAAGCTGAAGCTGGCTATTAAGATAACAGTTATTGGCCTTGCCTTCATCATACTTCCGGGACTGTATTTCTTTGGAGGCGGAGTACAGGGTGGAGGCGTGCTGTGGATAATCTTTACCTTTACCTATGCAGGACTTGTACTTACCGGGACCTGGCGTGCTGTTATGTTTGCCATAATGTTTGCCATGTCGCTGCTTTGCTATTGTCTGGAGTATTTTTTTCCACAGCTTGTTTATGAGCATTCAAGACCTGTTTTCTTTGTTGATTCTTTCCTGTCCATTATCCTGGTAGGCATCATCTGCTTTATCATGACCTGGATCGAGAACTGGCTTTTTATGGGTGAGAACAAAAGAGCCAGGGAAGCTGCAAAGAAGGCTGAGGAGCTGTCTATAGCGCAAAACCGTTTCTTTTCAAGCATGAGCCATGAGATCAGGACTCCCATAAACTCTATTCTGGGTCTTAATGAGCTGATACTCCGTGATCAGAGTGCCTCTGATGAGGTTGTATGGGATGCCCTTGGAATACAGGGTTCAGGAAAGATGCTGTTGGCCCTCATAAACGATATCCTGGATTTTTCCAAGATGGAAGCAGGCAGCATGGATATTGTCCCGGTGGATTATAAAGTAGGGGACTTTTTATCTGAAATAGTAAATATGATCTGGCTTAAGGCCAATGAAAAAGGCCTTCGGTTTGATGTGAGCATAGACCCTAAGGTTCCGTCAGTTCTTTATGGCGATGAAGTAAGGATGAAGCAGATCATTATTAACCTGCTTAACAACGCTGTAAAGTACACAGCTGATGGCACAGTGGAGCTCCATATTGAGAGTGAAGAAAAGGATGAAAAAACTGTCAAGCTGACTATTTCTGTATCAGATACCGGAATGGGAATAAAGAAAGAGGTTATTCCCTATCTTTTCGATGCCTTCAAGAGAGTGGATGAGGAAAAGAACCGCCACATAGAGGGAACCGGCCTTGGTCTTTCCATCGTAAAGCAGCTGGTGGAACTGATGGGCGGAACCATTACTGTGAACAGTGTATATGGCGAGGGTTCAACCTTCACAGTTGTTTTGAATCAGGGAGTGGCTGATGCAGCCCAGATAGGTGAACTTAATATCCACAACCAGAGAATTTCTGACAGAGATGCTTACGAGTCCAGCTTCAGGGCCTCTGATGCCAGAATCCTCATCGTTGATGATAACGAGATGAATCTGGAGGTTGAAAGTAAGCTTCTTATTGAGACTCAGATGACCATAGATAAGGCTCTTAGCGGAGCTGAAGCACTTGAGATGGATCTTAAGTACCACTACGACGTTATCCTTATGGATCATCTCATGCCCGAGATGGATGGCATAGAGTGTCTGGAAAAGATCCGCAATCACACAGGCGGTCTTAACAGGACTACTCCTGTTATCATTCTTACAGCTAATGCAGGTAGTGATAACAAGGAATTGTATAACAGAGCTGGATTTGATGGCTATCTTGTTAAGCCTGTTTCGGGAGAAGCTCTGGAGAACGCTCTTATGAGGCATATCTCCAAGGATAAGATGATCCTTAACAGCAACAAGGTTGTTGATATGAAGGGAGATATTGATGCTTCCACAGGTTATTCCGGAAAAATGCCTGTTATCATCACCTCCACAAGTATGTGTGATCTCCCTGACTCGATCATCAAAAAGCTCCATATCCCTATTCTTCCGTTCAATATCATTACGGAAGAGGGCACATTCAAAGATGGTGTTCAGATGGGAGCAGATGAGCTTATACGCTACCTGGTGTCAGGAAGAAACGTGGAATCTTCACCACCTGATGAGGCAACCTATACAGAATTCTTTGCAAAAGAGCTAAAGAAGGCTCACCACCTTATTCATATAGCCATAACTACCAGCATGAGTAGGGACTATGAAAGAGCCTGTGAAGCAGCAAAGTCCTTTGATAACGTGACTGTTATCAATTCCGAGTGCCTTTCATCATCTACAGGTATTCTGGTGCTGATAGCTTATAAGCTAGCCCAGATCAATGACAACGTGGATGAGATCGTGGAAGAGCTTGAGATGGTGAAGCAGCGCTTGAAGTGCAGCTTTGTCATTGATACCACCCAGTATATGACAAGGAGAGGTCTTGTAAGTCCTACTGTGGACAAGATAGCCAGAAGTCTTAACATGCATCCTTGCATGAGAATGAAGGATGACAGGTCCGGAATTGGAGGAATCTGGTTTGGCTATAGGAGAAGGGCCTACAAAAAGTACATTGCAAAGGCATTTCCTGTGGATGTTATTCCTGATCCTGAAGTGGTTTTCATCACCTATGCTGATGTGCCTGTGGATACCCTTTTGTGGATCAAGGAGGAGATAAGCAAGATTGCTTTCTTTGAAAATGTTGTATTTAAGCAGGCTTCCGCGGCTATTTCTTCAAACTGTGGACCGGGAACCTTTGGAATACTGTACTTTGTTAAGTCTAATAAATCCTATAATCTCACATCACTCTTCGAGGGAGAGAATCTTCTTCTGGCTGATACAGAGCAGGAGGAAGAGGAGGAAACAGAAGCTGTAGAAGTTGAAGATGAGGAAATGGAAGCTGGCACAGAGCTTCAAAGCGATGAGACTACAGCTCTGGAAATGCCAGAAGAAAAGAAGTGGTATGATTCTCTTGAGGGAATAGATGGCAGCATTGCTATAAAAAACAGCGGCTCTGAGGATGCCTTCAAGACTGTGCTTAGGATTTTCTATGGCTCCATTGAAAGTAAGTACGAGGAGATCCAAGGCTACTATAAGGAAGGCGACTTTAAGAATTACACCATTAAGGTCCATGCCCTAAAGAGTTCCTGCAAGCTAATAGGAGCTATGGCTACTTCAGAAAAGGCTCAGCTTCTTGAGAATGCCGGAAAAGAAGAGAACATAGACTATATCAGGGAAAATCATGAATCCTTTATGGAAGAATACCTGAAGTATAAGGAAATTCTTGGGCCTGTCTTTGATGAAGGAAGTGAAGGAAAACAGGAGATTATAGATAAGCCTGTGGCTGATGAATTCCTCATGGAAAGTGTCTATGATGGTCTGAAAGAGGCGGCTGATTCCATGGACTGTGATGCAGTAGATGCTGTATTTAAGGAAATTGAAGGATATGCAATTCCTGAGAGCGAAGCAGAAAAGTTTAAGGCTCTTAAGGAGAAGGCAGATATGTTTGATTATGATGGCATGCTGGAGATACTTGATGCCAACTAATTGCGGATGGTTATGGAGGTAATGCATGGAAACTATCATCCGGATAAATGATGCGGTGAATGGATTTGCCTGGGGAACTTTTGGCCTCTCGTTGTTATTGGGAACAGGTATAATTTGCTCCCTTATCACCGGCTTTTTTCAGATAACACATATAAGGCACTGGATGAAGAACACCTTTGGGGTTCTGAACGGAAGAGGACGGATAATAAATGACGCCGGAGCATTGTCGCAGCGAAGAGCTTTTTGGACATCCCTATGTGCCACCATTGGAACCGGAAATATAGCCGGTGTGTCTACTGCCATATGCCTTGGCGGCCCCGGAGCAGTGTTCTGGATGTGGGTTGCTGCCTTCTTTGGAATGATGGTCAAGTATTCCGAGAACCTCCTTGGAATCTATTACAGACGAAGGAATTCAGAAGGTGCCTGGGTAGGCGGACCTATGTATTATCTGGAGGATGGCCTTGGATCCATAAAGCATTGCAAGAGGTTTGGAAAGATACTAGGTATTCTGTTTTGTATTTTTACGGCCCTGGCTTCTTTCGGAATAGGCAATATGGCACAGATAAATAAGATCACCATCAACGTGGGGGCAATTTTTTTAGCTGACAGGGAAATGGGATATTATAAGGGAATATCCAATGTTAACTGGGCAATAGGAATTGTCCTTATGGTGGCTATGGCAGCCATTATCCTTGGTGGTTTCAGAAGAGTTGCCCTGGTTTCCGAGACTCTGGTGCCCTATATGTCCCTGATATATGTTGCCGGATGCTTTCTGGTAATACTTATGAATGTCAAAGGGATACCACAGGTGTTTGAATCCATATTTAAGTTTGCGATGGGACCTGAGGCGATAAAAGGCGGAGCAGCAGGCACAGCTGTTCAGATTGCCTTTAATACAATAAAAAATGGATGTAAGCGAGGAGTCTTTTCAAACGAAGCAGGCCTTGGTTCTTCGGTAATGGTACACAGTACCAGCTGCACCAGAGAACCGGTCAGACAGGGGCTCTGGGGTATAGCAGAGGTCTTTCTGGATACCTTCATCATATGTACCTTTACAGCTGTAGTTATTCTGAATTCAGGAGCTATTGATCTTACTAACGGGCTGACAAAACCCGGTACCAATGATTCTACACTGGTGGCACAGGCCTTTGGTGCTCATTTTGGAAAGCCTGGAGAATGGTTTGTGGTTGTGGCCATAACGCTGTTTGCGTTTACCACGGTAATGGGATGGTCCTTCTATGGAGCAAAAACTGTAGAGTATCTTTTGGGAGTAACCGTTGCTAAGATTTACAGACTTATTTTTATAGGACTTGTAATATGTGGTGCTGTTATGGAATCCAACCTTGCCTGGGATATTTCAGATACCTTCAACGGCCTTATGATGATTCCAAATCTCATTGGACTAGTGGCACAGATTCCACTTATAATAAAATTAACACGAAATTACATAGACAGAAGGATCAAGGGAAAAGAGATAACACCAATCCTTTCCTATGATCCGGACATCCAGAGGGATGCCCTTAGGGCAGTTCAAAAGGGAGCAGATTAAGGACAGAGTAAGTATTATTTTAGCGGAGGTCAATAATGGAAATTACTAACCTGAACATTGTAATGCTTATGTTTCAGCCAAGCGTAGTGGCAAAGGGGCTTGAAAAGAAACTGCAGGAGCAGGGAAATACAGTTTCCTCTGTTGTGGGGAATGTGAATCAGATAGATCAGTATATGGACAGCGCCGATCTGTTTATTCTTAATCTGCCTGGAAAGATCACTGACGATACTGTGGAACTCAAAGCTCTAAAGCTGCTTTGCAAAAAAATGGACACCAGTGGCAAGAAGATGATCATGGTGGGAGAAAAAGAAGTCTACCAGGATCTTATCGGGATTTTCAAAGCTGCCGGTAACTTCGAATGGGTATTCAGGCCTGTACAGATGCAGGAACTGGAGATTGCCATTGACAAGGCCTTTACAGGTAAGCCAAAGCCTGAAGGTGCCAGAAAGAGAATTCTTATTGTAGATGACGATCCTGACTACGCCAAAATGGTCAGGGAGTGGATCTCGGAGAAATATAAAGTTGATATTGTTACAGCAGGAATGAAGGCTATCGCATTCCTTCTTAAGGTTCCGGAGGATGAAGGTGTGGATCTTATTCTTCTGGATTATGAGATGCCAATTGCCGACGGCCCACAAGTACTTCAGATGCTTAGACAGGAACCTGCAACGGCCCATATTCCAGTGGTATTCCTTACAGGAGTGGGCACCAGGGAAGGCGTTGCCAGAGTAATGGAACTAAAGCCTGATGGATATATCTTGAAGTCAACAACCAGAGATGATCTTTTACAGTTTTTAAGTGGCAAACTGGATGGATAAAATTGATTTTGGAGGCTAGTGTATGAAAAGAGTCCTAAATACTATAAAGTAATGGTGCAGACACTAAAAAATGCCCGGAGCGTAAGGCTCCGGGCATTAGCTTTTGCTATTATCAAAGGTGCTGATCTCTCTTTACTTTGTCATACTGCTTATCAAGCCATGGATAGATAGCTGCTGTGAGCTTCATGTCCAGGTTGAAGAAGTACACGGTAAAGGTGAGAGCGAAGAGGGCTAAAACAACGATTGCTACAATCTTAAGTATATGTAAAAAAACAGTCATAGTGTGTTCTCCTTTTATAGTAAATGTAATCTGCACTGGGATGCTGCACGTTACCAGCTCTTTTCATCAGGAAGTACTTCAAGTGAAGGATCAATAGGCTCTTCCTGCATTACAGTACGCATGAAGGAATTGATCTGATCACGAACGCCCTGACGGGAGATGATACGTGGATCAAACAGGTCGTGGGATACCCATACAAGAGGAATACCTTTTTCACGGGCCTTCTCTTCAAAGAGACCATGCATTCCATCAAGGGCCTTGCAGCTCATGTGCTCCCAAAGGATTACCATGTCTGCGTTGAACATCTCAACAAACTCCCAAAGCTCATCAAGAAGAACCTTGTAACCACCGTGAGTTCTGTTTCTCATGATCATGTTCTCTGTAAGCCATGCCATATCGTAAATGGCCTGTTCTCTGTTTTCAGGAGTGTCCTCTGTAACCAGCATCTTGGTTGATACCATTGAAAGCATATCTGTAAGAGGAACGATACCCCAGCAGTTAAGGAGCCATACCAGGAAGTCCATGTAGAAGTGGGACTGTACACCCCAGACGATGGCACGATGTCTGTATTCCTTAGCCGCCATCTTTTTCTTAGCGTAAGCCTGACGGGCAAGCTTTGTGATCTTACGGTCAGCCTTCTCAAAGGCAGGAACTCGTCCGCAGATAGCCATGTAGTTAGTCTCTGTGTAAAGAGCCAGGTTTGAACCAAATACCTGAGGATAAGGTGTACGGTTCATTTCAAGCCACTCCATACGACACTGGGTAGCATAGTTTACACGCTTAGCACACTCGAAGTATGCCTTCCAGTCCCATTTATGACCTGTGTGCTTCTCTACAAAGGCGATGGCATTTCTGATCTCCTGAGCAGCGTAATCCTGAACATCATCTTCTCTGTGACGAAGAGGAGCAGCCAGCTGGAATACAGGAATTCCGTCCTCGTGCTCAAGACGCTGGGAGATAACACCGTTTCCTAAAAGTGAACCGTCGCAGGTGGTGTTGCACTGGATAGCGCAGGCACCAAGCACCGGTGCATCATCGTCAATTGAAACTCCAGCCTCTGCCTCAGGCATAGGGCAAACATCACCTGCAAGACCATACTCCTGAGCTACGTCAATGTAGTGGCAGGCGGCGTACTGATTAAGAAGAACGGATACATAGGTTGATGGAGTCTCACGGGACAAAACCTTGAGGTTTGGGAAGCCCATCATTACAGCTGTCATCTCGTTCTCATCTACAAGAACTACTTTGTCGGAAAACTTCTTGTCATTACCGATCCTGCGATCGCCCCTGAAAAGAGAATCAAGGAGCTTGGCAACGTCATCAATGACCAGATCCTGTTCCTCGTGACAGATACGAAGGTACTCGCCGCGAAGACCCTGTGTATGTCTGTCAACCATCATGGGAACTGCCAGATAGTTGGCCATCCAGCGATAGCGGAACATGGCTTTAACATTTCTTGGCTTCATAACGAACTTGCCAAGGGTCATCATTATCTTAAGCCATCTTGAATAGTCGTACATTGTGTCCACAAGGCCACGCCACTCACGGCGTTTTCTGACCCTGGAACCCTCTTTATAAAAATCACCGAACCTGTCGGCTCCAATCTGCTTAGCCATTTGCTACTCCCTTCTGACCTTTTTGAATATTCTTGATTTCTATGCTCTCCACAAAGGCCTGAACTCTAGTCTGCATCTGGCCTGAAACACCAATGGAGTATGGCCTGTCAACTGCAAGAACAGGATAGCCATATTTATTCCTAAGGATCTGGGAGCCCATCATTTTCTCATAAGCCCATGGATCGCAGAACTTCATCTGCTCGTAAATGATTCCGTCAGCCTTATATTCTTTAGCAAGCTCAGCGACATAAGCCCTTCTGTGATCCATCTTGTCGGTGTTCATGAACCTTGGGCACTCGCCCTTGTTCATGTAAGCACGGCATATCTGGGTAAGAGCATCTTCTTCATCATTGAGATAAATAGGATTTCTTCCGGGAAGAGAGCCGTAGCAGAAACGGTCTGCGCATACGTATGCTCCGCTGTCCTCAATAAGCTTAACGAAATCAGTATCATCAACCTCAGAACCTACAACCATTACACGGGCTCTGAAGCGGCTCTTTTCATCAGGTTCTCTGACCTTTAATTCTTCCAAAGTCTCTTTTAACTTATCAAGTAAAAGATATTTAGGCGCTACATAGGTTGCCAGAGTAATTACATTAAATTCATAGCCTGTGATCCTTGGGTTATCCTCCTTGCGGAAATCGCCGATGGCACGGATAAGCTCGCAGACCTCGTTGTGCTCAGCAACTGCCTTTCTGATAGCCTGCTCTGAAACGTCGATGCCATAGTTTCTGGAAAGAGGTGTGAGGATGTGGTTCTTACACTGGAGCACATAGAGATTAAGACCGTTGTCATCGGCCTTCATTGGAACTTCCATATACTCGAAGAAGAACTTGTCCTTTCCCTTGCCAAGGGTTTTTAATAGTTCCATATTCTCAATGCATCTGTTCATCATTGAGCATCCGTCGGGAGTAATTATGCAGTCGGCAAAATTGTAACCTCCCTCTATGGCACGCTCAAGGAGAGCACGGGTGTACTCACAAAGGAAACTTGTCATGTAATATGTGGAAATGTCCAGAGATCCTGTTCTGGGCGCTCGAAGACGAGTAGAAAAACAACCCCCAAGATTAAGAAGTGGTTCCGGGGTGTTTTCACAGGTGTAGGCAACACAGACTTTGCCATCAGCCTGAGCCTTCTGAACCAGCTCATTGTTAGCCTCAAGGAGCAGGTTTTCGAAGTAGATGAGGTGTTTTAGATCCTTCAATTGTTAGTTTCTCCTTACCTAAATATTAATACGAAAATCTATAAATTAGTCTAAAGGATTGGGCTCTGATTGTCAATTTTTTGTGTAAATTACACAAAACAAGTAATAAAAAAATGCTATAACGTAAGTGGAGAATTACCTTTTTACTTAATAAACTGTTTGACAGTTGTTATCACAATTCCTTTCTACACTGCTTAATCTACAATGGTGTGCAGGTGTTTATAAAAATGTAATAATAAATGCACGATATTTTGTTGTATAATAATATGTAGTATTTGTTGTTACTATGCGCATTTTGAGGTGACTATGTCTGTTTCTGAAATGGAACAAGAGAATAATACTACCACCTACTCCGGACTTGATGTGTTCGGGGGTAATTCCTATGAGAAGGAACTGCAGCTGCTAAAGGAAGTTGGCGCAGATGTGGAGAAACTCCGGGCTATGAAGTTCAATGCTCTTCAGCTTGCTGAGATAAGAAAGGGCATTGCTGATAAGGTTGATGTAAGTAAATACCTGGACCGTTCTTTATCCTGGTCTGCTATGGAGGAGATCAGGCTGGAAATGTTCCAGGGTATTGATATGTCCAAATACAGGGCTGCAGGCTTTGATATTCTGCAGCTTTCCCAGATAAGACAGGGGATTGTAAGTGGATTAGATGTTTCAGCATACGCAAAGAAGGAATATTTTGCGGATCAGATGAGGGAGCTTAGGCTGGGACTATCCACTAATGGCAAAGCCCCCATTATCTTTTATCAGGATCCTGCCTTCGACGCTCTTCAGATGAGAGAGATAAGGAAAGGTCTCGAGGCAGGTATCGATGTTTCCCATTATGCAAAAGTCAATATACCTTCGCTGAAAATGAGAGCTGTCCGTAAAAGTGCACAGGATGGTCTTGTTTTTGATGAAAACACCATAAACAGGTTTAATTCCGGTGTCCTGAACGAGCTTCACAATGCTTATGTGGACAAGGTAGATATAAGGAAATATATAGCTGCCAGATATGATGAGGATCAGCTTGAACAGGTTAGGATTGCCTTAAAGAATGGTATTCCCATTGATCAGTACATCACCGGGGATATGAGGGGCGATGCCATGAAGGAGATCCGCCTGGGGCTAGAAGCCGGCCTTGATGTTAAAAAGTACGCCAACGCGGCTTTCGGCTGGCAGCAGATGCATGAGATGCGCTTAGGCCTTGAACATCAGATAGACATAACTCCGTATTGTAATGTTTATTACAGGGCTACCCAGATGAGGCAGATCAGGCTTGGTCTGGAGATGGGGCTTGATGTTTCCAAGTATTCCAGCCTTATGTATACGGCAAAGGATATGCGCCGTATCCGCGAACAGCTTCTGGTTACACAGTTTGAAAACGGCGGTGATGAAGCTGCAGCTGCAGATGTTGTGCCAACAAAGGCAACCACGCTCTCTCCAGAGGATGCTTTTGTAAACGATATGATCGTCCACAGGGATACTTATATTGCCTTTGAAGACAATAATATGAAGTGCTTCCTTTCTCTTCCGCAGAGAATGGATGGAAAGAAGTATACCCAGGAGATCCTGGAAAAGTTCCTTGATAAGATGAAGGTCAAATTTGGCCTTGATAAGGATACCTTAACTGTTCTGTCCCAGTCGGATAAGCCTGTGATCAGGGCGCTTGTAGCCGAGGGAAGAGAAGTTGTTCACGGAACCAACGGCTATTATGAATACTTTTTTGATACTGAAAGAAATGAAGAACCTGAGATAATGAAGGACGGTACGGCAGATCTTTCCAATATCACCAAGATACAGCAGGTGAGGGTGGGAGACAGGATTGCGCTGTACCACAAGGCCACTAAAGGGGCAGATGGCTTTGATGTATTCGGAAATCTGGTGAAGGCCATTCCGGGAAAAGAGATACCTATCCTTAAGGGAACAGGCTTCATGATAATGAACGACAGAGTCAGCTATGTCGCTACCTACTCCGGAGCCATTAGTATGGTAGAGGGCAAGGTTGAGATCAAGAAGCTCATGGTTCTCGAAGAAGTTAAGATCACAGATAAGAAGATCAAGTATGACGGCACTTTGTATGTGGCTGGGGATATCAATTCCGGAAGTGACCTTGAAGTGACCGGAGACGTGATCATTGGCGGACACATGGAAAGCTCCATAATAGTGGCAGGTGGAAATGTCATCATAAAGGGTGGAGTAACCTGTCCTATAAAGGGCGGAGTAAGAGCAGAAGGTGACGTTTCAGCCAAATACTTTGAAGGCGCTGAAATTGCCGGTAATAATATCTCAGCCAACTATTTTATCAACTGTAAAGTTGAGGCCAAGGGCCTTGTTAAGACCTACGGAAGAGTTGGCATGATCTACGGAGGAACAGTAAATAGTCTCTATGGTATTGAGACTGCTTCCGTTGGAAATAAGACTGGTGCCAAGACCATCATCAGCCTTGGCGTTAATTCAGCTCTTCTTCAGAAATTCAACAACACCAAAAAGGGACTGGAGCGTGAGCTGGAACAGTTGGAGACCCTTGAAAAGGAGAAGGAAAGACTTAAGGAAGTTGGCGCCGGCGATATGAAGATGATGCAGTGGAAGGTCAAGATCAATGCAGCCGTTGCATCTAAGGAAATAAGGATAAAAGAGCTTAAAGAAACCCTGGGAAAGATGGAAGCGGAGATGGGAAGAGGCAACAGAGCAGAGGCTTCCATTTCAGAGATAGCCTATGCCAATACCATATTTGTTATCTGTGGTGTCATCTTTAAACTTGATCAGGATATGAAGACCTACGATAAGCTCACTGTAAAGCTGGATGCCAACAGGGAAAACGTCATACTCGAATAAAACAGTTGTTAATTAGTTACTGCCGGAGACTTCTCCGGCAGTTTTTTTTGTGAAAAATCGCAGTTGTGTTTGAAGGATTTGTATGTTAAGTTGTGATTATAATTTTTGGGACTTTACCACATTACAGTATTGGAGAGATTCAGATGGCACAGTTATGGGGCGGACGATTCGAAGGAACTATCAACGAGCTTGCTTGGAGCTTTAATGCCTCCATCTCATTTGATGCAAGATTTCTTGAGGTGGATGTAAGAGGCAGTAAGGCCCATGCCATGATGCTGGCTAAGCAGGGCATCATTTCAGATTCGGAGAAGGACAGCATTGTAGCAGGCCTTAACTCCATTCTTTCGGATGTTCAATCCGGCAAACTTCAGATTACAGATAAATATGAGGACATCCACAGCTTCCTTGAGGCCAACCTTATTGACAGGATCGGGGATGCAGGAAAGAAGGTCCACACAGGCAGGAGCAGAAACGACCAGGTGGCTCTTGATATGAGGCTCTATGCAAGGGATGAGGTTGTGGAGATGTCTGAGCACCTTAAAAATATGCTCACAGCTCTTTTGACTATGATGAAGGACAACCTTGATACCTATATGCCTGGGTTTACTCATCTGCAGAAGGCTCAGCCTGTAACTCTTGCACATCATCTTGGTGCATACTTTGAGATGTTCAAAAGAGATCTTCTTAGAATGAAGGATATCTACGAGAGGATGAACTATTGTCCCCTTGGAGCAGGAGCTTTGGCAGGAACCACATATCCCCTGGACAGAGAGTATACAGCAAAACTTCTTGATTTTTACGGCCCAACACTTAACAGCATGGATTCTGTGTCCGACAGGGACTACCTTATAGAGTATCTGGCAGCTCTTTCTACTATAATGATGCATCTGTCCAGATTCAGTGAAGAGATAATCATCTGGAACAGCAATGAGTACAGATTTGTAGAGATCGATGATGCCTATTCCACAGGCTCAAGCATAATGCCGCAGAAGAAGAACCCTGATATTGCAGAGCTTGTAAGGGGCAAGACCGGAAGAGTGTACGGAGACCTGATGTCACTTCTTACCACCATGAAGGGAATCCCTCTTGCCTACAACAAGGATATGCAGGAGGACAAGGAAGCGGCCTTTGATGCCATGGATAATGTAAAGAACTGTTTAGCTCTTTTCACAGATATGCTTCGCACCCTTAAGTTCAACAAGGAGCAGATGGAGCGAAGTGCCATGATGGGCTTTACCAACGCTACAGATGCAGCAGATTATCTGGTTAACAAGGGAATGCCTTTCAGAGATGCCCACTCTGTTATAGGAAGGCTGGTGCTTTATTGCATTGATAAAAAGTGTGCCATTGATGATTTAGACCTAAAGGAATTAAAGGGCTTTTCCGATTTATTTGAAAATGATATATTTGATGCAATAAGTTTAAAGACCTGCGTTGAAAAAAGACTGACCATAGGAGCACCCAGCAGCGCAGCCATGAGTAAGGTCATTGGAGCCGGTGAAGAATTTCTTCAGAACTTCAATATCAAATAAATAATGAAAAAGGAAGAGGAGTAAGTATTATGAGCGAGAAACTTAAAGTTGCAGTACTTGGCGGAACAGGTATGGTAGGTCAGAGATTTATCTCTATCATAAACAACCACCCATGGTTTGAGGTTGCTACAGTAGCAGCCAGCCCAAGAAGTGCTGGTCAGACCTATGAAGAGGCAGTTGCAGGAAGATGGAAGATGGATGAGCCTATTCCTGATTCAGTTAAGAACCTTGTGATCAAGGACGTTACTGATGTTAAGGGCGTTGCTGAGGATGTTGATTTTGTCCTTTCAGCTGTTAACATGTCTAAGGACGAGATCAAGCACATCGAGGAAGAGTATGCTAAGGCTGAGACTCCTGTTGTATCCAACAACTCAGCTCACAGATGGACTCCTGATGTTCCTATGATCATCCCTGAGATCAACCCTGAGCACATGGATGTTATTGAGTTCCAGAAAAAGAGACTTGGAACAACAAACGGTTTCATCGCTGTTAAGCCTAACTGCTCAATCCAGAGCTACACACCTGCTCTTACAGCATGGAAGGAATTCGAGCCCTACGAGATGGTAGCTACAACCTACCAGGCTATTTCAGGTGCAGGAAAGAACTTTAACGAGTGGCCAGAGATGGTTGGCAACGTTATCCCATTTATTTCAGGTGAGGAGGAGAAGTCCGAGAAGGAGCCTCTTCGTATCTGGGGTAAGGTAGAGAACGGCGTTATCGTTCCTGCTGATGATGTAAAGATCACATGCCAGTGTATCAGAATCCCTGTTCTTTACGGTCACACAGCTGCTGCATTTGTTAAGTTCAAAAAGAACCCTACTAAGGAACAGCTCATCGAAAAGCTTGAGAGCTTTAGTGGTGTTCCGCAAAAGCTCGGTCTTCCAAGTGCTCCTAAGCAGTTCATTCAGTACATGCAGGAGGAGAACAGACCTCAGATTACTCTTGATGTTAACTACGAGAACGGTATGGGCGTAAGCATCGGAAGACTTCGCGAGGATACAATCTACGATTGGAAGTTTGTAGGTCTTTCACACAACACACTTAGAGGCGCAGCCGGAGGAGCAGTTGAGTGCGCAGAGCTTCTTAAGGCTAGCGGATACATCAACAAGAAGTGATTCTAACCTATGGATGAACAAAGAAAAATTGATCTGGCTTTTTTAAACAGATATTATGAGAGCAATCGTTCCAACATTCTTGTGGTCTATGGCCACAGGAATGTGGAACAAAACTCACTCTTATTTAAATTCATTGAGAACAGAAGAAGTGTCTTTTACACTGCTAGGTCACTTTCCAGTGCCGAGCAGATTTTATTATGGTCAAAAGAGCTAATGGAGGGCGGATCCGCCTTTCCTGAAAATCCCACCTACACCGATATATTCAATGTGTCCATAAATGCAGCAGGAAGAAATCCTGTTATTTTTGTGATAAAGAACTTTGAGTATATTGTAAAGTCATCAGGGTCCTTTATGAAGGAGCTGGTGGATTTTATGGAAAAGAACGGAAAGTTCAGGCAGATACTGGTGCTCCTTGTCAGCAGTGATGTTTCCTGGGTGGAGAACAGCATGGTCCAGACTTTGGGACCCCTTTCTGCAAATATCGCAGGCTTTAGGAAGATAAAGCCCCTGCCTTTCTCAGAACTTAGAAGCTACTATAAGAACATGCCCTACAAGGATGCAGTTTTGACCTATTCCGTCCTGGGTGGACAGACCCTTTTATGGAGATACTTTGATGATTCTCTTTCCTTTAAGGAGAACGTCTGCAAGAATATCCTTGATCCCGGTTCGTTTTTGTATGGCGAGGCTCTAAGGCTTACTGAGTACAGTCTTCGTGAGACAGCTGTTTACCACACTCTTCTTTCCGAGATGGCAAGGGGAGTGAATAAGTTAAACGATCTGTATCATGCCACAGGATTTTCAAGGGCTAAGATCTCAGTTTATTTAAAGACTCTGATACATCATGATTTTGCTTATAAGGCATACTCCTTCGGTAATGCAGGAAGAGAGAATGTCATGAAGGGTGTCTACAAGATTGCAGACCCTCTTATAGATTTTTACTTCAAGTTTATCTTCCCAAATGAGAGTAGTTTACTGCAGATGCCTGCCGATAAGTTCTATGATATTTTTATATCTCCGGGTATCCAGAGCTATGCCAATGAGTACTTTAAAGGTGTGTGCCGTGAGTACGTTCTAAGGCTTGAGGAGAGGGGAATACTTCCCTTTGAGATCGGTGATGAGGGCGAGTGGATCGGCAAGGAAGGCACCATTGATATCATCGCTCAGTCTGATATGGGAGACACAGCTTTGGGACTTTGTTCCTGGCAGAAGATGCTCACTCATGAGGATCTTACAAAGCTTGAATATTGTGCTAAAAAAGCAAGGCTTGAGGGAGACCTGATATATCTGTTTTCAACCGCAGGCTTTGATGACTGGCTACAGGATGCGGCTCTTAGGCCCGATTCAAAGCTCCGCCTCATCGGGATAGATGAGCTGACCAACGGCTAATATTAATACATGGAAAATTATTGAAAAACAATTATAATCATATAGGTGGTTATAATTGTTTTTCGTTGTAGCACAAGACCGGAAAGCGGATGTATGCTTGCATACAAATCCATTTGCCGGTCGTAAGAACATGGAGAACGAAGTTCGGAATGTTCGCGTGCGTAATCGAGTAGGAGTCAGCCTACTCGATTGACCACAGTTTTTTGAAGGGGAATAGCAAAAATTGTCAAAACATTTGATCATAACAGAGAAACCCTCGGTTGCAAGGGATTTTGCAAGGGTTTTGAACGTTTCCGGTAAGCAGAACGGATATATAGAAAACGACCAGTACGTCATCTCCTGGTGTGTGGGACACCTGGTAGAGATGCTGTATCCTGAGGCATATGATGAGAAGTATGCCAAGTGGAAGCTGGAGGATCTTCCGTTTCTTCCACAGAACTATAAATATGGTGTTATTCAAAGATCTAAAGATCAATACGATATAGTCAACAGTCTCCTCCACAGGGAGGATATAGATACCGTCTATTGGGCCGGGGACTCAGGAAAAGAAGGACAGACCATCGAGGAGAACATCAGGAATTTTGGCGGTGTTCGAGAAGGAATGAAGGAACTTCGTGTCTGGATCGATTCCCAGACTGATGATGAGATCAGGAGAGGAATCGCAGAAGCGAGGCCTATGTCCGACTATGCCCTTTTGGGCGAGTCCGGCATTATGCGTGCCATAGAGGACTACAGTCTTGGTATCAATTTTTCCAGAGCACTTTCAGTTAAATATGGGAAGCTCCTTAACGATGCAGCAGCAACCAAGTCCTACACTGCCATAGCAGTTGGTCGTGTTATGACCTGCGTTCTTGGCATGGTTGTGCGCAGGGAGCGTGAGATAAGAAATTTCGTGGAGACCCCCTTCTATCGAATAGTCGGGACTTTTTCTGATGCCAATATCCAGGCGGAGTGGAGAGCCGTAGAGGGCACTAAGTATTTTGAGTCACCTCTTTTATATAAGGAGAATGGATTCAGAAAGCAGGAGGATGCCCAGGCTCTTATTGATAGCCTTCAGGGAAAAGAGGCTGTAATCGACAGCATAGAAACCGGCAAGACCTCAAAGAAAGCTCCTATGCTGTTCAATCTGGCAGAACTTCAGGGAGAGTGCTCAAAGCGCTTTAAGATCAGCCCTTCTCAGACTCTGGAAGTGGCTCAGGAACTGTATGAGAAGAAGCTGACTACATATCCCAGAACTGATGCAAGAGTTCTAACAACCGCTGTAGCAAAAGAGATAAGTAAGAATATACGTGGCCTCACATCTCTGGATGAGGTGGGCGGATTTGCAGATAATGTGCTTAAAAACGGAATGTATAAGGGAATTGAGAAGTCTTTCTATACAGACGATTCCAAGGTTACAGATCACTATGCTATCATTCCCACAGGCCAGATCGGAGCACTTGGAACACTTTCTCCTTTGGCTAAAAATGTGTATTTACTGATTGTAAGGCGATTCCTTTCAATCTTTTATCCTGCTGCTCAGTACAAGACTGCAAAGCTTCAGATCTTAGTAGATGGGGAAAAGTTCTTTGCTTCATCTAAGGTTTTGGTATCTCCTGGCTATCTGGAGGTAGCTGGAATGCCACAGGAAAAGAAAGCTTCCGGCTCAGAAGAAGCATCCGGTACAGATGCTGATCAGGATGAGGAAGACGTTGGAATCTCCAAGGAGGAGTTCCTTGCCTTTGTAGACAGCGCCAAAAAGGGAGACGTTGTTTCAGTTTCTGGTTATGACATCAAGGAGGGAAAGACCTCTCCTCCCAAGAGATATTCTTCCGGAACTCTTATCCTTGCTATGGAAAATGCAGGAAATCTCATTGAAGATGAGGAACTCAGGGCCCAGATCAAGAAGAGCGGAATCGGAACTGCAGCAACAAGAGCCGGGATAATTGATAAGCTTATTACCAATAAATATCTGAACGTGAGCAAATCTCAGATCATCACTCCGGGAAATATAGGAGAGATGATCTATGAGGTGGTAAACCTTTCTATACCTACACTTCTGAATCCGGAGATGACTGCCAGCTGGGAAAAGGGCCTGGAGGGTATATATAACGGCTCTGTAAATGCAGCTGAGTACAGGCAGAAGCTTGAGGATTATATCAGACGTGAGACCAATAAGATGATAGGAGCAGATCTCACGGCAGCTATAGCATCAAATATCAGCCAGTTTACCGGAAAAGAGGCAAAAGGCATAGCTGCAAGAAAGCCTATCGGTGTTAAGTGTCCGGTCTGTGGCGGAGATATGACCACAACCTCTTTTGGCTATGGCTGCAGCAACTACTTCAATGACCAGATAAAGTGTGGCTTCTCTATCGGAGAGATTGCAGGCAAGAGGCTTTCTGAAGAAGATGCTAAAAAGCTCATCATAGAGGGAAAGACTGACGTTATTGATGGCTTTACCAGCAAGAGCAAGAAAAAGTTTAAGGCTATCATGGTTTTGGAAAAGGATGACAGCGGAAAGTACAACATAGGCTTTGATTTTGATGGCGTCCCTGATGAGTACTTAGAGGGAGTTAGTTGCCCGGTTTGCGGAGGGAAGATCGTAAGGACCGGTTTTGGCATCGCTTGCGAAAACCGTGGCAAGGAAGAGAAGGGATGCTATTTCAACATTGGAGAAGTGGCGGGCAAGAAGCTTTCTGACGAGGTGCTTACAGCTCTTTTAACAAATGGAAGCACTGATGTTATCAGGGGATTTAAATCCAAGTCCAAGACAAGCTTTGATGCGAAGCTTGTGATAAAGAAGCAGGAAGATGATAAGCTGGGAGTGTCCTTCGACTTCGAGGGTATAGAGCCCGAATATCTTAAGGACGTGGTTTGTCCCGATTGTGGTGGAAGAATCATCAAGAGGTCTGTGGGCTTTAGCTGCGAGAACTATAGAAAGGATGATCCTGAGTCCTGCAAGTTCTTCATCGGCAAGATTGCACAGAAACAGCTATCGGAGGCAAATGTTACTGAGCTTTTGAAGGGAGGCAAGACTGGTACGATCCGCGGCTTTAAGAATAAAGACAAGAAATCCTTTGATGCATGCCTGGTTCTTAAAAAGAACGAAGAGGGCAAGGCAGAGATTACTTTTGACTTTGAGAATGTTGAAGCCAAGACCGTTAAGGGCGTGGTATGTCCTGTATGCGGTGGCGAGATCGTAAAGACTCCATTCGGCTATGGATGCAGCAACTACAAAAAGGATGATCCTGAGCACAGCTGCAAGTTCAATATCGGGCAGATCGCTGGCAAGAAGCTGAATGATGGGCAGGTGAAGGAACTCCTGACAAACGGTATCACACAGACTATCAGCGGCTTTAAGAGCAAAGCCGGGAAGCCTTTCGATGCAAAGCTTGCCCTTAATAAGGGTGAGGACGGCAAAGCTACCGGGATAAAGTTCGTCTTCGAAAATGAAGACGTAGTCCTTGAAGGGGTGAAGTGTCCTAAATGTGGAAAGCCCATCATCAAGGGCCATTGGGGCTACAGATGTGAAAATAATAAGAGAGGCGAAGAGGGCGGATGCGACTTCTTCATCGGCAAGGTAGCCGGCCTTGAACTTTCCAAGGAAGACGTAACCAAACTCCTTACCGACAAGATCACCGACAAGATCGCAGGCTTCACCAGCAAAGCCGGAAACAGCTTTGAAGCAAGGCTTGCATTTGATGAACAGTATAAGGTTGTATTCAAGTTTGATTGAATATGAATAGATAGACGCGAGAAGCGAGCTCGGAGAACTGACTCCAGGCTCGCTTTTTTAGTTGTGGCTGTAAACGGCATCCTTGATATTAGCAATAGATGATGTCTTGCGCTTAAATGTTCTGGATGTGTCCAGGACAAGCCCTGCCACTGGCAGGGGGGCTGCATTTCCTACCTCCGGCTCCAGATCTATGAGCAGCTGACTTTAATCCCCCCCTCTTTATTCGTTGCCCAGCCTGGCCAAGGGTTACTTCCATGCTCCATGCGTCATGTTAGGTGCGTCACCTTGCCCATGTATTCTTCCGGAAACATGTTTTCTATAAGCATCTCTCTGAAAAGGGTATATATTTAGAAAGTCGCTGATTCCCAGCACATAAGGCCCTGATATTCTATAAGTCCTTTTTCAAATTGATTATATATTTAGAAAACACTACACTCTGGGAAGGTGCTTGCAGAGGACTCGGGGATGACTTTTCATGGGTAAAAGCGGAAAAGCCCGATATAGATGAAAAATTGACCTTGAAAGTGCAAGGTTACTGGTGGTTTTTCATAGGTAAATGCTGGAAATGCCTTTTGTAGATGAAAAATAAGCTTTGGAAGAGCCAAATTGCTGGTGATTTTTCATGGGTAAATGCTGAAAAAGCCTGTTGTAGATGAAAAATCGACCTTGGAAGAGCCATGTAGTCAGAGATTTTTCATGGGTAAATCAATAAAACTCTTATTTGGATGAAAAATGCTCCAGAAAGCCGACAAATAGGTTGCCCTGGCGAGAAGATGTGGTTACCTGAACAGCCCCATTATGCCTTCCCCCTTATAGACCTAAATGCATGAAGGGGCAAGATGTACAAGGACGCCCCTGCTCCTCAAGGGGCGCACGCGTAAGTCCTTGACGTCATGCCACTTCATGCTATAATACCGCCACCTTGGGGGAAGGCATGAAATTGATAACTTTGGCAGATTGATGCCGGTGCTCATGAAAATGATATTTTGCGTCATCAATATATAATTAATTGATGAAATATTATATAAAAATGACATTTTAATGTTTATGATTGTCCTTGCAATTACATTTGATTAAAGTGCGATTCAATTTGATCAGCAAATTAGTAAGGAGATATCAGATGAGGAAATCTATTCTTAACAAAGCGCTTGTAACAGCTATGTCAGCAGCTTTGGCGGCTGGAGCGCTTGCAGGATGTGGTAAGACAGTTAATGAAAGCCCTGATGTTTCGGCTTCAGCAGTTGAAGAGGAAAGTCTTGAGGCAAGCGCGGAGTCAGGCGCAGTTGGAGATGGCGCTGAAGGAGCAGAACAGAGCGAGACCCAAGATCAGGCAGCATCTTCAGAGAAATCTGACTATGAGCTGGTGTGGGCTGATGAGTTTGATGGAGACTCACTTAATACAGATGACTGGAATGTGGAGACTCACGAACCCGGCTGGGTTAATGCTGAGCTCCAAAGATATACTGCTCTTGAGGAAGGCAACATCGAGGTCAGTGACGGCACACTGAAGATTAAGCCACACATCGAGACAGGAGAGACTGAGGAAATCACCTCAGGTCGTATCACAACACAGAATAAGCATGATTACACCTATGGCCGTTTTGAAGCAAGAGCCAAAGTTCCTACCGGAAAAGGATATCTTCCTGCTTTCTGGCTTATGGCAACAGATGAGGGCCTTTACGGTCAGTGGCCAAAGTGCGGAGAGATAGACATTATGGAGGTTATGGGACAGGATACCTCCAAGAGCTATCATACAATTCATTATGGATACAGCTCAGGAAATGGACATAAGGAAAACCAAGGCACAAGGCAGATCGAGGCAAACGGCTACTCTGATGACTTCCATGTATACCGCGTGGACTGGGAGCCCGGTAAGATCAGCTGGTATGTGGATGATGAGTTTGTTTATGAGACCAGTGACTGGTATACGGGAACTGACGATGACAACCAGATCACATACCCTGCACCATTTGATCAGAACTTCTATGTTATCCTGAATCTTGCTGTAGGTGGGAACTGGGTTGGAAATCCTACAGATGCTGAAAAGGCTGAGATGAACGACAAGGCTTATGAGGTGGATTACGTAAGGATTTACCAGAGGCCCGAAGAGGAATACAAAGCAGAAGAAGCAGTAGCAAAGAGACCTGAGGGAGATCCTGTAACCTTCAGAGAGCCTGACAGCGAAGGCAACTACGTTAAGAACCCAACCTTCACTGAGGATATTGGAAGAGACGGCTCAGATAAGGCCAGCGACGACAACTGGAAGTACCATCTGGAGTCAGATGCCTTTGGTGCAAAGTATGAACTTTCAGATGATGGTATAACCCTTATTCCTTCCAAGACCTCAGGCGGAGTTTTCTATTCGATCCAGCTTAAGCAGACTAACATCCCTATGTACAGGGGATGGGAGTATGAGCTCTCCTTTGACGCATATTCCACAGAAGACAGGGATATCATCGTTGACGTGGAAGGCCCTGATAGAGGATGGATGAGGTATTTCGAGGACACTACGATCGGAATAACCACCGAGAAAAAGACCTATACCATCAACTTCACAATGAATGAGAAAACTGACCCTAACGGCTCTCTGGAGTTTAACCTTGGTAAACAGCCAACAATTGCTCCTGTGACCATCGACAATGTAAAGCTTACACATATCTCAGGAGAAGAGATAGGCGACGATGCTGACAAGGGCATAAGACCTGACGGAAACTATATCTACAATGGAGGCTTTGATCAGGGCGAAGGCAGACTGGGCTACTGGGAGACAGAAGAGGACAACTCAGAAAACATTACAGTAACAAATGAAAAGAATGTAAGAGAGCTTAAGGTAGTTGTTCCTGAAGGCGGACAGACATTTGCAATCAGACAGACTAACCTTGCCCCTATCGTAAAGGGCGAGTATGAGCTTACCTTCAATGCAAGATGTGAAGCAGCAGGCTCTAAGGATGGCATGACAGTTAATGTTGCAGGACAAGAGATAACTCCTTCCCTTGACACTAAGGATCAGCAATTCGCAGAAAAGCTCACATTTGACAAAGACATAGCCAGAGAAGATTCAACAGTAGAGATCCTCTTTGAAAATGCCGGAACCTACTACCTTGATAATATCTTCTTTAGTGAGTCAGCACTTATAAAGAGCGGTTCTTTCAACGCAGGACTGTCTGGCTTTACTCCTTATGTTTACGACACAGTTGCAGCAACCTATGTGGTTGACAGCATGAACGGCAACGAAAACGCCTTTGCCATCACCATCGATGACACCGTGGCAAATGATGCAGAAAACGCCTGGTACATCCAGCTCAATCAGGATGGAATAACCCTAGAGGAGGGAAAGAGCTATAAGCTCACCTTTAAGGCAAGATCCACCGTGGACAGAGTAATTTCCTACTCACTGCAGGAGTATGAGGGTGAATGGACCAACTACAGCCAGAACACCGAGTCAGTAAACATCGGTAAGGACTGGAAGACCTTCACCACAGAGTTCACCATGGAGTATCCTACAGACAAAAACACCAGATTCAACATCACCATGGGATCTGTAGACGGCATAAGAGTAAAGGACAAACACGATATCTTCATTGATGATATCGAACTTGTAGAAGTAGGACAATAATTGAAACAAAAAGAAAGGTGTGACATAAAGCGATCACCAAGGGTCAGCAGGTAATCCCCTGTTGACCTTTTTCTTTGCCCAAATCTCCAAAATGAAATGAGCCATCATCCAGTATTTGGTTGATAAGTGTACGTTTTTGAGATACGATTAATTAGACAAATTATGCTCTTGGAGGCGAAAATGAATCCACAGATTATAGTTGTAGACGATGACCCAATGATCTTAAAACGCGCATGGAACATACTTTCAGAAGCAGACATGAAGGTGGTGGCACTTAAATCAGGTGAACAGCTCCTTAAGCACATCGCGGATAATCCGGCACCGGACCTGATACTTCTTGATATCAGAATGCCCGAGATGGACGGCTTTGAAACCCTGGAAAAACTCCGTGAGATACAGAAAAAAGGCCAGGAGACTCCCGTGATCTTCCTTACAGCCAGTGAGGAAGAAGGAGCAGAAGAAAAGGGCCTTTCCATGGGAGCCATGGACTTTATCAAAAAGCCCTTCATTCCCGGTGTACTTAAGATAAGAGTCAGCCACGCAGTTGAGCTCATAAGGCTTCAAAGAAACCTTGAGCAGGA
>JAEEGL017199760.1_pt1 | contig 28502 bp, 19 predicted proteins | sample 9134231 | NCBI WGS metagenome assembly JAEEGL01 (sample SAMN16246548, study PRJNA631951) | gut metagenome | biome: gut microbiome; feature: rumen; material: fiber-attached | host: Bos | place: Iran: Karaj | collected 2018-10
GGGCTATGAGGTCATCCTCGTGAACTCCAACCCTGCCACCATCATGACTGATACGCAGATGGCCGACAAGGTGTACATGGAGCCGCTTACACTTGAATATGTAGCGAAGATAATCCGTTACGAGCGCCCGGACGCCCTTGTGCCTGGACTCGGAGGACAGACCGGCCTGAACCTGGCCGTCCAGCTGGCCAAGAAGGGAGTCCTGGAAGAGTGCGGAGTCGAGATTCTCGGCACATCTTTCCATGGTATCGAGAAGGCCGAGGACCGCGAACTGTTCAAGGAACTGTGCATGTCCATCGACGAACCTGTAATCCCTTCGGAGATTACATACAGCATAGAAGAGGCTGTCAAGGCTGCGGAAAGGATCGGGTATCCGGTCATCCTCCGTCCCGCCTTCACCCTCGGAGGCACAGGCGGCGGCTTCGCCTATAATGAGGAGGAGCTCCGCGACGGGATGAGGAACGCCCTTGCCCTTTCACCTGTCGGGGAAGTACTTGTGGAAAAGAGCATTAAGGGTTACAAGGAGATCGAGTTCGAGGTGATGCGTGACCATAATGACACGGCTATAGCCATATGCTCGATGGAGAATGTGGATCCTGTCGGTGTCCACACCGGAGACTCGATGGTTGTCGCTCCTGCCCAGACCCTTACCGACAAGGAGTACCAGATGCTCCGGGACAGCGCCCTCAAACTTATCCGCGCTCTCGAGATCGAAGGAGGGTGTAATGTCCAGTTCGCCCTGGACCCCCTGTCCTTCAAATACTACATAATCGAGGTCAATCCCCGTGTGTCCCGTTCTTCAGCCCTGGCATCCAAGGCGAGCGGCTTCCCGATCGCACGGGTGACAGCGAAGATCGCCGTCGGCCTTACCCTTGACGAGATCACCATCGCCGGCGCTCCCGCCTGCTGCGAGCCCGCCATCGACTATGTCGTCACTAAAGTGGCGCGCTTCCCGTTCGACAAGTTCAGCGAAGCCTCCAACGAGCTTGGTACCCAGATGAAGGCGACGGGAGAGGTGATGTCGATCGGACGTACTCTGGAAGAGAGCATGCTCAAGGCGATGCGTTCCCTGGAATCAGGCTGCTGCCATCTCCATAAGAAGAAGTTTGACGACTGGACCGAAGAGGCCCTCTTCGAGTACATATCCACTCCGACGGATGACCGCTACTTTGCAATCGCACAACTCCTTCGCCTGCGTATCGACCTTTCGCGCATTTACGACCGCACTAAGATCGACTGGCTCTTCCTGGAGAAAATCTACAACATCGTCAGGATGGAGCGCAGGGTCGAGGCCGCCCCGGGAGACATCGACATCCTCCGGGAAGCCAAACGCATGGGCTTCGGCGACAAGTTCATAGGACAGCTCTGGGGCCGCACCGAGGCCGACATCATCCGCCTGCGTTTCGCCGAAGGAATCCTTCCGGTTTACAAGATGATTGACTCCTGCTCCGCCGAGCATGATACATATGTCCCATATTTCTATTCGACATATGAGCAGGAGAACGAGTCCGTACGGAGCGACCGGAAGAAGATCATTGTGCTTGGTTCCGGTCCGATACGCATCGGTCAGGGCGTCGAGTTCGACTATTCCACCGTCCATGCCATATGGGCGATCCGGGAGGCCGGCTATGAGGCCATCATCATAAACAACAACCCTGAGACGGTTTCTACGGATTACACAGTCTCGGACAAGCTGTATTTCGAGCCTCTCACTGTGGAGGATGTGATGAACATCATCCATCTCGAGAAACCTGACGGGATCATCGTCACCCTCGGGGGTCAGACAGCCATAAACCTCGCCGGTCCTCTCGAGGAGTTTGACGTGCCTCTCATCGGTACCGGTCTCCAGGCCATAGACAATGCCGAGGACCGCAAGCTCTTCGAACAGATCATGAGGGAAACAGGCATCCGCCAGCCCAAGGCCCATGCCGTAACTAATGTCGAAGACGGGGTGAAGGCGGCCGAGGACATCGGCTACCCGGTCCTGGTGCGCCCGAGTTTCGTTCTCGGAGGCCGTGCGATGATGATAGTGGGCAACGAGGCCACTCTCCGCCACTATCTGCACAATGCCGTTGAGATCAACGAGAATTCCCCGGTCCTCGTGGACAAGTACATAATGGGTAAGGAGACCGAGGTCGATGCCATATGCGATGGTGAGAACGTGTTCATTCCCGGCATCATGGAGCATGTGGAGCGCACCGGTATCCATTCCGGCGACAGTATCAGCGTGTATCCGTCCTTCAGCCTCAGCCCGAAGGTCAAGCAGGAGATTATCGACGACACGGTGAAGCTGGGCAGGGCCATAGGTATCGTAGGCCTTTTCAACATCCAGTTCATAGTAGATGCCAACGAAGACGTGTATGTGATCGAGGTAAATCCCCGCAGCTCCCGCACCGTCCCGTTCATCTCCAAGAGCACCGGTGTCCCGATGGCGAAGATAGCCACCCGCGTCATGCTGGGGCATTCCCTGAAGGAGCAGGGCATCAATGATGTCTATTTCCCGGAACGCAAGAGGCATTTCGTCAAGACCCCGGCATTCTCCTTCGGAAAGATCAAGGGAATCGACACTTATCTTTCTCCCGAGATGAAGTCCACCGGCGAAGCCATAGGCTATGACAAGTCACTTAACCGTGCCCTGTACAAGTCGCTGCAGGCTTCCGGGATGGATATAAAGTCCTACGGGACCATATTTGCTACCATTGCCGACAAGGACAAGGAGGACGCCCTTTCGCTGATCCGCCGCTTCTACAACCTCGGTTTCAACATTGAGGCTACTAAGGGAACGGCCATCTTCCTCAAGGAGCACGGCATACGTACCAAGACCCTTAAGAAACTCCGTGAAGGCAGCGATGAAATCTACCAGGCGATCCGCAAGGGACATGTCAAATACGTAATCAATACCATTGACCTGAACCAGAAGTCCAGCCACCTGGACGGCTACGGTATCCGCCGTTGCGCCGTGGAGAACAACGTGACGATCTTCACGGCCCTTGAGACCGTGAGGGTTCTCCTGGATGTGCTGGAGGAGATTACCCTGGGCATATCAACTATCGACGAAGAGTACAAGTAATGAAAAAAGGAAGGTACAGCATAGTCCGGAATGAGTTAATCGCTCCAAAGACCTTTCAACTGGTCTTGGAGGGCGGTGGATCGGTGGACGGTGAGTTCGTCCATATTGCCGTTCCGGGCTTTTTCCTTCGCCGGCCTCTGTCCATATGCGACAAAGAAGCCGGTCGCCTGACTATTGTCTATAAGGTGGTCGGGGAGGGGACGAAGGTCCTCTCGGAAATGAAGGAAGGGACTGTGCTGGAAGTCCTTACAGGATTGGGACGCGGTTTCGACCCGGATGCCTGCCGCTGCGAAGCACTGCTGGTGGGAGGAGGACTTGGCGCCGCTCCGCTGTATCTTCTGGCCAGGGAACTCAAGGCGCAGGGGAAAAAGGTGACGGTTGTCCTTGGTTTCAACACTGCTGACGAAATCGTCATGGTCCGGGAATTCGAAGACATATGCGACACCGTGGCGGTCTCTACATTGGATGGATCTGTCGGAGTGAAAGGCTTCGTAACCGATGCCATCGCCGGAATGGCCCGGTCATATGATTATTTCTACACATGCGGGCCTATGGTCATGATGAAAGCGGTCTGCGGAATGCTGGAGTGCCCGGGCGAAGCCAGCCTCGAAGAGAGGATGGGCTGCGGCGCGGGTTTTTGCTACGGATGCAGCATAGAGACTAAAAACGGCCCCAGGCGCGTCTGCAAGGACGGTCCCGTATTCAAGAAGGAGGAACTGCTATGGTAAAGGATCTTACTGTCGATCTGTGCGGAATACGCCTTCGGAATCCTGTCATTCCGGCGAGCGGTACCTTCGGGTTCGGGCTGGAACTCTCAGGAGCCTTCGACCTGAACCTGCTCGGAGGCATTTCCCTCAAGGGAACGACCCGCGAGGCCCGTTACGGCAACCCGACTCCACGCATCGCGGAGTGCGACGGCGGGATGATCAACTCAGTAGGCCTCCAGAATCCTGGAATCGATGTGCTTGTAAATGAGAAAGTTCCCGCTCTCCGCCGCGCATATGACGGATGCATCATCGCCAACATAAGCGGCTTCTCACTGGACGAATATAAGGAATGCTGCGCGAAGGTGGATGCATGCGAAGGGATCGACATAATCGAGGTCAACATATCCTGCCCCAACGTACATAACGGAGGAATGGCGTTCGGCACCTCTGCGGCCTCCGCAGCCGAAGTGACGGCCGCCGTGAAGTCCGTATGCAGGAAGCCTGTCTTCATCAAGCTCAGCCCGAACGTGACGGATATAGTTTCGATCGCCCGTGCATGCGAAGATGCCGGGGCGGACGGACTCACCCTCGTGAACACCTTCCTGGGCATGCGGATTGACATCGCCCGCCGCAAGCCGGTAATAGCCAACAAGATGGGCGGATTCTCGGGAAGGGCTATATTCCCGATAGCCTTAAGGATGGTCTATCAGGTCGCTCATGCCTGCCGGATTCCCGTAATGGGCTGCGGGGGAGTCGCAACTGCGAGAGACGTAATCGAGATGATGATGGCCGGAGCCACCGCCGTCCAGGTCGGTGCGGAAAATATCCGCAATCCATATGCATGCCCCGAGATCACGGAAGATCTCCCTTCCGTCATGGAAGAACTGGGGATCAACACTTTAAAAGAAATAATAGGAACCGTATGAACAGAGACGTCATAATAGCCTGCGACTTCCCGGGCCGCGAAGCGACCCTCTCCTTCCTCGACCTCTTCCCCGAGGGACACAAACCATATGTGAAGATCGGAATGGAGCTCTTCTATGCTGAAGGCCCCTCGATAGTCAGGGAGATAAAGGCGCGCGGGCACAAGATATTCCTGGACCTGAAACTCCACGACATTCCGAACACTGTCAGGAAAGCGATGAAGGTGCTGTCGAACCTGGATGTGGACATGGTCAATGTCCATGCATCCGGGACGATCGGAATGATGAAGGCGGCCCTGGAAGGGCTTACAAGGCCGGACGGGACCCGTCCCTTGCTCATAGCCGTCACCCAGCTCACTTCCACATCCGAGGAGATGGTCCGCAATGAACTCCTGATCGGTGCCGGAATCAATGAAACCATAGTCAAGTACGCTTCCAATGCACGTGAGGCGGGGCTCGACGGTGTCGTGTGTTCTCCTCTGGAGGCTGGGATGGTGAAGGAAGCCTGCGGAAAGAACTTCCTTACGGTAACTCCAGGAATACGTTTCGCCGATGCCGCGGCTGACGACCAGGTCCGTATCACTACTCCGGAGCAGGCCCGTAAGATCGGCTCGGACCTGATCGTAGTGGGCCGCCCCATAACCGCCGCTTCGGATCCCGTAGCGGCATGGAATCGTTGCTTAGAAGAATTTATCTGATATGGAAAGACAGATCGCATCCTCCCTCCTTTCGATCGGCGCAGTTTTCCTGCGGCCCGAGGAGCCGTTCACATGGGCGAGCGGCATAAAGAGTCCTATCTACTGCGACAACAGGCTGACCCTGTCGGCCCCCCGTGTCCGCGAGCAGGTGGAAAACGGACTCGCCATTCTGGTCAAGAAGTATTATCCCGATTGTGAGATGCTCATGGGTACTTCCACTGCAGGCATCGCACATGCTGCCATCACCGCCACTATCCTCGACCTTCCGATGGGATATGTCCGTGGCGAGGCTAAAACTCACGGCCGTACGAACCGGATTGAAGGGAAGATGGTTCCAGGAACAAAAGTAGTTGTAATAGAGGACCTTATCTCCACAGGAGGAAGCGCTGTCGAGGTAGTGGACGCCCTTCGCGAGGCAGGAGCCGAGGTACAGGGCATAGTGAGCATATTCACATATGGGATGAAACGTGGTCTGGAGCGCATCGCCGCGGCAGGGATAGAGAACCACTCCCTTTGCAACCTCGACGTACTGGTGGAGGTGGCTGAGGAAGAGGGACGCATAGGCCAGGGCTGGAAAGAGCGCATCCTCGCATTCCGCGACAACCCCTCGGATGAAAGTTGGATTAAAGAATAAAACACAGACATATGAAGCACCTCATCGATCCTACCGATCTCACCAAAGGGGAGATTGACGAAATCATCTCCCTCGCCCAGGATATCATCGCGCACCGCGACCGTTACCAGGGCAGCATGTCACACCGCAAGCTGGCGACCCTCTTTTACGAGCCGAGCACCAGGACAAGGCTGAGTTTCACCGCTGCGATGATGGAGCTGGGAGGCAATGTCCTCGGCTTCTCCGATGCCAGGAGCAGTTCCGCCAGCAAGGGCGAAAGCGTCCAGGACACAGTCCGGGTGGTAGGGAACTTCGCAGATGTCATCGCAATGCGCCATCACATCGAGGGTGCGCAGTTATATGCCTCCGAAGTGTCAAAGGTCCCGATAATCAACGCAGGAGACGGTTCTCACAGCCATCCGACCCAGACGCTGACGGACCTCCTGACCATCCAGAGGGAGCTGGGGCACATCGACGGGATCACGATAGGCTTCTGCGGTGACCTCCGCTTCGGAAGGACTGTACATTCACTTATCAAGGCCCTGTCCCGTTATCAGGGAATCAAGGTCATCCTTATCGCTCCGCCGGAGCTGAAGCTGCCCGACTACATCAAGCAGGATGTTTGCGAGCGTACCGGGATCCCGTACCGCGAAGTCGAGACGATGGAAGAGGTCATGCCCGAGCTGGACGTGCTGTATATGACCCGCGTCCAGAAAGAGCGCTTCCTGGATGAGGATGAATTCGACCGCGTGAAGGACAGTTTCGTGCTGGATTCGGCAAGGATGGCCCTAGCCAAGAAGGATATGGCCGTCCTGCATCCGCTTCCCAGGGTGAATGAGATCCTCACTGAGGTGGACGATGATCCGCGTGCCGCTTATTTCCGTCAGGTCGAGAACGGCAAGTTCGTGCGCGAGGCGCTTATAGTCAAGCTGCTGGAATGGAAGGACGACCCCGCCCATGGTATGCCGTCCGAGGACAAGCCCGTAGTTGACCCGGAGCTGCGCTGCACCAACAGGAAATGCATATGCAATAATGAGCATGCTCCGCACAAGTTCCGCCGTACCGAGACAGGCGCCCTCCGTTGTTGGTACTGCGATTCCAAAGTAAGGTAATTCACTATAAATAAAACACATATGAAAAAGATTCTCATGGCGTTATGCCTTCTCGCAGCCCTGTCCTGCGGCCGTAGGGAAGAAACTATGAAACAACTGTCCGACCGTGTCTTCGCCCTTGCGAAAACCCAGGCGGTGCTTCTTGACAGCCAACTGACGGATACCACGACCCCGAGGACCCTCACCGGTCCTGATGGAGAGCTTGTCACGGCCCCCATAACATGGTGGTGCAGCGGCTTCTTCCCCGGAACCCTCTGGCAGATATATGAATATACCGGAGACAAGGAAGCTGAGGCCCTGGCCCGCAAGAACACTCTGAAACTTTCCTCACTGTTGGACCAGCACACCGACCACGATATCGGTTTCCAGCTGATGTGCAGTTATGGTAATGCCTACCGTCTGACAGGTGAGAAGGATTGGATGCCCACTCTACTGGCCGGAGCCGAGCGTCTTGCCGGACGTTTCAATCCCGTGACAGGTGTCACCCGCAGCTGGGATCCCAGCCCCTGGTCTGCACGCTGGATGTATCCCGTCATTATCGACAACATGATGAACCTGGAGCTGCTGACCACCGCAGCCGGTTTCCCCGGAGGCAATCCGGAGTGGGTCAAGATAGCTGAGACTCATGCCCAGACGACCATGAAGAACCATTTCCGCGAGGACTACAGCACATGGCACGTGCTCGATTATGATCCCGAGACCGGAGCTGTTCGTGGAAAGCAGACCGGACAGGGAAAGTCCGATGACTCGATGTGGGCTCGCGGCGAGGCCTGGGCTCTTTATGGCTATGCTATGATGGCACTCCAGACCAAGAACCCCATTTACAGGGAGCAGGCTGAGCATATAGCCGACTTGCTGATAGAGCGCCTGCCTGAAGACGGTGTTCCGTACTGGGATTTCGATGCCCCCGGCGACTATAGGGATGCATCGGCCGGAGCTATCATGGCGGGAGGCTTCCTGAAGCTCTACTCAATGGACAAGCGTGACGCTTATCTGCAGATGGCAGTCAAGCAATTGCGTGCACTCGCAAGTCCGGAATATCTTGCTGAGCCCGGAACCAATGGCGGCTTCCTGGTCAAGCATTGCGTCGGCAACATACCCGGTAAGTCGGAAATAGATGTCCCGCTGAGCTATGCAGACTATTATTTACTGGAAGCTCTGAACATCTACCGCGGCATCGCCGGTTCAAAGAAATAACCTTTACAACGGTTCTACGGTCACCTCAAAGTACCCGCCGACGGCGTTGGCGGGTACGGTGAACTGTACCCACGGGCCGATGACGCTGGACTGCTGGGTGTGGAGGTGACCTGAGAAGGTGGCCAGCAGGCCGTTCTTCCGGCTGGCTTTCAGGATTGCCTTCCAGAAGTCCACTGTGGTCTTCCCGAAACCTTCCTCAGGCCAGGGAAGACGTCGCTCGATCTTGTAGTTCTTGTCAACTGCCAGCCCCCATTTGGGATGTGCGACCGTGCTGGTGCTGTAGCCCGGCGCGTAGAATGGGATGTGGCTGAAGAGCAACTTGGGCTGCGTCCCCTTGACTTCCTTCTTGAAAGCGTCCAGTTGTTCGGGGAGGATCTCGTAGATGCCGTTGTCCAGGAATATCAGTTTCACACCCTTGACCTCGGCGCTGTAGAGTTTGTGGTCATGCCCTTGGTAGAGCGGGAGCAGGCGCTTCTGCGTCCAGGTCTCACGGAGCTGCTGCTCAGTTCCTTCCATGCCTTCGTAATGCCAGTCATGGTTGCCTGTGGTGTAAAACCAGGGGATCCCGCAGGCGTCCAGGGCGTTCTTCACCCATTCGACACCGGCCTCCGACGGATAGCTGACCATGTCTCCCGTCAGGGCGATGACATCCGCCTTGTGTTCTTTGGCCAGTTCCAGGGTCTTCATCAGGGATTCTTCGGGATTGGTCTTCTCGCCGGTCAGGAAATGCTTGGTGGAGTTGTATGCCTTGGCCATGCGGTCGCTGTACTCCCGGAACGGGTCTTCCCGCTCGTCGCTCCGGAAAATGTGGGTGTCGGATATGACGAAAATCCTGACGGTCTCGGAGACGTCAGGGGAGAATATCCTGATCTTCTGTCCATTCTGGTAAACGGTGGCGGGGATGCCTCTGAGGTCGGCTTTAACCTGTGCCGAGGTGCGCGGCAGCGCCAGTCCGAGGGCTGCCAGCAGGATGAGAACGATTCTATGCATATGCAAAAATAAGAAGAATGTGATTAAAAGTGTTTATCTTTGTAGGTTAATATGTTTGGAATAATACATATGCGTGATGCGCTGCGCGGTTCGGTCCTGGTCCTGGTCCTGCTATGCGGGGTCGGGTGCAAGAGCTTCCAGAAGTTCCTTCATGATGATGAGGCCGTAGCCCGTGTTGGGGATTATGTCCTGTACAGGGCCGAGGTTGAAGCTGTGGTCCCGAACGGGATCCCCGCTGCTGATAGCGCTGCCTTGGCGCGCAGGTACATTGACACCTGGGCTTCCGGGAAGGTCTATCTCCTGAAGGCCGAAGAGCAGCTTTCAAAGAGCGAGCTGGATGTGACGAGGGAGATGGAGGACTACAGGGAGGCCCTGCTGAAGTTCCGCTATGAGCAACACTATGTCAACTCCCATCTGGACACCCTTGTCTCCGAGAATGAGATCAGTGCCTATTACGATGCGCACAAGGATGATTTCATCCTGCAGAGGCCGCTGGTGAAGGCGCGCTATGTCAACCTCCTGCCGGATTCTCCTTCACTGGGATTGATAAGGCGTAATTTCACGTCCGAGAAGCCTGAGGACATCACCCTTGTGGACAGCCTGGCTGCCACCACAGCCATAAAATACCTGGACCTTACCCGCGAATGGGTCGACGTGACAACTGTGTCGGGGGAGTTCGGCATTGACTGGAAAGCCTTGATGGACAGCCGCAAGAACGGCGTCGCCGAGGCGAAAGACTCCCACGGAAACATATGCCTTGCATTCATTCCGGAGGAAATCCAGGCCGGGAATCCGGCTCCGGTCGAGTATTGCGAGCGCCAGATACGCGATATTATCCTCAGTTCCAGAAAACACGATCTGGTGCGTACTTTGGAACGAGACTTGCTCTATGATGCATCCGTCAAGGGCAATTATGAAATCTTCGAAAATGAAAATAGCAGTGAATAAAGTTTTGGCGGCATCCTGCCTCCTTTTCGTGTGCATCATGGCTTCCGCACAGAAGTACAATGTGGTGGACAAGTCGATTGCCGTGGTTGGTAATGAGCTCATCACGATCGGCAATCTGGAGCAGGAAGTCCAGATGATGAATGCCCAGAATCCTGGACGCTCTTCGGACAGGAACCAGAGGTGCGAGATACTCGAGCAGATGCTTGAGTCCAAGATCTACCTCATGCAGGCGCGTGTGGACTCCCTGACCCTCAATTCCGACATGGTCGAGAGTTCCCTGAGCCAGAGGATGGACCAGGTCCGTACCCAGCTTGGAGGAGATGAGGAGGTGGAGAAGTATTTCGGAAAGCCGATGTACAAGATCCGCATGGAATGGCACCAGCAGCTTGAGGATATGAACCTCATACAGCAGGAGCAGCAGACCATCGCATCCAAGGTTCCGGAAATTACTCCGTCCGATGTAAAGGCCTACACCGACACTGTGTCGAAGGATGACCTCCCGATAGTCCCGATCACCTACCAGCTGAGCCAGATAGTTATCTATCCCGACAGGGAAGCGGCCAACATTGCCGTGAAGGAAAAGCTCCTTTCACTGCGTGAGCGTATCCTCAACGGAGAGAAATTCGCCACCCTTGCCCGCATATATTCCGAGGACCCGGGGTCTGCAAGGCGCGGAGGCGAGCTCGGAATGGCGTCGAAATCCCTTTTCTGGCCGGTGTTCTCCGATGCTGCAATGGCCCTCAAGCCGGGAATCATTTCCCAGATCGTTGAGACCCCGGACGGTTTCCACATCATAGAAGTGCTCGAGAAACGCGGAGATATGTTCAATGCGAGGCATATCCTGATGAAGCCCCAGTACACAGACACGGACAGGACTACTGCTTTCCACAAGCTGGACTCCATCAGGACCGAGATAATGAACAACGCCGTGACTTTCCCACTTGCAGCCAGGTTCTACTCCGAGGATAACTCCACTAAGACCAACGGAGGCCAGATGGCCGATCCCAACACCGGTTCTTCCTACTATATCATAGACCAGCTCAAGCCGGTGGAATATTCTGCCATAGAGGGCCTTAAGGAGGGAGAGATTTCCGAGCCCATCGAATCTACCGACAATGACGGCCGCCAGAACGCCTCCCATGATTACGTGGACGGAAAGACTTGCTACAAAATCATACGCGTGGACAAGATCATTCCTGCCCACACCGCCACGGTGGAGAACGATTTCAGCCAGCTGGAAGGCCAGGTGCGCTACAAATTGCAGATGAAGGCAATCGACGCCTTCCTCAATGACAAGATCAAGACTACCTACGTCACGATCGACCCGATGTTCCGCGAGTGCGAATTCGAGCGCTCCGCATGGGCGTCCAAGTTCACCAAGGAATAATCCCGCCTTGATGAAACGGCTGTTCCTGATTTTCGCCCTTTTGGGCATATGTCTCGCATCCGCTGCGCAGAAGAAGACATCCCAGTCCGATTCACTGGTGCGTCTGATGAGCGCTGCGAGTGCTAAACTCGTAAATGAGGACGGCCAAAATTACAGGGAGGTCATAGGCCCCGCCCGTTTTCTCCATAACGACACTTATCTCATATGCGACACCGCCTATTGGTACGTGGACGGTGAGCTGATCAAGGCCATAGGTAACGTGAAGATCATCCAGGACGAGACTGTGCTCAGCAGCGACAACCTGGATTACATTATTCCCGAGAATCTTGCCAAGTTCCGCGGCGGGGTAGTCCAGCTCCAGGACAAGGACAAGAACACCATGAGGACCAGGTGGCTGGATTACAACACCAAGGACAGTGTAGCCCTCTTCCGCAACGGCGGAGTCCTCCGGGACAAGGACGGGCAGATCATTGAGAGCCGCGACGGAAGCTACGATTCCAAGATCAAGACTTTCTTTTTCTCCGGTGACGTGAACATGTACACCGACTCGGTCTTTGTGAAGACCAAGGAGATGAAGTACAACACCAGGGAGAGCCTCGCTACTTTCGGCCCCGGGACCAACGCCTGGCGCGATGATGACATGCTGTCATCGGAAGGCGGATGGTACGATCGCGGGAAGGAGATATTCTTCTTTACGGACAATGTCCACGGGATGACACGTGAGCAGGAGGGCTGGGCGGATTCGGTGTTCTTCTACCGCAATACCCAGGATGTGGAGATGTTCGGGAATGTGCAGGTAATTGACACCACCAGACAGGTGGGGGCAGTGGGGGGCTACTTACAGTACATTGATTCCCTGTCGACTGTCCGCCTCGAACGGGACGCCGCTGTCATGGCCCAGACCAAGGGGGCGGAGGACCAGATCGATACGGTATATGTCGGGGCGGACACCCTTATCTATCGTTCAATCCCCAGATGCGAGATCCCCCAGGGAGAGATCGAGGCATCCGAGCAGCGTCTCTCCGAGTTGAAGACCGACCCTGTGACAGAGTATCGCCGCAAGGCCCGTGAAGAGGCGGAAAGGGCTGCAAAGCAGGCCCTTGAGGAGAATCCCGAGCTGGCTGCCAACAGGCCTCCGAAGGGTCTGGGAGATAAGAAAGCCGTCCTGGATGGGGATGAGGCTGCTGTCGCTCCAGCTGTCGAGCCTGCAGTAGAGACCCAGGCGGACACTTTGAAACTGCCATTGACTGATTCGCTTTCAGTGGCGGTTGCGGATTCCCTTGCTCCGGCAGTCCTGGACAGTACGGCGACGGGATTCATCACCGCGATCAACAATGTGAGGGTCTTCCGCAACGACATGCAGGTGGTTTGTGATTCCCTCCTTTTCAATGACCTGGATTCCCTTGCGAGGCTGTACAAGAATCCGATCGTGTGGAACGAGGGGAAGCGTCAGTACTCCGCCGACAGTATCTCGGTCCTTATCAAGAACCGGGCGATGCGTCAGGCGAGCCTCATGTCCAATGCTTTCATCATTGTCCAGGAAGACAGCATATGCTATGACCAGATCCGTGCTACGGAGATGATGGCCTATTTCGACTCTGCGAGCACTGTGCTCAGCCGTTTTGATGCCCTTGGTGGTGCCAGCGCCCTCTTCTTCCTAAGGGAAGATGATGTCCTTGCGACGGCTAACAAGGCTGAGTCCAAGATGCTGAGTGCCTGGTTCAAGGAAGGAAAGATAGACAAGGTCTATTACTTCGAGGATCCCAAGAACGATGCGAGCCCGGTGGCCCAGATGACCAGCTCCGACAGGGAGATCAAAGGTTTCAACTGGGACCCTTCAAGGCGTCCCGCCGGTAAGGAAGACGTCACTCCGCTGGAAATCCGGGCCTCTCAGAGGGAACAGTATTCCCTCAGGCCCAGGGCTACTTTCAAGGAGACTGAAATCTATTTCCCGGGTTATATGGAAAGTGTGTACAAAGGGATCCGGGAGAAGGAGGAGATGAAGGCCAACCGTGAGGCCGAAGCCCAGGATCCATTCGGAAATGATCCGTTCCCATTTGCAGAGGCGCCCGAGGACACGGAGGCGCAAGCGACTGTTCCGGTCCAGGAGGCGGAAACTCCTGTAAAAGAGGGGACAGGAGAGGTGAAAGAGAATCCTGTCACAGAGGGTGGTCCGGAGATTTCAACTGCCGTAGACGAGCCTGCCGCTCAGGAAGAGTCCGCCGGTGAAGGAAAGGAGGAGAAAGTCTCTTCCAAGAGCAAGAGGGCTGAGGCCCGTGAGGCCAGATGGGCGGAACTTGACGCCAGGGATGCAGCCAAGGCCAAGGCAAAAGAAGAAAAGGCCCTGGCCAAGAAGAGAGCCAGGACCCTGAAGATCCTTCAGGCCAATGCAAAGGAGGCTGATAGGGATCAGAAGAAACTGGAGAGATTCAAGGCCCGTTACGAGAAGAAGAAGGCCCGTGAGGATGCCCGTGCCGCAAAGAAAGCGGCCCCAGATGAGGCCGCTTTCGAGTCCGGTGTAACCGGTGAATAGTTTTATTCCAGGCTATATCAACTTTTCACCGGTTCACACCAGCGCAAATGGTAAGTCGTAGGTTCTATTTGTTGGCCGGATGGTCATAGGTCGATTTACGTACATCCCAGAACATCTTTGTGTAGTAGTTGTTGGTGCCGTCATCGAGTTTGGCCACGGCTTCTTTCCAATTGGCTCCGTTAAGGGTGCTTTCGTTGGTAGGATACTTCACGCGGGCTACGATATCATTCTTGACTTCGGAGAGAGGTTCAAAGATAATATTACTGCCCTTAAGTACGGCCGTTATCTCTCCAGGACGGATAATCTGTTCGGGATAACCGGTACGGCGGATCTCGGTCCAGGCTTCTGTGCCGTTGAGCCAGAGGTCAAGGTATTTCTGGATGGCTACCTTTTCAGCCGTTGCAGAACCAACTGCTGCCTTGTAAGCATCAATGTCTGCCTTATCCAGGCTCTTTCCGTAAACATTAGCCCAATACTCGAAAGAGGCATCCATTCCTTTCTGGAACTCAGTGTCGGAGAAGCCGTTGTATTCTGAAAGGATGTACAGGAGCTCGGCATAGGTCATCAGCGGGACTTGGAAATCCGCGTACAGGTGACCAGGCTTGGAACTATACCAGTTTGGAGTGCCGCTTCTAAGATCGTTGGATTTCTCAGTTGGAGCACCGTAGGGGAATCCTTTGGTGGCTTTGGGTGAGAACAGGTCCAGCCTCGGATCCTTGGTACCCGCCCAGGGATGTGATTTGCCGTTCAGATCATCGGCCTCGCCAAGGAGAAGCTGGAGGAACGGTTTGGCTATGGTGAAATCATTGCGGCGATCCACGTAGGTACCTGAATAGAACATACAGTAATCCTCGCCGGCAGAAGAATACTTGTAGGCGGCCGCATCGTCATTGGATTCAAACACGCCGCTGGCAACAGCCTCTGCGATTTTGGTCTTCCAGGAAGGATCCACCTTGGACATGTGGATGGCCAGGCGGCATTTCAGGGAATTGCCGAATTTCTTCCATTTCTCCGCATCACCACCGTAGATGATGTCCCCGGAAGTGAAAGCGGGCTCGGAGTCGTCAATCATGCCGATAGCCGCGTCCAATTCTGATATCAGGGTATCGTACAGGCCTTTCTGGTCGTCGTACTTGCAGTAATAGACATTATCACTTACGAGTTTGCCTACTTCGCTGTAGGGAACGCTTCCCCAGGTGTCGGTGATTATGTCCATCAGCCAGACCTTCAGGATCTTGGCAGCGGCAATCTGGTTGGCATTCAATCCATATATGGAATTACCCGGAGCGAAGTCGGGATCAGTGTTCAACTCTTCCACCTTGAGGAGGTTGGATACACCCATATAAAGATAGTTGAAGTAACCGTTGTTCACGCTCTCGCGGATCTGGTAGCGGTCTTCCTCAGTGTAGTTGCGCTGTGACCAGTATTGGGCATAGAGCAGGCACTGGCGGCCGCTGAACCACAGGTCATAGACGTTGTCCATGATCCATTTTTCCGCACCGGACATCAGGATGTGCGAAGGGACATCCTTGGGGTTGTTCGGGTCCAGATTGGTGTCCTCCTTGATGCAGGAAGACATCCCGGTCAGGAAAACTATGCTGACGATTATATATTTCAATGCTTTTTTCATAATTCGGGCCTCCAATTAGAAGTTAAGATTTACTCCAAAACCGAAGTTGGCCACACCGGCCACCAGACCACCTTCAATACCCTGGATGTTACCGGAACTGGTTACGGCAACCTCAGGATCGAAGTGTTTCACATCAGGACCCCAGACGCCCAGGTTGCGGCCATAGGCGGAGAGACGGAGTCCTTTGATAAAGCTCTTTTCTTTCATGGGGAAGGTGTAGCCGAAGGTTACCTCACGCAATTTGACATAGTCGGAGCGGAGTACGTTTTGGGCGGCGGCACCCTCATAGAAACTCATGCAGTAGCTTTCAGCATCGGCTACCGTAGTGTTCTTAGTGCCTTTATCATCGATCACGCCGTCCAGGAGGATGCCGTTTTCACGTATGCCGTTGGCTGCAGACTCCTCCAACATACCGGAGTACATACCCCAGAGATAAGAGGTGGAGAAGTATTTACCCCCGCGGGAGAAATCCAGATGGACGCTGGCGTCGAAATTCCCCAGGCGGAAGGTATTGGTCCAGCCACCGGTGAAGTCGGGATAGACACTGCCCAGATTCTCATTTCCGTCAGTGGACAGGTACAGTCCGGTGTCAGGATCGATCATCTTGTTGCCATTGTCATCATAAATATAGTTCGTTCCCATGATCACGCCGTAAGGCTGTCCCTTGAGAGCTCCGATTTCCGCCATGAACGGAGCGGAGGTCAGTCTGTAGTAATCCACCCCTTCCAGCAGTTCCAGCACCTTGTTCTTGTTGGAGGCCAGTGTCAGGTTCGTGGTCCAGGAGAAGAGCTTCGTCTGGACCGGAGTAGCATGGAAGGCAAACTCGATACCGGTGTTCTGGATCTTACCGGAGTTTACGACTTTGTAAATATAGCCGGTGGTACCCGACACGGAAAGCGGAAGGATCTGGTCCTTGGTGATGGTGTTATAGTAGGAGACATCGAAGCCCAGGCGTCCTTTGAAGAACTCCATTTCCAGACCTGCTTCAAATGAAGTGGTGCTCTCCGGTTTCAACTCGGAATTCACGAGGGTGTTCGGCAGACGGTAACCCGGGGTGGTAGGATCGATGTTGGTATACTGGGAGTAGGTGGAAATCACCTGATAGGGATCGGTGTCATTACCCACCTGGGCTATACCGACGCGGACCTTACCGAATTCTATGACATCCTTCAGATCATGGGAGAACAGTTCGGAGAAAATGAAACTGCCCGTCACCGAGGGGTAGAAGTAGGTGTTGTTCTCGATCGGCAGGGTAGAGGACTGGTCCATACGGATGGTGCCATCGAGGAAAAGCATGCTTTTCCAGCCGACTCCGGCATTTGCGAAGATGGAATTGATGGCTTTGTTGGTCATGCTGTTTGAACTTGTGGGGGATGCAACGGAGTTCTTCAGGTTATAGAACTCGGGGATGGCGATACCTCCGACCGTCTCGCCGTAGAGATACTCATAGTGGCGCTTCATCAAGTTGGCACCAACAAGTCCGTTTACGGAGAAGTCTCCGAACATATCCTTGTAAGTGAGGAGGAACTCGTGGTTCAGCTCATACTGCTGGCGAGAAGTCTCGCTGTAGCCCGGCTCTTCCTGGCTGCCGATGGCATTACGGGTATAACGCTTGTCCACGAAGAAATCCAGGTCAGCCTTGTACTGGAACTTGAGCTGGGGGAGGATCTGGTAGGAGGCTCCTACATTACCGTAGACACGGTTACGTGAGTCGTTCTCATAGCACATGTAGCGGCTCCAGTAGGGGTTGTTGGAATATGCAGGTGTCGGATCGTCCCATGCATTACGGTTCCAGGTAGCCTGTGACCCGTCGGGCATGATGTAAAGGTCCTTGGCCTGAGCCATGTCCAGTTCCCTGTGGCCCCACTGCACGAATTTTACCAGGACGTTGTTGTCACCGTATCCGATCTCGGAACGGCCCCTGGTGGACTGGTTGTGGTAATTGACGTTGGCGCTCACTTCCAGGCGGCGGTCCGGACTGAAGGCCTGAGCCGACACATTGAGTATATTCTTCTCCTGCTTGCTGTTGGGAAGATAACCCTTGAGCTCGCTGTTGGTGTAGGAGATACGGGTCGCACTCCTGGCCGATGACTGGGAGATGGCTATGTTCGTGGTAACGGAAACACCTGTATTGAAGAAGGTGTCAATGTCGTTATCCGGAGCCTTCCACTCGGAGGTGGTAGGATTTCCGACCTTTCCGCCGGCCTCCCATTTAGCGAGGTCGTACCAGGTAAGGACCTGCTGGCCATCATATTTGGGACCCCAGCTGGAGTCGGTGGCGTAGTCCGGGTATAAGTAGTCGACTCCGTTGATGTTGACTTCTTCGAAGTCGGAGCCCCATCCACCACCGTACAGGCGCTGCAACTTGGGGAGTTTGTTCACCTTTTCGATTCCTATGGTTGAGGAGAAGGAGACTCCGTAACCGGCATTGGCTCCGGCTTTACCCTTCTTGGTGGTAATCATCACGACACCGTTGTTTGCACGTGCTCCATAGAGGGCGGATGCGCTGGCTCCCTTCAGGACTGAAATGCTCTCGATGTCATCCGGGCTGATGTCATTGATAAGGTTACCGAAGTCATATCCACCACCTCCACGGGCGGTTTCGGTAGAGTTGAAGTCTTTGCCTTCAATGGGCACACCGTCTATTACGAACAGCGGCTGGTTGTTACCAGAAAGGGAAGAAACGCCACGGAGGAGGACCTTGGAGGAACCGCCCATGGATCCGGTACTGGAGGTAATCTGCAAACCGGCGACCTTTCCCTGCAGTGCATTGATGGGATTGTTCATTCCACCGCGGGACTTGGTCATTTCCTCACCGCCTACTTCCGAAACGGCATATCCCAGGGCTTTCTTTTCACGGGAAATACCCATGGCGGTGACGACCACTTCATTAAGTGCCTCGGAGTCCGGCTCCAGGGTTACTGATACATTTTGAGAAACTGGAACCTCAACGGTTTTCATTCCCATGAAGGCAACCACCAGTTTACCGGAGGCAGGCACATTTGCGAGAGAGAAATCTCCGTCAAGGCCGGTCAGTACTCCGGTTGAGGTGTCTTTCACAAGCACATACGCGCCGACGACAGGCTCTCCGTCTGTCGCCGTGACCTTACCCTTTACCGTTATATTCTGGGCATATGCCACAGAGCACAACGAAAAGAGCAGGATCGAGATCAACAGCTGAAATCTTTTCATGTGAATAGTTAATTAAAGAATTAAGGGTTTTTCTGGGCCAATTTTAGATAAAAACTTTCAGAATGAAAGCATAAAATTTTTAGATTTCAGCGAAACGGCATATTCCTTCAACTAAAATCGTTTAATTCCTCAACAAAACTCTTAGATTGTTCAAATGTTTTAGAAATACTAAAATTTTAAAAGTTAAAATATGAATACTTTAAACATTTAAAAAACCATCCAGAAGCATCTGGATGGTTCAAAAACTAACGATTTGTAACTAAAACGCCTATTCTGCTTCACGTATGAAATAAGTCATGATGGCGCTTATGATGTAAAGACCTGCCAGTGTCCAGGCTATACCTTCGTATCCCACAGGCTTTTCCAGTATGCGGACGATCAGGGGACCGACAAAGGATGCAGCCCCAGCTCCCAGGTTAAGCACTGACACCGCCGCTCCCTTGTCACTCTTTACAAGCGAAGGGACGAGAGCCGACAGCGGAACGTATCCGGCAAGCATTATGCACCACAGCGCTCCGCATATGAGGATGAACCAGTAGTTGTTCAGGATCTGCGGGGAATAATAAAAGAGAAGGACTGTGACGGCGCATCCGACACCGCCGAACCATTGCACGGTCTGCCGGCAGCCGATCTTGTCTCCAACAATGCCGAAAATCAGGTTGAAGATGATGTTGAACATGAAGACTGAGCCCCATATGGACGCCCATTGGGCATCTGTGAGGCCGAAAGTCGCCATATACAAAGGCATGAACACCACGAAAGCGAACTGTGAGGTGGTGTTGATGACCCTCACTATTCCGCCCATGAGGACCTTTGGCTCACGTCCCATGATTCCCAGTCCGCGGAAAAGACCCGCGATCTTGTTCGTCTTGGGCGCATCGGGATCGGCGAACAGGTTGGTCTCATCGCTCTTGTTGACTACCAGGGCGAAAACAAGGCCCACCAGCGCGAAGACCAGGGCGGTCCACAATGTGGGTATCACACCGAAGTGGCGCACCGCCCACACACCGTAGTAGGCTCCCAGCACATTCAGGCCTCCCGTGAAGACGAACCAGAACCAGCCCTGTGCGGAGCTCAGTTTCTGCTTTTCGACCCGATAGGTGATCCAGACCATGAAAGTGTAAGCGAACAGGGGATAGCCCAGACCTTTGATGGCATATGTAAGCAGCAGTACAGGCCAGCTCATGCGGGCCATTCCTATCCCCGCGAATCCCGCGATTCCGACCAGATAGAGGAAGAAGCCCGCAAGCATGGTGCGCTTCACTCCGAAAGTCTCCGCGATGACACCCGAAAGCCAGGAAGAGATGGCCACGGTGATTCCATATATGGAGAACAGGGTCGCGGAATTGAAGCCCTGCTCGGTGATGTAGCGGCTCAGCCATGTCTGCTCGAGTCCGTCTCCCATCATGAATATGAGGACTCCGAGGTAACCCCAGGTCAGGGCCTTCGGGAGACCGGTCCTGTTGAAGAAATCATTTCCGGACATATGCTTGCGTTTTTAGGCGAAAAGGGATATGATGTTGAGTATCACTTCCGAAGCCTTCTCCATGGAACGGATGGGGAGGTATTCGAGGCGTCCGTGGAAATTGAGTCCTCCGGCGAAGATGTTGGGACAGGGCAGTCCCTTGAAGCTAAGGTTCGCCCCGTCGGTGCCTCCGCGGATAGGCTGCACCTTCGGATTGATCCCCGCCAGTTCCATTGCCTTCATCGCCTTTTCGACAATGTCCATATGCGGAAGGATCTGCTCGCGCATATTATAGTATTGGTCTTTTACCACAGCCGTAGCAGTGCCTTCACCGTATTTCTCATTGATGAAGTCGGTGCATTTCTGCACGAAGGCCTTCTTCTGCTCAAACTTGCAGCGGTCGTGGTCGCGGATTATGTAGGTTATCTCCGCCTCCTCCACCGATCCCTTGATGGCAATGATGTGGTTGAAGCCTTCGTAGCCGCTGGTGAACTCCGGCCTCTGTTGGACCGGAAGGAGGGAGTTCAGTTCCATGGCTATCAGGATGGCATTCTTCATCTTGTCCTTGGCATATCCGGGATGCACATTCCGGCCCTGGATATGTATCCTGGCAGATGCGGCGTTGAAGTTCTCGAATTCGAGTTCCCCGATCTCGCCCCCGTCCATGGTGTAGGCGAAGTCTGCTCCGAACTTCCCGACGTTGAACTTGACCACTCCGCGCCCGATTTCCTCGTCGGGGGTGAATCCGATGCATATTGGACCGTGTTTGAACTCAGGGTGGGTCATTATGTGCTGGACGGCGTTCATTATCTCGGCTACTCCGGCCTTGTCGTCCGCTCCCAGGAGGGTGGTGCCGTCGGTGGTGATAATGTCCTGGCCCTTGTAGTTCAGCAGCTCGGGGAATTCCGAAGGTTTCAGGCTGAGGCCCGGAGCTCCGGGCAGCGGGATCTCGCCTCCGTCATAGTCCTTGACTATCTGCGGCTTCACGTCCTTGCCGGAAGCGTCGGGAGCCGTGTCGACATGGGCTATGAACCCGATTGCGGGGATCCCGTCTCCTGCATTCGAAGGAATCTTTCCCATCACATAGCCCCACTCGTCGAGAGATGCTTCCACCCCCATGTCCTGAAGCTCCTTGCAGAGCATCTTCAGGAGGTCCAGCTGTTTCGCGGTCGATGGCTGGCTCTCGCTCTCCTCATTGGACTGGGTGTCTACCGACACGTACCTGAGGAATCTGTCGATTATGTTTTCCATATGATTATCTTATTGTTTGTCAGATATTTTCATTGATGCGCGGATCATCCAGAGGATGAGAAGGACATAGGGTATGATTGAGACAGCCTCTCCGAAGCGGCTGTTCCATGCGGTGAGGAAGAGGTCCACGTCAGCGAACTTGAGGATAGCGCTGACAACCCCCATCAGGGCGCCGCCGGCGATGAATCCGGATGCCAGCAGGGTGCCCTTCTCGCTGCGCTTGCGGTTGACCTCTGCATCCTTAGAGCGTGAGCCCACGTACCATGCGACAGCGCCTCCGACCAGAAGCGGAAGGTTGAGGTCGAGGGGAATGAACATTCCCAGTGCGAAAGGCAATGCGGGAACCTTGAAGGCAGTCAGGGCGATTGCGATCACCGCTCCTATGCCGTAGAGAAGCCACGGAGCTCCTCCGCCGTTCATCATAGGCTGTATCACGGCCGCCATGGCATTGGCCTGCGGGGCCACGAGTGCATTCTCGCCAGTGAAGCCATATGTCTTGTTGAGGACCAGCATGACTCCGCATACAGTCACCGAAGCGACGGCGGTGCCGAGGAATTTCCAGCCTTCCTGCTTGCGTGGGGTGGAGCCTATCCAGTAACCGATCTTCAAGTCGGTGATGAAGGATCCGGCCACCGACAGGGCTGTGCAGACCACTCCTCCGATTATCAGCGCAGTAGCCATTCCGGAGTCTCCTTTAAGACCTGCGGCTACCAGTACCAGTGATGCAATGATCAGGGTCATGAGGGTCATTCCGCTGACTGGGTTGGTGCCCACTATGGCTATGGCGTTAGCGGCCACTGTGGTGAAAAGGAAGGATATGACCGCCACGATCACCAGGGCGATTATGGCCTGCCATATGTTGTCCACCACTCCTCCGAATGCGAAATATGCGAAGATTACGAGGAGGGTCAGGATTATCCCGAAGACTATGGTCTTCATCGGGAGGTCATCATCGGTGCGGAGGGTCTTCTCCGCATCCCCGCCGGACTTCTTGGAGAACTCCTGTCCGGCCAGTTTTACAGCCGACTTGATGACCCCGAAAGACTTGATTATGCCTATGATGCCCGCCGTGGCGATACCGCCGATTCCGATGTGCCGTGCATATGTACGGAAAATCTCGTCGGGGGACATCTGGCTTATCGTCTGAGTGAGGCCGGAATTCATAAGGTCGATCACCTGCCCGCCCCAGAGCGCGTTCATGAGGGGAAGTATAACGAACCAGACGAGGAAGGAGCCGCAGCATATGATGAAGGCATATTTGAGGCCTATGATGTAGCCCAGTCCCAGGACGGCCGCCCCGGTGTTGAGCTTGACTACGAGTTTGGCCTTGTCGGCAATGGCCTGCCCCCATCCCATGACGGTGGTCGAAAGGGTCTCGCTCCAGGTGCCGAATGTGCTGACTGCGAAATCGTAAAGTCCGCCGATCAGGCCGCTGACCAGGAGGGTCTTTGCTCCGCTTCCTCCGCCTTCACCGGTGACGAGGACCTGTGTGGTGGCGGTGGCTTCAGGGAAGGGGTACTTCCCGTGCATCTCCTTGACGAAATACTTCCGGAACGGAATCAGGAAGAGGATTCCCAGCACTCCGCCCAGGACGGAAGAGAGGAACATCTTCCAGAAATCCACCTCCACTCCCAGAATGTAGATAGCCGGAAGGGTGAATATGGCTCCTGCCACCACGGCTCCCGAGCAGCCTCCGATGGACTGTATGATCACGTTCTGGCTGAGTCCGTCTTTCTTTCCGAGGGCGCCGGTGACTCCGACGGCAATGATCGCGATCGGGATGGCGGCTTCGAATACCTGCCCGACCTTAAGGCCGAGGTAGGCGGCGGCAGCCGAGAACAGGATGACCATCAGAAGGCCCATGGTCACTGAATAGGGGGTGACTTCCTTGAAGGTCTTGTCCGCCGGGAGCAGGGGTTCGTATTTCTCTCCCGGGCGCAGCTCCCTATGTGCGTTCTCAGGCAGGTTCAGGTTTTTGGACATATGCTCAATCTTAGAAAACTATGATGTAGAGGGCTGCGGCGAGGCATGCTCCTGCGAGAGGGCCGAATACGGGGACCCAGCTGTAGCCCCAGTCGCTGTCACGTTTTCCCTTGATGGGAAGGATGAAGTGGGCAAAGCGCGGGGAAAGGTCCCTGGCTGGGTTCATGGCGTAACCCGTGGTGGCTCCAAGTGACATGCCGAGCGACATGATCACAGCGGTTACGGGGAAGGCTCCTATGGCTCCGAGTCCGGCAGGCGCGCCGCCGGCCATCGGGATGTTTCCGGAGCTGCCGATTGCCAGGATAAGGAAGACCAGCAGGAAGGTTGCGACGAACTCCGAGAAGAAGTTCACGGTGGTGTGCCTGATCGCCGGGGCGGTGCAGAACACTCCTAGCATTGTGTCGGGCTCATCGCAGGTAGCGGCGAAATGGTCCACGTAGAAAGCATATACCAGGATGGCGCCGAGGACTCCGCCGAGCATCTGGGCAATGACATATGGAATGACGTCGGACCAGGGGAAACTGCCCGCAAGGGCAAGTCCGAGCGATACCGCCGGGTTGAGGTGGGCGCCGGAATACGGGCCTGCGATAAGCACGCCGGCCATTACGGCGAATCCCCACGCGAGGGTTATCACTATCCATCCGGCACCGTGTGCCTTTGTTCCTTTAAGGCTGCATGCAGCGCACACTCCGTCTCCGAGAAGGACAAGTACCATGGTGCCTATGAACTCGAAAACGCATTTTGAGAAAAGAGTCAGTTCCATAATTATGGGTATTGTTTCCCCAAAATTATGAAAAAAACTCTAAATATGAAACTTGGCTTTAAGGGATGCGATCATGTCCTCGCACATCTCGTCGAGGCCTATCTCCGGGTGCCAGCCCCATTCGTTGCGGGCGCAGGTGTCATCCATGTTGTCGGGCCACGAATCGGCTATGCCCTGGCGTACCGGATCCACATCATATGTCATCCTGAAGTCGGGGTAATATTCCTGGATCTTGTGGTATATGATTTCGGGGTCGAAGCTCATCGCGGCTATGTTGAATGAATTGCGGTGGATGAGTTTCGAGGGGTCTGCTTCCATTATCTCCACGGCCGCGCGGAGAGCATCGGGCATATACATCATGTCCATGAAGGTGCCGGCAGCTATCGGGCATATGAATGTTTCTCCTTTTACCGCGGCGTAGAATATCTCTACCGCGTAGTCGGTGGTGCCGCCTCCGGGAAGGGTGACATTCGAGATCAGCCCCGGGAACCGGACCGAGCGGGTGTCCACTCCGTATTTGTGGAAGTAGTAGTCGCTCAGGAGTTCGGTGGCTACCTTGGAGCACCCGTACATTGAACGGGGCCTCTGGACTGTGTCCTGCGGGGTGTTCACGTGAGGGGTGTCAGGGCCGAAGCTGCCTATGGAACTGGGGGTGAAGACTGCTGCATGGTGCTCGCGGGCGACTTCCAGGATGTTCAGCAGGCCGTTGATCTGGATTTCCCAGGCCAGCAGGGGCTTGCGTTCCGCCACTGCGGAAAGGAGGGCTGCGAGGTTGTATATCGTGTCGATGTCGTATTTGCGGACTATGTTTTCTATGGCCTGCCAGTCAAGTACGTTGCACAGTTCAGCGGGTCCGCTTTCGAGAAGGACGCCGGTCGGAGCCGCCCCTTCAATGTATCCTGCCACCACGTTCCCGCTGCAATGGGCGCGGAGCTTCATCGTCAGTTCCGAACCGATCTGTCCGGTCGATCCGATCACGAGTACATTCTTCATTTTATAATCTTACAATCTCCTTTGGCAAAGTTACATTTTTCTGAAATATTGTGCAATTGAAGTACAAATTGATTAAATTTGTAAGAGTTTGGATAATATTGTTAATAATTAAATATTTACGACCATGTACGGGACATTCCAGGAACATTTGCAGCAGGAACTTCAGGCCATAAGGGAGGCAGGACTTTGGAAAGCAGAGAGGAACATAGCATCTCCGCAGTCATCTGAGATCACTTTGGAGGGCGGTGCCGAGGCGCTGAATTTCTGCGCTAACAACTACCTCGGACTGGCGGATTCTCCCAGGCTGATAGCTGCTGCGAAGAAGGCCATGGATGAGCGCGGCTACGGAATGTCTTCTGTCCGTTTCATATGCGGGACGCAGGATCTTCACCGCGAGCTCGAGGCCGCTATATCGGAGTATTTCCACACCGAGGACACCATACTGTACGCTTCGTGCTTCGATGCCAACGGTGGCGTCTTCGAACCTCTTCTCACAAAGGACGATGCGATCATATCCGACGCGCTGAACCATGCCTCCATCATCGATGGGGTCAGGCTCTGCAAGGCTGTGCGCTACCGCTATGCGAATGCGGACATGGAGGACCTCGAGCGCTGCCTGAAGGAGTCTCAGGCCCAGAGGTTCAGGATCATATGCACGGACGGAGTCTTCTCGATGGACGGGAACGTGGCTCCTATGGACAAGATATGCGACCTCGCCGAGGAGTATCATGCGCTTGTGATGGTGGATGAGAGCCATTCGGCCGGCGTTGTCGGAAAGACTGGACGCGGAGTGGGCGAGCTCTTCGACTGCTATGACCGCATAGACATACGCACCGGCACACTCGGAAAGGCCTTCGGAGGTGCTGTGGGCGGCTTCACCACAGGCCGCAAGGAAATCATAGATATGCTCCGCCAGAGGTCGAGGCCCTACCTCTTCTCGAACTCGCTGCCGCCGATGATCGTAGCTGCCGCCATAGAGATGTTCAAGATCCTGGGCGAAGGCAATGAGCTCCATGACCGCCAGCAGGCCAATGTAAAATATTTCCGTGAGAAGATGGAGAGCGCCGGCTTCGACATCCTTCCGACCCAGAGCGCCATATGCGCTGTAATGCTTTACGACCCCATCCTGGCCGGGAACTTCGCCAAGGCCATGGCCGCGGAGAACATCTTCGTCACCAGCTTTACCTTCCCTGTGGTTCCGAGAGGGAAGGACCGCATACGTGTCCAGCTTTCGGCTGCGCACACCTTTGAACAGATCGACCGTGCCGTGGAGGCATTCATAAAGGTCGGAAAGGAACTAGGAGTAATCAAATAAAAACCTGACATATGGAAAAGTTTATTCTCGCCCTGGACCAGGGCACCAGCTCATCAAGGGCGATTGTCTTCGACCACTCAGGCTCGATCCGCAGCGTAGCCCAGAAGGAATTCACCCAGCATTTCCCCTGCCCGGGGTGGGTGGAGCATGATCCGGAAGAAATCTGGACCTCTGAGGCTTCCGTAATGGCCGAGGCTCTTGCCGAGGCCGGAATCTCTTCCGCTGACGTGGCTGCGATAGGAATCACCAACCAGAGGGAGACCACCATAGTCTGGGATGCCGCTACCGGAAAGCCGGTTTATAACGCCATAGTGTGGCAGGACCGCAGGACGGCGGATTACTGCGATTCTCTCAAGGCCGGGGGCATGACGGATTTCATCCGCGCCAAGACCGGTCTCATCCTTGATGCCTATTTCAGCGCCACCAAGATCCGCTGGATCCTCCAGAACGTGCCGGGAGCACGCGAGGCGGCCGAGGCCGGACGCCTTCGTTTCGGCACGGTGGATTCCTGGCTGATCTGGAACCTGACCAACGGGGCTGTGCATGTGACTGACGTGACCAACGCCTCACGTACCATGCTGTTCAACATCCACACCCTAGAGTGGGATACCGAGCTGCTCGACCTCTTCGGGATTCCTGCGTCCATGATGCCGTCTGTGCGTTCCTGCTCCGAAGTTTACGGCAACACTTCCACCGCGATCCTGGCTCACCAGGTGCCCATCGCCGGAATCGCGGGAGACCAGCAGTCTGCCCTCTTCGGACAGATGTGCACGGAGCCCGGAATGGTGAAGAATACATATGGAACAGGATGCTTCCTGCTTATGAATACCGGCTCCGAACCGATCCTTTCCAAGAATAATCTTCTTACTACCATAGCCCTCCAGATAGGAGACAAGGTTACATATGCTCTCGAAGGCAGCATTTTCGTCGGCGGATCGGTAGTGCAGTGGCTCAGGGACTCTCTCGGGATCATCAAGTCCTCTTCTGAGGTCGAAGCCCTGGCTGAGAGTGTCCCGGACAATGGCGGAGTCTATTTCGTCCCGGCTCTCACCGGACTCGGCGCTCCTTACTGGGACCAGTACGCGAAGGGATGTATATATGGTATCACCCGCGGGACCACTGCCGCGCATATAGCCAGGGCCGCCCTGGAAGGCATAGCGTTCCAGACCATGGACATCGTCCAGGCGATGGAGAAGGATGCCGGGGTGGCGCTTTCCGCCCTTAAGGTCGACGGAGGAGCATCCCTCGACAACCTGCTGATGCAGTTCCAGGCTGATGTCCTCGGTACCCAGGTCATCCGTCCCAAGGTGACCGAAACGACGGCGATGGGAGCATGCTATCTTGCAGGACTCGGAGTCGGTTTCTGGTCTTCCCTGGACGAGATCAAGGGGCAGTGGCAGGTGGACCGCTCTTTCAGTCCGTCACTTCCCTCCGAGAAAGTGATAGCCCTGAAGAAGGGTTGGGCGGATGCCGTAAGTCGTTCACTCAGCCGTTAGAACGACTTCAAAATAGGTTCGAAGCCGATTTTTTGCAGTTTTTTTGCAAAAAAAGGCGAAAAATATTTGTCAGTTCAAAAAAAGTCCTTACCTTTGTGGTCCTGTTTGAAAAAACGGGTCTAAAAGTTCATTGACAATATTGGAAGAGAGAGATACGAGAAATCAAACTAGAAAAGAAGCAAACGAGAAGTCTGAAAAGAGAATAAGAGTAAGAATACGAGTATTTTCGGACTACA
>JAEEGL014646385.1_pt1 | contig 28501 bp, 16 predicted proteins | sample 9134231 | NCBI WGS metagenome assembly JAEEGL01 (sample SAMN16246548, study PRJNA631951) | gut metagenome | biome: gut microbiome; feature: rumen; material: fiber-attached | host: Bos | place: Iran: Karaj | collected 2018-10
AGCCGAAAACCTCCAGAACACGGCGTGTGTATAGTTTGCAGCTTGTGATACGCTGCATCGTTCTGGTAGTCTGCATTCGGATCGTGTTTTTTGACCCGAAGCAGACGGAGATTTTGCAGGAGTGGAACTTCTTCCGGCGGCTTTCGCCGTTTCATCTGCTCTGGCTCGCATGGATGCTCGATATGCTCTGGCAGCTTGTGCCGGTCAAAAAGCGCGTTGTGATCGCGCTCGGTTCGCAGAAGCATTTTCGCTTCCGGTTTCAGCCGATCAAGGAGGCATTCAGCATGCAGGCGCTCCGGCGGCATATCATTGAAACGACAAAGGCAGCCTACAAGGTTTTTGCGCTCTGGGCGGTGAGTGTCGCCGTCGTTTCGATGCTGCGCGTCTTTGATATCCTGAGCGATACCGCGCTGCTGATGATTACAATGGTATTCTATGTCTGCGATCTGATCTGCGTGCTGATCTGGTGTCCGTTCCGGCTGATCGTCAAGGCGAAATGCTGCACGACCTGCCGCATCTTCAACTGGGATCATCTGATGATGTTCTCGCCGATGCTCATGGTCAGCGGATTTTATTCGCGGACACTGGTGCTGATGGCATTTGCGGACTGGCTGCTCTGGGAGCTCTGCATTATGATGTATCCCGAGCGCTTCTGGGAGAATTCCAATGCCGCGCTGCGCTGCACGAACTGCACCGACAAGCTCTGCACGCAATACTGCGGCAGGAATCATACACAGTCATAAAAAACACCGTGAAATCAAGCACAATGCCTGATTTCACGGTGTTTGTTTTATATGGAACTCAGTGCTTTCCGGCGGCAAGCTCCACGGCACGGTATGCGCCGTTATAGATGCCTGCCTGCTTTGCTGCGAGGATATGCCCGCACATCTGCTCGATGATATCACCGTTCTTTTGCAGGAGCATGAGCATTGCTGCGGTCTCAGAGGGCGTGCTGCATTCATAGGTGCCGTCGCCGATCTCTGCGGCACGGATCGCGCCCCATGCCTCATGCCCGCCGACGCGCTTGATCATCAGCTTCGGAATCGGATAGAAAGCGAGCTCGCTCGGCTTGGTAATCAGCATATCCGAGACACGCATCAGCAGGTTTGTCGAATAGACTGCCGCGAAGATATCCTTGTGACAGAAGGCGTGAATGCCCGTGACATCGCCCGAATATGCCTGCTTGCAGAATGCGGCGGTCTCTGCAAAATCATCGAAATGTGTATGCAGCATCGGCTGCATCTCGGGGATTTCGCGGAGCAGCTCCTGCCAGACATTTGCATGATCGCCGACATTGACCAGCAGCGCAGCCTTCTGCTGTTTGATTGCCGGAATCAGCCGCCGGATGATCGTGACGAAGATATCCTTCTGCGCGCCTGCACCGCCGACGGACATCAGCCAGCGCTTCGGTGCGCCGTGCTGCATGCGCTCTGTCCGCTTGGCGCAGTCCGCTTCGATGTTGCTGACGAGTTCATGGTCGATATAATGCCCTGTGCAGACGATTGCCTCCTTCGGCATCGGGTGCAGCGGACGGTCGCTGTCCATGCCGCGCAGTGCACGGTAGCCGAGATAGGCAGAGGGCGTCTGAACCGTGTGCACGGCGCCCTCAGAGAGGTGCAGCGCCATGGGCCAGTTATCCGGCACGGCATTGACAACATGCGTCAGCCCTGCGTGGATCGCCGCCTGCGACGGCCAGACATGCGTCGCAAGGAACGGGATATCCTTCGGCAGATCGCAGTAGACGCCGGTCATGAGCTCGGCGGTTTTCTGATCGGAGCAGTTATAGCTCAGGCGGCGGAAGCCTTCGCTGTTGAGCGGCTCCCAGACGAATTTATTGAACGGCGGAAGCTGCTGCGAGAGCCGCGAACCGAGTGAATAGAGCTGATTCTGCTCGCCGATAATCTTGCCGCAGGCTGCTGACTGAAACGAATGCAGATCGAACCAGTAGGGCTGATAGCCGAGCGCACGCGCTGCGGATGCCATTGCCATGGAAATGCGGTAATGCCCGAAGCCCATGCGGATATTGCCGATGATGACGCTCTTTTCATCAAAGCTGACAGCCGGTTCTTCGCTCAGAACCAGATTCTGCACACCGAGCAGTTCCCCGATTGCCGGCGCAGCCTCTGCACGCAGATGATAAATATGGTCTCCGTCATCGCCGTATTTTCGCGCGAATTTTTCCTTAGTCCGCATCGCCTTCCGATAGCTGCGGTCAGACATTTCGTTTCCGAATATGGTCTTTGACTTGTCCATATTTTCACGCCTTCCTACTTGACAAATGTAAAAATAATATGCTATACTATCAGTATGATATGATAGCCGTACTATTATATTTGATATATAGTCTATCACAAAATAGGAGGTTTGTCAAGTGGAAAATCAACATGCGCAGGAAAGTCTCAAAACAAAGCGGATTGAGCGTGCAGTTGAGATCAGCGCCGAGATGTTTCTCCGCAACGGCATTGAAGCCGTCAAGATGACGGATATTGCAGATGCGTGCGGCGTCGGCGTTGCAACGCTCTATCGCTACTTCGGCACAAAAACGACAATCACAATCGCGGCTATGACACATCTCTGGAACATGCTGCGCGGCATGTATGAACATGTCTTTGAATCGGAGGTGTTTCTCCGGCAAAGCGGCATTAAGCGTCTGTCTGATCTGATGCATATGTATCTGGTGCTGTTTGATACGCACAGAGATCTGATGCGGCTGGTCGGCGAATTCGATCTGATGCTCCAGCACGAGAATGTTCCGAAGGCGGCGCTCTTTGATTATGAGCGCTCGATCATCAATTTCTACCCTTACATGGAATCTGCATATCTCGCCGGCGTCGCGGACGGCACGGTCCGGTCGGATATTGATTTCAAGCTGTTTTATCTGACCTTCGGTCATTCCATGCTCTCGCTCTGCAAAAAGATGCTCTGCGGCGAGCTGCTTCCCTCTGATGATTTCGGCAGCGGAAGAGCCGAACTGGAAATGCTGGCTGCTATGGCAGTGAGCTATCTCAGGAAGGAGAATGCAAATGAAGGAGAAGAAAACCGCCGCAAATAGTATTTTATGGATCTTTGCAATCGGACAGTTCGGCTGGTCGATTCTGTCCGGTATTATTGCGAACTGGCTTGTCTTTTTCTTTCAGCCGAGCAAGCAGGAGCTTGCGAACGGTCAGCTTGAGTTTATCCCGCAGGGGACTTTCCTCGGGCTGACGGCAATCGGTCTGATTACGGCAATCGGCAGAGTGTTCGATGCCGTGACCGATCCGCTGATCGCAGGCAAATCCGACCGCTGCACGCACAGGCTCGGGCGGCGCATCCCGTTCATGCGCTTTGCTGCGATTCCGTTCGGCGCGGTGACGGTTCTGATGTTCTGTTCGCCGGTGAAAGGCGAGAGCACGGTCAATACGGTCTGTCTGTTCCTCTGCGCGATGCTCTTTTATCTCTGCATGACCTGCTACTGCACACCCTATAACGCGCTCATTCCGGAGCTCGGCAGAACGCAGGAAGCGCGCATCAATCTTTCGACGTTTATTTCCGTGACCTATTTCTTTGGCACGGCGATTGCCTATCTGGTGCCGAATATCGCCGGCATCTTTATGGATGCTGCCGGATATGCAGGCAGCTATCGCATTACAATCGGGATTCTTGCGGCGGTTGCCGTCATCTGTATGCTGATTCCGGCATTTCTGATTGACGAGCAGGTCTATGCCGATACGACGCCGAGCAAGACTTCGGCGTTCCGCTCGCTGTCGGCAACCTTCAAAAACAAGGATTTCCGCATCTTCGTCTGCTCCGATATCCTCTACTGGATCGGACTGACACTGTTCCAGACGGGACTGCCCTTCTATATCACGGTGCTCATGGGGCTTTCGGATTCGATGACGTTTCCGCTGTTCGCCGTGATGACCGCGCTGAGTCTGGTATGCTATCCGGTCGTCAACATCGTCTCAAAGAAGATCGGAAAAAAGAAGCTGATTGTCTTTGCATTTGCATTTTTCTCCGTCACATTCGCGGTGACATCGTTCGCAGGCAAGACCGCGATTCCTCCGGTTGCATACGGTGTGATTGTCGCGGCGCTGGCAGCGGTCCCGATGGCGATTCTCGGCATCCTGCCGCAGGCGGTTGTCGCGGATATCTCCGAGGAGGATCAGCAGGAGACCGGCGAGAGCCGTCAGGGCATGTTCTATGCGGCGCGCACCTTTGCCTTTAAGCTGGGACAGTCGGCGGCAATGCTGCTGTTTACGAGCATTGCAGTAATCGGCAGAGATACACCGGCAGGCGAATCGGGCTACGGACTCGGCTACCGTCTGACGGCGCTGCTGGCAGTGGTTCTCTGTCTGCTGGGCGGCATCGTCTTCCTGCGGTACAACGAGAAAAAGGTCCTCTCAAAGATCGGTGCGGACAGGGAATCCGCAAAAAAATAATGCAGGCGACAGATTTTTCCTGTTGCAATTTGCGCAAATCTGCATATAATACTGTCAAGCGGTCGAACCGCGCTCCGGATGAACGGAAAGTGGCAGTATGGCAGAGCGTCACGCTGCCCGAAGAAGTGCTTTCGGTTCAGGGGCAGCGTGCAGCATCGCTTTGGAGATAAAGAGGCGCACCGTATGTTTATGCGGTGCGCCTTTTGTATGGATGCATTATTTGTCTGTGACTGCGATCACGGTGTCTCCGATGCGGACTGCGGTGACCTCTGCAAGGTCAACCGGTGTCCGGAAGATCATCATGGCACCGCTCTCAACATCGTAGGTGCCGTATTCGTTCCGTGTGCTGCCGCTGCTGCATTGGAAACTGCCCTGCACAGGCTGCTCGGAGCCGTCTGCAAAGATCAGGAAGCAGGAATCCGAGACGATCTCGTCAACCGTTCGGACATCCTGCGTGAGAATGGTTGGCAGCAGGCTGCGGTTCGTCTGACTGAGCTGATCGTAAGAGAACTGATCGGTGCGCGTGAGCTTGAGCTGCATCGGTGTGAGATACAGCGAGCTATATTCAACCTGATTGATATCGTCCGGCAGAATCACGCTGCAATCGCGCCGGATGCCTTTCTGCACGGTAATATCCGCCAGCGGTACCGAGCCGAGCGCATGTCCGTCACCGATCTGCGGCAGAATGATTGTCTCGGCGTTTTCGCGTGCTATGATGACTAAGCCGGGATAATAATCCAGCGACTTTGCGGTGAGATCGGTGCCGTAGTCGATCTCTGCGGTGAAAACGCCGTGCCAGACGCCGTTTTCATCTTTGTTGAGCGGCTCATGATGTCCGGTGCCGCCTGTATCGCTCAGTCCGCCGCCCAGACCGCCGTGGAAGCTGATGATTTCGCTGTCTGCGATTTGCGCCTGCACGGATTCGTCGAGCGCGATATCATAGAGTAAATAGACTGCGGTCTGATCGGCAAGCACCGCCTCCACGGTCAGCGTGTAGCCCTCGCCCCGATAGCTTTCCCCGATGTCGATGCCCATACCGGAGAAATCATAGTCGATTTCTGTGCCGGTTTTCTCGCTGAAATATTTTCGGAACAGTGCCGCATAATCCCAGTCACTGACGGCACCTGCCGTCACGGTGCCGCAGAACAGAACCGCTGCCGCGGCTGCAATGCCGATGCGGAAGCCGTGCCGCTCTTTCTGCCGCGCCGGTTGCGCAGCATCATATTTTGCCTGCATTTCTCTTGCTTTCATGAGAATCTCCTCTCTGTCGGCGGAAATCTGCATCATGGCATTCCGATAAGCTGAATTCTTCATCCTGCAAAACCTCCTTTAGCTGTTTGCGTGCTCTGGTCAGCCATGAGCTGACGGTATTGCTGCTTTTTCGCAGTATCGCCGCAATTTCCCTGATCGAATATTCTTCGTAATAATAAAGATAAATTACATTCCGGTATTCGGGGCGCAGCCGTCCGACCGCATCCAGAACCGCCTCTGTTTCCGCATTGCCGAAGCCGCCGCTGTCAGCCGGAAGCATGTTTTCAGCTGCATCGGTTAGGGCGATGTTTTGCCGGTGACGGGCGGATTTGAGGTAATCGAGGCAGCGGTTGACCGCCGAACGGATGAGAAACGCCTTTGCGTGCTCCGGATTCCGGAATTTTCTGCCGGATTCGAGCAGCCGCAGGAAGGTTTCCTGCACGATATCCTCCGCCTCCGGAAGGTTTCCGGTATGCTGGACGGCAATCCGGAGCAGGGTATTGTAGTTTGCGGTCATGATTTCCTCAAAGCTGAGTGTATCCGTGGCGGATCACCTCCTGTCGGAATGGTTTGCATTGCGCAATGCAGCGCGGATTTGATGCGCGCTTCACCTATAAAACGATTGAGCGTTGCATTTTCGTGCAGGCGGGCGGGGAACTCCCGCCGGTATTTTGTTTCGCCTTTCTTTTGCTGATGATGCAGGACTGCGCATTGCTCTAAAGCGCTCCGGCAGAAAACGCGCATCATAAATACAGTTTCAGCTTGACTTTTGCATTGTGATATGTTATAATAAACATACGGACATTCCGTCCGATATTTTATCATAATAAAAGAAGGAAGAGAAAAAATGGCTACACAGTATTTTGCGGGTAAATGGAACGATCATGATATTGTAGTGATCACGGATGACAGCGAGGAGCTGCGCTTTGACGGTCAGACAATCGCGGAGAACAAGCCCGGGCTTCATATGTCTGTCGGTATGATCGGCACAGTCCCGATTGATCCGGCGCTCTCGGTTGTTGTCCGTCTGGAAAACGGCAGCTGCTCCTGTATCGTCGGAAAGCCGCTCGATACACAGTACGACAAGGAGACCAAGACCTTTTCCGCGGAATATAACGGACACAAAATCGAAGGCAACAATAAGAAATTCAAGGGTACGCTGATCATTGACGGCGCAGAGGCGGATAAGGAAGACAGCGGTCTGCGCGATTACGGTATCCTCGGCTCCCAGCCCGATGCAAACGGCAAGCGCATCATGGGCATATTTGAATCCTCCGGACTCAAGGTTATCTGCAAGTTCTATGCAGAGGCTGAAAATGTCAGAATGATTCCCTGCAAGAAGCAGGGCGGTGAGCTGATTCCGATCAGCACGAACGGCGAGGATAATTTCGCAACGGGCTTTGTGCTCGGCATGTGCATCCATTGATTATGATTGATTCAAAAAGTCTCCGGTCTCTGCCGGAGGCTTTTTGCTGCGCCGGAAAAAGGTAAATCATCAGTTTTATTGTGAATCATGACAAAAATCGCAAAAAATGAGTTGTACGCAGCAATAAATGATATAAATACAACTTGGATGCATTGACTTTCCTCTGTGAGTATGCTACAATAAAATAGATAAAATCCGTTTGTGCGGATTGAGAGGGGTAAATCATATGAATATAGCAGTTGCGCAGTCCGGCGGTCCGACCTGTGCGATCAATGCATCGCTTGTCGGCGTATTCAAGGAATCTTTGAAGGAACCCGAGATCGACGCGATTTTCGGTTCTGTCAACGGCATTGAGGGCATGATCGAGAACCACCTGATCGACCTGAAAACGATGATCTTCACGAACGAGGACATGGAGCTGCTGCGGCAGACCCCCTCAACAGTGCTCGGCTCCTGCCGCTATAAGCTGCCGGACTGGCACGAGGACGAAAGCGTCTACAAGCGCATTCTCCGGACGATGCAGCAGCGGCAGATCGGTGCATTCTTCTATATCGGCGGCAATGATTCCATGGATACCGTGCAGAAGCTCTCTGCCTATTTTGCCGAGCAGGAGATCGACATTAAGATCATCGGCATCCCGAAGACGATTGACAATGATCTCTGCGTGACCGACCATACGCCGGGCTTCGGCTCTGCGGCAAAATATGTCGCTGCAACGATGCAGGAGATCATCCGCGACAGCTCCGTTTACAGCATTCCGTCCGTGACGATTGTTGAGGTCATGGGCAGACACGCAGGCTGGCTGACCGCTTCGAGCGCGGTGCTGCACGGTCTGGGCGAGGCTGCGCCGCATCTGATTTATGTTCCGGAGGCGGATTTCTCGCTGGAAAAGTTTATGAAGGATGTCCGGCAGGAAATGGCAAAGCACAAGGCTGTGATTGTTGCCGTTTCCGAGGGCATTGAGGTGCCGGAGGGCGTGCAGTCCGGCGTTGTGGATAATTTCGGACATAAGTATCTGTCCGGCATCGGCAGCTATCTGGAACGCGCGGTCCGTGCGGAGATTGGCTGCAAGGTGCGCTCAATCGAGCTGAATGTCATGCAGCGCTGCTCCTCGCATCTTTGCTCGCGCACCGATATCGACGAATCCGAGGCAATCGGCTCGGCAGGCGTCCGCTGTGCACTCCGCGGCGAGACCGGCAAGGTCATGGTATTCCGCCGTCTGAACGATATGCCATATACGGTGACGATTGAGACCGCCGATGCGAAGGAGGTCGCAAACTGCGAAAAGGCGCTGCCGCGTGAATATATCAACGCCGCAGGCAATAATATCACCGATCAGGCACTCGGCTATTTCATGCCGCTGATTCAGGGTGAGCTGGTGATTCAGATGAACCACGGCGTACCGGCGCATTTTACGATTCAGGAGTCGCTGCTGAAATAAGAAACAGCCCGAAGCGGTCAGACAGATACCCATATAGAAGATTTGCCCCGAAGTGTTCAAAGGCACTTCGGGGCTTTGCATTATCAGATTGGTACGAAGAGAAAACGGAATCCGGCGGGATGATTGAGAGATGTTCTGAGGGCTCTGCCCTCAGACTCCCGCTCAAGGGACACTGTCCCCACAATGTCCCCCGACCGCCCCGCCAAATTCTGATTTTCCTTTGTGAGCTGTGTGCTTTACAGCTCGTGCCGGACGGCTTTGATGATGTATCTGCCGCTGACAACGGCGCTGTTGCCGTGGTTGTAAACATGTTTGTCATAGGCGGCACGGATAGATTCCCGATAGGCATCACGGGCGGCAAGCATTTCGGAAACGATGTCCGCGGCATCGGCGAGCGCATCCGGCTTGACGACCTTGCCGACCTCGGTGCGCATGGTAATCGTGATCGGCTGCGTTGCGATTTTGTCGTAATCCGGATTCATGACCTTCATCGGTGTTTCGATAAACAGCACCGGCTTCAATGTGGTGAAGGCGTATTCAAATGCAATGGATGACCAGTCCGAGATCAGCAGATCGGCAGCCCAGACGGAATCGGTTGAGCTGAAATCCGTCTGAATCTCGATGTTGTCATTTGCCTGATATTTGTCCTTGAGCAGCGCAAATTTCTCCGGCTCGAGCCGGACCTGCTGCGGATGCGGGCGGAGCGTGACCGTATATCCGGCGGCACTGAGCGCATCGAGAAGCTGCTCTGCGCAGGAATCGACGATGTTATCCGGATGCCACGAGGGCGCAATCAGGATATGCGGCGGATCGTTGGCAGGCGGCGTATTCTCGCGGTATGCGCGGATCATATCATCGAGCAGCGGATAGCCGGCTTCCACGAGCCGTTTCTGCGGTGTGCCGTAGAGTGTCTCCATTTCGCGGATTGCGTCCCGAAATTCGACACCGGTGCAGAAGACCGTATCGAACCAGTCAAAGGCATGCTTGCGGTAAGTCATTGCGGCGCTGCCGAGCGCGTGGTCGGTATACACATACTCAATTTTTTTGCTGACGCGCGAACGCTTGATGTGATACTTTTCAAGATCGGGCATCGTCATGACGCAGACATCGCAGTCCAGCTTCATGAACAGCGGAATCAGATACTGCTCAGAGCTGATATAATAGGGATGCAGCTGCTCCGGATGCTTCGAAAACAGCTTGTCATTCGGGTCGCTGGTGACATAGTGAATCGGGATATCGGAATGCGCGCAGATATATTCGATCATGCCCTTGAAATATTTGTAGTAGCCGTTTGCTTCGGAATAAAACATCAGCTGCATATTTTTAACAGCGAAAAAACGCTTATAATCCGCGCGTTCACGCTTCCGGCTGGCACGGCGGCGTTCTTCTGCCTGCTTCTGTTCCTGTTCAAGCTGCTTGAGATACGCAAAATCGACGTATTTCTTCGGCGGCATCACGGCATTGACCGCGGCGGTCGAGAGCATCGAGAACAGATTGCCGAAGATCCAGTAAAGCCCGACGCCTGCCGGAACGAGAAATGCAAAATAGACAGAAATTGTGATCGAGATGAGCATAACGCCGATCCGGTTCCATGCGGGCTGTACGCGCTGCAAGACATTGATGCGGTTCTGGAAGGCGCACATCAGCCATGCGCTGATGCCTGCAAAGACCGGAATCAGCAGCAGCGGCTCGGCGGCGAGCGACGGGCGCTGCGTCAGATCCAGTCCGAGGAAATGCAGATTCAGGCTGCGGATTGCCTGCTCCGCATCCGCCAGCACCGGATTGCCGGTGACAGTGCCGTGCTTGATCTGCCGGATGACCTCAATCTGCCATGCATGATCTTCCGGATTGACATTCGGCAGTAAAACAAACCACCGGCGGAACGTCTCGGTCAGACCGGAGTCCATTCCCAGCGCATAGGAGAGCGGACGGTAGATTACGCCGACCACACCGAGCACGAGAATGATCTGCACCGCAAGCGGAATCAGATCGAGCAGCGGATGATAGCCGTGCTTCTTATAGAGTGCGAGCTGCGCATCGGTATAGGCGTCCTTATCGTCGATATATTTGATTTTGAGCTTATGCTGCTCCGGCATAAGCTGTACCATTTTGATCGCGTTCCGCTGGAGCAGCAGCGCGAGCGGAAAGAGCAGCAGCTTTGTCAGCAGCGTGAAAATGATGATGCTGAGCCCGTAGCTGCCGGTCAGACGAAAGCAGAAGAGCATCACGCTGCCGAGCAGCAGATAGAGGATATTCATGATTCGGTGCATTGTTTCACCTCTTGTGAAGAATCGGGATTTGCCGTTTCGTGATACGGCGCTGTCAGTAAAACACCGCAGCAAATCTGAACTGTCATCAGAAATGCTGCGGTTCTGTGATAAACGCAAAATCCTTGCGGTATCATTCTTTTGCATCGTCTGTTTCAGCCGCCGGTTTCTTTTTGCTGCCCAGCGGAATCTCGGTGCCGTTTGCGATGCGTTTGATATTCTGAATATGCTTGCTGATAATAATGACGGCGATGCCGGCGAAGAGCACCGTTTCAAATACATCGCCCGTCGTGATGAACCAGAAGACAGGCAGCGCCGCCGCGCAGGTAATGGATGCGAGCGCGATATATCTGGTGACAAACAGAATCACGCCCAGAATGCCGAGGCAGATCAGCAGAAACTGCCAGCTCAGTCCGAAAATCAGTCCGAGCAGCGAGGCAAAGCCCTTGCCGCCGCGGAACTGCATCCAGAACGGGAACATATGCCCGAGAATCACGCAGACGCCTGTGACAGCAGGCAGATGCGCGCAGGCTTCCGGAACCGGAATCACATGCCGCAGCAGGAAGACCGGCAGAAATGCCTTGAGGATATCCACAAGTGCGATCGCGGCAGCAGCGCCCTTGCCCATTGTGACAAATGCATTTGAGGCGCCTGCATTGCCGGAGCCTTTGCTGCGGATATCAAAGCCCTTGCAGCGCGCAATGATCGCCGCCGTATTGATGTTGCCGAGCAGGTAGCCGATGAGAATGCCGCCTGCATACCAGAGACCTGTACTCATCTGTTGATCGAAACCTCACTTGTGCCGCCTGTCTGAACCAGATAGTTCGGATTTGCGGAGAAATGCTGCGCCTTTGCACTGAGGATTGCAATATCAAAATTGGAATCAATCAGCGTCAGCTCGGCATCTGCCGAGAAGCTGCCGATATCCATTGCATGATTGCCCTCGAGCCGGATTGTTGCATTGCACTGCCGCAGGCTGATTGCCGGAGAAGAATCGCCGGAGCCGATGCCGATTGCATTCTGACCCGTAAATTCCTCGTTGATTGTCGAATCGCGGAGCGTGATCGTACCGCCGCCGGTTTCGGAGCCGATGCCGCCGACAAATGTACCCGAGCCGGATGCCGTAATGCAGGCGGTATTGCAGAGGATATCCGGTTTGCCGTCCATGCAGCCGATTGCGATACAGCTCGCCATACGGATTGAGAAATCCGCTTCACAGCCGGAAATCATGATCTCGGCATTGCCCTCATGGAAGCCGATGCCGACGCCGCTCTTGCCGGTCATTTCAAAGAACATCCGCGTACCCGTCACAGAGATTTTCTGTCCCTTGCCGTAGCCGGAGCCGATGCCGACGCACTGTCCCGCATTGGAGAGAATCGTCAGGATACCGGCGAGGTCAATATTGATCTCACCGCAGGCAAGATCGGGGTCGTTTCCGATTGCGAATGCCTTGGAATTATCCGCGCGGATGCTGAGATTGCCGTTTCCGGTCAGATGCAGCCGGCTGGATTCCGGCACGAGAATACCGCCGTTATCCATACGGTTGTCGCCCTGAAATTCCACGGTGACATTGGAATTCTTGCCGAGCATGATCGCCGGTGCGACGATCTGCTGCGGCAGATTGAAGTGTACATCCCGCAGAATGATATGGCAGTCGGTGTCATCCTTGACCTTGATATGCACGCCGCTCGTCTCATGGAAATCGCCGATGATTTCGATGAAGGGCTGCGCGATGAAGAGATCGGTGAAATGTTCCGCATCGAGCCGCGGCAGATGCACCATATCCTCGCCTTCGCTGAGCATATAGGTCTTCTGCATGATCTGCTTTTCGGCGCTGGCGCTGAATTTCGCAATCATGGCTTCGATGTGCGTCGGGATTGCCGGAACCGGCAGCTCATTCGGAACGGATGTGAAATTGCCCTGAATGAGATCAGCGCCGAACCGGATGACAGCACGCAGCTCCTCGACGGTCTCGACGCCCTCGGCAAGCGCCATAAAGCCGTTTGCGTGGGCGAATTCGATGATATTCGTGACGAAGTGCTGCTTCTTGGGCTCCTCATGGATGCTGGAAATCAGGCTTCTGTCGATCTTGACATAATTCGGCGAATACCGCAGCAGGTTCGAGATATTGGAATAACCCGTGCCGTAATCATCGACGGCGATTGCCATGTGATTCCGTGCGCAGCGCGCCTGAATCATGCTGAGCTCCTCGCCCTCGGTTTCCGCCTGCTCGGTAAATTCAACGACGAGCTGCGGCAGGAGCGCGCTGTACTGCTCGCGGAGCTTCAAGAAGTCGGTTTCATTGAGGAAATGCCCCGGGATGCTGTTGACAAAGATGCGCTTATCCGCAAACTTCTCCAGATTTGCAGCAATATATTTCAAAACATTGTTATAGGTCAGCCACTCGACCTCATAGAGTCTGCCTGCCTGTGTTGCATAGGTCAGGAGCGTCAGCGGGGCAATCTTCATGCCGCCTGCGGTACGCATCAGCGCCTCATAGGCAAAAATCTGACCTGTCTTTGCATTGACAATCGGCTGGAAGCAGTAGGAGAGCAGATTTTCATTCAGGACGCGCTCCATCTGCGCCGCTTCGGCATCGGTCAGCGAGGGCTTTTCCGGCGCTTCGCTGCCGCTCTTGCGCTGTGCGTCTTTCATCGTGACAGCTTCTGCAAGGAGTGCTTCGAGTGAGAGCGTACCGCTGAGATCGGCACTCACTCTGCCGAACGAGATTTCCATGGTATAGCTCTTGCCGGAGACCTGATTATAGCTCTGCATGCGCTTTTTGAGCACGCCGATCAGTGCCTCGGAGGTGTTGATCTGCAAATCGGATTCAAAGAATGCGATCATGAACTCGTCGCCGCCGATGCGTGCCGCCGTGACATCGCTGTCGATGCTGTCGGTGATTGCGTTTGCAAGGCTCAGCAGCGCCTGATCACCCTCCGCTCTGCCGAAGATACTGTTGATCTGGCGCAGACGGTTCAATCCGATGACGATCATAATCAGCCGCTCGTCATCATGCTTTTCGTTATGAATCCGCTCGGTCAGCGCTTTCAGGGCGCCGTGCAGATTCAGCATACCGGTCAGCGAATCGCGGACGCGCGCCGCAACGAGCCGTTCGTTCATCGTCTGCAATCTGGATGTAGCGAGGCAGGAGCCGATGACATTGCCGGTTGTATGGATAAACTTCGGGAGCTTGAAGCTCTCCTCGTCGAGATCATCGCCGTAATATGCATAGTAGCCGTAGACCTCGTCCTGCATATAGATCGAATTGAACAGGATCGTTCTGCCGGAAGAGAGGATATCATCCATGCCGGGGATCAGCACGGCGCGCTGAATAATCGCAAACTGTTTTTCCTTGCGCCGGTGCATCACAACGCTCATCAGCTCGGTCGAATCGGCAAACTGCTGCAAGCTGTTCGCGGTCAGATCGACGCTGAGGGAATCGCGCAGGCAGAGATAGGAATTCTCCGGAATGCATCCGGCAATGACATCAAGAAAATCAATGACGGTCGGCTGCTGACGCTCAAGCATGGAGCCGAGCAGCCAGTGTTCCTCGGATTCCTGCGCCATGCAGATTTGCAGCCGGTCATAGAGATCGTGAATCGCCTGATTCTGGTCACGCTGCTCGGTGACGAAGCAGCCGCAGGATTCGGATATCCGGAGCAGCGGCTTGATTTCGGTATCCAGACTGACATCTTCGCCGTCGAGAATCAGCTCTGCCGTATCGAAAAATGCAGCGCAGAGGCGGTCATAATCCTTGATACATGTCGTCAGGCGCGGGATGTGGAAGCGTTCCTTGATGATGCCGTCCGAGCCGGTGACGATGACATCCTCCGGCACGCGCAGACCGTGGCTGCGCAGCACGGCACAGACCGCGATTGCCATTTCGTCATTGACGCAGACAATCGCATCCGGTGTATCATGGGCAAGAAAGCGCTCGGCGGCTTCTTTCGCGGGAGTTTCCCAGTAGTTGCCGTAGCCGACGCGCTCCTCTTCAAACGGGAGATTATATTTCCGCAGCGCTTCGCTGTAAGCCATGACCATGCACTCGGAGCCGTAATTGCCGCGGATGCCGGTCAGCAGATTGACGCGCTTGCACTGATGCTCACCGAAGACATGATCCAGCAGGGCGCTGAATGCCTGATTGGAATAGGAATACAGCGAAGGAACGCCGTCCATTTTGCCGTCATAGGACAAAATCGGAATGCGGTGCTCCTTTGCAATCGCGGCAATCGTATTTGTTACGACGCGGTTTGCGATTGCCTCGCTCATAATCACGATCATATCGACGATTTGCAGCGGGATCAGGTCGAATACGCTGTAGCAGCTCTGCTCATGCAGGCTGTTCGGGTTCTGGTCGAGGCTGGAATTGAACACCAGAACGGCATAGCCGCGCCGGTGTGCCTCCTCTGCAAATTTATTGACACTTTCAAGCACCTCCGGATTATGAATCCGCGAAGTGCAGAGTGCAAAAACCAGACGGTTGTTCAGCATCGAATCCCTCCCTTCACCGTCAGAATTTATATGTAATACGCATACATTTAATTATTGTTATTGTAGCACAATTTCGTCAGTTTGTCAATAAGAACTGCACAAAAAACCGAAGCGTTTTTTTGAGGTTCTGCGTGGAAAACGCCGAGGATTCGTCATGTTGCACGAGAATTGTGTTTCATTTTTGTTCATAATTCGTTCATCCCCGTTCATATATTATCCACAAATGATTGACATTTGAAATGATTTGTGATACAATAAAAATAGGGAAGAAGTATCTGATGCCGAAGCGGCTGCTTCTGCATCATTTTCTAAAGACTTTGATACCGACAGCATTCCTCATGACACAGGCATGATATGATCCCGGCACAGTTCATAGCCCCAGAATCAGCAATATTTTCGGAATTGCATCACATCGGATGAAAAACAGCTGCGGCAGTCTGCCGCCGTGACACGAGAGGAGGTTCGCGCTGCTACAGCGCTATGCAGAATGAATTACTATGTTGATATGAATGCCGCTCTGCTGCCCGGTCTGCCGGATACGGACGGGCGAATCCTGACAGAGCCGGAAGCTGCGAAGCGACTTGCGGAATTTCGGGACAGCAATATGAAAATGATTGTTGCTGCGCCGTATTTTCAGCCGGAAGTCAGTACACCGCAGGATTTTCTGAGGCTGCGCAATGAAAAAATCGCCGCTGTCAGCGAAGCGGCGCAGCCGATCCGGATTGTCGGCGGTGCGGTTCTGCCCTTCAGCTACTGTACGGCGTATCCGCGTGACTTAAAGCAGTTTGCGCTCGGCGATTCGGATTTTATCCTTGTCGATCTGCCGCGCGAGCCGCTGACGGAGGCATTCTGTGAGGAGATTTCCCGTCTGCGGATTGTCAGCGGGCTTTGTCCGGTTGCCGCCGATATCGACCGCAGCTTTGAGGTGCTGTCGCCCGAGGAACTGATTGCGCTGCGCAAGGCAGGCATTCTGCTGCAAATCTCGGTCAACGGCGTTCTGCGGCAGGATTACCGCAAGCTCTCGCTTTATCTGCTGGCGAATCAGCATGCGCATTTTCTGGCGACCGGTGCGCGCGATTTCGGCGAGCCGCTGCGCTTTGTCGAGGCAATGCGGATTATTCAGCGCAGTCTGCCGGCGCAGCTTTACCGCCGGATCAAGAACAATGCCGGTATGCTGCTCTCCAATGCAGAGCCCTCGGCATTCCTCGAATAATCCCGTATACTATTATAATACCATTTCGCGGCATATCCGGCAGAAATCCGGATATGTCGTTTTTGTCCGGATGCTGACTGTGCGATTGTGCCGGATAGATTACGGATTGTTCACAAAACAGTTACGCTTCACCAAAACCTGCTTATGATTTGTATAGATTTACGAAAATACGGCAGATGTCCGGCGGCGGTTTTGCAAAAATGTTTGTTGACAACTTGCGCAAAATGTGCTAAAATGATATCGGGCATACTATGGCGTATGCTGAAAAACATGAGACAACCGATGCGAAAAATCGGGGATTACTATTTTGTGTACAGGAGGAACCATAAGATGAGAAAAACAAGACTTGCAGTCGCTGCGATGCTGCTTGCGTCCGTGACCTGCGGCATGCTCACCGGCTGCGGCGAAGAATCCAAATATGAAAAGCCGCTGGACTCCGCAACAGCAGAGGAGGTCGGACAGATCGCTGCCAGCGATGCGCGTCTGAAAGGCGAGCTTACAAATAAAACCGTGAAGTGGATGGCAAACTGGGACATCAATCCGGACGGCACCGGCAAATCTACGCCGATTGAGCTGGAGATTTTCCACGACCGCTATCAGGGTGTGATCGAATATCATCAGGTAGACTGGAATTCGCGCTTTGACGCACTGGCAAACGCAATCAACGGCGACGAGGGCATCGACTTCTTCCCGGCGAGCGATCTCGACTGCATCCCGAAGGGCGCAATCAAGGAAATGTTCGTACCGATTGACGATTATATTGATTTCAGCGATCCGCTGTTCGCCGATATGAAGGAAGAAATGGACCTGTTCCAGTGGAAGGGCAAGCATTATATCATCGTCAATGATGTCACCGGCGATAACTGCGTCGTGATTTATAACCGCGATACCATGGAAGAAAACGGTCTGAAGGACCCTGCAAAGCTCTTTGAGGAGGGCAAATGGGACTGGAAGGCATTTCAGGATTCGCTCCAGCAGTTCGTTGATCCGGACAACGGTCAGTTCGGCATTGACGGCTGGTGGTTCGAGGCGGGTCTCTCCGCAACCTGCGGCGTGCCGTATATCGGTCTCGAGGACGGCAAGCTCGTCAATAACCTCAAGGACCCTGCAATCGAGCGTCTCCAGAACTGGATGTTCGAGCTCGGCACGACGAACTGCGTTGCAATCGGCGTCGGCGATTACGGCTGGACCGCAATGCCGAATTACATCGGCGAGGGCAAGACGCTCTACTATCCGTGCGGCGCATGGGCACTCTATAATGACACATGGAAAAAAGACTTCGGCGAGAATGCAATGTTCGTTCCGATGCCGAAGGATCCGAATGCTTCCGAGTATTATATCCCCTGCGGTCTGGACGGCTATGTCATGGTCAAGGGCGGCAAGAATCCGGAAGGCGTCGCAAAGTTTGCAGCCTGCAAGCGCGTGACGATCACGAATGAGCGCGCAAATGAGATCGCAACCGAGCAGCTCTACAAGGATTACGGCTGGACCGATGAAATGGTTAACATGCTGCACAAGTGCCACGAAATGGCAAAGGCAAATCCGCACTATGACTTCTATACCGCTGTTTCCAACGATGTCAAGGATATCCTCGATTCCAATGAGAACGGTATCCGTGCTGCATCGAAGGGTCAGACGCAGTGGAGCGAATCCGTCGGCGTCATCAACTCCGCGATTGACGCATATCTCGCAGATGCGAACGGCTGATTTCATGCATTTATTCACAATTTGAACCAAAGCCCGATACAACTGTGTCGGGCTTTGTACTGCCCGCGTGCGCATGATAGTTACGCTGTCATGCGCTTTTTATCGGAATATACACGGCAAACATGCACAGCTTCAAATTGTATTGTGTGCAAACTGCCTAAAAGCGAGAGGAATAATTCTACAGTCAGGAGCGGTGTTCCTTCTTGAAAATTATGCAATTTTATGGTATAATGATTAAGATGCAAGAGTTCGGGCTGGATCAGTCCGTATTGTCCGAAACCGTCAATTTCAGGAGGCGCAAAAATGGGTTTCAAAATTAAAAACGGCGTTTTGCTGAAATATGAGGGTGCAGGCGCGCTTGAAAGGCTGGGCATCCGGAAACAGGATGAATCGCTCAGCCTGCCGAAAAATGTGACGTCGATTGCGGATGAGGCTTTCTCCATGAGCGATGTGAGCCGTGTGCTGATTCCGCCGAATGTCATTACAATCGGCGAGCGTGCGTTTGCGTTGTGCGCTGAACTCCAGACAGTCGATTTTTCCGGCGGTCTGCGCGAGATCGGCACCAATGCTTTTGACGGCTGCCATGTTCTGAAAAGCGCTGTCATTCCGGAAACCTGCGAAACAATCGGCGCATGGGCATTCTGTAATTGCAGCGGTCTGCGGTCGGTCAAGATTTCGAGCAAGGTCGAGGCGATTGCGCGCGGCACATTTTCCGGCTGTTCGCGGCTGGAGGAGGTCGTTGTTCCGGCGGGCGTCAAGCATATTGACAACCGCGCTTTCTATGCATGCGCATCGCTGACGACGATCAATCTGAACAAGGGACTGAAAACAATCGGGCGTGAGGCATTTGCATGCTGCGCGTCGCTGACAACGGTCTATATCCCCGATACCGTAACCGAAATCGCCGAGGATGCCTTTGCAGGCTGCACGGAGCTGAAAACGATCATCATTCCGCCTTCCGTGACGAAGCTGCACCCGTTTGCATTCGGCAGCGATCATCATATTCAGACAATTACCACTGTCACCGCCAGCGTGGCGCATCAGTATGCGCTGACGCACGGGATTATGTGCTATACCGAGAAGGAAGCGAATCTCCTGCGCGGATGCAATCCGGCGTTCTTTATCGAGTACGGCATTCTCAAGAAATATACGCAGGAGTATAATGTGCGGGATATTATGGTTCCGCAGGGCGTCATCCGCATCGGCAATCATGCATTTGAGCAGAACCGGCAGCTTGTTTCGGTTGTGATTCCGGAGGGCGTATCAGAGATCGGCGCCTATGCATTCAACGGCTGCCGCAGCTTGCAGCGCGTTTATCTGCCGACGACGCTGAAAACCATCGGCAAATATGCCTTCCGAGACTGTCAGCTGCTGGAGGTCATCCTGCCGCAGGGCGTGGAGACTGTCGAAGCGAATGCGTTTCAGGGCTGTACGTCGATGCGCCGCTTCTATATGCCGGATACGGTTTCGCATCTGGAAAATGAGGCGCTGCGTGACTGCATGTCGCTTTCCGAACTGCGTTTCTCCGCAAGACTCGAAGCGATTGCAGACAGCATCTGCGTCGGCTGCTCGTCGCTCCGGACGGTTGTGATTCCGGAGGGTCCGAAATATATTCTGCAAAATGCGTTCCGCGGATGCAGCAGCTTGCAGGAGGCGTATATTCCGGACAGTGTCATTGAGGTTGCAGGCAATGCCTTTGCCGATACACCGCTGTTCCGCATGACCGCAGGTCACTATATCGTCGGCAGATTTCTGATCCGTGCCGACGGCTACAGTCCGATTCCGGTCGGCGTGCACCGCATCGGACCGCGTGCCTTTGAACGCGGCGGACTGCGTGCGGCGATCATTCCGGACGGTGTCATCAGTATCGGAGACAATGCCTTTGCAAACTGCGGCATCCTGACGGATGTTGTGATTCCGAAGAGCGTGACGGAAATCGGTGTGGATGCATTTGCGTGTACGCCGTGGGTCGCGCGGCGCACCGAGCCGTATACGATTGCCGGTGCAAATATTCTGCTGCATGCAAATATTCAGCAGCCGGTTGTCAATGTGCCGATCGGCGTGCGCTGCATCGGTCCGACTGCATTTTCGCAGCTTCCGATCCGCAAGGTGACGCTGCCGGACAGCGTAGTGCATTTGCAGCACGGTGCATTTTCCTACTGCGAACAGCTCGAATCCATTGAGGTTCCGGCGTCGGTTCGCCGCATAGACGGCTATATTTTCCACGGCTGTACCTCGCTGAAAGAGGTTGTTCTGCACGAGGGCGTTCCGAAGATCGGTCACGCAATGTTCAGCAGCTGTACGAGCCTGAAAACGCTCAAGCTGCCGACAACGGTCACCGAGATCGAGAATGAAGCATTCTATCATGCCGGTATCGAGCGCCTGATTCTGCCCGACAGTGTCACGCGCATCGGTCATTCGGCATTTAGCCATTGTGAGCATCTGGCGGATATCGCAATTCCGGCATCTGTGACGGAAATCAGCGAGAATGCATTTACCGAATGCCCGAAATTCCGTCTGCACGCAGAAGAGGGCAGCTATGCCGAGCGGTTTGCAAAGTCGCATCATATGCTGATGACGCTGGTGCCGCTGGATATGGATGCACTGCTCATGGAGCAGCTCCGGATCGAGGAGGCTGCGGTTCAGGCGGCAAAGGCGGCGCAGGCTGTCGCGGCGGCACAGAAAGCTGCCGAGCAGTCCGTTGAGGAGGAAGCAACAGCGTTCCTCTATCGGCAGGAGAACGCGCAGACTGCCGTGCAGCAGTTTGCAGCGGCGCCGAAGCCGGATGCCAAACCGAAGGTTGTATATCGGCCGGTCGAGCAGCCCAAAGCTGCTGAAAATGCAAAGCCTGTCGCCGATGCGAAACCTGTTGAGCCGGAGAAACCGGTCGCACAGGAACAGTCCGCTGAGGAAGTGAAATCTGCTGAGCCGGAGAAACCGGTCGCGCAGGCACAGCCCGCCGAGGATGTAAAATCTGCTGAGACGGAGAAACCGGTCGCGCAGGTGCAGCCTGCCGAGGATGTGAAGCCTGCGCCGGCAGCGGAGCAGATTCAGAAGCCGAAGCCGGTTGAAACCGTGCGTGAGCTGGAACAGCGCTTCGCTGAGAGCATGAAGATCGTTGCAGATACGCCTGCGAAGCCTGCCAAGGCAGCAGCGCCGAAGCGTAAGCCGGCACCGGAGCCTGCGGTCGAAGCCGCAGAGCCGGAGCAGCCGGAACCTCCGAAGAAGCCTGTCAGCTTTGATGAGGACGAGGAGCTGAATTATGCGCAGCGCGTGAAGCGTGAGCTCGAGGAGGCGCGGAAGAAATCCGTCCTCGGCGATCCGCGCGTAAAGCTGCCGCCGATTCCGGAGGAGCCGGAGCCGGTACCGGAGAAAACGAAGAAAAAGCGCAAGAAACGCGAACTGTCGCCGGAGGAACTCGAGCAGAAGCTCCGCGCAAAGGAGACGCCCGAGGAAACCAAGGCGCGACACCGCGCAAGTCTGCTGGATGATCTGCCTGATCTGCCGGAGGAACGCGAGCCGGTACGCCGTGCGAAGGAAACACCCGAGCAGGCGAAGGCACGCCGCCGTGCGGCGCTTCTGGATGATCTGCCGGATGTGGACGATATGCCTGTACGCAAATCCGCAGTGCTGCCGGATACGGATGAAGAGCCGGATATTCCGAAGCTCGATGCCGGTATGGGCGGTACCATTGCGGTTGCTGATACGGGCGAGGATCCGTTCAAGGATGCTGATATTCAGTGGAACAAGGAGCAGACCACCTTTACGATTCGCTTATAATGCCAAACATCCGCATGGGTTTTGTCCCGTGCGGATGTTTTTGTACGGATAATTTTTGATACTGACAAGAAAAAGGACACAGCTGAAGCTGTGTCCTTTTGTGAAGCGAACAGTTTATTGCGATTAATAAGCAATCGATCTGTCGAGGCCTCTGTAATCAGTTGCATACGGATCCTCAGCGTTCGGATCAGCGTGGAGCTTATCCATAACGGTGATTTCCTTACCGATGACGTCCTCATGGCTCCAAGACGCATTGCTTCTCTCGGTGACAACGAACTCGAGGTAGTACCAGAGAATCATCTGTGCATCTTCAACGGTGATGTTACCGTCGTTGTAAACGACTTCGCCGCCCTGCTTGCTCTTGTCGCAGGTGACGTCCATTGCATAGTGCGAATACGGGAAGAATGCTTCCTTCTTATCGCCCTTGTTCTTCAGGTAGGTGCCGTTCTCATCGTTGAGGAGCTTCTTTGCGGACTGCTGAGCCAGCAGTGTCTCAGTGTAGTAAACCAGAGCGTACTGCGGGTCTTCTGCGGAAACCTCACCGTTAAGGTCGGAGTCGCCGCGGAGAACGAGGATGACAGTGAATCTGCCAGCCTGCTTGCCCTGAACAAGGCCTTCCTGATCAATCAGATCCTGACCGTAGCCGGCATCCTTGACTGCCTTTTGAACGGTGAGGACATCCTGCAGGACGAAGTTAACCGGAATTGCGGAGATGCCGAGGCCCTCGCCGAGCTTCAGGTCTTTCGGGCTGGTTGCATCCGGCTTGAATGCGTTGGTAACATCAACAGTCTTGCCGGTATCCTGACCCTTCTCGAAGAAGTGCAGGGTGATGCTCAGCTTGGAAAGATCGAATGTGCCGGTCTCTTCGGACCAGTAAACCAGACCCTGATCCTCAATGCCCTTAATCTCGAAGGAGACATAGGTTGCCGGAGTCGTAGAAGTGGACTCGGTAGCAGAAGAGCTGGTCGTGGTAGAAGTGGAAGTGCTGGTAGAAGTAGAAGTGGAAGTGCTGGTGCTGGTGGAAGTGGAGGTGCTGGTGGTCGTGGTGGGAGTCGTAGAAGAGGTGGTCTTCTTCGTCTCAGTCAGAACGACCTTCTTGATGATACGCTCAACATCGTAGCCGAGGGTACCCTTGACGCCGTATTCGGTGTCAGCCTTTGCGGTGACCTTCTTCTCAGAAACGATCTCCTTGTAAGCATACTCGCATTCGTCTTTGAAGGACGGAACAGAGCCGTCTTCGAGAACGACGGTGTAGCCTGCGTCGAGCAGACCCTTTGCATAAACCTTAACGTCCTTATCGAGTGCCTTGACAGCTGCGAGCAGCTCGTCAGCCTGATCATCAGCGATCTTGAAGGTAACGTCAGCAGACGGGCCCTTGGTGATCTTGATGTCGAAGTCATATGCATCGTTCAGGATTGCAGCTGCATCAGCGGTGGTGAAGTTGATGGTTGCCTTGCCGTCCAGAGCGGTGTTTGCAAAGTCAACAGCAACATCGTAGTATTCGTTGACTCTCTCGTCTGCGAGTGCAGCCTGAATGGTCTCCGGCTTCTTCTCCTCAACCTTGGAGATCAGCTCGTCTGCCTTTGCAGCGTACTTAGCCGGAACATAGGACTTGCCGAGATCCTCAGCAGCCTTGACATAATCAGTATAAACAGCGTTCGGATCGGTGCCGGAAACAGCGATGCTTGCGAATGCATCTGCAAAATCTCTGACAACGGCGATCTTGTCTGCAACATACTTCTTGCAGTCAGCCATCTTTGCGGTTGTGGAAGCCATCTTGGTCTGTCTCTGGGAATTGACCAGCTCATAAGCCTCAACAGCCTTCTTGGAAGCGTATTCCTCGATGCCCTTGTCATTCTTGTAAGCGGTGCCGTTCTCGTCGATCAGCGTGGTCTCATAGGAGAACGTCTTCTTTGCGAAGTCAAACTTGCCTTCGACAACGATAGAACCGCTTGCCTTGAAGGAAGACCAGTCGATGACAACGTCATCGCCGTCAGCGTTCTTGGAAGGATAGCCGCGGAGTGCGAGCTCGTCCTCGCAGAACTTGCCGATCGTCGGACCGACATTTGCGCAGGTAGCAGTTGCCTTGAAGCCGCCCTTGCCGTCGAGCTCGATCGAAGCGGTGTCAGCGATGCCGGCGAGAACTTCGTCGATCTCAGCAGAAGAAACGTGACCGTACTTTGCTGCTGCCTTGTTTGCAGCCTTGCGTGCAATGTTCTTTGCCTTCACGGTGCTTGCGGTAACGGTCTTTTCGCCGACTGCAAGGATCAGGCTCTCTGCCTCATCGTTCCAGTCAGAGAACTGACCCTGCTTCAGCGGATCTTTCTCATCAACGGGGACGTCAAGGACAAACTTCTTGTCGATGCTCAGCGGTGCTGCATCAGCGGCGCTGACATTGACGTTCGCAGCGACGGTAGCAAGCTGGCTCAGAACGAGTACAGAGCTGGATGCTGCTGCGATTGTGCGCTTGAAAAGTGATTTCATTCAAACCTCTCCTTATAAATAGATTATGTACAGAATGCGGCACTTTCCGAGAGCCTGAAAGCGGGAACACAGGCAGGCGGAGGAGTATTGATGTATAGAGCCACATATACATATTGACATTATAGCATTCTTCTTACGAAAAAGCAAGCCTTTTTGCGCAAATTGTTGAGTTTCGACAAACTGAATATCTCAGTCTGTTCCCCTTTGGACATTTTTCACACGCTGATTCCATTGTTTTCCGCCTGTATCGTACAAAAACGGCGCTTCGGATGCAGTATTTCCGCTGATTATACTATAATTATGCACAGTTATAATGATTAAAAGAAAAATATATATAAAATTGTCACAAAACCTCTTGACATTTTGCAAACAGTATGATATAATACAGACAGAAGGAAAGAACAATACAGTTCAATATACTTCAAGAATACAATGAGTGGAGGCGTTTCCAATGGGCTGACTTCTTGGGAGAAGCTGATATCATCAAACGAAAGGGCGTGCTTCCGATGCAGAAGTACAGTTTCGGATAAGTTCCGGATTTGAACGAAAAACGATAATACTGAAAAGGATGTGTTTCCGATGTGCAGGACAGCGAGGTTCCAGGACAACTGATATTTGAAAGGACGTGGCACCGATGCAGCCAATTCAGAAGACCGTTCAGATACGCGCAATCAAATAAAGCGGAGGAACGGCATGAAATATGAATATGAGGTAGCAATGCTGCTATCCCGTGCAGGCAGTATTGTGATAATTAGATAATCAGGCGGTTCGGTTCCTTCCCGGACCGTTTTGATTTTTCAGATAGACAGGCTCTGCCGGCGGCGGAGTCTGTTGTTTTGTCCCTATTATAAATAGTATAGTCACGGTCGGGAGGTTCCCATGAGAAAGTGCCGGAAGGAAGAATTTGCAGCGTTTCTGCCGCAGGCGCGCGCCGCTGCCGGAGACTCAGTGTATCCCTGCGCGATTGCGGAGGGAATACAGTCCGGCAATATTTATACGGACGGGCATGCCGTTCTGTTTCATCATTACTGCGGATTTGCGTATTTTTCCGGTGATCCGGATGCGGCGTTTCTCTCAGAGACCGCGGAATGCTTTTTCGGCGATCATCCGCAGCCGCGGCGGTTTGTCCTGATTACCGACAGCGCGGATGTCACCGCGTATTATGCAAATCTCCCGCAGATCATTGCGGAGAAACGCCTGTACTTTGCGGCGGATTCTGCGCCGGACATTGCGGTGCCGGAGGGATTTTCGTGCCGGCCGGTGACGTCAGCGCTGCTGCCGCGGATGCAGGGACGCATTATTCCGGCTTTTTCGTGGGAATCGGACGCGCAGTTTCTGCATGCGGGCTTCGGCAGCTGTATTCTGCAAGGCGATACGGTCGCTGCGTGTGCATTCAGCGCTGCTGTGACCGCAGAGGCAGTCGATATCGGGCTGGAAACGCAGGAGGCATTCCGCCGCAGGGGACTTGCGGTCTGTGCAGCCGCTGCGGTGATGCGGGAGATCATCCGGCAGGGGAAAACGCCGGTCTGGGCGTGTCATACAGCGAATACCGGCTCTGCAAAAACTGCTTTGCGTCTCGGATTCCGTCCGACGCATACCTGCACGGTACTGCGCAGATGTGAGTAACAAAGAAATCAAAACGCAAAAGTGCCCTTGCAGTTCACGGACTGCAAGGGCGCAATTTTGTCATATTTCGCGGTTCAGGATATCCCAGATACCGGTCTTTTTCAGGTCGGGTTCCTCGCCTTCGGGCATCGCACAATCCTGGATGCATTCAAGCCCGAGCAGCTCCGCCATGCAGTCCGCATCATTGTCCGGTGCATAGTCGATCATGCTCACCGAACGGCTGAGCAGTGCATTCAGATCGTCTCTGCCGACAAGATCGGCGCCGCCCAGAAACAGCAGCACAATCGCCTTTTCCTGCTCTGCCGCAGCACGGAGCTGTGCGGCGCAGGTCTCTGATTCGAGCCAGTCTTTGGAAATCAGAATCAGCGCCGTCCGGCATTGCGCAAAGCGTGCAGCGTCATCCTTCTTCTTCACATTGCAGCCGCGCTCGCTCGACCAGACACGCAGCCGTTTTGCGTACAGCTTTTCGATCAGCGCCTCGGCAGTGCTGCGGTCATCCTTTGCAAAGCAGACTGCAATAAAATCCAATTTCCCCTGATATACTTCCATGTGAATTGCTCCTTCCGCAGCATTTTTTATTATTATAACACAATGTTCCGAAAAACGCAAGTCTTTGTGATTGTCGGGAGTGTCTAATCGGGGAGTTTGGTAAAAATGAGAAATGGATGTATCCGCTTGCGATGAAAAGGAACCGCAGAACTCTGCTGAATTCTGCGGTTCCCGAAATCATCTGCAATACGGCTTATTTGATTAAACCGATGCCCCAGATCGTGAACTGTCCGCTTCCCTTGATCGAAACATCCAGCTCGCCGGTCTGATCCTGATAATAGCCGAGCTCTGCATCCGGACCGCCCCAGCAATACTGCTTGTTGCCGTTGACCTTCGTGGTCTTGCCGTTGACGGTGACGTCGATGCTGCCCATGCCGGATGTATTCGCCTTGAACACGATAATCAGACCCTTGCCCTCGGTCTTGAAGGTCATCGGATTGCCGCCGTTCAGCGTATACGAATACGTCAGCGCCGGACCGTTGTTATAGCCGCCGCCTGCTGTCCATGAACCTGCGTTGAAATTGTTAGCATCCTTCGGATTGAGATAGGAGCAGTTCTCGTATTCCGTGCCGTAGACGGATTTTTCCGGAACACTGTAGGAATCGGAACGGTTTTCCGTCCGCATCGCCTGCCGGAAGAAATAGCTGAGGCAATCCGAAACCAGCTTGCCGCCCTTGTCATGCGGATGATAATCGTCAGAGAAATAATCGCCCTGCGAGAGCAGTCCGCTGTTGAACGCCTTGGTCAGCGCATTGTCCATGCTGATGATCGGAATATTGAAATTCTCACCGACCGGAACCATTTGCTTCTGACTGGAGAAGCCGCTCTTTGCGCGGTGAATCAGAATGATAACCGCGGGTTCGTTCGGCAGATCGAGGAAGCGCTTGATGACGCTCTCGAAGCATTTTTTGTACATGATATCCTCATGGTCGTTGACGGAGAACTCGATGAATATGATATCCGGATTCTTCGAGATCACATTCGGCTCACTGCGGACCAGTCCGACGACAGAGGATGTACCGGAAAGACCTGCGTTGACCTCGGTGAAGCCGCCCTTTGCGAAGGTATCTTTGACATACTTCGAGAACGGCGTCGTATATTTGCCCATTTCGGTGATCGAGCCGCCGAGATATGCCATCGTCAGCTTTTCGCCGTTTTCGGCTGCCTCGAGCTTCTTGACGAGCCGGTACGTATTGCCCATGCTGTAAACGGAATCCTTGTAGAACTGGAGATAGCGTGCATCTGCATTCTCCTGATAGCTGTCCCACTTGTTTTCCTTCTGCGGCTCCGGCGGCGTGACGACGACCTCGGATTCGCCCTTTTCAAATTTTACGATCATGCCGAGCAGATACTTCTGCATCATTTCGGCATCGGTTTTGCTGACAACGCCGCTCTGGTTGATATCGGCGCGCCGGATGAAATCCGCATCCTTGTTTTCTGCGCGGATGCCCTGTTTCATCAGGGAGAGATCGGCGGCGCTGATCACGCCGTCCTTGTTGACATCGCCGAAGAGAACATCTGTCTGCGGATCGCTGCTGCTGCTGCCGCCGCTGAGATATCCGTCGAGCTGTTCTGCCCAGTAATCTGCCATTTTTTCATACCCGCCTGCATTCGGATGAACACCGTCAGCAAGATCTGACGATGCATTGATTACACTGTGGATATCGGCATAAATGACGTTTTTGCTGCTGTATTCATCCGCGACCTTTTTGACGATCTGATTATACGAAGCGATGTCGCCGTTTTTATCGCCGCCGCCCCAGCCCGAATTGCCGAGATCGGGAATCGTCGTCATGAAAATCACGCCGTTCTGCGGACGCTTTTCGCAGAGATAATCAAGCAGGG
>JAEEGL015211937.1_pt1 | contig 28500 bp, 19 predicted proteins | sample 9134231 | NCBI WGS metagenome assembly JAEEGL01 (sample SAMN16246548, study PRJNA631951) | gut metagenome | biome: gut microbiome; feature: rumen; material: fiber-attached | host: Bos | place: Iran: Karaj | collected 2018-10
GTTCCGCACAATGGTTGCAGACCGCCTAAGAGAAGAAGAGTCTGAGTTCGGAGGTATAGAGAATGGCTAGATATACAGAAGGAACCTGCCGTCTCTGCCGCAGAGAAGGAGACAAGCTCTTCCTCAAGGGTGAGAGATGCTATTCCGCTAAGTGCGCACTTGCAAAGAAGAGTGCCGCTCCGGGTCAGCATGGTCAGGGCAGAAAGAAGATTTCAGAATATGGTGTACAGCTTCGTGAGAAGCAGAAGACAAAGCGTTTTTACGGCGTACTTGAGAAGCAGTTCAGACTTACTTATGCACGTGCTGAGCGTAAGCAGGGTAAGACCGGTGAGAAGCTCCTTGAGCTCCTCGAACTCCGTTTCGACAATGTCGTATATCGTCTGGGTCTGGCTTCTTCCAGAAATGAAGCTCGTCAGCTCGTTACACATGGTCACTTCACAGTAAATGGTAAGAAGGCTAACATTCCTTCCATGACACTGAAGACCGGTGATACGATCGCAGTTAAGGAAACATCCAGAAAGTCTCCTAAGTTTGAGACACTTTCTAACAACCGTCCGGTACCGGCATGGCTCTCTTTCAACGAAGAGACCCTGACAGGTTCCATCGTAAGAGAACCGGCTCGTGAGGATGTTGATCTTGAGGTCAAGGAGACACTCATCGTCGAGTTGTACTCGAAGTAATCGCAACCTTTCGCTTTGCATAAAAAGCTAGGAGGATAAATATGATTGAAATTATGAAGCCAACAATTGAGTGTGTAGAAGTTAACGAAGATAGCTCCTATGGTAAGTATGTAGTTGCTCCTCTTGAGCGTGGCTACGGTACGACACTTGGTAACTCCCTTCGTCGCGTGCTTCTGTCTTCCTTGTCTGGTGCGGCCGTGACATCCATCCGTGTTGAGGGTGTTTATCACGAGTTCTCCACGATCCCGGGCGTTATCGAAGACATGACTGAGATCATTCTCAATGTCAAGGGCATCCGCGCTAAGCTTCACACTGATACACCGAAGACTGTCTACATCAGCATGGATGAAGGCAAGACAGGTGTTGTCACAGCTGGCGATATCGTCCATGACGAAGAAGTTGAAATCATGAATCCTGATCACGTTATCGCTACGATGAACGGTGCAGGTCGTCTCTTTATCGAACTGACGATCAGCAAGGGACGCGGTTACGCGACAGCCGATCAGAACAAGCCGGCTACACAGACCATCGGTGTTATCGCTATCGACTCCATCTTTACTCCGGTAAAGAAGGCGAATTACAGAATCGAGAACACCCGTGTCGGTGAGAGAACAGACTTTGACAGCCTGACTCTGGAAGTATGGACAGACTCTACTATTAAAGTAGACGAGGCTCTTTCTTCCGCAGCGGCTATCCTGCGTGAGCACCTCGGTCTGTTCACAGCTCTTACTGACGTGACCAATGGTCCGAGTTTCCGTGATTCGGATGACAGCTCCAGCAAGAATTCCACTCATGACATCGTCATTGAGGATCTGGATTTCTCCGTTCGTACATATAACTGCCTCAAGCGTGCAGGTATCAACACGATCGGTGATCTGGTTGCGAAGTCTGAGGACGAAATGATGAAAGTCCGCAACCTCGGTAAGAAGTCTCTGGAAGAAGTTATCCAGAAGCTCGAGGATATGGATCTGTCTCTCGCAGATGTCGAGGACTAAATAGCGAGCTCGCGGGCACGCTAGGATATTATGTAAATTTACAGGAGGTATGAACCCATGGCAGGTTACAGAAAATTAGGAAGAGTAAGCAATCAGCGTATTGCTATTTTGAGAAACCTGGCAACATCACTCGTTGTTTGCCCGGTTAAGGAAGACGGAAAGGCACTTGCAGAAAACAGAAAGCACGTTGTAACAACTCTGGCACGCGCTAAGGAAGTAAGCAAGATCATCGACAAGCTGGTTGCAGATGCCATTCGTGAGAAGGACAACTTCACAACAAAGGAAGTTACCGTTTCTTCTGCAAAGCTTGATTCGAAGGGCATGAAAGTCCTGGTTTCCAAGACTTCCAAGAACGGCAAGAAGTACGAGGTCGTTGACCGTGAAGTCGCTAAGAAGACTGTACAGGTTGATGCTCCTTCCCGTCTGGCAGCTAGAAAGAACGCTGCTTACTGGCTCAGAAAGAGTCACGACGCTGAGGGTCACGTAGTTGATCCGGTAAACATCCTCTATGATGAGATCGCACCGGCTCTCATCAACCATAAGGGTGGTTACACCAAGATCGTTAAGCTCGGCGCTCGTCGCGGTGACGCTTCTGAGATGGCTCTCCTCACATTCGCTGAGTAAGAGAAGCCCAAGACAATCTTGAGATATTAAGGTGACGGATGGGCGGAAACCCTTCCGTCACTTTTCTTTATTATTCGAAATTACGGAGAAGATAAGAAGCATGGATCCCAAAGAAAGAGACATTGCGGAATACGGGCAGACAGTAAAAGCCGAAGAGCTTCTGTTCTCGTACTCGACGAATTCCGGAAAGAATGTCGTGGCGGTAGACCATGCTTCTTTTTCTGTCAATAAAGGCGAGTATGTCGCTATCCTGGGCCGTAACGGTTCCGGAAAATCCACGCTGGCGAAGATGGTCGATCTTCTTGAGGTCCCGGATAAGGGCAAACTCTCTGTGTTTGAACTCGCCGCGGATCAGGATGAAAATTTCTGGAAGATCCGCACTCACTGCGGAATGGTGTTCCAGAATCCGGATAACCAGATCGTTGGAACAACTGTTGAGGAGGACGTGGCATTCGGTCCGGAGAATCTCTCTGTACCGCTTCCCGAACTTGCCCAGCGTGTGGAAAAAGCACTGGGTTATGTCGGTCTTTTGGAAAAGGCGGACAAACAGCCGTCTTCACTGTCCGGCGGACAGAAGCAGAAACTGGCGATCGCGGGTGTTCTCGCGATGCAGCCGCAACTTCTGATCCTCGATGAGAGCACATCCATGCTCGACCCGAAGGCAAGAGATGAATTCCTTCATCTGGTCAAAAGGATGCGTGAGGATAAGGGGATCACGGTCCTTCACATTACACACGATATGCATGAGGCATATCTGGCAGACCGTGTTATCGTTCTCGAAAAAGGAAAGATCCGCCTGAACGGTACACCCTCGGAAGTATTCTCCCAGGTAGATACGATCCGTTCCCTCGGACTTGAGCTTCCGAAATGGGCGGAACTTCTGTGTGAAGTCGCAAGATTGTGCGGTGAAGTCCCGGACACAAGTGATTTTACTTCGGAAGAAAACGCGATCAGGAAGATCAGGGAGATCCTGAAGACGGGGAAACCGGATCCTTCGAAGCGCGGGGTCAGACAGTCTCATGAAGTGTCCGGCCAGATCATCCTCAAGACCACTTCACTTTCGCACAGTTACGATAAGAAAGAATCCAAAGCACTCTCCGACGTTTCATTCGATGTCAAAAAGGGAGAGATCGTCGCAGTTATCGGACACAGCGGTTCGGGAAAGACGACACTGATCTCTCACCTGAACGGCATTCTCCGCCCGCTTGAAGGCAAGGTGGAAGTCTGGAACGAAGAAGAGAAGAAGTATATTTCCACGGACAAGAACTCAGAGATCAAGAGTATCCGAAAGCATGTCGGACTCCTGTTCCAGTATCCGGAATACCAGCTCTTCGAAGAGACCGTGGAGAAAGATATCCAGTTCGGTCCGAAGAAGATGGGTTATGACGAGAAGGAATGCGACCGCCTGATGAGAGAGTCGCTGCCGCTGGTCGGTCTTTCCGAGGATATCCTGAAGAGATCCCCGTTCGAACTTTCGGGCGGACAGAAACGAAGAGTCGCATTTGCCGGTATTCTGGCGATGAATCCGGATGTGCTGATCCTCGATGAACCTGCTGCCGGACTCGATCCTGCCGGTCAGAAAGAGATCTTCGGCTATATCGAGACACTGAGATCCAGAGGCAAGTCCATCGTTCTGGTATCTCACGATATGGATGAGGCTGCCCGTATCGCGGACCGTATACTCGTCCTTAAGAAGGGAAAACAGGAGTTCTTCGGGACACCGAAGAAACTGTTCTCGAAGGAGACCGACTTCTTCGCCATGCGTCTGGACCGTCCGTGCCTGATGCAGACGATGGAGAAACTGAAAAAAGATTATCCGGACATCGATACGACCGTATTTGATGTCGAAGAAGCAGCCGAGATGCTTGTGTTCGGAAAAGACGGGGAGGTGACTGCCCCGTGATGAAAGATGTTGCAATCGGACGCTATGTACAGGGGAACTCCGTTCTTCACCGTCTGGATCCGAGACTCAAGGTCGTGCTGTTTATCGTATATATGGTAACGATCTTCCTGGCAAGTACGCCGGTGAAGATGCTGGCGGCACTGGCAGTAGTGCTTTTCCTGGCGCTTCTGTCAAAGATCAGCCCGATGGAGATCTTAAGGTCAGTCCGGCCGATCGTGTTTATCATGATCTTCATCTTCCTGATCAATGTTCTGACGATCCGGTCGGGAGAGGTCCTGTGGAGCTGGTGGATCATAAAGATCACATACGGCGGACTGAAAAAGGCAGTACTGATGGCCTTCCGTCTTCTGCTTCTGATCGTGGCCACGAGCATAATCCTGTCGCTGACGACAACTCCGCTGAAACTGGCGGATGCGCTGGAATCTCTGGGATCCCCTCTGAAGGTGATCAAGGTGCCGGTCAACGAGATGGCCATGACGATCTCGATTGCGCTGAGGTTCATACCGACACTTGTTGAAGAGACCGATAAGATCATGAAGGCGCAGTCATCGAGAGGCGCGGAATACGATACGGGTAATGTGTTCCAGCGTGCCAAAGGATATGTCGCGGTGCTGGTCCCGCTGTTTGTCAGTGCTTTTAAAAGGGCGGACGAACTGGCGATCGCCATGGACGCCAGATGCTATCAGGGAGGCGTTGGAAAGACTAAGCTGCATCCGCTGAAACTGAAGGCCTGGGATATTATCTGGTTCTTCATTCTGGTGGCTGTGGCATTTATCCCGCTGGCAGTAGATTTATTACCGAAATTAAAGTAAAATATTCGCGCATGGCGAATTCCCCCGGGGAAAGGGATCCGGGGCAGAAGATATATGAGTTTCAAAGATGAGGAGAAGTTGAAATGGCTTATTATGTAGGAATCGATCTCGGCGGCACAAATATCAAGGCCGGCGTAGTAAGTGAGAAGGGTGAGCTTCTGAACAAGGTCAGCATTAAGACAAATGCAGACCGCCCGATGGAAGAGATCATCACGGATATGGGTAACCTGGCAAAGCAGGCGATCGAAGAAGCGGGTATCGCCGAGTCGGATGTATCCGCAATCGGAATCGGCTCTCCGGGAACTCCGGACAATAAGGCCGGCACACTGGTCTACGCGACCAACCTTCCTTTTGTAAACGCACCGATGAGAAAGATCATCCGTTCTGTGATCGATCTTCCGGTCTATATCGATAATGATGCGAACTGCGCGGCAATGGCGGAGAGTGTTTCCGGTGCAGCGGCAGATGTTGCGGATTCCGTAACGATCACACTCGGAACGGGTATTGGCGCCGGCGTCATCATCAACAACCGCATCTTCTCCGGATTTAACCAGGCAGGTTCCGAGTTCGGTCACCATGTCATCATGGTCAACGGACAGCAGTGCTCCTGCGGACGTAAGGGCTGCTTCGAGGCATACGGCTCTGCATCTGCTCTTGCTCGTATTACTGAAGAAGCTGCGGAAGCAAACCCGACTTCCATCCTCGGAAAGCTTATCGAGGAGAACGGCGGACACGCAAACGCAAGAATCGCTTTCGACGGTATGAGAGCCGGCGATGAGGTTGCCGCGAATGTTGTTGATACATATATCGACTATCTCTCCGAGGGTCTGGCAAACGCGATCAACACCTTCATGCCGGAGGTTCTCCTGATCGGCGGCGGCGTCTGCAACGAGGGTGATCCGCTGATGGTTCCGCTTCGCGAGAAGACTCTGAACAAGCCGTTCTTCGGTCCGGGCGTAAGAAAGACCGAGATCCGTGTGGCGAAGATGGGTAACGACGCAGGTATCGTCGGTGCCGCCATGATGGGTAAGGCCTGCTTCGACGATAAGATCCAGGGATAAGAAAATGAGTGAGGAAGGCAGAACAACTGCGGATATCCGCATCGCTTTGCTGACCGAATATGACGGGACCGATTTCGTCGGTTTCCAAAGACAGGATAACGGGCGCTCCGTACAGCAGACACTGGAAGAAGCAGTGGAGAAGGTGTACGGGCGCTTTTGCCGTATTTACGGGTGCTCGAGGACTGATTCCGGTGTCCATGCCAGAGGTCACGTCTCACATGTGGATGTTCCGTTTCCGATCCCCGTCGAAAAGATCCCGCTGGCATTAAACGCCGTACTTGATGACGATCTGGTGGTCCTTGCCGCCAGGGAAGTCACGGAAGAATTCCATGCCCGCTTTAACAGCAAGGGAAAAAGATACTGCTACCGGGTAAGAAACGCAAAAGTTCCGTCGGCAATCGACCGCCGGACAGAGGCTTTCGTTCCGGGAACACTTGATGTGGAAGCGATGGACGATGCGGCCAAAGCATTTATCGGAACGCACGACTTCAGTGCTTTTCGCGCACAGGGAGGACCGGACATCACGCCGATCCGCACCATGAAGGATGTCTATGTAAGACGCGCCGAAGGTGACCCCGATCTGATCGAGATCACTGTCATCGGCGAATCCTTCCTCTATAACATGGTCCGTATCATGGCGGGAACACTCGTCTATGCCGGTCAGGGCAAGATGACGAAGGCCGAGATCGAGAAGCTTCTCACAGGAGAAGGTGTAAGAAAAGAAGCAGGCAAAACCATGCCGGCAAAAGGACTGACGCTGGAAGAAGTGTTCTACGACGATCTCAACTGGTAATATAATTGCGCAGAATAAAAGTCCCGTCGCTGGTCCTCGGCTTCGCCTGCGGAATCGCTCCGGGACTTTTTTCGTGCGCAATATTGCTTTAGTATGTGAAATCCTCGTAGAAAGGATTCTTGCAAATTAGGTGCTTTTCCCGTACTATCAAGGGAGTGACGAAAGTACAATCTACGGAAATAAGGAGACATTATTATGGCGAATCCTATTGTTACTATTGAGATGGAAAACGGCGGTATTATGAAGCTGGAGCTCTATCCGGACGTGGCACCGATCAGCGTACAGAACTTTATCGATCTTGCGGAGAAAGGCTTTTATGACGGCCTGATCTTCCACCGTGTTATCTCCGGATTCATGATCCAGGGCGGTGACCCGACAGGTACAGGTATGGGTGGCCCGGGACATCACATCAAGGGTGAGTTCAGAGCCAACGGTGTTGAGAACAACATCTCCCACGAGCGCGGAGTCCTCTCCATGGCGAGAGCAAATGATCCGAACTCTGCAGGTTCCCAGTTCTTCATCATGCACGAAGACGGCCCGTTCCTCGACGGCAACTACGCTGCATTCGGCAGAATCATCGAAGGCATCGAAGTGGTCGATCAGATTGCGGCAACCCCGACAGACAGAGGCGACCGCCCGCTCCAGGAACAGAAGATGAAGAAAGTGACCGTTACCAAGTAATCGTTATTCTATAGTTTCGCGCTGAAATAAACCTTCTCGCGCTGGTCCTCGGGCTAAAGCCCTGCGGAGGCGTGTCGAAGGTTTTTTCATGCGCGGATTTTGAAAGAACAACGATTCCTTGGTAGAGCGTCTCTGAGAATAAGAAAGACGTTAACGAGCGTTTGTGATCGATACATTCGCTACAGAAAAAAGCCCCGGAGCGATTCCGCAGGCTGAAAGCCGAGGACCAGCGACGGGACTTTTATTCTGTTTAGCGAATGTGTGAACGTTAAGCTTTCTCGTTAACGTCTTTCTTGTTATCTTCTGCGATAACATAGAGCGGACGGTTCTTGACTTCGATGTAGGTCTTGGCGAGGTATTCTCCGATGATACCGAGTGCCATCAGGACCATGCCGCCCAGGAAGAGCATGAAGGAGAGCAATGACGGATAACCGGCTGCCTTCTCCCATGTCTGGTAGATGAGGGCATGGATGAAGTAGTAAAGCAAGTAGATGAAGGCTCCGAGTGAAGTGAGGAAGCCGACGATCATAGCGATACGGAGCGGTGCAGTGGTGAAGGAGACGATACCTTCGATGGCGTAGCGGAAAAGCTTCCAGAACGACCACTTTGTCTCGCCGGCTACACGCTCGACATTCTCATATTCCAGCCACTTGGTACGGAATCCGACCCAGGCAAAAATACCCTTGCTGAAGCGCTGTCTCTCATTCAGAGAAAGGATCGCGTCAACGACAGGACGTCTCATAACACGGAAGTCTCTGGCACCGTCTACGATCTCGACATCCGTGAACCTGTTGATCAGGTGATAGAAGCGGCGTGCAAACCAGCTTCTGATCGGCGGCTCACCCTTACGGGAGACTCGGCGTGTCGCAACGATATCACATTCATCCTTCTCCAGAGCCTCAAACATCTCGGGAAGAAGAGACGGCGGATCCTGCATGTCGGCATCGAGAAGACCGATCCACTCGCCTTTTGCGGCTGCAAGGCCTGCGTACATGGCGGCTTCTTTTCCGAAGTTACGGGAAAAAGAGATATAGCGGATGCGCGGATCTTTCGCGGCCATTTCCTTAAGAACGCCCAGAGTATTGTCCCTGCTTCCGTCGTTGACGAAGATCAGTTCATACTCATACTGGCTGCACTCGGATGTGACCTTGCACAGTGCCTCATAAAGATAGGGAAGAGCTTCCTGTTCGTTGTAACAGGGAACCATCAGACTGACTAGCATAATCCACCTCATAAACTATTCCGAACTATGTAATCAGTATACTACATTCATCGTGCAAAGAGGACAGTTTCAATCGTAAACCTTTTGGAAACAGGGCGTTTTGTGATACGATACCTATGTAATCCGAAAAGGAGATTTTCAATGATAGAGAAGACAGAACTTGAACCGAAAAAGCGCCTTTCGAAGAAGCCGGGTCTGAGACCGGTCGCCGCTTTCTTTGCCGTGTTCGCGTCACTGTCGGTCGTCTTCCTGGTCCTGGGTGTATCCCCGTTCGGCGGACGATCCGTTCTGATGTCTGACCTGTCCGCGCAGTATGCTCCTTATCTGGTGACGATGAGAAACAAACTCCTTCATGGAGGATCTCTTTCGTATTCCTTCGAGATCGGCATGGGCAGAAACCTTCTGGGTATACTCGCATACTATGTCACCTCGCCATTAAATCTGATCACGCTTATTTTCCCGGCATCCCATATTTCTGACGCGATCCTTCTGATCGTCATGCTCAAACTGTCCTTTGCCGGTGCTTTTATGACAGCACTTCTCGATGATAAATTCCGGGACAAGACGAAGATGAGCATCCTCTTCGGCATGATCTACGCGATGTGCTCATATTCCATGTCCTTCATCTTTAACATCATGTGGCTGGACGGATTCGCGCTCCTGCCGCTTCTGATCCTCGTGACCGAGAAGTTCAGCCGGGACATAAAGCAGACATGGAAGCTCCTTCTCGTGCTGGTCCTGCTTTTCGCTTCGAACTACTACACTGCATACATGGTGGGGATCTTCTCATTCTTCTATCTGATCGGTATCCTCGAATACAGAAGAAAGAGTGAGGAGAAGGTCTTTGCCGGCAAGAAGATCGGCGTATTTGTTCTGACGGCGGTATGTGCTGCCATGATCTGCGCAGTTCTCCTGCTTCCTGCCGGACTCGACACGATCCGCAACAGCGACGGGACTTCCTCGATCTCTGTGACGATGGATCCTTCGTTCCGCCTGATCACGCTGCTCCCGAATCTCTTTATCGCCAAGCTCTCGGATATTACGGCAAATCTCCCGTTCGTATTCTCGAGCCTTGCCGTGCTGGAACTCGTGATCCTTTTCTTCCTGAATCCTTCCGTGTCAAAAGCACTGAAGCTTCGGGCCGGCATCGGTTTTCTGCTGGGGATCGTTTCATTCCTCATGCCGCTTGTGAATGCCGCATGGCATCTTTTCGATTCGCCGAACTGGTTCCTGTACAGGTATTCATTCCTCTTTATCTTCGGCATGGTCCTCGTCGCTTTCTATTCGTTCCTGCATCTGAAATCGCTCCGGAATCCGGATTTCCTGAAAGCACTGGGGATCCTGTTCCTGCTTCTTGTCCTTGGTGAGGAGTTCGGCGGAGTTTCGGATGCGAACTCCATGTATTTCCAGAACTTCGCGATCCTGCTTCTGGTTTCGCTCTGCCTCTTCGGTATGGCGAAGGAGAAGTGGCCGGATTCGCTCTCGAATCTTCAGCGGTGGGGCAGTGGCATCCTTGTGCCTGTCGTGCTTGCCGAGATCGTTTTCCTTGCGCCGAAGGTTACCGTCGGCGCGATCTGGAACGACACACAGCTGAACCGTTCCTTTAGTTCGCAGGTCGAGGAACTGGGTGATCTTACAGCTTCCATCGACAGTGGAAGCGGTGCCCGTACGGAGATGGCCGGGGTACTCGGCAGCAATATCGACTCGCTGAACCTGTCGTCATACACACACACGAACGGCATAGGTGCTTTTTGCTCGATGTCGAATAAGACCCAGCAGCGTTTCCTGAAGCAGCTCGGCTACTGCACGAACTACAATTACTTTTCAACAGAACACAGAAATGTGATCCTGCCTTCGGACTCGGTCCTCGGCGTGAGATATATTGTCTCTAACCGAAAGGAGATCAACGGACTTACCCCGATCGCAAGCTCTGCGCGCTACACGCTCTTCGAAAACCCGTATGCCGGAAAGATGGTGATCCTGGCGGATGAATCCGCCGGAAGCTTTGACGGTTACCAGCTCGAGAAGATGGGAAAAGAGAAAGATTACTTCGACTATCAGGAGAGGTGGATCGGATCTCTTACCGGGGTTCCTGCGGAAAGAATTTATTCGAAGACGGATGTGAAGTGGGAAGTGATCAACGCGCGTACGGTTCCCGGAGACATCGCGGAACTCGAGCTCGAATACGATGCGAAGAAGGACAGCAGGGATCTCGAGGATATCGTCGAGGGTCATAAGGATCTGACCGCATATCTGCGCATGAATGAAGAGGCACCGATCCTTCTGCGTGCCGAGATCACGGCGGAAAAGAACTCTCCCCTTTATCTTTCGATCCCGTTCCTTATGAGAAGCGCCCCGCTCAGCGTATACTGCAACGGGAAGCAGATCTACAGGGAAGCGTCGGATTCCTATTATTCGGTGATCGTAGATATCCCGCATCAGGAAGGCGAGAAACTCACGATGGAGATCCGCTGTGACGACGATGTCCTTGCGTGCTTTGATCCGGTCATAGCTTCGTGTGATACGATCGAACTTTCCGCGCAGATGCAGATCCTCGGACAGGGGATCTCGGACCTTTCCGCAGAGGACGGAAAAGTTACCTTTACTGCAGACGTGAAAGAGAAGAAGCTTCTGATCACGACCATTCCTTATGAAGAGGGATGGACAGTCGAGATCGATGGAAGAAAGGCAGAGATCACCTCTTATCAGGATGCGTTCCTGAGTTTCCCGATTGAAGAAGGCCGTCATGATGTGTCCCTCCGATTCACTCCCCCCGGAGCGCGGATCGGTGTTATAATCAGTGCACTGGGTTTGATTTTCGGTTTCGCGCTTGTGATCGTTCTGAGAAAGAACGGAAAAGCGGAGCCACAAGGAGGGAAAGAGGTTGATCGAGAAGAATGCTCTTGAAAAGAGAGTGAAGAAGAGTGTATCTTTTCACCCGCTTCTTGCTTTCTTTGTTACGATGTTCTCCCTGATTCTGGTGTTTCTTATTAACCAGATCGTTCCTTTCGGGCAGAGAAATGTTCTTACTTATGATCTCGGATCCCAGTACGCGCCCTTCCTTCTCGGACTTAAGCATTCCGTTACCGGAGGAGGCTCCGTCCTTTACAGCAGAAACATAGGCATGGGTTCCAGCACGATCGGTATCTTTGCCTACTATCTTTCCAGTCCCTTAAACATTCTCACGCTGGTCTTCCCGGATTCCATGATCCAGGAACTGGTTTCAGTACTGACGATTCTGAAGCTTTCCTTTGCCGGTGCTTTTATGACCTGGCTCCTGGAAAGAAAATTCAGCTCCCGTGACAGGATGTCAGTGCTTTTCGGAATGATGTATCCGTTCTGCACGTATGCGATCGCCTTTATGTTTAACATCATGTGGCTGGACGGCTTTGCCCTTCTGCCGCTTGTGATCCTTCTTATCGAAGAGTTTATTAAGGAGAGAAGAAGATGGCCGCTCCTTACGCTGTCGTTCTTCCTCCTTTTTGTTTCCGGCTATTACATGGCCTACATGGTGGGCGTCTTTTCATTCATCTACATCGTGTCCGTCATGGCGTATCAGGGAAAGTTCAAAAAGGAACAGAACGGCCTGCAGTCGCTGGGTCTGTTTCTCCTTTCCGCAGTGACTGCCGCGCTGATGAGCGCCTGCATCCTCCTTCCTGCGGGGGTCCAGACACTGAATAACCCGGATGCTTCCGTACAGGAATCCGTGTTTACCATGCAGCCGGAGTTCAAGCTGATGGACATGGTCGACCAGCTCGTCGAAAAAGGCGCGGGAAATATCATTCACAACATGCCGCTGGTATTCTGCGGCATGACGGCGCTGTTTCTGTGTGTGCTCTTTTTCCTCAATCCGAAGATCAAGCGATCCCTGAAGATTGCGATCGGCGCGGCCTTCGGTTTCGGCATCCTGTGTTTCCAGTTCCCGCTTTTGAAACTGGCCTGGCATCTCTTCGATGTACCGAACTGCTTCGATTACCGTTACTCTTATCTGTTCTCGTTCGTGATGATCCTGGTGGCGTACTATTCCTACCTGAATATGCAGTATGTGAGCAAAAAGCACTTCTTCACCGCACTGGGCATCGTCTTTGCCATGAGTATCCTGTCCCAGAACTTCGGCAAGATGGCGGAAGCAGACAGTACTTACTTCGCGACGGCCATCTTCACGATCCTGATCTGTGTCCTTCTCTATGGAAAGACTCTCGAGAAGTGGCCGGAGTCGATCGCGAATCTGAAGAATCTCGGAGCCGGTCTTCTCGCGACGGTGATCGTCGTAGAGATCGTTGTATTTAATCCCCGGTGCCTGATGCCGGATATCTACGCGGATCTTCCGGATGCCTCCAAGTTCAGCGGCATGATTACGGATATCCGGACTCTTTCTGACAGGATCGGAGATTCGGACGAATACCGCACCGAGCTCCACCAGCCGTGGTATTACCTGATCGGCGCGAACAATCTTCCTTTTTATTCCGGACTTCGGGGCATCAGTTTTTTTGCCACGATGACCAACCGGAAGACTGCCCATTTCCTCAAGCAGATGGGATATGACGTGCTCTACAACTACGCTTCCTGCCTGCACAATAATGTGATCCTTGCGCCGGATTCTCTTTTCGGTGTGAAATACATCATCACCAAGTCGGAGGATCTTTCCGGACTGGAACTGATTTCGGAAGAAAACGGAATAAAGCTTTATAAGAATCAGTACGCATTTCCGGAGGCCTTCCTCATCAGATCCGACGCAAACAGCTTCGACGGTTTTGCACTCGAGAAGGATGATGAGGTCAAGGACTACTTCTCGTTCCAGGAGAACTGGTTTAACTCCCTTTCCGGAGAGGATGCATCGGATCTCTATGACACATTTACCGTGAACTGGAAGCCTGTGAATGGACAGCTGAGCGTCACTCCGCCCGAGAAGGCGATCGTTCCCGCAGATACCGTTGAGAACCGCCTGAACAATGAATCGAGGGACCTTAACGCGAAGGGCCTGAAACTGTATCTTAGAGATAATGCCCAATATCCTTTCCGCCTGCAGTCAGAAGTCATCGCGGACCGTGACGGTGTGCTTTATCTGGAGATCCCGTACCTGCACTGCCAGTGTTCCACGGATGTATATCTGAACGGTAAGCCGCTTTATACCGGCATCTCCGACTCTGATTACACCCGGGTACTTTACCTCGGCGATTTCAGCAAAGGGGACAGAGTGGACGTGGAGATCCGCTGTAATGAGGATCTTTTCGCATGTTTCGAGCCGATCTTCGCATATTCGGATCCGGAAGGCATTGAAAAGCAAAAAAATGTAATGACCGCGGGAATGCATAGTATAATGGTAGATAACGGGCATTATGAGATCGAGGTGGATGCAAAGGAAGACTCGGTTCTTCTGATCACCGCCCCGTATGAAAAAGGCTGGACCGCCTGTGTGGACGGAAACGAAGCCGAGATCACTGCATATCAGGATGCCTTCTTAAGTGTTCCGGTCTCCGCCGGAGCGCATAAAGTGGAACTTAAGTTTACTCCGCCGGGCCTTAGGGCCGGCATTGCCGCAAGCGCGGCCGGAGTACTGGCATTTGTATTTATATCGGTATTTCTCACGAGAAAGAAGGGTGAGAAGAAACAAAGGAGGGAAGACGATTGATCGAGCAAAAGACCCTGGAAAAGAAAGCAGGGCGTAGCATAGACAGCCGCCCGATACTGGCGTTCTTCCTGACCATGTTCGCCATGGTGGTGGTATTCTCTGTCAACATGATCGTTCCTTTCGGATCGAGAAATGTTCTGACTTCCGACCTGGCCGCGCAGTACGGCCCGTATCTGATCGGACTGAAGCAGCAGCTTACTTCCGGACAGTCGCTCTTCTATTCCCGCAGCCTCGGCATCGGCGCGAATACGATGGGTGTCTTCGGATACTATCTTTCCAGCCCGATCAATCTGGTGGCGCTGATCTTCCCGACATCCATGATCCAGGAGATGGTCACACTGATCATCATCCTCAAGCTCGCGTTTGCCGGTGCTTTTATGACATGGCTTCTTGACCGGAAGTTCAAATCAGAAGATAAGATGTCGATCCTTTTCGGCATGATGTATCCTCTGTGCTCCTTCGTCATCATCTTCATGTTCAACATCATGTGGCTCGACGGTATCGCACTCCTGCCGCTCCTGATCCTTCTCACCGAGAAGTTCATCGACAGAAGAAAGACCTGGCCGGTACTGACACTCCTTCTTCTGATGATCTTCGTTTCCGGCTATTACATGGCCTACATGGTCGGCGCGTTCTCGTTTATCTACCTGCTTGCCATCATGGGATATAAGGGTAAGTTCAAGAAGGAGAACGAGAAAGAGGGCCTCGCGACGGTGGGACTTTTCATCCTCTCGGCGGTCACCGCGGCGATGATGAGCGCATGCATACTCCTGCCGGCAGGCTTAAATACGATCGGCAATCCGGACTATAACGTCAGCGATACCGGCATCACTATGCAGCCGCAGTTCAAGCTCCTGTCCATCGTGGACCAGCTTACGGAGAAGAAGGTCGGCAATCTCGCCAACAACCTTCCGTACATCTTCTGCGGCATCGCGGCGCTGTTCCTGTGCATCCTGTTCTTCATCAACCCGAAGATCAAGAAGAACCTCAAGATCGCCATCGGCGTGGCTTTCGGCTTCGGCATCCTGTGCTTCCATTTCTCGCCGGTCAACCTGGCATGGCACCTCTTCGATGATCCGAACTGGTTCAATTACAGATATTCCTACCTGTTCTCCTTCGTGATGATCCTGGTGGCATATTACTCTTACCTCAATATGCATCTGGCGCTCAAAAAGCACTTCTTCATCACGCTCGGCATTGTTGTCGGCATGGCGGTCTTCTCGCAGAGCTTCGGACAGATGTCGAAGGAAGACAGTACGTTCTTTGCGACGATCCTTTTCGCGGTCCTGATCTGCATCCTCCTTTACGGAAAGACGCTGGAGAAATGGCCGGATATGATCTCGAACATTAAGCGCCTGGGCACGGCATTCCTGGCAATTGTTATTGTGATCGAGATCGTGATCTTCAACCCAAGATGCTTCATGCCGGAAGTCTATGCAGGTATGCAGGACGCACCGAATTTCAGAAGCATGCTCTCGGACATCGATACGCTCTCCGGCAAGATCGAGGATGACGACTGGTTCAGAACCGATCTTCACCAGACCTGGCACTACCTGATCTGCGATAACAACCTCCCGTTCTATACAGGAAAAGAGGGAATGAGTATCTTTGCTTCGATGGCCAACAAGAAGACCAACCGCTTCCTCAAGCAGCTGGGCTATAACTCGAACTACAATTACTTCTCTCTGCAGCATGACAATGAGATCCTGCCTTCCGACTCTATTCTCGGCGTCCGTTACATCATCACGGAAGACGAGAATATGAATGAACTCCAGAAGACCGCGAAGGTCGGTGACTTCTACCTCTACAGAAATGACTACGCTCTTTCGGCGGCGTTCCTGGCAGAAGCGGATGCCGGTGCTTTTGACGGATACGCACTGGAGAAGGATGAAGATAAGAAAGATTATTTCGACTTCCAGGAGAAGTGGATCAGCTCCCTTTCCGGTAAAGACGCTTCGGATATCTACGAAACATGGACTCCGACATGGGAAGTCCTGAACGGCCAGCAGACCGATATCCCGCCGGAAGAAAGCATCATGGCGGCGGATACGCTCGAGAATACCCTGAACCTCGAGAAGAAGAACTTAAAGGCGGAATCTCTCCGTTTCTATCTCCGCAATAATGACAAAGCACCGATGGTGCTGCGGACGGTCTTCAAGGCGGACCGTGACGGTGCGGTCTACTTCTCGATCCCGTTTATGCATCTGCAGTGCAGAGGAGATATCTACATCAACGGCGAGCAGGTCTATAAGCTGGATTCCAGTTCTTTCTACAGCCGGATCTTCGATCTGGGATACTTCAAGAAAGGCGATGAGATCACTCTGGAGATCCGCTCGAACACGGATGTCTACGGATCCTTCGCACCGATCCTGGCATACATGAATCCGGAGGCGATGGCACCGCAGAAGGAGGCACTGTCCCAGGGTACGAAGAGTATCGTTGTCGAGAACGGCCACTACGAGATCGAGACGGAATCGGACGCTGATAAGCTTCTGGTGATCACTGCTCCGTATGAGGATGGCTGGAAGGCTTATGTGGATGGTCAGGAAGTATGCATCGAGGCATATCAGGATGCGCTCCTGAGTATTCCGCTTACGGCAGGATCCCATAAGATCGAACTTTGTTTCACGCCGCCCGGATGGAAGGCGGGACTTCTGGCTAGTGCTGCGGGAGTTGTGCTTTTCGCCGTGGTATCGGTGGTTCTCGTAAAGAAGAAAAAAGAATCTGCAGTTACTGTTTCTGCAGAAGCGGATAATAGTCAATCGAATACTGAGGAGGAGAAAAAATGAACGTAGAAGAATTGTACAAGTTTTGGAGTGAAGACCCGTACTTTGATGAAGAAACCAGAGCAGAGCTTCTGGCAATCAAGGACGATAAGAAGGAAATCGAGGAGAGATTCTACAGAGATCTCGAGTTCGGCACAGCCGGCCTTCGCGGTGTGCTGGGTGCAGGAACCAACCGTATGAATATGTATGTGGTAGCGAAGGCTTCCACAGGACTCGGAAAATTCATCGTGAGTGAAGGCGAAGATGCCATGAAGCGCGGTGTAGTTATTTCTTATGACTCCCGTCACTTCTCTCCGGAGTTCGCGGAGATCACCGCAAGAACACTGACATCCATGGGCATCCGCGTATTCCTTTCGGATGAGCTCCGTCCGGTACCGATGCTCTCATACTCGGTCCGCTGGCACAAGGCATTTGCCGGTGTTATGATCACCGCGAGCCACAACCCGTCGAAGTATAACGGATATAAGGTATACGGAGAAGACGGCGGTCAGGTTCCGCCGGAGGCTGCATCGAAGATCCTTTCCTTCATCGAGGGCATCGAGGATATCAGAACGATTAAGCCGGATACTCTTGAGGAAGCAAAGGCCAAGGGACTTCTTACATACTGGGGAGAAGAAGTCGATGAGGCATATACGGATATGCTCGATAAGCTCGTCATCGACCGTCAGGCGATTCTCAACCAGAAGGATATGTCCATCGTTTACACACCTCTCCACGGTTCCGGTAATAAGCCGGTACGCCGCATCTTAAAGAAGATCGGACTTGAGAATGTCCATATCGTAAAAGAACAGGAGCTCCCGGATGGAAACTTCCCGACTGTAGAAGTTCCGAACCCGGAGAATCCGGCGGCTCTGACCATGGCGATCGATCTTGCAAAGAAGGTCGACGCGGATCTGGTCATCGGCACCGACCCGGACAGCGACCGTATCGGCATTGCCGTACGTACAAACGTGGACGGCAAGGACACCTATGTACCGTTCTCCGGTAACCAGGTAGGACTTATGCTCCTCGACTATATCCTCGATTCCAAGAAGAGTGCAGGCACACTGCCGGAAGGTTCTTTTGCCGTAACGACCATCGTATCGAGCAAGCTCGCCGGTGCGATCTGCAAGTACTATGGTGTTGAGCTTCAGGAAGTTCTCACCGGATTTAAGTTCATCGGTGAGAGGATCAAACTCGACGATGAGTTCGGTTCTAAGCACTTCCAGTTCGGATTCGAGGAAAGCTACGGCTATCTCGCAGGTCTTGATGTACGTGATAAGGATGCTGTCGTCGGTGCGATGCTGATCGCCGGCATGTACGCGCAGTCCAGAGAGCGCGGCCAGTCTCTGGTCGACCGTCTGGAGAACATCTACCAGCGCTTCGGTTACGGTTTTGAAGAGACCGTATCGATCACACTCGAGGGCAAGGAAGGCATCGAGAAGATCGCCGGTGCGATGAAGTCTCTGCGTGCCGACCTTCTTTCCTGTAAGAACAAGTCGGAAGCCCAGGCTCTCCTCGGCGGAGCTCCGGTCGTTGCGGTACGTGACTATCAGGCTTCCAAGCGTTATGTATTTACGGATGACGGTATTACCGAAGAGAAGATCGATCTTCCGGTATCCAACGTTCTTCTTTACGAACTCGGCGGTGACAAGGGTCTCGACTGGGCGTGCGCACGTCCGTCCGGAACTGAACCGAAGCTGAAGATCTACTTTGGAATCTATGCGAACACGAAGGAAGATTCCCGTGCCCGTCTGGAGGATACCAAGGCGAAGGTTTCCGGTGCGGTAAAAGCGAAGCTTTGATGCTCTAAGTAATAAATTGTTAACAAAAAAAGGCGTCTCCGATGAAAATGATCGGAGGCGCCTTCTTTCGCAAATACGGCAAAATCAAGGCGATTTCCACTTCGTGAATTAGAATTGTGACGGAAATGTGAAGAACTTCGCAATTTCTCACAAAAACTTCATATTTCGCCCCTCAAATGCTCTTTTTTCAAGGCGGAAAACCTTGTATACTCGGGGTGATTTCTTGAAGGAGGAACATGTGATATGACGGCAAATGAGTGTCTGGTCAAGTTTAACTCGATCAAAGAGTGCCTCTCCGACGTACTGTGGATGTATTTTGAGATCCAGTCCGCGGACAACGAGCAGGTCGTACTTGTAGGAAAACCCGATGAGTTTGCAGATCCGATCCTGAAGATCGTCTTTGTGCAGCCGTTCATGATTTCATGCCCGATGCGCTTCTCTTATGAGGGTGGCGATTTCATCGGTCTGGCACCGCAGGAAGAATTCTATCAGATGAATGAGAGATATCACTTTGGTCAGGGATATCACATCTTTAAGATCAAGGTCGAGAACAAGAGATTCTTCATCATCGCAAAGTCCATGCACGTTGCAATCTCGGATTGATCCGGCAAGTCCGCCACACACGGGGAAAGAAACAAATAAGAAAGCTCAAAGAAGATGGCGGATCGCGTAAGCGACTCCGTCATCTTTGCAATTACGGGTAATGATCGAAGCCTTTGATTTTGCCTCTTCAGTGGCATTTCCCATAGCGATGCCCACGGCACCGCAGGTGAACATGCTGACATCGTTGTCATTGTCACCGAAGCAGTAAACATCCGAAAGAGGAACATTGAGATGCTCTGCGAGCGCAACAACGGCATTGCCTTTCGTGGAACCCTTCGCCATGATGTCGATGACACTGCTCATGGAGGCGGTCACTTCCAGATCTTCCTTCTCGGAAAGCACCTGTGTCAGGGCATCGGTAGGTGAATATACCAGAACCTTCGTAAGACGGGAAGGGGTTACGGACAGGTCCTTCTCGTTGAGCGGGATCAGAGGTGCTCTGATCTCTGCGCGGACGGAGGCGTTGTAGTTGTTAAAGAAGGCCATATGTGTACTTCCCCGGCGGTAGAAGATGCCGTCGATGCCGTAGGCGACGAAGTCAAAGCCTTCACGGATGAGAGTTCTTAAGAGTTCAGAGACCGTTTCGCCCGGGAAACTTGTCTCATAGACCGCGCGGTCAGCTCTGTAATCATATACCTGAGCACCGTTGCTGGTAATTACCGGAACGGAGATCCCCATCTCCTCGACGAATTTCCTTACAACGTGAAACGACCGTCCCGTGGCGATGGAAAAACCTGTCGAAGCAGGAAGTTCCCGGATCGTCTCCATCGTATATTCGGAGATCTGTCCGCCGGGTGGAAGAAGCGTATTATCGATATCGCAGATGATCAAGCGTTTCACTTGGGAAAACGACCCCCTGACAGTGCTTTTAAAGAGGTAAAACCAAAAGTAATAGTAACATGATTTGTTTGATTTTTGAAATCAGCGGAAAATGTTAAAGAGAAACTGCCAGATATTACAAAAAAATCAATAAAAAAGTGAGGAATTTGTAAGGTATAAAAACATGTTTTTCTCTTGAAAGCACGGCTGTCCTATAGTAATCTTTTACATGGTGAAGTAGTTTTTTATAAGAGGCGTCAGTTAATGAAAAAGAATGCAGCAAGAAGAAGACAGAAGAGAAGAGCAAAAATAGCTGTTGGCGCAGTGGCAGGTGTTCTGGCCGTAGGAGTTCTGGGCACTGTCCTTTATTTCACTGTGCTTAAAGGCGTCTTTGCCGGAAAATCCAACAAGATCGTTGTTACCGATATCAACGGAAGCGAAGTTTCCTTTGAGCCAGAAGAACTCTCCGCGCAGCTGGATGTCCCGACATTCTATGAAGGAATCACGATCAATGGAACCAGCGTCGCCGGCAAGACAAAAGACGAAGTCAAGACGATGTTTGCTTCCGAAGTGAAGAAGCCGGCTGATGACGTCGTGAAAGTTACATTTATGGTCGGTGATCAGTCGATCCCGATGGGCACAGAGGGACTGACACTCTCCAGCGATATCGAAGATGTTATTGAAAAAGCATACAGCTACGGCCGTTCCAGCACGCTCGCGGGCGATGAGGGACTCAAGGACCGTTACAACACGATCAACCGTCTGAAGACAAATCCGATGGATTTTGTCTGCACATACACCCTGGACACGTCTGCGGTAGATTCTCTTACTCATCAGGCTCTCGATTCTCTTGAGAAAGAAGTTATCGAAGCTCATGCGACCGGATTTGATGTCGAGACGCTGACCTTTATTATCGAAGATTCCCAACAGGGCTTCAAGGTAGACGTCAACAAGGCGATCGCCGATGTTAAGGAAAAACTGAACAACACCGAATATGAGTGTGTGATCCCGGTAACTTCCGAAGTGATCGAGCCCAAGACATCAGCAGATTTCTTAAGAAGCTACCTGTGTCTGGTTTCCAAGACTTCTTCCGAGACCAGTGGAAACGAGAACAGAAATACGAACATCCGTCTCGTCTGCGAGAAGATCGACGGATATTTCCTCAATCCGGGCGAGACCTTCGACTTTAACGAATGGGTCGGCCAGAGAACCGAGGAGAAGGGCTACAAGCTGGCTCACGGTATCTTCAACGGTGATATGAGAGATGAACTCGGAGGCGGAATCTGCCAGGCGAACACCATGATCTACCAGAGCGTAACGAAGGCAGATCTCCAGGTCGATGAGAGAAAGAACCATACGATCCCGAGTACGTATGTTGATAAGGGAACTGACGCGACGGTTACATGGGAGAGCCCGAACTTCCGCTTCACTAACAATACGGATTATCCGGTCGCTCTTCACACATACTACAAGGACCGCGTTGTAACATGTGAAGTTTACGGACGTCCGCTCGAGGATGAGCAGACGATCAAGCTCGTAGGTGAGAAGGTCCGTGAGATCACACCTACCACAGTATATGTTGCCGATTCTTCCAAGCCGATCGGATACAAGGAGACCGCACAGGGCTCCCGTGTCGGATATGACTACAAGTCCTATAAGGTCTGGTATGACAAGGATGGCAACGAGGTTAAGAGAGAAGAATACTTCCCGAGCCACTACCCGGTAAGAAATGCGGAGATCCGCATCGGTACACTGGGTTCGGACGGTAAGGTCTATAGCATGGATCCGAAGACCGGCAAGGTCAACGGGCCGTCAGGAGATGTAACTCCTCCGCCTTCTTCGGACACAACACCGCAGGACACACCGCAGAGTTCCGAGAATCCGCCGGAGTCTAAGGAAACACAGCCGGAGTCCAAGGAGACGACACCGAAGGAGCAGCCTAAAGATAATCCTGAAGGCGGCGGAGGCGGCGGAGAGGGCGGCGAAGGCGCCTGATCCTGAGAGTCGCCCGTCAGTATGACGGATCCGCATTACAAGTGATAAACCAGGGCACAAGTCCAAAACCGGATTGTGCCCTTTTTATGGAAAAGGAGATCAAGACTATGAGCACAAACTACAAAGGTCCAATCGTTCTCATCATCATGGATGGCGTGGGCATCAAAGAAATCGAGACAGGTAATGCAGTTACCGGCGCCAAGAAGCCGATACTCGACAACTGCATGAAGAACTATCCTATGCAGAAACTAAAAGCACATGGTACTGCAGTCGGTCTTCCGTCTGACGGTGACATGGGTAACTCTGAGGTAGGCCACAACGCGATCGGTGCCGGCCAGGTTTACAGCCAGGGTGCAAAGCTCGTATCCGAGTCTCTGGCAAGCAAGTCCATGTACCAGAGTGAAGTATGGCAGTCCCTCGTAGCAGATGCGAAGAAGGGCGGCACGATGCACTTCATCGGTCTTCTCTCTGACGGTAACGTACACTCCCATATCGATCATCTCCTTGCCATGCTTGACGAGGCTAAGGAAGAAGGTGTAGCAAAGGTACGCATCCACATTCTTCTCGATGGACGTGATGTTGGCGAGACATCTGCTCTCCAGTATGTTGACCAGCTCGAGGCAAAGCTTGCAGAGCTCTCTGATGATTCGCACGATTACAGAATCGCCAGCGGCGGCGGACGTATGGTTATCACCATGGACCGTTACGGCGCGAACTGGGGTATGGTTGAAGCAGGCTGGAAGACTCACGTTCTCGGTGAGGGCAGACAGTTTGCCACAGCAAAAGAAGCTATTGAAACATTCCGTTCCGAGATCCCGAACGTCATCGACCAGGATCTCCCGGCATTCGTTATCGCTGAAAACGGCGCTCCGGTCGGCACGATCGAGGACGGCGACAGTGTAATTCTCTACAACTTCCGCGGCGACCGTGCGCAGGAGCTGACAGTTGCTTTCGAGAGCGGTTCTGAGTTCGATAAGTTCGACAGAGTCCGTGTTCCGAATGTAAACTACGCAGGTATGCTCGAGTACGACGGTGACCTTCACATCCCGAAGAAGTTCCTCGTTTCTCCGCCGGTTATCAGAAATACACTCGGCGAGCTTCTGGCCAACAAGGGCATTGCTCAGCTGGCGATCTCCGAGACACAGAAGTACGGTCACGTTACCTACTTCTTCAACGGTAACAGATCCTCTAAGTTCAACGATGAGCTTGAAGAGTACATCGAGATTCCGTCCGATATCGTTCCTTTCGAGCAGCGTCCGTGGATGAAGTCCGCTGAGATCACAGACAAACTTGTTGAACTTATCTCCGAGAACAAGTACCCCTTCATGAGAGTTAACTTCCCGAACGGTGACATGGTCGGACACACAGGCGTATTCGAGTCTGCTGTCATCGGTGTCGAGTCTGTTGATATCGCTCTGAAGAGAATCCTTCCGGCAATCGATGCTGTCGGCGGTATGGCGATCATCACTGCAGACCACGGTAATGCCGAGGAAATGTACGAGCTCGCTAAGGACGGTTCCCCGAAGGCTGATAAGGATGGCCGCATCAAGGCGAAGACATCCCACACACTCAATCCGGTTCCGTGCATCTTCTATGACAACACAGAGAACAAGGACAAGTACGAAGTAGTCGATTCCGATTCTTACGGTCTTGCCAACATCGCAGCTACCATTGCGGATCTGCTCGGTGTAGAGAAGCCGGACTGCTGGGAATCTTCCATGATCAAGATGAAATAATTATCCGGATCCCTGGATATCTGAAAAGGACGTCTCCCGTAAGGAGGACGTCCTTTTTTAATGACAGGTTCCTGTATCTGATGTAAAATCAATTTTAGGTGCGGCAGGGGGAAGCCGTATGAAGAAAGTTGATCGGGGTGGCACATCATGAGAAAGAAGTTACTGGCGCTGGTATTTGCTGCGGCTCTCCTGAGTCCGTATTTCCTGAACAGAGGAACCAAAGATCTGCTGGCTTCAACCTTTTCTGCAGAAGAGAATATCTCAATCGATGAGAACCACTTCCCGGATCCGGTATTCCGCGAGAAAGTCCGTGAATTCGATGCCAACAAAGACGGCATACTGACCAGGTCTGAAAGAGATGCTGCACAGGTGTTCTCTTGCGCGGAAAAGAACGTCAAGTCTCTAAAGGGTCTGGAGTATTTTACTGAGGCACGCGCATTCAGCTGCTTCGGAAATGAACTGACCGAACTGGATGTCAGCCATAATACGAAACTGACGGAACTCTACTGCTCCAATAACAAACTCACATCCCTGGATCTCAGCCACAACCCGGATCTTAAGGAGCTCGGATGCTCCAATAACAATATTGCCGTACTTGATCTCAGCCACTGCCCGAAACTCGTTGAGCTGGTGCAGACCGCGACACGGCAGGAAAAAGACGGCTACATGTATTTCTATGAAAAGTCGGATCCTGTATGGATGTCGCTATACTACGACAAGACGACCCAGCTGAGCGTCGATGGAAACATAGCGCAGCCGACACCCGCTCCGACTCCGGTCCCGGCACCGGAACAGCTGATGACTCCGATCGATGAACAGGTTTTCCCGGATATCAGTCTCCGGACGAAGGTCTCCGAATTTGATCAGGATCACGATAACCATCTTTCGGAAAGTGAGATCCGCCTGATCTCCATGCTCGATATCTCGCGTACCGGTGTGGCGGATCTTAAGGGATTATCACTTCTTACGAATCTGGAGGCTCTGGTATGTGACGGGAATCAGATCAGTAATCTGGATCTTGCGGGAAATCCCAGGCTGACTTATATCTCCTGTTCTGATAATCCGATTCAGACCATAAATGTCAGCAGATGTCCGGAACTGAAGACCCTGAACTGCGCTGACTGCCGGATTACCGAACTGGATGTGAGTGCGAATTATAACCTGGAAAAACTGGTGTGCAGCAGAAACCGTCTGACGTCGCTGGATATCAGTCACAATCCGAGTATTACGGAACTCGAATGTGAAGGAAACGAAGTCAGCAGTCTTGATATCCGAAACTGCCGGAATCTCGATGATCTGATCGCATCTGTGGAGGGAACCGAAAATACTGAAGGAGAATACTATGATTTCATCTCGGATTCTCCAAGCAGTCATCTCCGCTATGACAAGTCCATGGAACTGATTTCGGCGAATACGGCGAAAGTGCCGTCGGACGCGGAACCCGAAGATGTAGATGACGAGGATGACGAAAAGGATGCAAAAACCTCAAAGTCGAAGTCAAAGAAAACGAAAAAGAGCTCGCAGGAGAAGACCTGGTCGCTGGTCGACATCATCCTTGTGGTGGCGGCAGCCGGTATCGCTCTTCTTACGATCCTTAAGAAAAAGCATGAGCATGAGTACTTCGGACTCATGGTGACAGCGATGATCCTTTCGTGTGTTATCGCAATCGGCGGAGGTGTATTCTTCTTCCTTACCCAGGATATATCCTCGACAATGACCAAGGTGGATATATACACACTGATCTTTGCCACATTTCCGGTGGGCAATATCGTGATGTTTGCACTGCGCTTCATCCGTAAGAGTAATGTTCTTTCTCCTGAAAAATCACAGGAACAAAGCCCGAATGTACCATCATATCCGCAAGTGCAAGTTATGCAGCAGTATCCCGCGCAGACCTATCCGAATCCCGTTCAGAATCCCAATCCGAACTATCCTCAGCAGGGGTATCCGTATCAGGATCCGAATTATCCGGGACAGTATTATCCGTATCCTCAGGATCCTTCGGACCACGGACAAAATAATGACAGATATTGATGATAAATATGTGCTTTTTTAATATTGAAAGACAAGGCATATCATCGTATTATTCTTTACTGAAGGAAAAAGAAGAATAGAAGGTCCCGGGAGAAGGCTGGAAGGAATATGAAGAGTAATTCTGCATCGCGTGGAAAGAATGCAGGGAGAGTTGCGCCCAAGAGGAAAACATTCCCGAATAAGACGACATTCGTAAGAAAAACCACAAAAAAGACGACAAACGGTCGGAGAACGAATAAGCGGAAGAAGACGGTCCTGTCGACAAAGACGATCGGAATCATTACCGCTGTGCTTGTGTTCTGCCTGATGGTGACGATCCTCTGCACACAGGTTTTTAAGAAAGATATCGACCGCATTCTTGCCAAGAAGTATACGGTAACCGACATTGACGGTTCACAGAGAAAGCTCACATCGGACGAACTGGAGGAAGAAGTCAGAAGCGACAGATTCTATCAGGGAATCAGCGTGGACGGCGTAGACCTGTCCGGAAAAACCCTTGACGAAGCCAAGGCCATGTTCGCGGAGATCCGCGGCCAGCAGGTCGAGGAAATGGTAGATATCAAATTCCAGGTCGGAAACGAAGAAGTAAGCCTGAATGCCGACGGTTTCCACATTTCTTCCAATATCGATGAAGTACTCAATGAAGCATATGATTATGCGAAGTCGAGCCCGCTGGAAGGCGGAGAGGGCCTGGTAGACCGTTACACGAAGATCACTGATCTGAAAAAGACCCCGAAGAATTTTGATTCCGTCTTTACTATCGGCGATGACAATATCAGCACACTGACACACTCGGCGCTGGATGCATACAACCTCGGCGCGATCGAGGCGAAGGCAACGGGCTTTGATGTCAGCGAACTGCAGTTTATCATTGAAGAATCCCGCTCCGGTCAGACGGTCGACATTGATAAGGCAATTGAAGACGTCAAAAGTGCTTTTGCCGCAAAAGAATATAAGAAAGTCATCCCTGTTTCGGTAACTATGGTGGAACCGAAGACTACCGCTGAATCACTTCGTGAAAAGCTCGGAAAAGTATCCTCCAATGGTTCGAAGACGAAGGACGACGCGAACAGAAATACAAATATCAGCCTGATCTGCAAAAAACTCAATGGCCTTGTCCTGCAGCCCGGTGAGCAGTTCGACTTTAACGCTTATATCGGAGAAAGAACACCGGAGAAGGGATTTAAGGAAGCAACGGGTATTTCCGACGGAACCACCCGGCTGGAATACGGCGGAGGTATCTGCCAGGCAAATACCATGCTCTACCACAGTGTTATTGAAGCAGGACTTCAGGTCGATAAGAGAGTCCCGCATTCCTGGGCGAGTGACTATGTGGATGTCGGTACGGATGCAACGGTTACCTGGGATGGTGCGAACTTCAAGTTCACCAACAATACAGACTATCCTGTCGCGATCCACGCGGTTTACGGAGACTGCTGGGTAACGGTCGAGATCTTCGGCCGCCGTCTTCCGGACGGACAGAAGATCAAGTTCTTCGGAACGGAGTATATTACAAATGAAGAGCCGGACGGCGAAGAGTACGAAGCTGATCCGACACTTGCCGTCGGCAAGAAGGAAAGAGACAGAAAGCCGCATAACCATATCCTGTGTAAGGCTTTTATCGTCACATACGATGCTGACGGTAATGAGATCTCGAGAAAAGAAGTTCTGACAGAATACAGGGCGATCAAGGCAAAATACCGTGTAGGCACACTCGGCCCGGATGGTACGATCTATAATTTGGATACGAAGACGGGAGAAGTTTCTCCGCCGGCCGGATATACGCAGCCGACTCAGCCGACACAGCCGTCAGAGACGACGCCGGAGGCGACACAGCCTTCGGAAACCCCGTCATCTTCAGAGTCTCAGGCTCCTGCAGAGACGCCTTCAGAACCGGCAGATTAAGGTAATAATTTTTCGCGTTTCCTGGTAAGTTAAAGCGCCAATCCTTTATATATGTGGTATAATATATGCGCTCGGTTTATGCCCATTCGCATATTTCCGCGCCACAAACTATAGTTAAATCTTTATATAAAGGAGAAAGTGTATGGCAATCGAACTTACAAAAAAGACCATGGACGGTAACGAAGCTGCCGCATATACCTCATATGCATTTACCGAAAACGCAGCGATTTACCCGATCACACCGTCCTCGCCTATGGCTGATCACACTGACCAATGGGCACAGCAGGGCAGAAAGAACATCTTCGGACAGACGGTCAATATCGTCGAGATGGAGTCTGAGGGAGGTGCAGCAGGTGCTGTTCACGGCTCTCTGGCAACAGGTGCTCTGACAACAACTTATACCGCATCCCAGGGTCTTCTCCTGATGATCCCGAA
>JAEEGL010925807.1_pt1 | contig 28499 bp, 20 predicted proteins | sample 9134231 | NCBI WGS metagenome assembly JAEEGL01 (sample SAMN16246548, study PRJNA631951) | gut metagenome | biome: gut microbiome; feature: rumen; material: fiber-attached | host: Bos | place: Iran: Karaj | collected 2018-10
GTCGAAGGTCTCATCCACGTCAGCGAGATGAGCTGGAGCCAGCACCTGCGCAGCGCACAGGACTTCTTGAAAGTGGGTCAGGAGGTGGAGGCTGTGGTCCTCTCACTCGACCGCGAGCAGCGTAAGATGAGCCTCGGACTGAAGCAGCTCATGCCCGACCCGTGGCTGACCATCGCCGAGAAATATCCCGTGGGCAGCAAGCACACCGCCACGGTGCGCAACTTCACCAACTTCGGTATCTTCGTGGAGCTCGAAGAGGGTGTCGACGGCCTTATCCACATCAGCGACCTCAGCTGGAGCAAGAAAATCAAGCATCCCGCCGAGTTCACCAAGATTGGCGACAAGATTGACGTCATCGTCCTCGAGGTCGATGCCGAGAACCGCCGTCTCAGCCTCGGTCACAAACAACTCGAGGAGAATCCTTGGGATGTTTACGAGAGCATTTTCACCGTCGGCAGCGTCCACCAGGGCACTATCAGCTCCCTGAACGACAAGGGTGCCACCGTCACCCTGCCTTATGGTGTTGAAGGTTTCGCACCGATGCGTCATCTCGAAAAGGCTGACAAGAGCCGCGCCAAAAACGGCGAGACCCTCGACTTCAAGGTCATCGAATTCTCGAAAGAGAATAAGAAAATCATCGTCTCCCACACCCGCGTAAACCAGGAAGTAGCCGACGATGTACACGACGACAGCGAGGCCAAGAAAGAGCGCGCCACCAAAAAGAACGTCAAGAAGATTAACGAAACCCTCGAGAAAACCACCCTCGGCGACCTCGATGTGCTCGCTAACCTGAAAGAGGAAATGGAGAAAGAGGGCGAGAAATAATTCTCTTCCGACCTATCCATTGTTCATAAAAAAGGACTGCATTGGTTGCAGTCCTTTTTTTGAGCAGAAAAGAACCATTTAACATTTTTTTTGAATTCCGACGCAGCAAAAACAGGCCTTCTCTTGACTACCATGAAACAAAATAACAAATTATACGTTCAAAAATATATTTGAAGATTCATTAAATAATATAATAATGAAAGCAATACGCCTCTCTATCTTGCTGATGCTATGCCTCTCGGCGGCAGGAATCATGAATGCGCAGAACACCTATACGCAGAATCCGCACTGCACTGGACTAAAAAACCCGACCAACTTCACCTTTACAGGTGGTTTGGCCAACGCTTTATGGAAAGGCCACACAGGAACAAAAAACGCGCAAGTGAGTACCTGCACTTCGTTAGGCTCCACATTCAACACCACCATTCAGGCCAGCGACTTGGCCAACACGACAGGAGGTTCAGGTTACACATGCTACGGCAGCTCGTCGGTTAACTACAACGGACAATCGGACGCCTCCAAACGTTTCGTCATCAAAGGATCCGGCTACGACCCAGAAACAAACAACACTCTTCCCTACCAGCCACCAGCAGACACATCGTTCCATACATCTATCCGATTGGGAAACTATTGCGGAGGTACTGAGGCTGAGATGATCAGCTACGAGTATGATGTCACCGCCGACAACTCGCTGGTTACAATATGGTATGCCCTGTCGCTCTACAACGCTCTTCATACCGCCGAATACAATCCCGAGTTTCTTATTCTTATCGAAAGACAGCTGCCCAACGGCAACTGGGTCCCCGCCGGCGGCGACACACTCTGCTACATTCAGCAGACACCTACAAGCAGCAACAACCTGGGAGTCTTCTCTTCCGTCAACTCAAGCAACGTGTTCCTTAACTGGACAAAAGTTATCGTCGACCTAAGCCGTCTGCAATACCAACGTGTGCGAATCAAGTTGGCAACAGGCGACTGCGCATACACCGCTCACTACGGACTCTGCTACTTCGCCGGCGAATGCCAGTCCATGACTCTTAAGGCCAACGGATGTGCCGCTGGCGAGACCGAGACGGTGGCCACCATAGAGGCTCCAAAAGGCGCCGCTGCATACAGATGGTACCGCAGCAAACACGGCCGTATCGACGAAGGACAAGACGACACGACAAAATATGTACATATCCCTGGCGAGACAAGCTACGTCCTGAATGCCACCATCTCACAATTTGAAGACGTAACCACACACGAGACTATGGTGGAGAACACCTTCATGTGCAAGATGACAACCTATATGAACCCCCAAAAACCTGTCGTTTCGCCAATTTTCACCAACGTGGGCAACACCAAACCCACCCTCGTTGTCGACAGTGTGTTCGGATGCAATGCCGACATTACCCTCCGCGACCTCAGCTTCACCCCCTACCACTCGAACGACAGCGAACTGGTCGACACAACCCAGACACATTGGTACTTCTACAATTCCGCCACTCCAACAGCCGCCACATTGGTAGACAGCGCTATCGGACCGTCGGCATCGCATATCTTCAACAACGCTGGCAATTACTGCGTCAGAGTGCGTACCTCGACCTACGATCCCTCTTGCTGGAACGAGAAAATAGTTAATTTCCGCACCTACAAACAACCCATACCGCGTGTCGCTCTCGATCGTAACAATATCTGCGAAGGCGACGCCATAATTATGACCGACCTCACACAAGGCTCTGGATACCACCGTTGGATAACACCAGACACCGACTTTGTCTCACCCACCGCGGTAACACGTTTGATTTTCGACACCACCACCGATGTGACTCTTGTGACACGCAACGCTACCTACTTTATGTCAGACACCACTGGCGACGGCATAACCGAAGAGACCCACTGCTATGTCGACACCACTTTCAGAATATTCGTTGAGAAATATCCCGAACTGAAAGTTATAGGCGACACAATAGTCTGCAACGGCGACCAGTCGGATGTACAAGTGTTGAGCACTGTGGACGGCTGCACTTTCAACTGGTACCAAGTCTACGAGGGCACCGCACCGTTTGTTGAAAACAACTCACATCTTGTCACCAACATCACACAAGACCGCACCTACTATGTCAAAGCGACATCCACCTTCGGTTGCGAATCATGGGACAGCATAAAACTCTATCTTGTGAAACCGGATCTCCATTCCAACAAGGAGAGAATCTGTGTGGGCGACTCGGTGACCCTTACCGCCGGACGCGCGGCATATTTCGAATGGACATCCAACCCTCCCGACCCGCGTCTTAACGCACAAAGCACAGAGCCGGAAATCGTGGTGTCACCTGAAGTGACAACAGTGTACAGCGTCGTGGGTCACGGCACCAACGGTTGCAGCGCCACACCACTTACCCAGAAAATCACAGTATTCCCATGGCCAATACAGCACGTCCAGCTCACGCCCGACTATATCGACTCTGAGAACCCCTCTGTCCAGTTCGCCGACCTGTCGGAATACGGAACCACGTCGCTATGGAACTTCGGCAACGGCAACACATCGACACTCCGCACCGTGGTGTTCTCATTCACCGACCTAAGCCAAGACTCCATACAAATATCGCTTACCACCGGCAACGAACTCGGATGCTCACACGATACCTCATTCTATGTCCCAGTAGGTATTTTCGCAGTATGGTTCCCCAACGCCTTCACTCCCAACCTGGAGACAAACAACACCTTCAAGCCCTTCACCGCCAACGACCTGCTTGACTACGAACTGTTCATCTACGATCGCGGAGGCACCCTTGTTTTCCATACCAACGACATAGAGGCTAGCTGGGACGGCACCTATCGCGGATATGAATGCAAACCCGGCACATACGTTTATATTGCCAAATACCGCCGCAAAGGTGTTGAAAGACTGATGTCGCAAAAAGGCACTGTAACAATTATAAAATAACTTATTAACTCTTCTGATTAAACATAGAAAAAGACCGCAAGCCTGCGGTCTTTTTTTTTATCCACCCAAACCACTGTAATCTATTTTGAAAAAATTAACATTTTTTTTGATTTCAAACGCAGCAAATAAGATACTTTTCTTGACTATTAGAAAACTAAAAACAGTTTTTTTACGTTTTAAAACAATAAACACTATAAGCAATCCTTTAAAATACCTAACAATGAAGGCTTTACGCAATATTCTTTTTCTTCTTGTCTGTGTCTCTATGATAGATGTCGTCCTAGCGCAGAACACCTATCCACAGAATCCTAACTGCACAGGTCTGAAAAACCCGTCGAACTTCACCTTCACAGGAGGTTATGCCAATGCCATATGGAAAGGCTATACCGGCACGAAACCGACAGGAGTCAGCCAATGTAACAACATCAGCGCTTCTCTTCCAACAGAAATACAGGCATCGCAGTTGGAGAGTATCACATCGTCCTCCTCATGCTACAGCGTCTCGGGTGCGTACCTGCAGTCCCGTCGTTTCCTCATCATGGGGTCGGGCACAGACGCCGTAACCAACAACAACCTCTCGTACCAACCCCCCGACACATCGTACCACACCTCTATCCGACTCGGAAACTACTGCGTTGGTGCCGAGGCCGAATGTCTCACATACGAATTCGAGGTTAACGCCGAAAACTCGTTGGTGACCATCTGGTACGCATTGTCGCTGGAGAATGCTTTGCACCAAGCGCCGCAGAACCCCGAGTTCCTTATCGTGGTTGAAAAACAGCTTCCCAACGGCAGCTGGGTACTTGCCGGAGGCGACACCCTGTGCTACATCCAGCAGACACCCGTGTCAGGACAGCCCATAGCCCCCTTCCTCAACGGAAGCAGCGGAAACCTCTACCTGCCATGGACAAAGGTCATCGTAAACCTATACAAGCTGCTCTACAAACGTGTTCGCGTCAAAATCGTGTCGAGCGACTGCTCCGCATCAGGACATTATGCCTGCTGCTATTTCGCCGGCGAATGCCAGTCCATGACCCTTAAGGCAAACGGATGCGCCGCTGGTGAGACCGAGACTGTGGCTCGTATCGCGGCACCAAAAGGCGCGTCGTCATACGAATGGTACCGCAGCAAACACGGAAACCTCTTCGAGGACCAGGAAAACGAAAACAACTATGTAGTCATAACCGGCGCCACAGACTCCGTCCTCAACACCGTCATTAACGACTTCAGAGATGTGACTACCGGCGACACCATGGTGTCAAACACTTTCATGTGCAAGATGACAACCTACATGAACCCATCCCTGCCCGTAGTATCAAAAATCTTCACCAACGTGGGCAACACCAAACCCACCCTCGTGGTCGACAGTGTGTTCGGATGCGACGCTAACATCACCCTCCGCGATCTGAGTTTCACACCCTATCATACAAACGACAGCGAACTGGTCGACACAACCCAAACCCGTTGGTACTTCTACAACTCCGAGAACCCGACCGCAGCTACACTGGCCGACAGTGCCATTGGTCCCTCGGCGTCGCACACTTTCCCCAACGCTGGCAACTACTGCGTCAAGGTTCGCACATCAACCTTCGACCCCAGCTGCTGGAACGAGAAAACCGTTCATTTCCGCACCTATAAGAAACCCATTCCCCGTGTAGGCCTTGAACGCAACAACCTATGTGAGGGCGACGGCATTGTAATTACCGACCTGACACTAGGCTCAACCTACCACCGCTGGGTTACTCCTGATTCAGACTATGTTACACCCACTGCGGTAACACGCCTGTTTTTCGACACCACCACAGATGTGACTCTTGTGACACGCAACTCTACCTACTTTATGTCAGACACCACTGGCGACGGCATCACCGAACGAACCCACTGCTATGTCGACACCACTTTCACCATCTTCGTTGAGAAATACCCCGAACTGAGGGTTGTGGGCGATACCATAGTCTGCAACGGCGACCAGTCGGATGTGCAAGTGCTGAGCACTGTTGACGGCTGCACTTTCAATTGGTACCAGATTTACGAAGGCACCGCGCCATTTGTCGAAAACAACGACCACCTAATAACAAACATCACACAAGACCGTACCTACTACGTCAAAGCGACATCAACTTTCGGATGCGAGGCTTGGGACAGCATCAACCTATACCTTGTCAAACCCGACCTGCACACAAGTAAAGAGCGTATGTGCGTGGGCGATTCCGTGACCTTGACCGCTGGTCGCGCCGCATACTTCGATTGGACCTCCAACCCACCCGACCCATACCTCAACGCACAAAGCACTGAATCCGAGATAGTGGTGTCACCTGAAGTGACAACAGTATACAGTGTCGTGGGACATGGAACCAATGGATGCAGCGCTACGCCTCTCTCTCAAAAAATCACCGTTTATCCATGGCCTATACAGCATATTAAACTCACTCCCGACTATATCGATTCCGAAAATCCCTCGGTACAGTTCGCCGACCTGTCGGAATACGGAACCACGTCGCTATGGAACTTCGGCAACGGCAACACATCGACACTCCGCACTGTGGTGTTCTCTTTCACCGACCTAAGCCAAGACTCCATACTCATTTCGCTGACCACCGGCAACGAACTCGGATGCACACGCGACACGTCGTTCTACATCCCGGTAGGCATCTTTGCGGTTTGGTTCCCCAACGCGTTCACCCCGAAACTTGAAACCAACAACATCTTCAAACCCTACACCGCCAACGACCTGTTAGACTACGAGCTCTACATCTACGACCGCAGCGGAATCTTGGTGTTCCACACCAAAGATGTCGAATCCGGTTGGGACGGCACATACCGTGGACAACAATGCAAGCCTGGCGCATATGTCTACATAGCGAACTATCGTAGAAACGGTGTGAAAACATACCTGTCACAGAAAGGAACAGTGAACCTTATCAGATAGTCAACCGTTCCGATGACTCCCGAAGAGATTCTTCGTAAATATTGGCACTACAACAGCTTCCGCCCATTACAGAAAGAAATAATCGATTCTGTGATGGGCGGAACCGATACATTGGCACTGCTCCCAACGGGAGGCGGCAAGTCCATCTGCTATCAGATACCGGCTATTGCCTCCGACGGGTTGGCTCTTGTGATATCTCCCCTGATAGCTTTGATGAAAGACCAGGTGACACAGTTGCGCCATAAGCATATCGCCGCAGCATGCATCACCTCGGGTATGCATCACAGCGAGATAGAGTCAGTACTCAACAACAGCGTCTTCGGCAAGCTGAAACTTCTATATGTATCACCCGAGCGACTGCAGAACCGCACATTTATAGATCATTTCAAACAGATGCCCGTGCGACTTATTGCCGTTGACGAAGCTCATTGCATATCACAATGGGGATACGATTTCCGCCCTCCATACTTGGAGATAGCCAACATCAGACAATACCACCCCTCCGTCCCTATCATAGCGCTCACCGCCACCGCCACCCCTGATGTTGTCGACGACATCAAGACGAAACTCGGCTTCCGAAATGGCACTGTGCTGCGAAACAGTTTCGCACGTCCCAACCTTTCATACAGTGTAGTGAAAAGTGACGACAAACAGGGACTGCTTATAAGGATAGCACGCAATACGGGTGGAAGCGGTATCGTATATGTTCGCAACCGCCGACAAACACAGGAATATGCGCGACTGCTTAACGAACAAGGAATACCGGCGGCGGCATATCACGCCGGACTCCCTATCAAGGAGCGCGACGAGAAACAGAAAGAGTGGCTCGAGTCGAGACGGGCTGTTATGGTAGCCACAACAGCCTTCGGAATGGGTATCGACAAACCCGACGTGCGCTTTGTTGTCCACATGGACCTGCCCGAATCGCCCGAAGAATACTTTCAGGAAGCGGGGCGCGCGGGACGCGACGGAAAGAAAGCTTTCGCCATACTCGCCTATAACGACAGCGACATCGATCATCTGCGACGCAACCTCGCCCGCTCGTTTCCACCAATCGAATACATTAAAAATGTATACCGAGCCATCTGCAACCATTATCAAATACCCGTGGGCGCAGGAATCGACAGCCGTTTCGACTTCGAGCTCGACAAAATATGTGAATCCTACAGTTTTGACTACTTTAGTTTTTTCTGCGCGGCAAAATTCCTTGAACGTGAAGGTCTAATTTCGCTGCCGGAACACAACGAACTGCAGTCGCGAATACAAATCAACGTCGACAAAGAGGAATTATACAGATTTCAACTATCCAATCAAAAAGCAGGCGACATACTAGCCTCCATGCTTAGGCTTTATGGCGGGCTCTTCACCGACCTCACCCCCATTAGCGAGAACGTTATCGCCAAACGATGCGACACTGATGAAACCCGTGTAGCCAACACGCTCAAAGAACTCGACAGATTAAAAATAGCCGTCTACCAGCCCAAGACGCTGAAACCACAGATAGTATTCTGCTCACCTCGGATTGACATCAGAGACATCCATATCAGCGACCAAAACTACAAACAACTCAAGAACGCCGCCGCCAAGCGTCGCGAGTCGATGATTTCCTATGCCACCGCCACCAATGAATGCCGCAGTGTGATGCTGCTACGCTATTTTGGCGAAGAGACTTCCGACTCCTGTGGCATCTGCGACTTCTGCATTGCACAGCGAAAAGCTGAAGAGACCCATAATACAGACATTAAAGCTCTCATCACAAACACTCTTGGCGATGAAAGCCTCACCATTCAGGAATTAGCCGACAGACTTCATCACCTCGACCCAACAGCGCTGATTAACGAGGTACGGCACCTACTCGACAGAGAGGTGATATCGATGGACGACAACCTGAAACTAAAAAACAGGAAATAACTACCATTCCCTTTCGGTCAACTCCTTGTACAAACGCGACAATGGTAGTCCCATAACATTGTAATAGCACCCTTCAATACGCTCAACCCCGACCATACCTATCCATTCCTGAATGCCATATGCTCCCGCCTTGTCCATGCATGTGCCTTGGTCGACATAATGGACTATTGTGGCATTGTCAAGCTTGCGGAAAGTGACATCTGTGCGTTCGGTGAAAGTCAGCTGCCGGCGACAGCTTCTGAGACATACACCAGTATAAACAGTATGCGTGTTGCCCGAAAGAGACTGGAGCACAGATATTGCCTCGTCGCGACTATGCGGCTTTCCAAGCACCTTGTTGTTGAGAACCACAACCGTGTCGGCGGTAACAAGCACCTCGCCTTCGGCAAGAGACTTGCGATAGCCTTTGGACTTAACCATAGCCAGTGACGCAGCCACATATTCGGTGGTTGTGTCATGTCCAACCACCTCGTCCACATCAACATCCACAATGCTGACAGGGAAGCCCAGTTGCGACAGCAGTTGACGTCGTCTAGGCGATTTTGATGCTAAAAGAAGTTTCAAAACGCAAGAAATTAAAAATCACCAGCGCGGCCATGACTTGCAGGCTTCTTACCGTCGTCACTCTTCTTGCCGGCCTTGAATGTCATTTCCATCGCAACTTTGCCATGAGCGTCATACATCACCCAGCGGCCATCTTTCTCGCCATTGCTGAAAGTGCCTTGTTCCTCAATCTTGCCGGCACTGTTGAAACGTTCGTACTTTCCATGCCACACACCATTGCGGTAGTTTGTACGCGACTCGATTTTCCCATTGGGAAAGTAACGTATCTCCTCGCCGTCTTTCTCGTCGGCGGAATAATGCATGACATACCGTGGACGGCCGTCATCATAAAAGCCTTTCCATTCCCCTTCCCTGAAGCCTTTGTGGAACGATCCTGAATAGTCGGTGTGTCCATCCTCATACCACGAAGTCCACACACCCTCTTCCTTGCCGCCTACATAGTTGCCCTCGTGCAGTTTGCGTCCCGACTCGTACCAGGTTGTCCACTTGCCGCTTTTGTCACCATTCACATACAGACCTTCGCGCCATTTCTCGCCAGTCTCGTAATAATAGGTCCATATTCCGGTCTCGACACCTTTTTCGTAGTTGCCGCGGATGCCAAGTTTGCCGTTGGTGCGCCAATAGAACAGCCATTCGCCTTGCTGCTCGCCGTTTTCCAAACGACCTTTCATGTCGACATAACCGTTGTCTGTCCACCAAGTGGCTTGACCGTTCAATTCGTTATCTTTATAAACACCCTGGAATTTCTTCTTTCCATTCTCGTGCCATTCGGTCGTGGCGCCCTGTTTCACGCCTTTCACAAAAGGAATCTCCTCTTTCTGCTGGCCGTTGGGATACCACGATTTATATATACCATTCTTTTTGCCTCCCGAAACAGCAACCTCACTTTTCAGTTTACCATCGGCATACCACTCGCGCGACATTCCATTGTCGTGACATTCCACAGCGCACTTCTCGCCATTGTCATAATAGACGCTCCATGTTCCTATCTTTTCCCCACGGTCATTGTAGGTGCCCTGCTGATAAACTTGGCCGTTGCGGTGCCACCATGTCCATTGTCCTGTACGGACACTGTCGTCAGTCATCATGCCTTCCACCGCCGCCTGTCGCCGTTCTCCGTCATAAAACTTCTGATAGCGAATCTGCGCGCCTAGCGGGAGTACAGAACCTAATGCTATTGACAACAACACAAGGCTGATAAGACGGCCCTGAAACCTACTTCCATGGATATGATTCATAAGGATACCTGGGTATTTAAAATAAAACAATAATTCACGCTATTCGCTATACACGAACTCCACACGTATCGGATTGTTCGACGTCAGAGCGCTATTGCTTCCGTTGATAACAGTGTATTCCGGCGATGAACGGCGGCCACTGATCACAAGCAACGTACCCAGATCCATACCACTACCCAGAATCTTCTGGAAATGCTGCGTGATTCTCATCCTGTAGCAGCCGCGTTCAGCGTCATACCTGCCATCGTAACCCGACATGGTATACGTGTCGTACATGTCAGGAATACTCACAACATATCCGTCAAGATAGCACTTGAAGGCAGCGATCAACTCCGGTTTTGAAGCCGGGGCGATGTCAGCGACCGGCAAAATAAGCTCCGCTTGATGAATCACTGCGTATGGATGCTGGCGATGGAAATTCTCGACAAAAGTATCAAAATATATCTTGATGTTTGTTCCGCCCATCGGGCTTAGGTACAGATATCTGCCGCCGTCGATGGAGTCGCCAGTGTTGCTGTTGAAAACAGACAGGGCTCCAGTATAGTTGTTCTTGAATTGACTGAAATGAGGAAGATCCTGACCTACAGCGAAGTCAAATGTACGGGATATAGTGTCTTCACCATTTACATACCTGTAATATGTGGTGATATTTGTAGCGCTCGACTTAAGGTTAACCAAAGCCATCACAGGGCTTCCATCGTTGATAAGACGGATACGCACACCTTTTATGGCGTCGATCAGATCCTGCTCTGTGGAATAACTCTTATTTCTTAGATATGTCTCAAAGTTCGAGTTGAGTTTCATCCTCACCACCATGCTGTCGCTCTCTTCAAGGCGAACAACATCGTCGAAGAAACATTTTCCCGTCACAGCTATGTCGTCAAAAGCGTAATACGAAGAGTCCTTCATCAGACTTGTGGCGGTCTGATACACCTCAAAATGAAGGTTGCGGAACGACTTGGCGTTCGTCCCCGCATCAAAAATCTTACTCACGAACAACGACATAACCACGGAATCGATATAACAGTTCTGGTCAAATTCCACGCCCGAGCCATTATAAGTGGACACCTGGGAGAAAAGCACAGCCTCCGATGTTCCGAAGGCAGCGTCGCTATAACATCCTATAAGCGCACTCGACTGACCAGAGGTCAACAGCGAGTCATCGAACATTGTGTACGCCACTCCGTATGCGGTGTCGACAGTGCCGTTATATAACGTTGACGGGTCTTGCAACTCTACGCCAAGCGAGGATTCCTTCTCTTCACAAGCGGCAAACAGAACAGCCGCCAGCAAGCACAATGGGAAAAGAAAACTTTTCTTAATCATCAACCTACAAATTAATTGTTGATATTACTTCCAATTATCGTATCGTAGAGTTTGTTGATCTGTTCATAGAAAACATCCTTGTCAGGATTATACTCTACAATGTTTTTCTTGTTTTCACGGGCAAACGCCAACAATTCCGGGTCAACGTTGGGCGACGCTACAACAATGCCATGCGCATAAGTGATGGCCGCTTTGGTAAGAGTCTTGTAGTCAAGATTCTCGAACAGGCGCAAGTCTTTAGCCGTTGCACCGTCGGCCTTGAGCTTGCGTTCCATGTCTGGACCAAAATCACCCTCAAATGCGTCATTAGAAAGCGTGAAAACGGTCTTTGTCCCCGAGAAGAATGCATTCTCCTTGTTGATACGGCGCAGATAAAACGGAATCATGCACGAAAACCAGCCTGTAAAATGAATCAAATGCGGTTGCCATGCCAATTTACGAACCGCCTCAAGTGTACCGCGTCCGAAAAACAGCATGCGCTCATCATTGTCAGCGCAAAACTTGCCTTTCTCGTCCACAAATCCTTTATGTCGTGTAAAATATTCTTCATTGTCAATAAAATACACTTGCATACGAGCCGTAGGAATAGAACCGACTTTTATAATGAGCTGATGGTCCGCACCATTAACAATAAGATTCATGCCCGAAAGACGAATGACCTCATGCAATTGGTTTTTTCGTTCGTTGACATTGCTGAAACGCGGCATGAACACCCTAATCTCACGACCTTTCTCTTGCACATAGGCGGGCAAATAACGCGCCAAATAGGAGTTCTCGTTTTCCGGCAGAAACGGCATAATTTCCTGACTGACAAAAAGTACCCTTCCTTTTCCCATAATATTTTATCTTTATTATTATTTTGCAAATTTACACAAAAACAGCGATGTGGCAAAATTTATTTTTCTATAATCAGCAACTTGTATACTTTTATGAACACAATATATATTTTTTTCGTATTTTTGCAGACAGAATATTTTCGCATCAGGATAGTTAAAGTTTTTCATACCAAAGATTTACGTATATGCCGCACATCCACAAATTCACCGAATCCGAGCAGGTCTATGTATCAAAAGCAGAGCAATACTGCGCCACCAATGAACAATGCCGTTCGGCAGTCAGAGACAAGCTCCGCACATGGGGTGCCGACAAAGATCTTACGGAACGTATCGTGGAACACTTGGTCGACAACGACTTCATCAACGAGGAACGATACTGCCGCATCTACTGCGACTCGAAGGTAAATCTGCAAAAATGGGGACGCATAAAAATAGCATACCAATTGCGCAGCAAACGTATCGACAACAAAACCATAGATATGGCCTTGAAAAACATTGACGAGCAAGTCTATTTGGACACGCTGCAGAATCTTGCCGAAACCAAAGCCAACTCCATCAACGAGAACGACCCGCACAAACGCAAGGCTAAACTGACCAATTTCCTCTCATCACATGGATTCACCGCAACAGAAATAGAGAACGCACTGTCCAAAATCGGGAACGGCAACACTCGTGATTAATCACCCTAGAAAAACAAACTCTCAATACAATACACCACCATGACAAAAAAATTATTATTCTTCGCCGCTATTGCAGTTTTTGCATTCTCAGTGGCAACAGCGCAAAACGATTCTACCGAAGCTCCCCAAAAACAAGGTTCATGGACCACCTCATCCTCTCCCGCCTTGAAGATCAGTGAATTCATGTTCAACAACTGGGCTTCGTCCGGCAACTCGCAAATCGATGTCACTGGCACTTTCTTCGGCAACTATAAGTTCTCGCACCCCAAATATGTGTGGGACAACATCGTTGACCTCGCCTACGGATACGCCTGGCAAGACCTCGCAGAAGGCGACACCCTTTTCGAAACCCGCCGCAAGAGCAACGACAAAATCGATATCACCAGCGCCATATCATGGAAAATATATAAAGACTGGGGCGCCAGCTTCACGGCAAATCTTAAAACACAATTCGGAGCCGGCTACGAATACAGCGGTATCGGAGCGGCACAAACACAGAAACAGGTCTCTGGATTCTTCGCACCGGCATACCTGACAACAGCTCTCTCATTCGAACACAAAAAAGAGAACTGGTCAATCTCTATCTCTTTCCTCACAGGAAAGACCACCTTTGTTTGCAACAACGACCTTATTGACAGCGGTTACACATATGGTGTTATCCAGGATGACGATTTCAAACTTGCCGACGGCACTCTCAACCCCGCGCGCAGCTACACCCACGCATACTTTGCTCTTGGTAGCTATGTCAAAGCAATGTACCTGAAAAAGGACCTGCTACCGAAACTCGACCTCTACGCACGCGCCGAGTTGTTCTACGACTACAAGAAACCGAAAAACATGGCTTGGGGCGACAACATGGCTACCGAGTCAAAATACTCACTTGTTGAAGACGAGACTTTTGACGACCTGATGAAATACAACTGGTTTAAGAAACGTGTATTTGAAACCGACTTCGACCTCGAGCTTAAACTCGACTACCGTTTCGCCAGTTTCCTCTCCGCCAATTTTGCCCTCAACCTGAAATGGGACACCGACTTTAACGGAATGGGCAAATGGGGGCATTGGCAGATTTACCAAATGGCCGGCATCCAACTCTTGTTCAACTGGAAGACTCCCAAGAGTTGATCCCAAAAAAGTTATACTATAAGAAAAGCGTGCCAAGGCACGCTTTTTTCATTTATGAGGCAAAGAAAAACCTGCATTTTGAAGCGTAACTGAGTCCCAGCAGCTTGGCTATCGAGTCTTTGTTCACCGCCAATTGCAGATAACCTGTCGATGAAACGGTCAGCAACAAGTCGCCCATATGTACATCGTTGTAGTGACGGCTGACGGAAGATATATCCTCGAATCGCTCTCCTCCTCCAATAAAGCGTCCCAGTTCGACACGAAATCGGCGTCCGGCCCTTACAGCCTCAAACTCCTCGTACGTAATGTTCAAGTCCACATTGCCGTATGAGTCTTTATAAATAACCATTGTCTCCAATATGTCACCGTCGAGCTGGGCCTGCAAAACAGGACGGCGGCGTAGCGGCTCGCACGGCAGTCCCAATTCCCGTACATCTGCGCCCCCAACCAAAGCCGCGACAATGTCGCAATACTGATCATAGGCCAAGAAAGAGCAGGACTTGGTCTCGGTGGGAAATGGCAACGCAGTGACTATATCACAGCCGTCATCGAGGGCCACTTCAAGAAGTCTGCGGTTGCTGCATACAATATAATGACCATGGTAGGACACCAATAAGGATTGCTTTGGCGCACCATTTGTAGCGTCAGCCTGTGCCGGGTCGTACCCGATATCCACAATATGCACTGTGCCCTTGGGAAACTCCATACATCCATATCTAACCACATTGGCAGCAGTGGCGATATCATTCCACGACTGTCCGTGGCTCAAATCAACAACACGCACACCAGGTATAGAGCCATAAAGCCTTCCTTTCACTTTAGCGACAAAAAAATCGCGGTCTCCCCAGTCAGTGGTTAATGTAACTATCGGCGCTTCCATATCTTATTAGACACATTCATCTATTCGGATTCATATTTATCTATGATTCAACAGGAAAATCTTTCTGTTGCGATTTTATCCAATTTGCAAATATACGTAAATTTGCATTAATACACATTGGAAATAATTTTCAGCGCTTGGTCACGCTGTAATAAATTGTGTGTTTGGCAATTGCCTGTCAATCGCAGACAAATGCAGTTTGAAAAATAAAAATGCTCGTTTACTTATTAAATTTAATATTAAATTTGTACGATAATACATAACACTCTTCACTATTATAAATAACACTTATACAAATAATTAACACCCACATAATATACATTTCTATTTTCAATTTTCAATTATCAAATCAAAATGTCACTCCTATCCATACGAAATTTGCACGCCTCCATTGGCGACCGTGAGATACTAAAAGGCGTAAACCTCGAGGTCAACAAAGGCGAAGTACACTCCATCATGGGTCCCAACGGCAACGGTAAAAGCACCTTGGCGGGCATAATTGCCGGAAACCCCAAATATACTGTGACCGAAGGCGAAGTAATATACAACGGCAAAAACATCCTGGACCTTCCTGTTGATGTACGCGCCAACGAGGGCATATTCCTCGGATTCCAATATCCCGTCGAAATACCGGGCGTCACAATCACCAACTTTATGCGTACCGCAGTCAACGAACAACGCAAATATCGTGGTCTCGACCCTCTCAGCGGAGCAGCTTTTCTTAAACTTATGGAAGATAAGAAGAAGGTTGTCGAGATGACAACAAACCTGGCCAACCGCTCTGTAAACGAAGGCTTTAGCGGCGGAGAGAAAAAGAAAAACGAAATCTTCCAGATGGCAATGCTCAACCCCACACTTGCCATACTTGACGAGACCGACTCCGGACTCGACATCGACGCTCTCCGCATCGTTGCCAACGGTGTCAACCAACTCCGCTCGCCAGAAAACGCAACCATAGTCATCACTCACTATCAACGCCTACTCGACTATATTGTACCTGATTTTGTACACGTTCTATACGAAGGCCGAATCGTCAAAACCGGTCCCAAAGAACTGGCCCTCGAACTTGAGCAAAAAGGCTACGAATGGATTAAAAAAGAGATTGAGCAATGATAAGGAAAGACGCTCTACCCAACGTATGGGACGATATCTGGCAAAACAAAGTTCCCGCGCGACAAATAAACGTGCCACGGGGTACTAAGACAGAACTGGTGCTCTGCAATCCCGCCGACGCTCCCATGTTTTTCCTCCATGACAAAGATGGCTACACAATACTTCCAGACATCGAAAATGCCATCATAACAGTCGAAGAGGGAGCAACGCTGACACTATACCGCCTGCAAGGGGTTAATACACCAGAAACTCTGCTCACCGACTTGCATGTATATATGCAGAAAGACGCATCGGCCGACATCTGCACAGTAACTCTTGGCGGAGCACATGTACGCAACAACATAGAGGTGCGCATGCAGGACGAGGGATGCACACTCAACGCCAACGGGCTTTACCTTATCGACCGCCAACAGCAATGCGACAACTACATCTTCGTGGAACACGCCAAACCGCACTGCCAAAGTCGTGAACTTTACAAGGGCATTATCGACGACGCCGCAAGGGCGCGTTTCAACGGACACGTGTTGGTGCAGGACGGGGCAGTAAAGACCGAAGCATATCAAACCAACCGCAATATCCTGCTGACCGACAAAGCGCATGTCGACACACGTCCCTTCCTGGAAATATATAACGACGATGTCAAGTGCTCGCACGGCAGCACCATCGGACAACTCGACGAACAGGCGCTATTCTATCTTATGACACGAGGCATCAACAACAGAACGGCAATCACCATGCTAAGCTATGCCTTCTGCGACGAGGTTATAAGCGCCATCACCATCCCGTCGCTGCGCGACGCTGTGGGCGACATGGTCAAGAAACGCCTTCACGGAGAACTCACCCCATGTGCCGAATGTGCCATAGCATGCAAGAATCCCTGCAACGGACCTGACGCACACTTCGAGATAGACCCCTCAAAACTCTGACACCACGATGAAACGCCTCCTGCTGACGCTGTTGCTGTTCACGGCGCTGTCGCCAACGACGATGGCGCAGAACGACGATTGTCATCCCCGTTTTACAGGCGCCGACAAGAGCGATTTCGAAAAAGGCATAGAAGCTTACAACAACAAACGCTATCAACAATGCCTGTCACTGATGAGGAAAGTGTCGCAGCACAACCGCACCGCTGCCGACCCCTATTTTTACATGGGCGTCGCCGCTGTGAAATGCGGCGAACGACCGGCATCAATACGCAACTATTTCACCAAGCTCTTCAAATACTGCCCCGATTATCCCAACGCATTGGCCTATTACTATATGGGCGTGGTATACTATAGTTACAAAGAATACAACGACGCCGTCACACAGCTCAACCACTACTTCGACATAGCCAACCAACAGCCCAATCCCGCCTACGACATAGTGTACGAGGAGGCTTCAACTTACCTCTACTGGTCCGAATTCCTCGCCAACGCACAACTCAACGAGGTTCCTTTCAATCCCTCCGTGCTTAGAGGACCTTCCTCCCGTTTCGACGAATACCTCCCCTACATCTCTCCCAATGGCAAAGAGATATACTACCTGAGGCTCGTCTCGGCATCAAAGAACAAGACTTTCTACGAAAAAGAAAGCGACGGCAAGGCATTACGTCTATACCGCAGCACATGGCGCGACACTGCGTTCACATCAGGCGAGCAACTGCCGTCGCCATTCAACCACAGCGGGAACGAAGGCAGCGTGACAATGACCGCCGACGGCAACACCCTCTACTATTCCGTTATGAACAACGAAGCGGGCTATGACAATTGCGACATATGGTTCAGCCGGCGTAAAAATGGCGTATGGCAAACTCTGCAGAACGCTGGCAGCAACGTCAACGGACAACGGACATGGGACTCCCAGCCTTCCATCACTCCCGACGGGCAATACCTATACTTCGCGTCAAACCGCAGCGGAGGACAGGGTGGCTCAGATATATGGATGTGCCGACGACTCCCAAACGGAGACTGGAGCCGAGCTGAAAACCTCGGACCCTCTGTCAACACACCAGGAAACGAGAAATGCCCATTCATACATGCCGACGGAAAAACACTTTATTTCGCATCAAATGGATGGCAGGGGTTCGGAGGCTACGACATGTACTTCATCGACCTCACCGACAGCCGCCTCACTCATCCCACAAATCTCGGACTACCCATCAACACCGATGACGACGACATCTGCTTCGGTGTCACCACCGATGGGAAACACGGGTATTTCGCGAACAAATCGACCGAATGGCCAGGCGTCGGCGGCACCGACATCTTCACATTCGAGCTCTACCCATCGGCACAACCCGAGGAGATGCAGATAGTTGAAGGCTCCTTGCGCACCAATAACGGCAACCCCACCGCTGCAATCATCACCGTTTTGTGTCAAAAAGCGGATGGCGACCGATATATTGTTGACAGCGGCGGACACTTTGCACTGGCGCTCTCGGCAAGAGGAAGCAACAGAGTGACCGTTTACGCCGACGGATGCATGCCTCGCACCACCTATGGCAACGCGGCACAGCTACGACGCGACCTGAACTCAGCCGACTTCATACTTCAACCTCTTGTCCTTTGGGGACGCTACCCTCTTCCCATCCATACCAACTCGCAAATTCTCGACCCTCTCGCCGAATTTCTGCTCGACAACCCAAAGATTCATATCCGCATCGAGGCCACCAAACTCGACGAAGCCAAAGCCATTCACGACTACCTTCTTTCACGCCAGTTGCGCCCCAATCGCTTGGAATACAAGTCCAACACCTCACTCGCCAATCCCCAAATCGTCATAACACAACTCTGACAAATGAGATCGCCCATCTTTCGCACCTTCCACTACCTACGCCACTACCCCAAGGAGATAACACTCAACATAGTGTTCAACCTCCTCTCTGTCCTTTTCAACTTGCTCTCATTTGTACTCATCGTTCCTGTCATCGAACTCTTTTTCGGCACCACACAGCCCCCCGCCACCAAACCTGCGTTCGCATTAAGCCAATCGGCACTCACCGACTGGGCCATGTTCCATATCTACCATCTGAAAGAAACCCTTGGTCTCTGGTCCACACTTTTCATTTTCGCAGGTGGATACCTCTTTTTCGTACTTCTCTACGACCTGACACGCTACCTCGGACTGCACTTCCTCAGCCCTATCCGCAACGGGGTCCTGCAACGCCTCCGCAACGACCTGTATTACAAAATCACGATACTCCCTATCTCTTTCTTCTCCGGACGTCGCAAAGGCGACCTCATAAGCCGCATGTCGGCCGACCTTGCCGATATTGAATGGAGCGTCGTCAGCACCCTCCAGTCGCTCATCAAAGACCCAATTAACGTCATTGTCTTCGCAGCCACCCTTATCTTCATCAGTCCACAGCTGTTCCTCACATTCCTGATAGTACTGCCTCCCGCTGTTTGGCTCATCAGCCTCATAGGCAAAAGCCTCAAGCGCAACGCCACCAAAGGTCAGCAGAAACTAGGCCACCTCATGTCCGCCTATAAGGAGACTCTCGACAACCTAGAAGTAATAAAAGCCTACCGGCAAGAGGACAACCGCCAACGGCATTTCGAGACTGTCAACCGCAACTTCACCAACCGCATGATGCGAGTTGCCCGTCGACGCGAAGCAGGTAGTCCGCTGTCGGAAATACTCGGCACCATCGGGCTTGGTTTCATACTCCTTCTCGGAGGCAACGCCGTACTTGTCGGCCATCTGCAGGCATCTGTCTTCATCCTTTTCGTAATCCTCTTCGCGCGGCTCATTCCGCCAGTACAAGCCATAGTCAAAGCCTACAGCAGCCTGCAGAAAGGTAGCGCGTCGGCCGCAAGGCTCTTTGAGATTCTCGATGCCGACGAACGCATAGTTGAAAAAAACAACGCCATTGTAATGGGTTCGTTCAATAGTACGATATGTTACAACGACGTAACCTTTGCCTACGACAACCCCGATGGAGTATCTATACCAGTCCTCAGCCATCTTAGCCTCACCATTTCCAAAGGGCAGAAAATTGCCATAGTAGGGCCCTCCGGCGCAGGCAAGACAACTCTCGCCGACCTCCTTCCCCGTTTCTACGACCCCACCTCCGGAACAATAAGCATTGACGGCATAGACATTCGCGACCTCAACATAAACTCGCTGCGACGCAACATAGGGGTGGTGTCTCAAAACTGCATACTGTTCAACGACACCGTGGCCAACAACATCACCTTCGGCCTGCAAGATGTCCCGACAGAACACATACATCATGCCGCGCAACTCGCCGGAGCTCACCAGTTCATCATGCAGCTGCCTAACGGTTACGACACCATGGTTGGCGACCACGGAAGCGCCCTGAGCGGCGGACAACGGCAGCGCGTCAGCATAGCGAGAGCCATACTCCGAAACCCTCCGATATTGCTGCTCGACGAGGCAACCTCAGCGCTCGACGCCGAATCTCAGCAAATTGTACAGCAATCCCTCGACACACTCATGCAAGGACGCACCACCATAGTCATTGCCCATCGCCTGTCAACAATCCAAAACGCCGACCTTATCGTTGTCCTCGACCACGGCCATATCGTTGAACAAGGCACACACACACAACTAATGGCTTTGAACGGTGCTTACCGAACCCTTGTCGAAATGCAGTATACCCCTAACGGGAATAATCAATAATAGCCCGTTTTTGTATTTTCTCAAGGCAACCACTCATATTATTCGAGGTTTCTTGCAGTTTACGCATGCAAAATTGCAAAACATATTTTTCTTTTATACAACATTTTACGTATACAAATCTATATTTTTATTTATAAACGCTTGTCGTTTCGCAAAAAGTTTGTACTTTTGCAACTCAATTTCACGAGGGAGTTTAGCTCAGCTGGTTCAGAGCACTTGCCTTACAAGCAAGGGGTCATTGGTTCGAATCCAATAACTCCCACCAATCGAAAGATTTCACCCGACGGGAACATGACTGTTTCCGTTTTTTGGTATTTATTCATCAAGGTTATCCAACCTGTAAAAAAGAATAGAATACAACGATGATTCCCTGGCTGAAAAAAACAATACTTTATACCCTGTGTCTTGTTGTCGTCCTCGGATGCAAAGAGAAGACTCCGACTCCTTCAAACATTATGGACACAGCAACTATGGTGCGTTTCCTGACAGAGGCACACCTTATAGAGAGCTATGACTACGTAGTGGTGCAACAACACCGCGACTCGTTGGCGTCACAGTCAACGGCGGCTATGGACTCTCTCTTCGCCAAATATGGCATTACCGAAGCCGACTATGACTCCAGTTTAAACTACTACCTGAAGAATCCTCAAATGCTGGAGACCATATATGAACGAGTTGTACAAAACCTCAAAAACAACGTTGAAAACACTCCCCTGTCTAACGACACGCTTGACCTTACGAGAAAAAAAATAACACTCTTTAATAGTTAATGCCATGTTAGTCAAGACCTACGGCAGTGCCATTTATGGTGTCAGCGCCATCACCATAACAATAGAAGTCAGCGTGGAACAAGGTGTTTGCTTCACCCTGGTTGGGCTTCCCGACAATGCGGTGAAAGAAAGCCAACAACGCATCCATTCGGCGCTGCTGCAGTGTGGACATCGCATTCCTCAGAGACGAGTTATTATCAATATGGCACCGGCTGACATACGCAAAGAGGGCGCCGCTTACGACCTACCCTTGGCCATCGGCATTCTCGCCGCCGACGGACAGATGCAAGCCGAACAACTCGACAAGTACATTATAATGGGTGAGCTTTCGCTCGACGGCAGCCTACGCCCCATCAAGGGCGCTCTGCCCATGGCTATAGAGGCTCGGCGCAAAAAATACAAGGGTATTATCTTGCCGAAAGACAATGCGCGTGAAGCGGCAATAGTCAACAACCTTGAAGTATACGGCGCCGAAAACATCAAACAGGTAATAGATTTTCTGAATGGCACTACGTCAATTGAGCAAACTATTGTCGACACACGCGCTGAATTCGCGCGCAGCCTCGACCAATATGAATTCGATTTTGCCGACGTTAAAGGGCAGGAGGAGATTAAAAGGGCTCTAGAAATAGCGGCCGCTGGCGGACACAACGTCATCCTCATAGGTCCTCCAGGCAGCGGAAAGACAATGTTGGCAAAACGACTTCCATCTATCCTTCCACCATTAAGTCTCGAGGAATCGCTTGAGACGACACAGATTCATAGCGTGGCGGGCAAGATGCGTCGTGAGGACTCACTGATAGCGGTACGTCCTTTCCGGGCACCACACCACACAGTTTCCGATGTGGCCCTTGTAGGCGGTGGCGCCAACCCCCAGCCAGGTGAGATAAGCCTTGCTCACAATGGCGTGCTCTTTCTCGATGAGCTGCCGGAGTTCAAGCGCAGCGTCCTCGAGGTGCTGCGCCAACCCATGGAAGAACGGCGTGTAACCATAAGCCGAGCCAAGATGACCACCGAATACCCGGCGGCATTCATGCTCGTGGCTGCTATGAACCCATGTCCCTGCGGCTATTACAACCACCCCACCATAGAATGCACTTGCAACCCCGGAGCTGTAAACAAATACCTGAATAAAATCAGCGGACCATTGCTCGACCGTATCGACCTTCATATTGAGGTCACGCCCCTACCCCACTCGGCTCTCGCTGAGAAAAAACTTGGCGAGCCAAGCGCAGTCATCCGTCAGCGTGTCATCGCCGCCCGCAAGATACAGGAAGAGCGTTACAAGAACTACAAAGGCATCCACTGCAACGCCCAGATGAACCAGAAGCTCTTCCGCCAGTGGTGCGACATCGACACAGACTGCCAGAACCTGATGAAAGCCGCTATGGACCGCCTTGGTCTCAGCGCCCGCGCCTACGACCGTATTCTAAAAGTAGCACGAACCATCGCCGACCTCGCAGGGGATGAGAAAATTAACGTCACACACCTCAGCGAAGCCATCAACTACCGTTCCCTCGACCGCGATAGCTGGGGCAGATAGACGTCCGGTACAACTACATCTCAAAATGAAAATAAAATTCTCTCCCGCATCACCACTCGTCGCCACCATCTGCAACATAACCCTGGCGTTTGCGATATATATGTTATGTCGTGTAGCGTATGTTTGGGAGAACTGGACACTTTTCGCAACAGGATGGGACAATCTTAGTTTCGGCGATCTGCTGCGTGGAAGCCTGCGTTTCGACGCATCAGCCATTGCCTACACCAACGGAGTTTATGCAGCACTCATGCTTCTCCCTCTACTCTACAAGGAACGCCCTTGGTGGCACTCCATGACCAAATGGATATACGTTGTGGTCAACTCCCTCGCCGTCGTCATCAATCTCTGCGACGCGGTATACTCACAATTCACCGGACGCCGCACCACCAGCACGTTCTTCCATGAATTCAGCAACGAAGGAAATCTCGGTTCCATCTTCTTCACCGAACTGACAAACCACTGGTATCTGCTCCTTGCTGGCATTGCGTTCATTGCTATGCTTTGGCTCCTGTATGTCAAACCCGACACCCGAAACGCCATCACCGCAAAACCTCACTTCAAACTGCGCTACTACATAATACAATCTGTCGCCTTGGTTCTAGCGTTCCCATTAGCTGTTGTCGCCATGCGCGGAGGCATGACAAGAGCCATACGCCCTATCGCCGTCAGCAATGCCAACCAGTACGTCAACCAACCCCATGAGGCTGCGATTGTATTAAACACCACCTTCTCACTTATCCGCACCGCTGGCAAAACAACCTTTGTGGACCCACAATATTTTGACTCACAACAACTCGAAAACATATACACCCCTCTCCATATCCCACAACTCCCCGCCGGGGACACACTGCGGCGAAAGAACGTCGTCGTACTCATAGTAGAGAGTTTTGGCCGAGAGTATATAGGCTTCTATAACAAGCATCTCGACAATGGAACATACAAGGGCTACACACCATTTATCGACTCGCTGCTTGAGCATTCGCTAACCTGGGAGCGAACCTACGCCAACGGACGCAAAAGCATCGACGCCATGCCTTCGGTTCTCTCTTCAATACCCATGTTCATCGAGCCGTACTTTGTCACCAACTACTCCCTAAACCGCACTGGAGGCATCGCCGCCGAACTAGGGCGTATGGGATGGTCGTCAGCGTTCTTCCATGGCGCGGAGAACAGTTCGATGGGGTTCCAGGCCTTTGCACGTGCCACAAAATTCGAGAACTACTACGGGCGTACCGAATTCAATGACGACCCGCGCTTCGACGGTGACAAAGACTTCGACGGCACCTGGGCCATCTGGGACGAACCTTTCCTGCAATACTACGCCACCAAAATGAGCGAGATGAAAGAGCCTTTTGTAACGGCTGTTTTCACCGCCTCGTCCCACCACCCTTTCGCCATCCCCAAACAATACCACGACATATATCCTGAAGAGGAGATGCCTATCCACAAATGCATACGCTACACGGACAACGCCTTGCGTCGCTTCTTTGAAACGGCATGCAGGCAGCCTTGGTTCAAAAACACCATCTTTGTCTTGACCAACGACCACACCAACATGTCGAACCACGACGAGTATCAGACCTCCCTCGGTCTATTTCAAGGCACAATAATCTTTTACGATCCTTCGGGACAACTGCCCACAGGTGTGATGCCAGGCATAGCACAGCAGATAGACATCATGCCTACCCTGCTTGGCATACTTAACTATCCCAACCCTTACGTGGCGTTCGGCAAAGACCTGCTTAAAACAGCCCCCGACAGCAGCTGGACTGTCAACTACAGCAATGGGATATATCAGTATCTGCAGTGTGACACCCTCATACAGTTCGACGGAACTAAAGTGACAGGTGTTTACGACCTCCACGGCACAAACATTTTGGACCGCCGTTTGAATACACCACCATCGGGACACGTAATAAAACTCAAGGCCATCATTCAACAATACATGTCACGCATGGTCAATGACAAGCTAACAGCAGAATAAAAAAAGAAGTACCCGTCTAGGTACTTCTTTTTTGCGTTTATGTCGACGTGCTTTAGAGCAGTTTCTTTTTGAGGTTGAGAATCATGTCGTCAGTCATACGCTCTAGGTCGTACTGCGGATTCCAGCCCCACTCGTTGCGGGCGCAGCTGTCGTCCATCTTGTCGGGCCAGCTGTCGGCGATGGCCTGCTTGATAGGCTCCGGCTCGTAGACCATCTCAAAATTAGGATAGCGTTTCTTGATGGCGTTGTATATGATTTCAGGATCAAAGCTCATGGAGGTTACGTTGAAACTGTTGCGGTGTACCAACTTGCTGGGGTCCGCTTCCATTATGTCAATCATGGCTTTCTGGGCATCGGGCATATACATCATGTCCATATAAGTACCCTTCTTCAACGGGCAGACAAACTTCTCGCCCTTCACAGCTGCGTAATAAATCTCGACAGCGTAGTCGGTGGTGCCGCCGCCAGGAAGTGTCTGATAGCTGATAAGGCCGGGGAAGCGCACCGAGCGGGTGTCGACACCGAAGCGGGTGAAATAGTAGTCGCTCAGCAGCTCGCCGGTCACCTTGGTGACACCGTAGATGGTGTTGGGGCGCTGGATAGTGTCCTGAGGAGTATTGTCGTGAGGAGTTGAGGGACCGAAAGCACCGATTGACGACGGCGTGAATACGGCGCATCCGAAAAGACGAGCCACTTCCAGACAGTTGACAAGGCTTCCGATACCTACGTTCCAACCAAGCATGGGGTTCAGTTCGGCAGTGGCGCTGAGGATAGCCGCAAGATTATAGATTGTGTCGATATTGTGCTGTTTCACAGCGGTGGCAATCTGCATAATCTGTGTACTGTCAATACGTTCCACAGGACCGCGCTCGTAGGGGTCGCCCTTCAGCGGACGGAGGTCGCTGCATACAACATTGTTGTCGCCATAGATGTCTCTCAAATTACGTGTCAGTTCGGAACCTATCTGTCCGCCGGCACCGACAATAAGTATTTTCTTCATTGTTATCTGATTTTTTATTAATCCAATAATCAGAAAATCGCCCACAATACACAATACCACAATGTATTGCGCACATTGGCAATCCTCTTTTCAGCAAACAAAAATACAAAATATGTTACAATCTGAAAACTAAAAAGCAAGTTTTTTTGTATATTTGCAGTCTGAGGCAGAAAAACCTCGGAAACATGTTATTACTGACAACCAGTCAATTCGCATCATAATATTTCGTCTCACAAAAACACGCATAGTATTGAAAACTCTATTCGGTTCACCAATAAACTGATTACATACCGCCTACAATGATCGTTCTTGCCATCATCCTCGCCATTATAGGCCTGCTCGGATCCATCATTCCCGGATTGCCAGGTCCCCCTTTTAGCTGGGCAGCTCTGATTGTCGCCCACCTGACCCCTTCTATTGAGTTCAGCAGCACACTGCTTATAGCCACCGCTGTGGCCGCTGTTGTTATAACCATACTCGACTACGTGGTACCGTCATGGAGCACCAAGCACCATGGAGGCAGCAAAGCAGGAGTCTGGGGATGCAATATCGGTCTTGTTATTTCTATCGTTGGACTTCCCTTTGGACCCACAGGTCTTATCGGCGTTGTTTTCTGGCCCTTTGTCGGAGCGTTGGCAGGCGAGCTGCTGAGCGGAAAACAGAGTCGTGCGGCACTCCGTGCCGCATGGGGCGCCTTTGTAGGCTTTCTTACAGGCACAGGCCTGAAACTGGCCTATGCCCTGTTTGCCATAATAGTTATAGTGAAAGAATTGGTGTAATCGTCACCCGAATCATTCCCTCTCCCAGAGTCGCTTCTCAGCGAGACGCTCATATTTTGTTCCTGGACGTCCATAGTTGACGTAGGGGTGTATGGCGATGCCGCCACGGGGCACAAAGATGCCGAGAACCTCAATATAGCGGGGGTCCATGAGATTGACAAGATCCTTCAATATTGTGTTAACGCAGTCCTCGTGAAAATCGCCGTGGTTGCGGAATGAGAACAGATACAACTTGAGACTCTTGCTTTCCAACATACGGCGATCCGGGATATACCTTATCCTCAACTCCGCGAAGTCGGGCTGGCCAGTGATTGGACACAACGTGGTGAACTCAGGGCAGAGAAACTCAACCCAATAGTCGTTGTCCTGATGCATGTTCTCGAAAGTCTCCAACACTTCAGGAGCATAGTCGTTGCTATAAGTGGTCTTGTGGCCCAGGGCCTGCAGTTGTTCTTTGTCTCTGTTCATGAGGAATAATTGTGTTAACCAATTTAAAATGACCGCTTCAGCAAAGCCTGAAAGCGGATTTGTCGTTTGCAAAATTACACCTTTTTCTCGGTACAACAAAAAAAATGATTTTTCCGAACAATATTTCAGTTTTTATTTTGTAATTTTGCATTTTGATATCGTCAAAAAAACATTGAATCATTAAACTCCATGAAAAAAACAATCCTAATCCTCGTTCTCTCTCTGAGCATCGGCACTCTCGTCGCCAATCCCGTCGACCCCGCCACAGCCCGCAAAGCGGCATCAACGTTCCTCTCCTCCTTGGGTGTCAAAAACAATTCGACAGCAATCACTGACATCACAGACGCCACTCCCTTCAGCCATATGTATGTTTTCGACATCGACGGCGGAAACGGGTTCATCGTCATCTCTGCCGACGACAACACCGAACCTGTACTTGCCTACTCCTTGTCCAGTCCGTTTGTCACCGGCGATATGCCCGACCACGTGCGAGCCTGGTTTGCGGGTTACGAGCAGAGGATTGCTATCAACAGCATTGCCACGCCCGACAAGGAGGTCCGTCGACAATGGGAACAATTGGAAAGAGGTCTCGTCGAGCAGCAGAGCAAAGCCATTGTCGGGCCATTCCTCACCACCAAATGGAACCAAAGTCCGCTATACAACAAATACTGTCCTTACGACAGTGTGGGCGGCGGTATTGCCGTCGCGGGGTGCACAGCTATAGCCACCGCGCAAATCATGAAATATTTCAATCATCCCACAAAAGGTTACGGCAACTGCACCTACTTCCATAATAAATATGGCGAACTAAGTGCGAACTACAATGTCAACTATCAATGGGACAGCATGCCCGACACACTTAAACTCTCGAGCACCGAAGGTCAGGTGGACGCTGTGGCAACACTTGTATACCATATAGGAGTGGCGGTAAGCATGGACTATAACTACAAGGGCAGCGGTGGCAAAACAGCCA
>JAEEGL010659403.1_pt1 | contig 28497 bp, 28 predicted proteins | sample 9134231 | NCBI WGS metagenome assembly JAEEGL01 (sample SAMN16246548, study PRJNA631951) | gut metagenome | biome: gut microbiome; feature: rumen; material: fiber-attached | host: Bos | place: Iran: Karaj | collected 2018-10
GTCATCAAAAACTTCTCTTAATTCTTGATTACCACCTACTCCAGTATAACTATCTCTATGTCCAAATCTATCATATGCTTCATATTCTTTTACACTTAAAATATAACTACTAGATTGTTGAATCTTATTAAAAAATTCAGTGTTATTTTGAACACTTCTATTATAGTTAGAACCACCATGTCTTTTTAAAAAATATTTAACATATTCTGAATCATACCTAGCAGTTAATTCTTTATTATTTATAGTAATATCAAATTTATCATTGTAATCAGTATTTACAAAATAAACCATCATAAAAGAAACAATTATTAATATTGCTATAAAGGTATATTTAAATGATTCTTTTAATCCAAGACCAATTCCTTCCATATTTCCACATCCTATTATTATTCTATCATATTTTTAATTAATTAAAAACTCTGATATATTATCAGAGTAATAATCATTCCAACACCTAAAATATCCATATATTTGACTAGATGTCACATAAAAAGGAATTCAATTCCAACATAATAATAACGCATTTTTATAAAAAGTCAAAATCACTTTTATGAGATTTTTCTACCCGCACATTTTGGGCATCCAGTTCCTGAACTTCTTCGACCTGGCATAGCCAACCATTCATGACCACATTTTTTACATTTCCACCATACTTTTTTCCAAGAATGAAAATGTATTTTATTTGGATAAATACCAAGATCATTATTCTTTTTATAATTCCATTCTTGCATTAAAATTGGTTGCTGAGATTTAAAATCATTAAAACCTTCTAATACTAATTTACCATTACAAATTGGACATCCAGTTCCATTTTGCTTTCTTCCTCTTGAATGAATAATTGCACAATAACTATGACCCTCAGGACATATCCACCATGCTTTATAGTTTGAACCACAAGTATATTTTTCTGGACCAAATTTATTTTTATCATAATCCCATTCTTTAGCTAAATCTGGTCTTTGTGATTTTAAATCATTATATCCTTCAAGAACAATTTTACTATTACAAATTGGACATTTTTCATGTTTATTTCCAGTCCTATGTGAAACAGCAGATTTAAAACTATGACCTTTAGGACATATCCACCATACTTTTTTAGAAGATCCATATTTGATTTCATTTGGTTTTATTTGATTCTTATCATAGTCCCATTCTTTTACCAATTCAGGAAACATAGTTTCCAAGTCATTTTCACCAGGAATAACTTTTAATCCTGAACAATATGGACAACCAGCTCCTTTTATATGATTTGATATTTGTTGCTCATAAGAATGGCCTTTTTTACACTTCCACCATACTTTCTTTTCTGAACCAGGAACAACACTTGCTGGTTTAATTATATTTTTATCATAATCCCATTCTTTCAAAATGTCTGGATATAAAGATTCGATACTATTTTGTTTAATTTGAAATATATATTGACTATAAATATATTGTCTATCAACTGATAAATCTATTTTAACATTAGATTCATAATTAAATAATTCATTAATTATATTAAAAATTTCTTTTATTATTCTTTCTATTTCTTTATCATTATTATTTTTCTTTAAATTCAAAGTATAATCTGCAAAACTTTTTGTATCTAAATTTTTTTCTCTAATTCTAATTAGTATAATATTTAATTCATGCAAATATTTATACTTTTCTTCTTCTCTTTTTAGAGAGTCTTTTGTATTATGGAAAAATACCCCATCATATTCAATTCCAAGATTCATTGATGGCAAAAATAAATCAATTTCTTTTCCAATTAAATCCCATCTGTTTTGAACATCTGGAAATTCTTGCTTTAAGTAATAATATAATGCTTGTTCTGGAAATGATGTGCTAAATTCTCTAGCACATTTGGGACAGGCAGTTCCGTGTGTTCTATGAGTTATAGGTGCTTTATATGAATTCTCACAAATAGGACATATCCACCAAGCTTTCTTTTCTGAACATCTTATCACTTTATCTGGGAAAATGCCTAATAAATTATTTTTTTCATAATCCCACTCTTTTACCAATTCAGGAAAGTTAGTTTTTAAATCATTTATTCCAGATACAACTATTCTACTTCCACAAACTGGACAACCTGTTCCATTTGTTGTTCTACTTGCAACAATAGCTTGCCACTCGTAATTACATTTATTACATTTCCACCATGCTTTATATTCAGATCCCGGAACTATATTTTTTGGACTCCTATCATTTTTTTCAAACATCCACTCTTTCATTAGTTCAGGATAATTATCATATAATGATCCTTTTGTTTTTATTTGATTTTTTAGTTGTTTTTCTCTACTTATTTTTGGAGCACAATTGGGGCAACCCGTATTTTTATTCCCTGTTCTACTCACAATTGAAGTTTTCCATTCATAACCACACTTATTACATATCCACCATACTTTAGAAGAACTTCCATACATATATTCACTAGGCAATTTTTTGTTTTTAACAACATTAAATTCCTTTGCCAACTCTGGATATTTGCTCTCTAAATCATTATAACTTTTTAATAGTTTTTGATTAGAACAATAAGGACAACCCGAATTTTGATTACCAGTTCTTCTACAAACAGGTGCATTCCACTCATGGCCTTTTTTACACTTCCACCATACTTTTTTAGAGGACCCATATGAAATGTTGTTTGGCTTTATTCCAAGGATATCATTCTTTTCATAATTCCATTCTTTAATTAATTCAGGAAATTTGGATTTTAAATCATTATATCCTTCAATTATCTGTAGCCCTGCGCAAACTGAACATCCATATTGCTTCTTGCCTTGATTAGTTCTTGAATTTAACCCTGCTAAATATGAATGCCCTTTTTCACATTTCCACCATACTTTTCTTGCTGACCCATAAGAAACAGTATAAGGTGATAATCCTAATTCATTATTTTTTTCATAATCCCATTCTTCTATCAATTCAGGATTATGTTCAGCCAAACTTTTCATATTTCACCTCCTTTTGTCTTGTATTATAACATAATAAAAGCAGATTTATCTATCTGCTTTTCTAATATCATCTATTATTCCTACATTTAGGGCAATAACATCTTTCTAAAAGATGATCTGGTCTAATTTTCCATTCATAATAGCACTTTAAACAACCAACCTCAGCATTACTTTTAGAACCATTATATTTTAAAACCGCTATTGACCCATTTGACTTAGTAAAAACACTTTCACTAAATTTTTTTTCATAATCAATTTTTTCTTTTTCTTTAACCATTTTTTTCTCTTTATGAATAGTCTGTGTCTCCGGAAAACATTTTGGACATAATTGACAATTTTTTATCTTATTATACTTTGAAATCCATTCATAATTACAATTTAAACATTTTAACTTAACAGGTTGTTCTGAATTAACATATTCAATGACCTTAACACTCTTGTTGTTAATCTTTTTTTGAAATTGTTTAGTGCTCTTTTTTATTTTTTTATTATTTTTTTCCTCTCTATATTCTTCTTCACTTATAAAATCTACTTTAGTGATTATAAATATTTTTTTCTCCCAATCAAAATGTAAAACATATGTTGGTCTATTATTTGATTCATAATATAATTGTATTTTTATATTATCAAAGTCCAAATTGTGCCCCATCTTTATTTCCAAAACCGCATTATTATTTGATAGGTCACACTTAGCTGATATATTATGTTCTTCATTTACAATTAACTCTTGAGATAGTATAGGATCATTTTTAAAAATCCTAGATTTAATATAAACTATCAATGGTTCAATTTGTTTTTGAAGAGTTCTAGTCGTCTTATTAACTTGTTCGATATATTTTTCATGTTCTGGACTTATAGTTGAAACTGTTCCATCCTTATTAAGAATAATTGGAATTTCATTATATGGTGATGGCAGTGTTCCTAGGTATTTCAAATTCATTTTATTTTTTAATTCAAAACCAAAGGAATCAATTTTTTTCACATCTAACAAAGTATTAATAAGATGTTCTATACTAATTCCACTTACATTAGTATCAAATCTAAACACCCTTCTTTTTATTAACTGAAATTTTTTTACGTCTTTAGTTCTAATATAAACTTTAGGAATCTTTCTATAATACTTGAAGTTACCATATGTTTGTAAAATACTAGCTGGAATTATATATTTGTCATTTAACTCAAAAACATCACAATATGTAATTAATAAAAATCTATCATAAACTTTTTTAAAAAGTTCCCATTCTAATATACAATCATTATGTCCCGTATGTATTTCATTAACATTATCAATTTTAAAAAGATTACATAAATTATCTTTAGAAACAATTCCAGAAGAAAAAGAACTAGATATTATCTTATGCTTAAAATTAAAAAATAATAACTTATCAAATCCAGATATTTTATGTCTGTTACAATATTCTTTTAAAAACACTTTATCGATATTTCCGTATGTAAGAATAGTTCTATTATATAAATCAAATTCAACAACTAAACTGTCAAATTCTTCTTGAGTAATATGCGTTTGGCCTTTTAGCATTTCTTTTGTTATACCATTAATGTGTGTTGTATAAATATCACTATTTTTATCTAAAGGCAAAAATCTATCATATGATTTATTATTTTTAGGATCATAAATTGAAATAGATAGCAAGTCAAAACGAGTTGAATTTAATCCATTAGTTTCAACATCTAATACAACATATTTACTTGAATCTATCATCAAAATCACCACACATCTAAATTATAACATAAATAACATAATTATTGATTAGAATAGCATCTGAAAAAAATCCTAAAAAGTAGCTGTTTTTTGACCTATATTTATATCAGGATAAGATGCTGACACCCACATATAAAAAATTCCTAGGTAAAACCTAGAAATTTAGTGGTGTCAAACTTATTTCGCACTTGCGAAATTAATCCTAAAAATAAGTATAATTCTATTTGAGTAAAGATAATACCTAAAAAAATTGCTCCTATTTTATAAGATTTAAAGAACAATTCAAAAACTTTTTAGGAGCAAAACTTGTGTTTTTATATAAAAATATGCTATTATTTACTTAAGTTAGTAGATTATTGCTACTATTGACTATTGCATTGGGTTCGTTCGACCTCAACCCCAATCGCACCATATAGTTAATAAGAACACTAAGTGTTCTTTTTTATTTAAAATACAATATTGACAGCAAATAAGAATTCTAATATAATAATGAACTATCAAGTGGTGATAATTATGGTTAAAAATAAATGTAATAAGATAAATAGTATTGTTTTAAGAACATTGATATTAAGTAGTGCTCTAGCATTGTGTGGATGTTCAAATAAAGAATCAAAAAATAATACGGATACTAAAACTATTAGTATGAATGAAAAAACAACTATAACAGCAATCATAAATGATAATAATAAAATTCTATTAATTGATTTAAAAAATTATGAAAAATATATTTCATATCTACATTATAGTTCTTCTGATGCAATTACTAGAGATAGAACTTGGGCTTTAACTACAACAAATGATGAAGTTCTATTTTTTGATGAAGATAATGTATTTTGTTTTATTAAATCTCAAAATTCACATGAAAAGGCTCTTGCAATAGCAACTTATTATTATGGTGATGATGTAGAAGAATATGAAAAGTTATATAATTCACTTAAATTAAAAAATAATTAAAATAATAAAAGTAGCAATGATTTGCTACTTTTTACTATCCAAATACTCTTTTAATCACATTTGTTAATTTTTTATTCTTTAGAGTTATTTTTACTAAAATGCTTCCAATAAATGAATATAATAATTTTCTAACAATATTTCTTTTTATTAAACTATTTAATAAACTCTTACTATTTTTAAAATACTCAGTACTTAAAGATGTATTATTATTTAAACAATTAATGATGCTATATGCTGAAATTTGACCAGATAATAGTGCATAATATATACCTTCCCCACTAACAGAATCTACTAAACTAGCAGCATCACCAATTAAAATATATTTATCATTAATAACTGACTTTTTATAAATTCTTTTTGAAAATACTGGGATATGATATCCTCTTATTTTAGATTCATCAATTTCTATATTATATTTTTTTGCAAAATTAATTAATAACTCTTTATAGTTTTCTCTTTTTTTAGTGAAATTACCTAGTCCAATCACAGTATGATTCAATTTTGGAAAAATCCATCCATACCCTCCATTTATTACATTAAAATCAAGTACAATTTCACTATAATCAATCTTAGCATCATATTCAACACAAAAGCCATATTTTCTATTTGTTATAAACTTCCTACTATAGCCATTTACACCATCAGCAAAAACTATATATTTAAATTCATATTTATCTTTATCTGTAAATAATATGTTATTATCAATATTTATTAATTTTTCTTCTTCAAAATAATTATTATATACTACTTGTTTCAAATTATTATAATCAAATTCAATTCTGTCAATCATTACAATATCATTGTCTAATAGAAAATCTTTAGAAATACTTTTATAAACCATTTTCATATTTCTTTTTCCTAAAGAATTTATATTATCAATTTTTAATCCCAATTTTTTTAATATATTTACCGACTTATTAGTTAAACCTCCGCCACATAACTTTTCTCTTGGAAATTTATTTTTTTCAATAATACAAAAACTAATATTATTATCTTTTAATACTTTTGCACATGATACACCAGCAGGACCAGCTCCTATAATAATAACATCATATTTTTTCATTCATGTCCTCCAAATATTATTATAACATATTAGTTTAAATAATAAAAAAACTACTATTAGTAGTTTTACATAACCATTTCATCAGTATTGGAATCAATCATATTTTTTGTATAATTTTCTCCTGTAGTAATTCTAATGAAATGATATATTGAATATTTATCATCTATTCCTAAAAATTTTTCATTTACAAAATCTCTATTAAAACTTGATGATAATACATTTACAATTATTCCAACACCAGCGCTTAAAGATCCATTTGATAGACCATTAAATATAGATTCGAGTTGAACATCAGGAAATTGATATAAGAAGTCTTCAAAAGAATAATTATCAACTATATTTCTTAATCCAATTATGAACTCTTCATATTTTACATGTTTATTTTCAGCAATATATTTTAAAGCTTCTATAACTTTAGAAAATGGAAGTATTTTATGTCCTTTAGATTTTTTACTTTGATTTATTTTATCAACCATTTCTTTAGTATAATTTTCTTTAGTCGTTAATCTTATATAATTATAAATTGAATACTCATCATCTACACTTAAAAACTTTTCATTAACATATTCTCTTAAATCACTTGAATATAAAATATTAATTAATATGCTAGCACCAGCTCCTAAAGACCCAGAAGCTAATCCATAAAATAAGAACTCATTTTCTAAACCAGGAAATTGTTTTGAAAAATCTTCTAAATTATAATCACCTATAATACTTCTTAATTTTGTAATATATTCTTTATACTCTAAATCTTGGTTTTCGGCAACGAATTTTAATCCTTTGATAACAGTTTCTAAAGAAATAATTCTACTTTCCATATTCTATTCACCACATTAATTATATCATAATAATTGAAAAAATATTTATATTTCTAAAAATTATAGTATAATTTTATTAGGTGATTAATGTGATATATTATTTTATTGGTATAAAAGGAAGTGGAATGAGTGCATTAGCTTCATTAATGCATGATTTAGGATATAAAGTAATGGGTAGTGATAAACCAGATCATTTTTTTACTCAAATTGGATTAGAAAAAAGAAATATAAAAATCTTTGAGTTTAATAAAGAAAATATAAAAGAAGGAATGATTATTGTTAAAGGTAATGCTTTTAATGATAATCATGAAGAAGTCATTCGTGCTCATGAATTAGGACTTAAAATATATACTTATCAAAGTATGATTGCTGAAATTACAAATAATACTAAATTAATAGCTATTTCTGGATGTCATGGAAAAACAACTACAACTACTATGATGGCAAAAGTATTTGAAAATATAGGAATCAATTATTTAATTGGTGATGGAAGTGGATATGCTAAAAAAGATAATGAATATTTTGCTCTTGAAGCATGTGAATTTAAAAGACACTTTTTATCATATAATCCATATTACGCAGTTATTACTAATGTTGAATTAGATCATACTGATTATTATAAGGATTTAAATGATGTAATAGATGCATTTACTGAATTTGCTTCAAAAGCAAGAAAAGCAGTTATTATTTGTGGTGATGATAAAAATGCTAGAAGCCTAAAAGTAGATAAACCAGTTATATATTATGGAATAAATGATAATAATGACGTAGTAGCTAAAAATATTAAAATAGAAAGTGATACTACAACTGCTGATATATACATTAAAGGTGACTATTATGAAACACTTACCTTCCCTTTTGTTGGAGATCATTTACTATTAAATGCACTAGCAGTAGTTTCTGTTTGTTATCTTGAAAATATAGATAAAAATGAATTAAAAAAACAAGCAAGAGAAATAGAACATGCAAAAAGAAGATTTATTGAAGAAAAATTTATGGATAATATTATAATAGATGACTATGCTCATCATCCAACTGAAGTTAAAGTAACTATTGAGGCTGCTAAGAAAAAATATCCTGATAAACAAATTATAGCTATATTTAAAGCCCATACAAAGTCAAGAGTGGCATATTTCTATAAAGAATTCGCTGAAGCATTAAACATCGCTGATAAAGCTTATATTATGCCTATTGGCGAAGATAGAATTGAAGTTGGATATGAAAATGTGAGTCACTTTGATATAATTAATCTTACTAAAAATGGTGAAGAAATAACAATGGATAGTGCTGATAAACTATTACAATATCATAACTGTGTATTATTATTTATGAGTAGTAAAGATATATATTTCTTAGAGGATAAATATAAAAACTTAAGAAAACAAGAAAAATAAAGATTCAAACGAATCTTTTTTTATGAAATAAAAAAGATGGAAGATTATTCTCTTCCATCTAATTTACAAAGTAAGTCAATTTTAAACATTTCTTTTTGAGCATTAGCTTTTGAAATCATAATACCTTTATAAGCAGTAAGCTCTGATCTATGACCATCAAGTAATATTTCTTTTGGTTCTAAATCATTTAACATTACAATATTATTTTCTTTATAAACAGTATAATTTAATTTTACTTCGCCATATACTCTAACAAATAATGAATCAGTTGGTAATCTTAAATCATATGTTTCAGTTTTTTCATGTTTATTTATAGAAACTAATTCTCCAACAAATTCACCACTTCTTAATTTTGGATAAAAATCAAACATAAGTTTTTTATAAGCTACCATATTATATTTCTTTAAGCTTCTTTCTAACTTCTTAAAATTATTTTCATCCAAATAATCTAATATATATCTACCTTTCATAATCATCAAAACCCCCTTAATGATTTGCGTATACATTATATCATATTTGATACAGAATGTCAAATATTTCTTTTATTTACGCTAATCTAAAGATTATATTTTGATTCATATTAATGTATTTTTTCTTTTTTATATAAAGTTCTACTTCCATCTCTATCATAATCATAAGTAAGTAAGTTATTACCTTTTTCAAAAGTAATTTTATCATTAACTTCAACCAAAAGAGATGAACCAACACTAACTTGTCTTAATACTTCATTTGTTTTTTTATCAACAATTAATAAATCAATTACTGTATCAATTTTATTAGCCCAAACACCTTTTTCAAGGTAATCAGATTCTAGATATCTTTTTTGAGAAATGCTACCACCATGATAATAAGTGTTTCCATATGAATATCCTTTGATAAATGTTTCGTTTTGACCATCTATTTCATTAATTCCAAAATATGAATTATTATCATTTATTGGAAATCCTAACATTAAAGAATTATGAATACGATCATCCATTGTATCTTGTAAAATTCCATCAAATACAGCTTTAGTTGAAACAATAGATGTATCAATATGAATATTATCAATATATACAGATAAATTATCAGGTAATCCTTGTGTTTTTATTTCGAAAAATAGTTTTTTATTTGCATTTATTGACCATTTTTCATCCCCACTAATATAATGAAGTACAAGCTTAAAGTCTTCACCATTTACATCTTTTACTTGAGTAACACCTTTACTTAATGATTTTCCATTTTCTTCATCACTAGTTTTAAGTAAATCTAACTTACTTGTATCTGGAGCAAGTTCTGATTCTTTGCATCCAGCTAGTGATGTTAATAATAATCCAGATGATAATAGAATTGCAAGTCTTTTTTGTAATAAAATTAATTCATTTTTCTTTTTCATTTTAATACCCCCTATTACTTGAAAAAGTGGCTATATTATACTACAAAAACTTCATTTTGTCAATAATAAGTATATTTTTGAAATAAAAAGAAGTATTTAAAATACTTCCTTTATTACCTTCTAAAACCGTAGCCATTACTTTCTTTTTCATCTAAACCATAGTCATCATAAGACTCATTAAGAATATATCCACCACTTTTGTTTAAGTATTTATCTCTTTTTGTTCTTGCCACTAATGAAGATTGTGCTTCTTCTTCTATGTCTTTAAAATAACTATCTGAATAACTTTTTCTTACAAGTCTTATAAGCATTTTATCATCTTCAGTAAATTTTCCTTTATGCTTATTAGATAAACTTATTTCATTAACATAATCCCAAGAAAGTTGTTCTACTTGTTCATTAGTTAAATCTAATCTTAATTCAACATTTATTCTTCTAATATAATAATAGCTTTTTTTCAAATAATTCTTGTAATGATAGTTTATTTTCCATAATTTTAAATACCTTTATTAGTTATTTCTTTTTCTAATTTCTTAATAAAGTCTTTAATAGACATATTGATTGTTTCATTACTTCCTCTTAAACGATAAGAAATAGTCTTAGAATCTCTTTCTTTATCTCCAAGTATTAAAGTATATGGATTTTTCTTTACTACACTTTCTCTCATTTTATAGCTTAGTTTCTCTTCTCTATCATCTAGTTCTACTCTTATATTTTCTTTTTCTAATAATTCTTTAATTTTTTTAGAATATTCTAAATGATATTCATTATTGACAGGAATAATATTTACTTGTACAGGGCTTAACCATAATGGGAATGCTCCAGCAAAATGTTCAATTAATATACCAATAAATCTTTCAACTGAACCAAATATTACTCTATGAAGCATAATTGGTCTTACTTTTTTACCATTTTGATCAATATAATTTAAATCAAATCTTTCTGGTAAATTCATATCTAGTTGAATAGTACCACATTGCCATTCTCTTCCAAGTGAATCAGTAACATGAAAATCAAGTTTAGGTCCATAAAACGCTCCATCACCTGGATTAATCTTGCATTCTTTTCCTGCTTTTTTACACGCCTCTTCTAATATTTTTTCACTTCTATTCCATACTTCAATATCACCAATATATTTATCTTCTGGTCTAGTTGATAATTCAATTGAATATGGAAGTTTAAATAAACTATATACTCTATCAATGAAACCTATTAATCTTATTATTTCTTCTTCCATTTGATCTTCTCTCATAAATATATGAGCATCATCTTGAGTAAATGTTCTAACTCTAAATAGACCATTTAAAGCACCACTAGCTTCGTGTCTATGTACAAGTCCTAGTTCACCCATTCTAATTGGTAAATCTTTATATGAGTGAAGTGAATTTTTATATACTAACATTCCTCCTGGACAATTCATTGGTTTAATAGCAAACACTTTATCATCTATTTCAGAAGTATACATATTTTCTCTATAATTATACCAATGACCTGAAACTTCCCATAATTCTTTACTTAGCATTATTGGAGTCTTAACAAACTGATATCCTTCTTTAGTATGTTCTTCATACCAATAATTTTCAAGAATATTTCTTAAAATCATTCCTTTTGGTAAAAAGAATGGAAATCCAGGACCATATTCACTAATCATAAATAATTCAAGTTCTTTACCAAGTTTTTTGTGATCTCTTTTTTTAGCTTCTTCCAAAAATTCTAAATATTTATTTAAATCATCTTCAGTTTCAAAACATACTCCGTATATTCTTTGAAGCATTTTATTATTAGCATCCCCCTTCCAGTATGCTCCTGAAACCTTTAATAATTTAAAATATTTCATATCTTTAGTAGAATGCATATGTGGACCACGACAAAGATCAATAAAATCATCTTGTCTGTATGCACTAATAATAGTATCATTTTCATCCATTCTACTAATTAAATCAATTTTATATTCATCATCCTTAAACATATCTAATGCTTCATTTTTAGATAATTCAATTCTTTTAATTAGTTTATCGCTTTTTGAAATCTTCTTCATTTCACGTTCAATATTAGGTAAATCTTCTTCAGTTAAAGTAATATCACCTAAATCAATATCATAGTAAAATCCATTATCAATAACTGGGCCTACCCAAAATTTTGCATTTGGATAAATATGCTTTACTGCATGAGCAAGTAAGTGCGCACAACTATGATTTAATACATTTAATTTTTCATCATTTTTAATATCTTTCATTTTTCATTTCCTCCATCTTTCTTTTTTCTAAACTTCTATTATATTTTTTCTTTAAAACTATTCCTCTATTTTCTAGTTCAATTCTTGCATTTTTCTGATTTCTATATGAATTATATTTTCTTCTAAGTAAACATCTTAGTTCATATGTACTCATATTAGCATAATCATGATTACTATAATCAACTTTAATTCCTGTGTCTTCTTCCTGCATATTAAATTCCATCGATTCTTCTAGATCATCTTTTGTGGTTATAGGAACATAATAAGGTACAACTTTTATACCATCATTAACTAGTAGTATGTTGCCGGTTATTACTAGTAATGGATTTTCTCTTATTTCATCAAATGTTGCTCTTTTTAAAAATGGAAACAATACGCTAACATCATCATGATGAACCTTAGATAAAGCTTTTCCTTTCAAATTACAATATCTAGCTAAAAATTTAGATAAATTAATTTCATTTAACATAAATACCTCTCCCCACAAAAAAAGATGATACCAAGGAGTGCTAATGCACGGTACCATCCTACTTTTTAACTCTTTGTTTTTTAACGTAAACAACTCGTAGGCTATTAACCTCATAAAACTGGTAGTAACTATATAAGCTTTAATTAGTTCTCACCAACCACTAACTCTCTTAAATAAAGTATTTATATAATCTTGTCCAATTACTTATTTATATATTAAATATATCACTTAAAGTTAAATTAAGCAACGTCTTTATCAACTTTTTCTAACTTTAACATTTTTTCTTTTGCTTTTTTTATTTGAGATAACTCAACAATTTTATCTTTTAAAGAATCAAGTTCATTTGAAGATAATTCTGATACTGCCCTAGCTATATCAGCTTTTGTTACATCAGGTTTTACAACAACATGTTCAACAACTCTATCTACATCTGTAAAAGGTGTTAATTCTAGATTATCTTCTTTTTTAGATACTCTTTCAATATAATCTATTGGAGATTCATAAGTATCATATAATTGAGTTATATCATTTTTTCTTGCGGTATATTTTTCTGGTTTTTCAAAAGCATAATCATAAGGACTTTTATAAATAGAATCTGTTGTATCTTCTTCTACGACTTCTTCTTTCTTTTTTAATTCCTCTTCAGTTATATATTTACCAGATTTAATTACCTCATTTACTTTTTTATCTACTGATTTTTTATCATTAAGAATGCTAATTGCTTTACCTAAATAATAAAAAGGTATAAATCCAAGAGCAATATCCTTTAATGTATTACTAAATGTATATAAACTGTTTTTATTTTTTATATATCCTTGGCCCCTTAATCTAGCCTCTACCATTGGTCTAATTGATTCAATAACAGCAAGTCCGTATGCAGTTGTCATTAATTGTATAATTGCGTAAATAATCAATACTTTTTGCATATTATTTCCCCCCTCTTTCTTAATGGTGAACATATTATAGCAAATTAATACCAAAAAGTCAAATAATTATTGATTTTAAGGGATATTTTTCAATTTCTCTTATTTTTACTAATCAATTTTTCTTCTATAGTTAAGTATTTAATTCTTTCAATAATTCTTCTTGATTTAATTTCATCTACACCTTTAGATGTTTCAGATAAGACACTTTCTAATTCATCTAAAGTAAAATTAGATGTAAAAAATGTAGATAAGTTATTATCCATTCTATATTGAAGTATCATTCCAAGTATATCATCTCTCGACCATGGAGTATTGTTTTCAGCTCCAATATCATCAATTAATAAAATATCACATTTCATTATTTCATCAAGCACTTCATCATAATTAAATTCATTAAATGATGATTTTAATCTTTGAAGAAGTCTTGGATAATGAACATTTACTGTCGAAAAGCCTTTATTTGATAGTTCATTTAATAATGCACTTAATAAGTATGATTTACCACTACCAAATGATCCACTTAAATATAATCCTTTTACATCTTCATTATTCATTTTTTTCTTTAAGAAATCTTTTATATATTTTAATATAACATTTCTTTCTTTTTCAGTAATAAGGTCACTAAGTGAAGCGGTTTGTAATTCTTTTGGTGTCTCAAAGAAAACAGTATTATTTGCTTTTTTATTATTCTTATAATATCTACATGGTTTATATATAAATTCTAATTGATTATTCTTAATAACCGGATAATATACATGTCCATTTATTTCATTTTTACATTTATCTAAACTTTTGCATTTAGAACAATTATTAAGTTCACAACTAGTAACATCTAATTTAGAAGTATATTTCATTAATATTTCATCTTCTAACTTTAAACTATTACATAATTTAGAAAATGTTTGATCACTACTTGCCAAAATATATTCTCTTCTTAATTCATCATTTATTGATTTTTTGCTTTTATTTACCAAACTACTTCCTTTTATCATTTTCTAAACTCCTCTATAAAGTTTTTAAATTCTTCATCATCTTCTTTATTACTTTCTTCTGAAGTAATTTCTTTATTATACCAAGATGGGACAATTTTAGTTTTTTTATTATCTTTGTTATTATATTTCTTCTTATATTCTTTTTCTGCTATATCCATTGCTTCACTAGCTGTTTCTATTCCACTTCTCTTCCATTGACCAGCAATAGTTTCAATATAAGATTTTACTAATTTATTATTATTTGTTCTAAGAGCAAAATCAATTAAAACATTTATAACAGCAGGATTTAGTTTAACATCTTGTAATAATTCTTCTAAAATACTCATATCCCTTGGTGTTGGTTTACTACCTTTATATTTAGCTTTCAAGAATTCATATGGTGTATGATTTTCAAATACTTTAATAATTCTACCTCTTTTTGTATTGTCACCAGATGCACTTTTTAAATATTCAGGTTGACTCTTAAATAATAAACTAGGAAGTCTATTATCGTTATTGAATTGATAATATTTTCTTGTGTTACGTCTTAATTCTTCTTTATCAATATTTCCTTTTTCATTTAATGAAGCTAAAACAATATCAGCCATGTTAATTGGATCAATTTCATATAAAAATGATAAATTAATAATTAATTCTTTCATTGATTTATTTAAACATTTCTCATTAAACATTTCTTTAGGTAAACTTGATACCATTAGATCAAAATCAAAATCTAATTCGTACTTTAATAAAAGTTTATTTTTAGATATAACTTCACCTTCACTAAGTTCCATTAAAGTATAATTTCTACTTTTAAAAACACTATCAAAACTAACTGTTATCTCTTCATAATCTTTAAGTGATAAATGAGGTAATTTAAAATAATTAAATAACCTATTATATTCATTTTTACCAACATTGTTATATAAAACAACATTAAAGATTGGATGTGAAAAGAATTCAGAAGCAGATACAGGACTATATAATTCATAAATATATGAGTTAACTTCATCATTATGATAATATGTTTTTAAAAGACCAATTCCTTCTAATTTAAGTCTTGCTTCTTTTATATTATCAAGTGTATTTCCCATAGAAGTCATTAAGTGATGATGAGTAAGTTCAGAAGAAATAAATGTATTTTTTGCTTCAACTTGTAATTTTAAATATAAAGAAACAGCAGTTGAACCTATTATAGGCATATAAAGCATATTTAAAACAAGTTTATCATTTTCTGACAATAAACTTTTATCTATAACTTGATAAATATCTGCTGGATATAACGCAATTTTCTTCATATTACCACACCAATTTCATTATATAATATATTTTAATATTATTAAAGGATTATTGCAAATAAAAAGTGTGCTTTTTTTGCACACTTTATTTAGTCATTTTTCTTGTATTAGAATTTGATAAAAGGTTATGTCTTTCATTTTTTAATTCTTGTAAAGTACATTCTCTTTCACATTTTCTATACTCTTCTACAACAATTTTAATTTTACTTGTTATCTCATTTAATTCATTAACACTTTTTCCTGAATTTTTAGCCCTTTTATGACGCGCAACAAGCTTATTATACGCATCCCTATAATATTCTCTTTTTTCAAAACAATCCATTTCATTTAAAGAATTATCACTATTTCTTGTTTTAATTCTAGCAGGAAGTGTTCTTTGTGTTTGAACATCTTTTTGTTCTTCTACATCTTCATTTTCATTCTTTTTAGAACTTTGAGTAGTTGAATTTTCTTTCTTTATTTCTACAAGTCTATCTCTATCTTTAAGTATAGCTGTTCTATCAGAATCAAAATCAGCATCTTTCATTATTATTTTTTTGAAAGATTTAATTACATTATATATAGGTAAGAATAAATAACCATAGTCTTTAAAAAAGTATTTAATATTTTCTGGTACTGAATTAGTAGTAATTGGTTTAATAATATTTCCTTTTCTTCTAATTCTACTATTAGAACTAGAAAGATTTAAAGCAGTAAGTAATGTACTAAAACCATATGTTGCAAGTAAAGTACCTCCTATAATATTTAATATCATAATCAAAACCCCCTTTTTGATTTACGAGGCATATTATATCATATTTGATACAAAAAGTCAAATTTATAGATTATTATTCATTTTATTTGTTAAATATTCATGAATATTTATTGCTATATTTTGAGGTACAATTTCTGATAATTCAGAAATAGATGCATTAGTTATTTTTGTAACACTTCCATATTTTTTTATTAATTCTTTTTTTCTTTTTTCTCCAAGTCCACTTATATTATCAAGAACACTAGAAATACTTCCTTTACTTCTTATTTCTCTATGATATGAAATAACAAATCTATGACTTTCTTCATCTATTCTTGATAAAAGTCTAAATATATTGGATTTTTTATCTATATCAATTACTTCATTAGTATCACCATCAATTATAGCTATTGGGCTATGATGATTATCTTTTTTAACTCCAATTACTTTAATATTTAAATTTAAGCTATTTAATATTTCATTACATGCATTTATTTGATTATTAGCACCATCTACAATTATTAAATCAGGTCTTTCTAAATCATCTTTTAATACTCTAAAATATCTTCTATATATTACTTCCCTCATAGCAGCTACATCATCATTTTTTTCAAAAGATAGCTTAAATTTTCTATAGTCTTTTTTTGAAGGAGATCCATCAATAAAACATACCATGGCAGATACAGTAAAAGTACCAAATAGATTTGAATTATCAAAGCACTCTATCCTATGTAGTTTATCAAGTTTTAATAAATTCTTTAGTTCATCATTAGCATTTGTTGTTAATTCTTCATTATTATATATAAGTTTTATTTCTTTTTCATATTCAATTTTTGCATTATCATATGCCATATCAAAAAGTTTTTTCTTATTACCTTTTTTAACATTTAAAACATTACTTCCTAATATTTCACTCATAATAGTTGTATCAATAATATCAGGTACTATTACTTCTTTTGGCACTATATTATGTTTTCTATAAAAAGATGCAATATAATACTCAATTGTATCTTTAACTTCTGTCATTACTGGAATTATTTTTGTATTTATTCCAAGCAATTTTCCATTTCTAATAAACAAACATGCAATTGAACAATATGAATTTTTAAAATAATAATTAAATACATCAGCATTTATATTACTAGACACTTCAACATGTTGATTATGGAATAATACTTTTATATAATTTAATTCTTCCATTAAACTTTGACATACTTCAAAATTTAGTTTTTGACTATTTAATTCAATTTTCTCATTTATTTTATCAATTAGTAATTTATCATTACCATTTAATATTGATAATATTTCTTCTTTAATCTTAGAAGTATCTATATCTTTATGTTCACAATATCCTGCACATTCTCCAATATGATAATAAAGACAAACTTTTTTAGGCATAGAATCGCACTTTTTTAATGGATAAATTCTATTAATTAAATTAACAAGTCTTCTTGCAGCATATTGATTTGGATAAGGACCATATAAATGATTTTTCTTTTTATTAGCATTAATTTCTCTTTTAACAAGTAATCTTGGATATTTTTCATTAGTAAGTTCAATATATGGATAACTTTTATCATCACGAAGTAAAATATTATATTTAGGATCATATTTTTTTATTAAATTTAATTCAAGAACAAATGCTTCTGTTTCAGTATTAGTGACAATATATTTAAAATGATCTACTTCACTAACCATCTTTTTTGTTTTTCCACTAACTCTTCCATTAAAGTAACTTCTAAGTCTATTTTGAAGATTTTTAGCTTTACCAACATAAATAATAATTCCATCACTATTATACATTTGATAACTTCCTGGTTTTTTAGGAACTTCATTTAATTCTTTCTTAAACATATTATCACCTCCTAATACGAATTTGATTATATCACACTTAATATAGATTTATAAATAAATTTATATTATAATTTTAGTATGAAAAAGTTAAATATAAGTAATTTAGAAGTTAAAAAATCAAAATTTATTGGTTTATTATATGAAGTAAGTTCGAAAGATGAAGTAGAACTAATTTTAAATGAACTTAAAAACGAACATAAAAAAGCACGTCATATAGTATATGCTTATAGAATTAGTGGACAAGAAAAAAACTATTCTGACAAAGAACCAAGTGGCACTACAAGAGGTTTATTAGATTTAATTCATCTAAAAAACAAAGATAACATTTTAATTATAGTAATAAGATATTTTGGTGGAATTCTTCTTGGAAGTGGTCCATTAACAAGAACATATACTAAAGTTGCTTCAATGTTATTTATAAAATAGTTTTTTTAATATTTTTACAGTTTTTTTAATACCTTTATTCATAAATGATTCTATACTTTTACTAATAAAACTACCTGTTTTATTAACAATATTAGTATAGTTTTTTTCTTTTGAAACAACATAATCCTTAAGTGTTACATCAAGACCTTTATCTAAATCACTTTCAAATTGTTTTATTGCTTCATTAGTAAGATGAGTCTTTGTATAATTCTTATATTCATATAAACCTGTTTCTTTAGATAAATAAATTATTAAAAATATAACAAATAAAAATAATAATATTTTAAGTAAACCATTAGAATTTTTACTTTCAGTTTCATCTTCTATCATAAATAACCCTTTTCTATAATATAATCTTTTAAACTTTTAGCTAAAATATAAAGAGAATTATTTATTTCCTCTAGTGTATTATCAACTCCACCCATCTCAATCAAAATAGCATTTTTAGATAAATCTTGATTAAAAACAACATCATTTCTTTTATATATACCTCTACTTATTCCCTTACAATTTTTATTTAAATATTTATCTAAAGACTCACAAAATGATAAATTATATTTATAATTCTTATGATCCATACCAAGAACAAACATAATTTTTGCATATTTTTTCTTATTTTTGGTTAATACTTTGCTTACTGAATCTCTATGCAAATCTATAACAATCTTAAAATCATATTTTTTTAATGCTTCTTTTAAATATTTACGACTTGCCTCATATGTTTTAGGATAACTTAAATTATTCTTTCTAATATACTCAACTGTACTTTTAGTTTCAACATATGAATCAATATTATAATCATTTAAATAATCTTTTAGAATATAAGAAGCAAGTTTAACATCAGGGACAACAGAATAATCACTTTCAAAAGTACTTTTATATGTTTCAGTTTCATGGGTATTATAAATATAAACTATTGGATTATATTTCTTTGACTTAATTTCTTCATCTTTTTTAGTTGTATCTATTTCTTTTATTTCATTACTATTAATATCTTTAAATACATAGCTTAATGTATTATTTTTTATATATAATCTACTATTTAATTCACTTTTTAAAAATGATTTAAAAATATCTTTCTTTACTATTTTAAAAAATAATAAAACAAATAATATAACAAAAACAACAAATATAATTTTAAATATTGTATTTCTATAATTTAAATATAATTTCAAAATATCATCTCCTTTAATAAATATAACTCTTTAAATAATAAAAAAATGTCGAAATGAATTAAAAACTAATTGATTTTTTATAACATATTTGTTATTATTAAAGAAGTCTTAAGGGAGGTGGAATAATGCCTAATATTAAAAGTGCAAAAAAAAGAGTTTTAATTACAAAGAAAGAAACAGTTTTAAATAACGATGTTAAACAAAGTATGAAAACTGCTATAAAAAATGTAGAAAAATCTCAAAGTAAAGAAGATGCAGAAAAATTAAGTTCTGTTGCAGTACAAAGAATAGATACTGCATATCAAAAAGGTGTAATTAAAGCAAACACTAGAGATAGATATAAGACAAGAATTAATAAAATAGTAAAATCAAAATAATTAAGTAGATTTTAATCTACTTTTTTTGTATAATGAATTTGGTGATAATATGAAGAGAACAAGATTACTCGTCAGTATATTATTACTATTAATTTCTGCATTTGCATTTTATTATGTAATTAAAAATTATGAAGAAGTAAGTACAACAATTGTTAAAGTAATTAAAAAATATGGTAGAAAAGCAATAGTAATACCAGAAGATTCAAAATATCATAGAACTTATTTGTACAAAACAGTAAGTGAAACTGATGATTTTGAACCTAAAAATATTGATGATATTAAAAAAATATATTATACAGTTTTAAATAATGGATGGTTATCTTTTACTTTTTACTGTGATGAAGATTATACTGAATGTGTTAATGATGTTAAAAAAGTTGCAAATTCACAGTATGATGAATTCATAAGTATAATAAATAATTATGTTAGTCCATTTAACTCATATAAAAAATATAACACAGCAATAATAGATGAATATAAAATTCAATTAAGTATAGAAAAGCTATATACAGATGAAGAAATAGAAAAAATAAATAAAATTTTAGATAGATTTTTAGAAAGAAACAAAATAAATGCAGAAAATATAACAAAAAATGATATTAAAAAAATTCATGACTATATAATAAAAAACACAACTTATGATGAAGAATATGAACAAAATAATAAAATTACAGAATCAAATAAAGCAACTGGAGTTTTATTTAATAAAAAAGCATTATGCAGTGGATATTCTGATACATTTGCACTATTTATGGATAAAATAAATATTCCAAATTTTGAAGTTACAAGTGAAGAACATGAATGGAATGCAATATATTTTAAAAATAAATGGTATCATGTTGATACAACATGGGATGATGATGAATTAAATAGTTTTAATACAACAAATTTCTTTTTAATAGGAACAAAAGAATTATTACTAAAAGATAAAAAAGACCATAATTTTGATAAAAATATATTTCTTGAATTCAAATAAAAATTTCTTAAATTAAATTAAGAAATTTTTTTATTTCATTAATTGTATTATTAAAATGATTATAATCTACATTAAACCATACAATATCTTTCATTTGATTTTTAAACCAAGTCAATTGTCTTTTAGCATAATGTCTTGTATTCTTTTTCATTTCTTCTTTTGCTGAATCTAAAGATATTTCATTTCTAAAATATTTATCTAATTCTCTATATCCAATAATATTAGTATAATTTTTTATATTTAAATCATGTATTCTTTTTGCTTCGTCAATTAATCCTTCATCAAACATCTCATCTACTCTTTTATCGCATTTTTTATATATTTCATCTCTTCTAGCATTAAGACCAATTAATGTAAAATCATAAACCCTTTTTAAGATATCATCAGTTTTCTTTATAGTATTTCCAGTCTCTTTATAATATGTTATAAATCTTTCTAATCTTTGTCTATTATTTTCATGAATATTATTACCTGGATCAATTTTATCAGCCATTTGTTTTAATTCACTATTACTATATTTTTTATAATCAATTCTTTTAATACTAGTTTTTTCAAGTTTATAATTATAAAGTAGTGCTTTTATATATAATCCAGAACCACCTACAATAATTATATTTTTATTTTCTTTTAAAAATTTATCGATTAATTTTCTTCCATCTTTTTGATAGTCATATAAAGTATAATCTTCATTTAATGAAACAATATCAAGCAAATAATGTTCTATTCCTTCTTTTTCATTTTCTTTAATCTTTGCTGTTGCGATTAATGGTTCAGTGTATACTTGAGTAGAATCTGCATTAATTATTACAGCATTTAATAAGTGAGCTAGTTCTATTGAAACTTTAGTTTTACCAGTCGCTGTAGGACCTACTATTACAATTATCTTACTCATTTTTAGCCTTACTAAAATTAACACGTTTAAACATTTTCTCTAGTTCATATATTGGATATTTTATACATGTTGGTCTACCATGAGGACATGTATATGGAAATTCACATTTAAATAATCTATCAATTAACTCTTCTTGTTCTTCTAAACTTATTCTAGTATTTCCTTTTACGCTAGCCTTACATGCAAGCGTTGCTGCAACACTATCATTAAATTTAACTCTATCAAAATCTCCTTTTAATTCAATAACCAAATCAAATATATTTCTAATACTAACTTCTTCAAAGCCTTCTTTTAACCAACTAGGATGAGATAATACTCTAAATGTATTAATACCAAATTCACTTACCTCAAATCCAAGTGATTTAATAACATCCATATTATCTTTTAGTTTCATAAATTCATTTGGAGTATATTCAATTGTAATAGGAAATAACATGTTTGTCGTATATATTTTTGCCTCTTTTAATTTCTTTAAATAATATTCATAATTAATTCTTTCATTAGCTGCATGAATATCAAACATATACATTATATCTTCATCCTCTGCAATTAAATAAGTACCAAGAGCAAGACCTACTGGTTTAATTAATAAATTTTCTCTTTTAACTGTATCTTCATTATATTTTACTTCTTCATCTTTTGAATCAAAATCAAGTCTAATTTCTTCAATTACTCTTCTATTACTATCTTCTTTTACAACAATATTTTCATTTAATGAATACTCTGTTTCATCATTATTTTTAATATCTTCATAACTTTTTTCTTCATAAGTTTTTAGAATATTATTAGAAGAGAATAATGCATCTTTTATAGTAGTAAATAATAAATCAGTTAAACTTTCTAATTTAGAAAACTTAATATCTTGCTTTGTTGGATGAATATTAACATCTATAAGAGTAGGATCAGTTTCAATATTAATTACTACAATTGGATATTTATTATCAGCAAGTACTGTATGATAAGCATCTTTAATTGCTCTATTAACATTTTGATTTGATACTACTCTTCCATTAACTAAAGTAATCATACTATTTTTATTAGATTTTGAAATATTTATATTACTTACATATCCATCTATTACAAAATCATAGTTTTCAGCATTAATTTTAATCATATTCTTTGTTGTATTAATACCAAATATTTCATGAATTGTTTTATATAAATCACCACTACCACTAGTTCTAAAAATGGAAGTATCATTATTAATTAATTCAAAAGAAATATTAGGATGAGATAATGCGATTTTCTCAAGAAAACTAACAGACCATGAAAGTTCTGTCTGAAGACTTTTTAAAAATTTAAGTCTAGCTGGAGTATTATAGAATAATTCTTTTACTTCGATAACAGTACCTTTTCTTTTACTTCCTTCATGAGTATCTATTATTTTACCAGATTTTATATTTACAAATGTACTTTCTTTACCATTAAAAGTATCTAATGTTGTATTACTAACAGCACCTATTGCTGCTAGTGCTTCGCCACGAAAACCAAGAGTATTAATAAAATATAAATCATTTTCTGTTTTTATTTTACTTGTTGCATGTCTATAAAAACATATTGAAGCATCATCTCTACTCATCCCATCTCCATCATCAACAACCCTGATAGATTTAACTCCAGAATCAATTAATTCTACTTTAATATTTTTACTAGATGCATCAATACTATTTTCAACAAGTTCTTTAACTACATTACAGATTCTTTCTACTACTTCACCAGCTGCTATTTTATTAATTAAAGAATCATTCATTATTGCAATTTTTCCCATTTAAATCATACTCTTTCTTTTTGATATTAATCTTAAATCTAAAACATTTATTTTTATACTTCCAACTTTAGTTATTCTAATAAAACCAAGTCCATTAATTATGATATCAGTTGGTTCAGTAATATCATAACTAATACTTGGAAGTATAGTTAATTTATCATTTTTAGATTTAACTTTTTCATATCTTAATTTATCATTCATATAAAAACTAAAACTATTTAGTTTATTACCAACATTTTCAATTCTTAAAATATCATTCACAACAATAGCATAACCACTTCTTGTTTGAAATGTTTTAACTTTAATTTCCTTTTTAGGATACAATTTAACAACTTTATTATAATCAATAAAATTATATATAGCATCATTATCAATAAAACCAGGAGTATCTACAATTGTTAATTTATTAGTTAGTTTTATTGTAATAAAAGAAGCTGTTGTATTTGGTATAGAACTAGTAGTAATAGTTGGTTTCATTAAATTACTAGTAAGTAAATGATTAATAAATGTACTTTTACCACTATTCGTAAAACCAACTATATAAAGTCTTCTTACATTATCATTATCAATCTTTTTTAAAAATGCATCAATATTATAATTTTTGATACTAGATATACACATTATATTATCGATATCATATATATTACTTTTAAAATAGTTTATAATCTTTTTTTCTTTTAAACTTTTAGGCAATACATCTTTTTTAGTTAATAAAATATATTTATTTACTTTGAATCTTTTAATATATTTTAAAATATTATTATTAATGTTAAGTGAATCTATTAGAAATGCTACATATGCATATTTATCACTATTAATATTTCTAATTATTCCATCAGTATCTATTTTTTTATCAAGAACACTATACTCCCCATAATGCATTATTTTAAAGCATCTTTCACAATAATCACTCTTTTGATAAACATTTGATTTTACAAATCCTTCTAAATTAACATTATCACTTTGAAGTACACTACCACAACCCAAACATTTTTTTATTTCTTTTCTAGTCATAATATTTTCCTCTTAAAAATATATCTTTTTTTTCAAGTCTAGAGTATATTATTCTTTCAAAAATTCTATATATTAAAGTAATAGTATAATCATGTGGAGTTAGTGGATTTACTAAAATTGAAGTAATATCAAGTTTATTAGCTCCATATATATCAGTTAGTAAACGATCACCAACAGCAGCAACTTCAGTTGCTTTGAATTTAAACTTTTCCATTATTCTTTCATATTTGTTTTTTCTCGGTTTAAATGAAAATGCACATGCATCAACATATAAACTAGATTTAAATGGTTCTAATCTATGTTTTGGTGCATTAGACATTATTATTATTTTAAATCCTTTATCTTTTAATTCATCAAACAACTTTTTTAGCCTTTTTGTAGGCGTTTTAACATGAGGTGGTGCAATTGTATTATCCAAATCAAAAATAATACAACGAATACCTTTCTTGTATAATTTATCATAATTAATATAATAAATACTTTTTTGATATATATCAGGCATATAATTCTCTACCATAATCTCATCTTCCTTACCCCATAAAAATTATATCAATTTTTTACATTAAAAAAAAGACTAAATAGTCTTTCTTTTTAACATTTTATTATAAGATTTAATTTCTTTTTCATAGTTGTGATAATCTCTTACATTTCCATATGCTTCACTTGATAAAATTGCAGCAAGTAATCCAGAAGCAATAAATAGACCCATATATAAATTTGTATTACTATCTTTAATACCATGATACATAAGATCTGTTTTAGCATTTATAAAAGCACCACAAGATTTTACCATTGATATAAAACCTGCTAAACCAATAGGTGCTTCTATTAAAGATAACCATCCACTTTTCTTTTTACTTTGTTTCATTTTATCTAAATAATGATCTGTATTTTCAAATACGAATAACTCATTATCAATTATAGAAGCAAGTTCTCCAGCTTTTTGTCTTTTTTCTTTTAATATCTTTATTTTTTCCTCATATGACATAGGAGAAGAAAGTAAAGATTGTATATCTCTTTTAAACATTAGTTGAATAATTCTATTTAAAGTTTCTTCTGCTTTTTTTCTAGATGATTCATAATTAATATTACTATTAGCACTTAATAAATTTCTTTTTTCCATATTATCCCCCTCTTTTAATTCCGTACATATTATATCATATTTGATACAAAAAGTCAAATTAAAAGGCTATTAATATAGCCTTTCTTCATATTCAAACTCTTGATTTAGTATTTTAACAGTATCTCCTTCTTTTGCACCAAGCATCTTTAATTCATCATCAATTCCAAGATTTTTAAGCTTTTTAGCAAAGCGTAATGCTGATTCATCTGAATTAAATCTTGTCATTTTAAGAAGTTTTTCTAATTTTTCACCACTAATAATCCATGTGTGTTCTCCTTCTCGAGTAATCTTATATGGTTTTTCATTCTTAAATTCATATAATACATAATCCTCATATTCCTCTTTTTCATATAAATCTTCATCAGGAATAAGAGTAAGAATATCTTTTATTCTGTAAATAAAATCATTAATGCCCATTTTAGTAGCAGCACTAACTTCAATTACTTCTAAGTTAGGGTAAGTATTTTTAAATCGATTTAAATTATCTATTGCACCTTCTAAATCCATTTTATTAGCAACTATTACTTCTCTTTTATTATATAATGTTTCACTATATTTTTTAAGTTCATTTCTTATTATTTTATAATCTTCAATTACATCTCTATTATCAACTTGTGCCATATCAAGAACATGACATATTATTTTGCAACGACTGATATGTTTTAAAAATTTATCTCCAAGACCAATTCCTTCGCTAGCTCCTTCAATAAGACCTGGAAGATCAGCTACTACATAACTATAGTCATTTGCTTTAACAACACCAAGATTTGGAGTTAATGTTGTAAAATGATAGTCAGCAATTTTTGGTTTAGCTGCACTAATAACGCTAATTAGTGAACTTTTTCCAACTGAAGGAAAACCAACAAGACCAACATCTGCAAGTAAATGAAGTTCAACTAATACATTTCTTTCTTCTCCAGGTTCACCTAGTTCACTAGTATAAGGGGCTTTGTTTTTATTACTCTTAAAAGATGCATTACCTCTTCCACCTCGTCCACCTTTGCAAACTATGCATTCTTGTTTATCATCTGTTAAATCACAAATTATTAAATTTGTATCAACATCTTTAACAGTTGTTCCTACTGGAACTACAACAATTGTATCATTAGCAGATTCACCAGTTTTATTTTTTCCCATACCATTGGTTCCAGAATCTGCTTTTAATAGTTTTCTATATCTTAAATCAATTAAAGTTCTAAGTCCTTTATCAGCACGGAATACTATGTTTCCACCTCTTCCACCATTACCACCATCAGGTCCTCCAAGAGGAACAAACTTTTCACGCAAAAATGAGGTGCATCCATCTCCACCTTTACCAGCAACAAGTTTTAAATTGACTTCATCTATAAACATATTAATCCCCTTTCTACTAAATACATTATAACACATAAAAATGCATATTAATATGCACTTATTACTTATAATCTATGACTTTCTTCATTTTCTTTATCATAATCAATAATAACATAATATTTTCCTTGATCTAATCTATATAATTTAAATATTTCATCTCTTGTTTTTTTAAGTTCTTTTATATATCTTCTTCTTTTAAGAAAATGTGAATCCATTATTAAAGAATGTAATAATTCAACTTTATGTTGTAATCTTTTAATAGTTCCCATATGAGTTCCATGCAATAAATCATATTTTTCAATAGCAAGATCTTCAATATTTTTATCAGCATCTATATAATTAATAGATTTTCCATTTATTATTTCATTCTTTTTATAATCTGACCAATAAGCAATTAATTCATTTATTTTATTTATTCTTTTATCTCTTTCTTCATTAGTCATATAATTTTTCTCCTTTTTTAATAAAAGATACTTTAACATATAATTAATAAAAATTCAATAAAAAAGAATAGATTATTGTTTATCTATTCTTTCTTTAACTTCTCCACCTATTCTATAGAATTTGTCTAAGCTACCATATTGATTATTTCTTCTTAACTCTTCTAAGAATGGACTTATACAATTTTGATATGTATCATCTA
>JAEEGL010321774.1_pt1 | contig 28496 bp, 24 predicted proteins | sample 9134231 | NCBI WGS metagenome assembly JAEEGL01 (sample SAMN16246548, study PRJNA631951) | gut metagenome | biome: gut microbiome; feature: rumen; material: fiber-attached | host: Bos | place: Iran: Karaj | collected 2018-10
AATACTGAAACGGAGAAACCGGCCATGAACGTAAACGAAACAAGACAGGGCGGAGGCGGCCGGATCGCCGGGATATCGGGGCCGGTCATCGACGTATGCTACCCATCCGGGGCGCCGCTCCCCAAAATACGCGAAAAACTGACCGTCACGGTCGGGGGAAAGCCCCGCGCGATGGAGGTTGCGCAGCACATAAGAGACGGGGTCGTGAGATGTATAATGCTCGGTCCCAGCGAGGGTCTCTGCCGCGGGATGGACGTCGTCTCCGACGGACGGCCGGTCTCTGTCCCGGTCGGAAACGGGATCCTCGGGCGGCTTTTCGACGCGCTCGGCAATCCGCTCGACGGCGGCGCTCCGCTGAGAGAAGAGGACGGGCAGCCCTACGAAAGCATTTACGCGCCTCCTCCTCCGTTTTCGGAAAGATCGTCGGCAAGCGGCGTGCTCGAGACCGGTATCAAGGTCATCGACCTGCTCGCCCCTTACGCAAAGGGCGGAAAAATCGGGCTTTTCGGCGGCGCCGGCGTCGGCAAAACCGTACTGATCCAGGAACTCATTCACAATATAGCGAGCGCTCACGGCGGATACTCGGTCTTCACGGGCGTCGGGGAACGAAGCCGCGAGGGGAACGATCTCTGGCTCGAAATGAAAAACAGCGGCGTCAGCGACAAGACCGCGATGGTATTCGGTCAGATGAACGAGGCGCCGGGAGTGAGGATGCGCGTCGCGCTCGCGGGGCTTACGATGGCCGAACATTTCCGCGACAGGGACAAGAAAGACGTCCTTCTCTTCATTGATAATATATACAGGTTCATCCAGGCGGGGAGCGAGGTCTCCACGCTTCTCGGAAGAATGCCCTCTGCGGTCGGTTATCAGCCGACGCTCGCCTCCGAGCTCGGGGAACTCGAGGAAAGGATCACGTCAACGAAAGACGGTTCGGTCACGTCGGTACAGGCGATCTACGTACCGGCGGACGACCTCACCGACCCCGCCCCGGCGACTCTGTTCTCGCACCTTGACGCGACGACGGTCCTCAGCCGCAAGATCGCCGAGCAGGGCATCTACCCGGCGGTCGATCCGCTCGATTCGACCTCCCGTATGCTCGACCCCGAGGTCGTCGGTGAAGAGCACTATGAAATCGCACGAAAAGTCCAGGAGACGCTCGAGCATTACCGCGAGCTTCAGGATATCATCGCCATCCTCGGCATGGACGAGCTGAGCGCCGCCGACCGCGTGACAGTCTACCGTGCGAGAAAAATACAGAGATTCCTCTCTCAGCCGTTTTTTGTGGCTGAAAACTTCACGGGGGTCCCCGGAATATACGTCCCGCTCGCGGAGACGATCCGAGGCTTCCGCATGATACTCGACGGGGAGCTCGACGACGTCCCCGAGTCCGCGTTCTTCAACGTCGGAACGATCGACGACGTGATAAAAAAGGCCGGGACCGAAAAGGATGACAGAAAATGAGATCCTTCCGGCTTGAAATACTGTCCCCCGATTATCCGTTTTTCTCGGGCGAATGCGTTTCTCTCGTTTTCCCTACGAGCGACGGAATGATGGGGGTCCAGGCGGGGCACGCCCCGCTCACGGCGTCGATAAGAAACGGCGTCCTCACCTTCACCACGCCGGGCGGCGCCGTGCGCCGGTGTACGGTGCGAAGGGGAATGATAAGCGTGTCGGGAAACAGGGCGCGGGTCCTGTGCGAATCCGCGGAGGAACTCCCGACGCCGGACGAAACTTAAAAACCGTCACGTCCGAAATCGGACGTGACGGTTTTTTGTCAGCCGTTTAATATATCAAACCTTTTTATCGCCCGGACGGCCTCGCCGTCAGGGGTTTCGGCGACCTCGCCGAGCGCAAAGAACGTCCCGTTCCGGTCAAGGAGCCTGACCCTCGTGCCGACAGGGCCGGGGGGCGGGCATCCGAGCTTTTTCAGGTATATCGGGCATCCGTTTTTGCAGAGTTTTTCAAAAAACTCCGGCAGGGAGACCGAGCTCAGATCGTCGAAAAGCCGCTCGACGGGGACAAGAAGCTCTTTTATCCCCTCCGGACCGAGCTTTGAAAGCTCGTCGAGCGGAGTCGCCCCGCTTACGTCAAAGCCGCAGGCGCGGGTCCGCCGCAGGGCCGCGAGGGTCGCGCCGCATCCGAGCTTTTTTCCTATATCCTCGCAAAGCGTCCGTATATACGTCCCTCCGGAACAGGAGACCTCGAGATTTACCTCGCGGGGATTGAAGGTCTTTGACGCCGATATCGAATATACGTTTATCCTCCTCGGCTCGCGCGGGATCTCGATACCCTTCCGCGCGGCGTCGCAGAGCTTCACTCCGCCGACCTTCAGGGCGCTGTACATCGGAGGCGTCTGAAACTGCTCCCCCGTAAACTCTTCGACAGCGCGTGAGACGGTCTCAAATGCGGGAATATGATCGGAGGTCGCCGTCACGCGCCCGGTCGCGTCCCCGGTGTCGGTCGTGACGCCGAGCCGCATCACCGCGCGATATGTCTTGTCTCCCGAAAGCAGATATTCGGACGCCTTGACCGCCCGCCCGACGAGGACGGTCAGAACTCCCGTAGCCATGGGGTCGAGCGTCCCGGCGTGCCCGGTCTGTCTCGTACCGCAGAGCCGGCGTATCACGCTAACGACGTCGTGGGAAGTCACGCCGGACGGCTTGTCAACTATCAGAACGCCGTTCATCTTTCACCTTTCAGTTTCAGATACACGGCGAGGACCGAGACGTCAGCCGGTGAGACCCCGCTTATCCGGCTCGCCTGACCGAGATCGGCCGGTCTCACCTCGTTCAGCTTCTGCCGCGCCTCGAGCCTGAGCCCGTCAATACGCGAATAATCGATGTCCTTCGGGAGTTTTACTCCCGCCATCCGGTTCATCCGCTCGGCGTCCCTGAGCTGCCTTTTTATGTATCCGTCGTATTTTATGAGTATGCCGACCTCCTCCGCGACCCTTTTCGGGAGCGCCGGACGGCCGGGATCGAAAGGCGCCGTCATTTCGTAGCTCACGCCGGGGCGGCGGATGAGCTCCGCGAGGCGGACGCCGCCGGTCAGCGGCTCGTACCCGAGCTCCCCGAGCGCTTTGTTGAGCTCCTCGGAGGCCGACGCCGTCGTTTCCGACAGTCTTGTGATCTCTTGTTCTATCTGTTCTTTTCTCTTAAGATACCGGGCGTATCTTTCGTCCGAAATCAGCCCCGCGTATCTGCCGTATCCGATAAGCCGCTCCTCCGCGTTGTCCTGACGGAGAAGGAGGCGGTATTCCGAGCGGGAGGTCATTATCCTGTACGGCTCGTTCGTGCCTTTTACCGTGAGATCGTCTATCAGGGTGCCGATATAAGAGCTGTCGCGCGGAAGGACGATCTGTTCCCGCCCCCGTGCGGACAGCGCCGCGTTTATCCCGGCGACGAGCCCCTGAGCGGCCGCCTCTTCGTATCCCGACGTCCCGTTGAACTGCCCGGCGCCGTAAAGCCCCCCGATCTTCTTGAACTCAAGCGTCGGAAAAAGCTGCAGCGGATCGCAGCAGTCGTATTCTATCGCGTACGCGGGGCGCATTATCTCGGCTTTTTCAAAGCCCTTTATCGACCTCAGCATTTCCCGCTGAACGTCGACGGGAAGCGAACTCGAAAAGCCCTGAAGATAAAGCTCGTCGGTGTCTTTCCCGAGCGGCTCGAGAAACAGCTGATGTCTTTCCTTGTCGGAAAATCTTACGACCTTGTCCTCGATCGACGGGCAGTATCTCGGCCCCGTTCCTTTTATCACGCCGGAAAAGAGCGGGGAGCGGCTGAGATTGTTTCTGATTATTTCGTGCGTTCTTTCGTTCGTATAAGCGACGTAGCACGGAAGGGATCCCCTCCCCGAAAGCCCGGTTTCGTCGGTATCCGCCGAAAACGGCGTGATCTCGTCCTCTCCGTTCTGAATCTCAAGGGCGGAGAGGTCCACCGAGCGGCGGTTTATCCTCGGCGGAGTCCCGGTCTTGAACCTCATAAGTCTCACGCCGAGATTTGAAAGGCATTCCGAAAGTCCCTTTGCGGGGAGCATCCCGTCGGGTCCCGACTCGCGCGTATGTTCGCCGACGATCACCCTGCCGTTCAGGTACGTGCCGGCCGCGATTATGACGTACAGGCATTCCCATTTTTCGCCGAGCGAGGTGGTCAGTCCGCAGACGCGCCCGTCTCTCACTTCAACCGAAACGACCTCCGCCTGATACAGCCGGAGGTTTTCCGTTTTCTCTATCGTGTTTTTCATGATCGAACGGTAAAGGAGACGGTCCGCCTGTATCCTTTTCGACCTTACGGCGGGGCCTTTGCTGTCGTTCAGGGTGCGGCTCTGAAGCGTGACCGCGTCCGCCGCTCTCCCCATCTCCCCGCCGAGGGCGTCGATCTCGAAAACGAGATGTCCCTTACCCGTTCCGCCTATCGACGGATTGCAGGGCATGTTTCCGACGGCGTCGAGGTTCATCGTGAAGAGCACGGTGTCGACGCCCATACGCGCCGCGGCGAGCGCCGCTTCGATCCCGGCATGCCCGGCCCCGATAACGGCGATTTCGGTCTTACAGTCCATTTTTCCGGCTTTCATAGGCGCTGACGACTATCTTTTCGCACAGAGCGTCGTACCCGATCCCCGCGGCTGCGGCCGCCTGAGGAAGGAGACTCGTCGGAGTCATTCCCGGGAGGGTGTTTACCTCGAGAACGACGGGCGTTCCGTCCCCGGAAAGGATCATGTCGACCCGGCAGTACGCGTGTTCGTCTATCCTGAGCGCGCGCATCGCGCGGAGAGCCGTTTTCCTCAGCAGAGCGTCCTCTTCTCCCGTTATATCGGGCGGGCAGATCTCCTCGGTCATGCCGCCCTGATATTTGTTCTTGTAATCATAAAATCCGCTTTTCGGTATGATCTCGATAGGCGGGAGCGCCTCTCCGCAAAGGATCCCGACGGTCATCTCCCTGCCCGTCACGAGCTTCTCTGCAAGCACCCGGTCCTCGTATGCGAAGGCGCACGAAAGCGCGGCGCCGAGCGAATCCCCGTCCCTTACAATTGACACGCCGACCGACGAGCCGCAGGAACAGGGCTTTATCACGCACGGCAGACCGACCTCCCGGAGTATCCTCCCGGCGTCGGATTCACGGGTCGCCGTGATCCCGTCGGGCGTATCTATTCCCGCGCCGCGGAAAAGGACCTTTGAGATCTCCTTGTCCATGGCGAGGGCGCATCCGAGGTATCCCGTCCCGGTGTATTTTATACCGTGACAGTCAAGCAGCGCCTGTATCTCGCCGTTTTCGCCCGACGCGCCGTGAAGCCCGATATAAACGATGTCCGCCGCCCGGCAAACCTCAATAACGTTTTTTCCGACGAGCGCGTCGCCGTTTCCGCTTTCGTTTCTGAGCTTTCTTAGATCCGGCACGCTCTCGGTTATACTGTATTCCCTTGTTATTTCTCCCGAAAAAAGAGCTTCCGCTCCCTCTTCGGGCAGATCCGTTCCGAGATACGCGTCGATCAGCGCGACGCGGTGTCCGTTTCGGCACAGCGCCTTGGCTATCAGAATCGCCGAAACCAGCGAAACGTCCCTTTCGGGAGAATATCCTCCCGCGAGAACCGCGATATTCATGTCCTGTTTCCCGTCCTGTTATCAGTAGTCATTTTCTTATCATATCCCCCGGGCGGGCGGTCATCCCGTCGGGGAGCTTTATGCTGTATTTCATAAGCGGGTGCGGACAGGCGTCGATCTTCACGCCCTCTTCGTCCCTCATGTCGAGCGCCCTGAACGGTATCCCCGTCTTCCCGGGCGTGAGAAGCTCGATCTCGTCGCCCTCCGCGATGCGGTTGCGCTGAGTTATAAACATCCTTCCGTCGGCCGTCCCGTCGACCGTCCCCGCGTATATCTTTTCTCTCATATACCCGGGTTCCGTCACGATACAAGCGTCCTCCGAAGGATCCGAGAAATAAAAGCCCGTCGAATACTGCCTGTGGCTCACTCCTTCAAGCTCCGAGAGCCATTCGGGATCGTACGGAAGCCCTTTTTCGCAGGCGTCGACCGCCATCCTGTATGTATTTGCGGTCACGGCGGCGTAGTAGGCGCTCTTCATCCTGCCCTCGATCTTGAAGCTGTCGATGCCGGCGTCGATAAGCTCGGGAACGTGCTCTATCATGCACATATCCTTCGACGACATGAAAAACGTCCCGAGATCGTTCTCAACTATCCCGATCCGCTCTTCCCTACCCGGCCTCTTTTCTTCCTCGACCTCAAAAAGCCGGTAGTTCCAGCGGCAGGGCTGGGCGCACCGGCCGTGATTCGCGTCCCTGCCCGTAAAATGGTTCGAAAGCAGACACCGTCCCGACCAGGAAACGCACATCGAGCCGTGAACGAACGCCTCAAGCTCAAGTTCGCGCGACACGTTTTTCCTGATCGACCTGATCTCGTCAAGAGTCAGTTCCCGCGCGAGCACCACGCGCCGCGCTCCGAGCTTCGCATACTGTTCCGCCGCCCTTGACGAAGTCACGCTCGTCTGGGTCGAAACGTGGACGGCCACTCCCGGACAGACCTCCGCGGCGAGGGCCATAACTCCGGGATCGGCGACTATGACTCCGTCTGCTCCCGCCTCCCCGAGAAAGCCGAGATGACGTATGAGCGCGGGATATTCGTCCTCATGCGGGAGGACGTTCACCGTGACATAAATCTTTTTTCCGAGACCGTGCGCGTATTCCGTCGCCGCGGAAAGCTCTTCCTCGGTGAAATTGTCCGCCGCCGATCTCATCCCGAACGTCTTTCCCGAAAGATAGCAGGCGTCCGCCCCGAAGCGGAAAGCCGCCGCGAGCTTTTCGGGATTTCCGGCCGGCGAAAGGATCTCCGGCTTTTTCATTCGACGGGCCTCAGCTCGCATTTCAGCGCGTTGTCGCGGGCGTATTTCGCGAGGGTCGAGCCCTCCCACCCGACGAGGGTAAGCCCGGTACAGCCGTAAAACGCTCCGTCCCCTATGCTCGTCGTCCCGCGCGGAACGACGAGCCTTTCGAGCGAAACGCATCCCCGGAAGGCGTAGGAGTCGATCTTTTTTATCTGTTCCGGAAGCTCGGTAACGACAAGCGACTCGCAGTTGTAAAACATGTTTTCGGATATCTCGGTCAGCCGCCTTCCGAAGGTGACCGAAGCGAGATTTTTGTTCGCGTAAAAACAGTATTTCCCGGCAGAGGAGAGCGAATCGGGCAGGACAACCTCCCTGAGATCGGCGCCGTAGAAGCAGTATTTTCCGAGCGAAACGACTGTCCCCGGCAGATCGCATTTCGCGGCGGCCGTGTTCCTGAAGGCATAGTCGCCGATCGTTTCGAGCCCTTCGTTCAGAACGACCTCGCGGAGAGAGCCGCACCCGTCGAAGGCGAACCGGTCGATGATCCTGATCCCCTTTGAAAAAACGACCTTTTCAAGATTCCCGCTGTTTTTGAAGGCGTTCTCGGCGATCTTTCTGACCGGAACCCCGGCTGCGTTTTCGGGGAGCGTGATGCTCTTCTCGCTGCCTGAATATCCGGTTATCTCGGAATACGTCACGTAGATGTTCATCGAAAATCCGTCCCTGACGAGCGTCGAGGTGACTTTTTCGTTTTCGTTAACTCCTATGACCTTTACGGGGGGGAGCGTTTCCTCCCCTTTTCCGCCGCCGGAGCACGAGAAAAGCGCGGAAATCAGTATCAGGGCGATCAGCGCGCAAGTGATCTTTTTCACGTCTTTTCTCCTTTCAGGCCCTCAGCCCTTTGAAATATTCCGCCATCATGAGGGCGTCGGCCGCCTGCGTTCCGGCGGATTCGCATATCACCGAAGGACAGAATCCGCCGTCCGAAATCGCCTCCATAAGCGGCTCGAACTCCGGACCGTATACCGTATCTTCAAAGGTGAGATGCTCCTTTTCGCCCCCGGCGGGGGTAAACATGATCTTTGAAAAATGGCAGTGAAGGAATTTCGCGGCGTCCGCCCCGAGCTCGCTGCCGATATAGTCAAAGGTCCTGCCGTAATCGTCCTTTGTGACGTAATAACCGCCGAGATTTCTCGCGTTGAGATGCCCGAAATCAACGACGGGGCGCAGTCTTTCGGACAGACCGCAGAGCTTTACGACCTCCTCGAGCGTCCCGAGCTGATTTATCTTCCCCATGGTCTCGACGCCGATAACGACGTCCGACTTTATTCTGTCAAGCGCGACGCCGAGCGTGTCAGCCGACCTCGCCATGGCGTCCTCGCGGCTCTGCTGAGCGCAGCTTCCGCAGTGGACGACGATGATCCCCGCTCCCATCAGCTCCGCGCACTCGACCGACTGTCTTATATAATCGACGGACCTCAGTCTGATCTCGTCGTCCAGCCCCGAGAGCGAGATGAAATACGGGGCGTGTACGGACAGCGTTATGCCGTTTTCCTTCGCGGCCTCTCCGAGCGCCGAAAAGGCGGCCGGGGTCTTCGGGACCCCGCGTCCGCATTCGTATTCAAAAGCGGTCAGCCCTTTCTGTTTGAGCCAGGCGGGAATGCCCGGGGTCTTCAGTTTTGCCGCCTTCATGTCCTCCGACGTCCCGCCGGGACCGAAGACCGGCCCTTTTCTGTCATTCAGCGATATCATTTCAGTCGTCTTCCTGTCTCTTTTCCGCCTCGTCACCGCTCTCCCCGTCTCCGCCGCCGCTTACGGTCTTTTTGTGCGGCTTCGAAAAACCCGCAAGGGGATTAACGTCCATTGCGTTCTTCATGGATTCGTCGCTCAGATGCGTGTATATCTGAGTCGTGTTCAGCTGTTCGTGCCCGAGTATGTCCTTCAGCACTCTTATATCGACCTGCCCTGTCTGATACATAAGAGTCGCCGCCGTGTGCCTGAGCTTGTGTACCGAAAGCCCCCGGTTGTCGAGCCCCGCCTCTTTCAGATATCTGTAAACGACCGCCTGGACCATCTGTTTGCTTATGCGGCGGTGTCTCGAACTGAGGAAAAGCGCGTCGCGGTGCCCCGGCATGGGGTTTTTGTCCCTCGCCGCGAGATAGTCGGTCAGCGCCGAGCGGCAGGCGTCGTTCAGATATATGATCCTCTCCTTGGCGCCCTTTCCCGTTACGCGGAGCGTCTTCATCTCGCGGTCTATATCCCGGAGGTCTATCCCGACAAGCTCGCTGAGACGCATCCCGCAGTTCAGAAACAGCGTGATTATGCAGAAATTCCGCTCCGTGAACTTTGATTCGTCTTCCATCACGGTCCTGAGAAGCTCCGTCGATTCGTCCTTTGTAAGATGTTTCGGCAGGGATTTCGGTATCTTCGGACCGTCGATATTCTCGGTCGGGTTCACGGGGTATTTTGCCGCCGAGCCGCAGAAATACTTGTAGAAAGACCTCACCGAGGAGAGCTTTCTCGCCCTTGTTCTCGCGTTGTTTCCCCTCCCGGCCGAGGCGAAGGCAAGGAAAGAAATGATCTCGTTTTTAGTGATGCTCCGCGCGAAATCGTCTCCGAGCCCGCTTATATCAAGCCCGTCAAACTCCTCTCCCGAAAGCGGGAGACCTTCGCGGGACGAAAACACGTATTTGAAAAGCAGGACAAGGTCGATCCGGTACTGCTCGGCGGTTCCCTTTGACCTGCCCTTGATCACGAGAAGATATTGAAGAAATTCGGTTATCGGCTGCGGAGTCTCTGACATTGATTATTCTCCCGAAAGTTTTAACCATCCGTGAATATTTTTTCTTTACTGTAAATTTTTGCCGACCGCTCTTGAAATGACGATTAAATGCGGATAAAATATAACCGTACGCGCGGAAAGCGCAGCAGAGGGAGTCGGAATGCTCGGGTTTATAAAGGAAAATTCTTATTCTGTATTCAAAATGATAATCAACCAGATCGCCATGGCGATCTTCGGTCTTGCCCTGACCTTCGCGACGTCGAACTTTGACGTGATTTTTCTCATCGTGTCGATCTTCGCGGCGCTTTTCTACATGGTGCTGCTCTATACGATGACCTGGGACGTCGGGTTCGAACAGTCGAGATCCATAGAAGCGGGCAGAAGAAAGTATATAAAACTGAGCGGCGTCTATATGTCGCTCCTCGCAAACGCGCTGAACATAATCCTCGGGATAATGATAGTCGTCGGATATTATTCGTCGACCGAATTCATCCTCAGAGACGCGGCCGGCGAGATAACGTCGGACCCGGCGCTCGCCGTCTCGTTCGCTCCTTCCGCCCCCGAATGGGCTGCGAACGTTTACGGGATCGGGAAGATAGCCGCGACGTTCCTCAGCGGGATGTATAACGGGATCATCGCGTCCCTTCCGAAGCTCAATCCCTGGATATATCTTATGATAATCGTTCCGTCGGTCGTCGTCTGCGGGATCGCCTATCCCATGGGCGTCAGAGGAAAGCACTTCACGAAGTTCCTCGGGAAAAAGCCGTCGCTCGAATAATAACCGTTTTACGTATCAGGCAGCCCCGCCGGGGCTGCCTTTTCGCTGCGTCTGAATTTATCCGTTCCGTTTAAGACCGCGGACGAAATCCCCTATCCGCCTCAGCGCCTCTTCAATGTGCCTGAGCGAATAGGCGTACGATATACGGGCGAACCCTTCCCCGCACTCGCCGAACGCGCCGCCGGGTACGATCGCCACTCCGGCTTCGTTCAGGAGGCGCATGCAGAAGGTCTCGCTGTCGAGACCGAATACGCCGATATTCGGGAACACGTAAAACGCCCCTTCCGGCTCAAAGACCGGGATGCCGAGCTCCCTGAGACCCGAAACGAGGAATCTCCTTCTGACGTCGTATTCGTCGGTCATAGACTCGATATCGGGGTCCCCGCTGCGGAGCGCTTCTATTGCGGCGAACTGAGACACCGTCGGCGCGCACATTATCGCGAACTGATGTATTTTCAGCATCTGTTTCGTTATCTCATGAGGCGCGGCCGTGTATCCCATACGCCAGCCGGTCATGGCGTACGCCTTTGAAAAACCGTTCACAACGACGGTCCGTTCCTTCATCCCGTCAAGGGTCGCGATGGACACGTGTCTGTCTTTGCCGTAGGTCATCTCTGCGTATATCTCGTCGGAGAGCACGTAAACGTCCGTCCCGCGGAGGATCTCCGCGATTTTTTCAAGATCCCCGCGCTTCATGACCGCCCCCGTCGGATTGTTCGGGAACGGAAGAACGAGGAGTTTTGTTTTTTCCGTCATCGCGGCGCGGAGCTTGTCGGGGGTCAGCCTGAAGCCGTCCTTCTCCTCGGTCGTCACGGTGACGGGAACGCCGCCGCAGAGCCGGGCGATAGGCTCGTAGCACACGAAACAGGGGTTCGGGATGATAACCTCGTCCCCGGGGTTTATTATCGCCCTCATCGCGATATCTATCGCCTCGGATCCGCCGACCGTCACGATTATCTCGTCCTGGTCGTATTTCAGTCCGAAACGGCGGCTCAGATATTTCGATATCTCCCTCCGCATCTCGATAAGACCGCTGTTTGACGTATAATAGGTCTTCCCCGTTACGAGACTGTCGATGCCGGCCTCTCTTATATGCCACGGGGTGACGAAATCCGGCTGCCCGACGGTCAGCGCTATAACGTCCGACCGCCCGCCGAGCATATCGAAGAATTTCCGGATGCCGGAGGGTTTCAGTCCCTGCGCGGTTTTCGACAGGGTCTTTTCATAGTCCATCACTGAAGCTGATCTCTTTCGTCGAGCTGAGGCGCGCGGTATATAACGCCCTTGTCCTTGTATTTTTTCAGCACGAAGTGCGTCGCCGTCGAGATTATATCCTCCATCGGCGCGAGCTTGTATGCGACAAAGTACGCGACGTCCTTCATCGTCTGCCCTTCTATGACGAGCATAAGATCGAAGCCGCCCGACATAAGATAGAGACTCTGCACCTCCGGATAGTTGTATATGAGCTGGGCGATCTTGTCAAAGCCGCGGTCGCGCTGAGGCGCCACCTTGAGCTCGATGAGCGCCGAGACGTACTCCCGGTCGGTCTTGTCCCAGTCTACGAGCGCCTTGTAGCCGAGGACGGTGCCGTTCTTTTCGTATTCCTTTATTTTCTCCTCTACCTCGGGGGCTGTCATCCCCGTCATCGCGGCGAGCTGCTCGCTCGTGTATCTGCAGTCCTTTTCTATAAGTCTGAGTAGCTTGTCCATTTTTTGCCTTTCTTTATACGTCAAGATATTCGGCGAAGCGGGCGTTTTCCTCGATGAACTGGCGCCTCGATACGACGTCCGTCCCCATGAGGAGGGAGAGGATCTCCGAGCACTGCTGCGCGTCCGTCACGTCGACGCGGCGGAGCGTGCGGGTCGCCGGGTTCATCGTCGTGTCAAAGAGCTCCTTCGCGTCCATTTCACCGAGACCTTTGTACCGGTCGGCGCGGATGTTCGCTCCGTTGCCCATTTTTTCGATGTAGAAATCGCGCTCCTCGTCGGTGAAGGCGTAGTACTGCTCTTTGCTCTTGCCGGTCGCACGGTAGACCCTGTAAAGCGGGGGCTGGGCGAGAAAGACGTGCCCGTTCTCGAGCAGAGGTCTCATGTGCCGGTAGAAGAACGTCAGGAGAAGTATTCTGATATGCGAGCCGTCGACGTCGGCGTCCGCCATAATGACGATCTTGCCGTAACGGAGCTTTTCGAGATTGAACTCCTCGCCTATGCCGCAGCCGAGCGCCTGGATTATCGGGATGAGCGAGAGATTGCCGTAGACCTTGTCCGGTCTGACCTTTTCGACGTTGAGGACTTTACCGCGCAGGGGCAGGATCGCCTGATATCTCGGGTCGCGTCCGTCCTTGGCGGAGCCGCCGGCGGAGTCGCCCTCCACGAGATAGAGCTCGGTGAGCTCTCTGTTCTTGTCCTGACAGTCTGCGAGCTTGCCGGGGAGACTCGAGCCCTCGAGAACGGATTTGCGGCGGGTGTTTTCGCGCGCCTTCCGCGCGGCCTCGCGCGCCTGCTGAGCCGTCGTCGCCTTGTCGAGGATCACCCTGGCTTCCGCCGTGTGCTCCTCCATATATTCGGTGAGCTTTTCGTAAACGACTTTGTTCACAAAGCCCTTCATGGCCTCGTTTCCGAGACGTCCCTTGGTCTGCCCTTCGAACTCGGCGTTCTGGAGCCCGACCGAGATTACGGCCGTCATGCCCTCGGAGGCGTCGTCGAACGTGAGGTTCTTGTCATCCGGCTTTAAGAACTTGAGCTTTCTCGCGTATTCGTTTATGACCTTCGTCACGGCGGTGCGGAAACCGGTTTCGTGCATTCCGCCGTCGGGGGTCACTATGTTGTTTGCGTATGACACTATGAGCGGATCGTAGCTGTCGGTATAGTTCATGGCAATCTCGCAGGATGTGTACTCCTTGTTCACCGACATGTATATCTGACCGCTTATTATCGGATTGTTGTGATTTGCCGAGTTGAGATAATCCACGTATTCGCGGATCCCACCCTCATAGTGAAGCGTTTCCTCGACGACCTCTCTGTTCTGGTCGTCGAGACACCGCTCGTCGCGGAATATTATCTTTATCCCGGCGTTGAGGAAGGCCTGCTCCCTCAGACGGCGGAGCAGGGTCTTGTAATCAAACGTCGTCGTCACGCGGAAGATCTCCGCGTCGGGCTTGAACCTGACGTACAGCCCGTGCTCTTCGGTTTCCCTGATGAGCTTGTATTCGGACGCGACGTTGCCGCGCTCGAACCTCTGCCCGTAGCATTTCCCGTCGCGGGAATCCTCGTAGCAGAACCATTCCGAAAGGGCGTTTACGACGGAGGATCCGACGCCGTGCAGACCTCCCGAGACCTTGTAGCCCTTCCCGCCGAACTTTCCGCCGGCGTGGAGCACGGTAAACACGACCTCGGGGGTCGGTTTGCCTATTTCCTCTTTGATCCCGGTCGGGATCCCGCGCCCGTTGTCCCTCACCGAGACCGAGCCGTCATCATGAAGCGTGACGTGTATCTCTGTGCAGTATCCGGCGAGCGCCTCGTCTATCGAGTTGTCAACTATCTCGTAAACGAGGTGGTGAAGCCCTTTTTCGGAGGTCGAGCCGATATACATGCCCGGCCGCATACGAACCGCCTCGAGCCCCTCGAGTACGGTTATGTCGCTTTCGCTGTATTCTTCGCTTTTTATGTTTTCAAGTTCGACGTTGTCCATTTTATTCCCGTTCCATGCCGTTTATCATTGTTAAAAACGTTCTCGCGGCGCGCTCCGCCGCCATTTCGGTAAACGCCGGAAAATCCTCCGCCGCCTTTCCGTTTCCGTTGTCGGATATCGCCCTGATGATCGCAAACGGGATCCCGAGGAGATACGCGGTCTGTCCGACCGAACCGCTTTCCATGTCGCAGGCAATAGCACCGAACAGGTCCCTTATGCGTTTTGCCCTTTCTCGATCCGCGATGAAGCTGTCGCCCGTCGCGATTATTCCGCGCTTTATTCTTATCCCGTTTTCAAGGGCAGCCCGGCAGAGCCGGTCCGAAAGCTCACCGTCGGCTTGTATTTCAGTAATGTTGAGACCCGAGATCATGCCGACCGGGTCGCCGATCGGAGAAGTGTCGTAATCGTGCTGTACCACCGAGGAGGCGACGACGGCGTCGCCCGGCTCGAGCCCGGGATCGATCCCCCCGGCGACTCCCGAGTTGACAAGAGCGCACACGCCGTATTTTTCGACCATCAGGGTCGCGCATATCGCCGCCGAAACCTTTCCGTACGCTCCGCATCCGACGGTCACGCGCGTATTCCCTATAACGCCCGACGTGACAGTGAGACAGCCGGTCGTTTCGGTCACGCTCTTTTCCATCGCGGCGATTATGTGCCGCGCTTCGGGCTCCATCGCGCATATAACGCCGATCCCGCATTTTTTATCAGTAAATCGCATAAACAGATTTCCGTTTCCGCAAGTATAATGATTTTTTACTCAGCCGTATAGACCGTCAGAAAAACTCCCTGTCGAGTGGTATGCCGAGCTTTTCGAGATATCCGGCGCGTTCGCCGATCTCGTTCCTGTATCTGAACGGCTCCGCGGCCGTCCTTAACGATTCTGCCGGGGACCTCGTGAACACGCACCTGAACAGACGTACTATCCACGCGACGGGCAGAAGATACGGCCGTCCGTTCAGCCATCCGCAGTATCCGAAAAGTCTCATCTGCCTGTACGGCGGGAACAGGCGTCTGAAAAATATCCTGACCGGACCCGCGCCGTCCGAGGCGTTCTTTGCGCTGAAAAGCAGCCCGTTTTCCGAGTTCTGCCTGCCGAAGACCCCGCCGCTCATCACTTCGTCCCCGAGCCGGCCGGACACTTCGGGGTCGGTCTCTCCGGCGCTGTACGGCGCCGGGGTGCCGAACCATTTTTCGGTCAGCCCGAAGGCGTAGGCGGCAAAGGTCGAAAAGCCCCGATTTTCAATGAGATCCCGGACCCGCTCTCCGTCCGTTCCTCCGGTTTTCAGGAATACCGCGAGGTCGAGAAACTGTCTTATCCCGCAGCCCGTCTCCTTGATGTGGTTAGCCAGATGGGCGATGAGATAGACCAGATGTTCGTTTCTGTCGGGAATGATCTCCCCGGCGGAGCCCTCCGGGGGCTCCTTTATCCCGGTGTCGGACGAGCCGGCCGCCTTTACGTCGACCGAGCAGGTGGCGTTTTCGTAAGATACCGTGTCGCCCGTGCGGGACGTTTCGCGCCAGCCGAGAGTTTTCAACAAGTTTTCAACAGGCCTGCGTTCGTCTTTTGATATTATTATGTCGATGTCTCCCATGACCCGGAGCTCGGGTACGGGGTATTCTTCCGCAATAAGTATTCCCTTGACGGGAATGAACCACAGCCCGGCATCACGAAAAGCGTTTTTGAGCTCTTCGTAGTTCTCCCGCCGTCTGACGTACTCTGCGGCGCAGGAGCCGAGGGACGAAACGAGGGCGTTTTCCTCGTCGCCCGAATATCTGTCCCCGAGCTGTGCGGTCACGAACCCGGAGAGCCCGTGTATCGCCGCAAGGACGGCGAGCCCGTGAAGCTCGTCGCCGCCCGCGCCCTCCGTCGGACGACGGTTTATATGGTCACGGAGCAGGCGGATAAGAAGCGACTGCGCCCCCGTCATGACCCGTTCTCCTCAAGATAGCCGAGCTCCGAAAGCCCTGCGAAAAACTCGCCGGCGTCGGAGGCGCCCGTTTCAAGCGCGGCAAGGCGGGTGTCCCCCAGCCGCAGCGTCGCCTCGGCGAGCGCCGCGCCGTTTCCCGTCAGGAGAACGGCGTCCGGGACTTTCCCGTATGCGGCGCGCCCGGCAACGAGAAAGTCGCGCCCGAGGAGCCTTACGTATTTTATTCCGTCAATGAATTTCACGTCAGTATTTGCTTATGGGGAGAGAGTCGTCGTCCGTCCCTTTTCTTATCGCCAGGACGGTCAAGGTGTAGGAATAATCGGGCGACACCTTAACGGTGATCTTGTCCCCGACTTTTTTCCCGAGCAGCGCCTTTCCCATCGGCGATTCCTTTGAGATACAGTTTTTCGTGACGTCGTTTCTCAGGGTCGTGACTATCCTCACCGTCCCGTCCTCGTCATCCTCGATATAATGGACGTCGACTTCGTCGAAAAGCCCGACCTCGTCCGATTTTGAATCGACCTTTATGACGACGGCGCTCTTTATCATCTCCTCGAGATATGCGATCCTCGTTTCGTTGGCGCGGAACTCGCGCCTTGCGCTGTGATATCCGTCGTTTTCACTGAGATCTCCCTGTTCCTTTGCCGCCTTGACCATCGCCCTGAGCTTGGGCGCGACCTCGTTTTTGCGGTACTCGATCTCCTCGCGCATCTTTTTTATATCTATTTCAGTAAGTTCGTCTCTCATTTTATCCTATCTTCCTCTGAAAGCGCCGATTACCGCGCCCACAATGACGATCCCGATTATGACGACCGCCACGGGGTACATTTTCGCAAAAACCGCGAGGTCGGCGATCCTGTCGGCAAAAAAACCGCCGATCCCGGCTGATCCGCCGGAAACGCTGCTTATAACCACGACTGCAACGACGGCGAGAACAATGACAAGCGCGATTATCGCGCAACCGCGTCCGCCTCCGTCCTTTTTGTTGTCAGCCATTTCTGTTTACAGCGGTCTGCATCTCGTCAAACCGCTCCTCCATCTCCTTGACGAGCCTGAACTGAGTACGGCAGCGGTCGAGATTCTGACCCTCCCGGCTGACCGAAAAATACGTGTCTCCGTTCAGATAGTCCGTCAGGAATCTCATGCCGCATTCAAGCGTAAGGAGCCGGCAGGAGAACGGAAGGAGACTTATCTCTTTTTCGGTAAGATCTCCACCGCATTCCTCAAGGAATCCCTCGGCAAACGCCCGGTAGTTCTCCATGCTGAAATGCATTTTTGTAAGATCCCGCTCGTCCTCGTCGGCGGTCGCCGCGCAGAACCTTACGGCGTCCCCGAAATCGTAGTGAACGAGACCCGGCATGACTGTGTCGAGGTCTATCATGCAGAGCGGCTCGCCCGTCTCCGTGTCAAAGAGGACGTTGTTGAGCTTTGTATCGTTATGAGTGATCCTGAGCGGAAGCTCGCCGGTCTTTATCAGCGAGGTGAGCTTCGTCGTTTCGTCTTTTCTGGCTCTCACGAAGGCGATCTCCGGCTTAACGTCCTTCGCCCTGCCGGCGATATCCTCCGAAACCGCTTTTTCAAACGCTTCGTACCGCTTCCCCGTGTCGTGGAAATCCGGAATAGTCTCGACGAGCTTTGACGGGTCGAGATCCGCGACCCATTTCTGGAAACGTCCGACCGCCCTGCCGAGCGCGCCGGCAAGCTCCGGTCTCTCCGCCCTGTCGTGCGATTCCGACTTTATGAATCTCATGGCGCGCCAGACGCCGCTTTCGTTCTCAACGAAACTCCGCCCGTCATCCGTCGGGAGGATCGCCATCGTCGCGCGGTCGGGGTCCTGCCCCGCAGATATCGCCTTTTCCCTGATATGCTTCGTGACCTCGGAAATATTGGACATCAGCCCCGAGGTGTTTTTGAATACCGACGTGTTCACGCGCTGAACAATATATTTTTTTCCGGTCTCCGAAACGACGAGAAACGTCTTGTTGATATGCCCGCTTCCGTACGGCTCGAAAAACCTCATTCCCTCGATCTCGGGGAACCGGGAAACCACGTCTTCGAGCTCCCGCTTCAAAGTATCGTCACACATTTGGCGCTTTTTTCCTCTTTTCTTTTTGTCTGCCGCCGCGCTTTCTCCGCCGCAGCGCTGTCCGAGCAGGACGACGTATTTTTTATAAAACTCTTCGAATCTGCCTTCGTCGAGCGCGTCGCGGATCTTACGCATCAGTTCGTTGTAAAAATACAGATTGTGAAGTACGCAGAGCCGCATTCCGAGCATCTCGTTCACCTTTAGAAGGTGGCGGATATACGCCCTCGAATAGTCCCGGCACGCCGGGCAGCCGCACGATTCGGAAATCGGCCGCGGATCCTCGCGGAAAGCCTCGTTCAGGATGGTGAGCTTTCCCTCCCATGTGAAGAGGTTCCCGTGCCGCGCGTTGCGGCTCGGCATCACGCAGTCAAAGAAATCAACGCCGCGGTATACCGCCTCGAGGATGTTCACCGGCGTTCCGACGCCCATCAGGTACCTCGGCTTGTTCTTCGGGGCAAAGGGCTCGACGGCTTCGATTATCTCATACATTTCCCCGGCGGTCTCCCCGACGGCGAGCCCGCCTATGGCGTATCCGTCGCAGGGGACCTCCGAGATCCGTTTCATGTGATCCACGCGCAGATCGGGATACGTGCAGCCCTGATTTATGCCGAAAAGCATCTGTTCGCGGTTTATTGTGTCCGGCAGTCCGTTCAGACGGTCGAGCTCGGCTCTTGATCTGAGAAGCCAGCGATAGGTCCTTTCGCACGACTTTTTTGCGTAACCGTACTCCGCCGGGTTCTCGACGCATTCGTCGAACGCCATGGCGATCGTCGAGGCGAGATTCGACTGGATCCTCATCGACTCCTCCGGCCCCATGAAGATGCGCCTGCCGTCTATATGCGAATTGAAGCTCACGCCCTCTTCGGTGATCTTCCGGAGCTTAGCCAGGGAAAAGACCTGAAATCCGCCCGAATCGGTGAGGACCGGCCTGTCCCAGTTGAAAAATTTACGTATCCCCCCGAGCCGCCTTATGAGATCGTCCCCCGGACGGATATGAAGGTGATAAGTGTTGGATAGCTCGACCTGACATCCGATCTCCCTGAGGTCGGCCGTCGAGACGCCTCCGCGTATCGCCGCGCTCGTTCCGACGTTCATGAAGACCGGCGTTTCTATCGTGCCGTGAGGCGTGACGAACCTTCCGCGACGGGCGCGGCCCTCCGTCCTTAAAAGCGTGAATCCGTAACTTGCGTCGCTCATTTCAGGTCCCTGTGCCTTTTCTTTATCCTGATAACGTCCCGCAGGACGCGCAGAGAGTCCGTCACGGGGTTGACCTTTGAGCCGCGCTCCCTGTTGTGAATTATCTTTGCCGGATATTCCCCGACCTTGTATCCGAGCCTGTCGGCCACGATGAGCATTTCAAGGTCAAAGGCAAATCCGTCGACGGTACAGCGCGAGAAAATATCCCTCGCCGCCCCGCTCCTCAGACATTTAAGCCCGCACTGCGAGTCCGAATATCTGAATCCGGCAAACAGTCCGATTATCTTGACGAAGACTTTTGACATCAGTCGGCGGAGCTTCGTATAGCCCGAATACCCGTCCTCGGCGAGGGCGCGCGAGCCGATCTCGATATCGTTTTCGCCGATCGCCCCGTATATTCCGACGACGGCGTCGGTGCCGTACGCGAGGTCACAGTCCGTGTATACGATGTGTTCTCCCCGGCAGAGCGGTATGCCGTATCTCACGGCGCCGCCCTTGCCGCGGTTTTTTTCATATCCCTCTGCCCGGACTCCTGGCAGGCCTTCGTCAGTGAGTATCTTCCGGCAGCCGTCCGTGCTGCCGTCGTCAACGAAAACTATTTCCCATTCGCCGTCGTCAAAACAGGCGGAAAGCGCCGCCGAAAGCCGTTTTGCGCAGTCGGCGACGAGCTCTGCCTCGTTATACATCGGAATCAGGACTGACAGTTTCATTTTTTCTTCTCTGTTTTTTTATGCGGCGCAACTGCTTTCTTGCCTTCCCCTTTTGAAACGCATAGAGCCGTACTATTTCTTGCCTTCCCCTTGAGGGGAAGGTGGGCGGCGGAGCCGCTCGGATGAGGTGGAAAGAAGCGCTTTAAACCCTACGATTATTCCGTGCGCTTCCCAACACCTCATCACCGCCTTCGGCGGAGCTTCTCCTCGAGGAGAAGCCGAGACAAAGTTTAGCCTCTGCGTTCAAGCGGGGAAGCCGAGGGTCGGCGTTCGTTTTCAAAAATACTTTCTGTCGAGCGAACGGAGCTGTATCGCCTCGGCGACGTGCTTCGCTCCTATCAGCTCCTGTCCGTCGAGATCGGCGACCGTCCTCGCCACGCGAAGGATCCGGTCGTGACCCCTTGCCGAGAGCCCCATACTGTCAAACGCCCCGCGAAGGATCCTCGAGCCGTTGTCGTCAAGCCTGCAGAACCGTCTGATCTGACCGGGGGTCATTTCCGAATTTGAGTGTATCGGGTCGGGCTCCGATGAAAAACGCCTGACGGCGATCTCTCTCGCCTTCTCGACCCTTTCGCGAATCTCCTCGGACGTCTCGGTCTTCGACCTGTCGGAAAGCTCGTCGAACGACAGCTGTCCGACCTCCACCTGTATATCGATCCTGTCGAGCAGAGGTCCGCTTATGCGTCTCATATAAGCGCGGATATCGTCGGCTTTGCAGTTGCAGCGTTCGGTGCCGTAATAACCGCATCTGCACGGGTTCATCGCCGCGACGAGCATAAACGCACATGGAAAGGTTATCCTTCCCGACGCCCTCGTTATCGTCACATGTCGGTCCTCGAGCGGCTGCCTGAGCACCTCGGTCGCGGTTTTCGAGAACTCCGGGAGCTCGTCGAGAAACAGCACTCCGTTGTGCGCAAGAGAGATCTCCCCGGGCTGGGGATACGTTCCTCCCCCGGCAAGAGCCACCGGGGACAGCGTGTGGTGAGGCGACCGGAACGGTCTCGACGTGACGAGCGAGACGCCTTCCGGCAGAATGCCGGCGACGCTGTGGAGCTTCGTCGTTTCTATCGCCTCGTCAAACGTGAGCGGGGGCATGATCGTAGGCAGGCGCTTCGCGAGCATGGACTTTCCCGTCCCGGGAGGTCCGATGAGAAGGACGTTGTGTCCTCCGGCCGCCGCGATCTCAAGCGCCCTTTTCGCTCTCTGCTGCCCCTTGACGTCTGAAAAATCGAGCGTCCCGTGCCTGACTTCGTTTTCGAAAAGCGACGAGTCGAACGATACCGGCTCGAGCTTTCTGCCTCCGCAGAAAAACCCGATCAGCTCGTCGACGTTGCTTACGCCGTATATCTCGGCTCCCGAGGTGACCGACGCCTCGCCGGCGTTGGCCTTCGGGACAAATATCCTTTTTTTGCCGTCCTTTACCGCGGAAAGGCACATGCAGAGCACGCCGTTGACCGGGCGTACCTCCCCGGAAAGGGAAAGCTCGCCGATAAAACAGCAGTCGTCGGTATCCCCGAAGTTTTTGAGCCCCGAGCTGCCGAGTATCCCGATAAACATCGCGAGATCGTACGACGATCCCTGCTTTTTCCTGTCCGCCGGAGCGAGGTTTACGGTTATCTCCGCGTCCGGGAATTCAAATCCGCAGTTTTCGGTGACGGCCCTTATCCGTTCCTTCGCCTCTTTCACGGCAAGGTCCGGAAGACCGACGACCTCGAAGCGCGCCATCCTCCCGGTACAGTTGCACTCGACGGTGACCGGGAATCCCTCTACGCCGTTCAGCCCCGCGGAATAGACCGTTTTAAGCATTTTCCGTATCGTTTTCCGCCTCGTCGGTCACCTCGACCGGCTCGGCGTCATCTTCCGTTTCGCCCGATTCTTCGAGCACGGCGAGGGAACTCACGCGCCCGTCGCCCGTCTTCATGACGCGCACGCCGGAGGCGCTCCTGCCTATGTTGGATATACCGCTGACGGGCGTGCGGATCATTACCCCGGTGTCGGTTATCACGAGAATCTCGTCGGTGTCGGCGACCTCGGCGATCGCCACGACTTTTCCGGTCTTTTCGCCGATCTTATGACATCTCATACCCTTGCCGCCGCGGGCGTGGGCAGTGAATTCGTCAAAATCGGTTCGTTTGCCGTAGCCGTTTTCGGTCACGGTGAGAAGAGCTTTGCCCTCCCTCACGACGGCGACGCCGATTATCTCGGCCTCGTTTTCACGGAGGCGCATTCCCCTGACTCCCGTCGCGGTACGGCCCATCACGCGAATGGAGCCTGCGCGGAAGCGGAGCGCGTACCCGTCGGACGTCGCCATGACGAGCTCGTCGTCGTCTTCCGTCAGGCCGACGAACACCAGCTCGTCGCCCTCTTTCAGACTCACGGCGCGCTTTCCGGCTTTGTTGTTTCTTTCAAAGTCGGAGAGAGAACATCTCTTTATCGTGCCGTTCTTTGTGACCATCGTGAGACTGAGCGTCTCGTCAAAGCCGGGGACCGAGATCATCGAGGTGATCTTCTCGCCGTCGGTGAGCCCGACGACGTTCGCCGCGTAGCTGCCCTTCGACGTTCTCGTCGCCTCGGGTATCATATACGCCTTGCAGGAGAATACCTTGCCGAGGTTAGTGAACAGCATGAGAATGGAGTGGGAGTCGACCGCCGCGACCTTGTCGACGACGTCGTCCTCCTTGGTGTTCATTCCGATTATTCCCTTGCCGCCGCGTTTCTGCGCGCGGTAAACGTCGGCCGGCAGGCGCTTTATGTATCCGTCCTTCGTGAGGGTCACAACGGCGGTGTGGCGCTCTATGAGGTCTTCGTAAAGGATCTCTTTTTCCGCCGCCACGATGTTGGTGAGACGCGAATCCGCGTACTTGCGCTTTATTTCAAGCATCTCGTCCCTGATGATCTGCCTGACCCTTCCGGGGTCGCCGAGTATCCCGATGTATTCCCCGATCTGTTCCCTGACCTTTTCAAGCTCGTTTTCGGTCTTCTGTCTTTCAAGTCCCGTGAGCTTGCCGAGGGTCATATCGACTATCGACTGCGCCTGGATCTCGCTGAGACCGAATCTCTCGGAGAGCGTCGCCTTCGCCGTTATTATCGAATCGGAGGTCTTCATTATCTCGACGATCTCGTCGATGTGCCCCAGCGCGATAATATAGCCCTCGAGAATATGTGCGCGGGCTCTCGCCTTTTTAAGGTTGAACTCCGTGCGCGCGGTGACGACCTGCTCCTGATGCTCTATATACCTGTCAAGGACCTGAGGAAGCGTCAGGATCTTCGGCTCGCCGTTTACTATCGCGAGCATATTGACGGAACAGGTGTCCTGAAGCCGGGACATCCTGTAGAGCTGGTTGAGTATCACCTCTCCGTTCGCGTCGCGGCGGTAGTCTATGACTATCCTGATACCGCCCTCCTTGTTCGAGAGGTCGCGTATATCGGTGATCCCGTCTATTCTGCGGTTCTTGACGAGATCGGCAATGTTTTCGATAAGCGCGGATTTTGAGAGCATATAGGGCACGTCCGTCACGGTGATCGTGCGCTTTTCCTCGTCTATCGACGCGGTCGCCCTGACCATTATGCGGCCGCGGCCGGTGGTGTACGCCTCGGCTATGCCGTTGACGCCGTAAATGGTCCCCTTCGTCGGGAAATCCGGGCCCTTTATATATTCCATAAGCTGCGGGACCGTGCAGTCGGGGTTCTCCATACGGAAAATCGTGCCGTCAATGACCTCGCCGAGATTGTGTGGCGGAATATTCGTCGCCATACCGACGGCGATACCCACGGCTCCGTTTACGAGAAGATTCGGGAATCTCGACGGCAGAACGGACGGTTCGTCCCTCGTGTTGTCGAAGTTCTTGTCCATTTTGACGACTTCCTTGTCGAGATCCGCCATCATCTCTTCGGCGATCGTCGCGAGACGCGCCGCGGTATAACGGTAGGCCGCCGGCGGGTCTCCGTCGACGGTACCGAAGTTTCCGTGCCCTTCAATGAGCGGATATCTGTAAGAGAAGCTCTGCGCCATTCTGACGAGAGACCCGTAAACGGCGGCGTCTCCGTGAGGATGGTAACGTCCGAGGACGTTGCCGACCGTCGTCGCGGCTTTTCTGAACGGATTGTCGTGGGTGAGATGGTCCTCGTACATTGAATAGAGAATCCTTCTCTGCCCGGGCTTCATCCCGTCGCGCACGTCGGGAAGGGCGCGCGATACGATGACGCTCATCGCGTACTGGATAAAAGAGTTTGAGACCTCCTTCTCCATACCTATATCGACGATCTTCTGTTCGGGAAATTCGTAATCAATTATCTCGTCTTTTCTTGCCATTTCAGTTTATGATCCTTGCTGTTTATACGTTATGTGTCTGTTTTTCAAAGGTCCCGCTTAAGACCCCGAATATGTCGGCGCCTCGTTTTATGAGTTCCCCGAGCGCCTCGTTTTTTCCGACGTCCACATTTTCACATGAAGTGACGAAGACCTGCTTTTCCTCAAATGAATCGAGCAGAAATTTTCTGCGGTCCTCGTCGAGGGCGATCAGCAGATCGTCGAGGAGAAAGACCGGGCGGTCGCCAGTCTTTTCATATATGATCTCGCCTTCCGACATCCTCATGGCGAGCGCGAGCGTTCTCTGCTGTCCCTGCGAGCCGAATTCCCGGCCGTCCCTCCCGTTCAGTTCGAGCGTGAGGTCGTCTCTGTGTATCCCGTAAAGCGTCATGCCGGCCCTCACCTCGGCGTCGAGATTTTCGCCGAGCTGTTTAAGAAATTCGTCTTTTTCACGGAAAGCCCGGCATCTTACGGCGGCGCTTTCCCGTCCGTGCGTCATGTCTGATACGGTTTTGCCGACAGTATCTGACAGCAGCGAGCAGTATTCGACTCTTTTCCGTGAAATAAAGCTCGCGTCCTCGGACAGCATTTCGTTCCACGGGGCAAACGCGGCGGGATCCGGCGCCCTGCGGCTTTCCCTGAGCTTTTTCTGGGCTTCTCTCAGCATCGCGTTTCTTTGTTCAAGAACTCTGCCGTAGTGCTGGAGTTTTCTCAGGTATGACGTATCGGTGCCCGAGACGGCCATGTCGAGAAATCTTCGTCTTTCCCCGGGGCCGCCGGTAACGAGGGACAGATCGCCCGGCGAGAACAGCACGGCGCGGAATCTTCCGAAAAGCTCGGACAGTCTCGTTATCCTTACGCCGTTTACCGTGACGGATTTCTGCACGGCGCCGTTTTCCTTCAGATACCTGACCGAAACGGTGTTTTTTCTGCCGTTTATCTCCCATTCGGAGGTAACGTCACAGAAATCCTCGCCGTATTTTATGAGACTCGCGTCGTGTTTCGTCCTGAACGCTCTTCCAGTCACGGGAAGATACATAGCTTCGAGCAGATTTGTCTTGCCCTCGGCGTTCTTACCGTGAAAGACCGTTGTCGCCGGCCCGAATTCGAGCTCGGTCTTCCCTATGTTTCTGAAATTCCTGACCGATATTTTTTTAATGATCATCCCTTGACGTCAGGGGAGCCTGACCGGGAGCACGAGCATAGTGAAATGTTTGTTCTGGCTTTCATAAAGCGGCTCTATGAGCATTCCCATGAGGGGGCTGGTGAGCGAAAGCTTGACGTTCTCCGTATCCGTATTCTTTATGGCGTCGTAGAGAAGACGGCAGTTGAAGCCTATCTCGATCTCGTCGCCGTCGTGATCCGTAGGAATCTCGTCGTTAATCCGTCCGACGGTCGACTGTGAGAACAGAGTAAGAGTATCCTGTTTGAAATCGCAGATCACGGCGGGTTTTACCTGCCCCTGAACCTTTTCCTCGGTTATGAACATAGCCCTTTCGAGAGAGGATATGATATCGTTCGAGTTCAGGACCACGAAGGTCTTCGGCGCCTTCGGAAGGAATCTCTCGTAGTCAAGGTAATTCGCGTCGATCACCCTCGTGAAAACCGTAAAGTTTTCAAACAGGAAAATGACGTGCTTGACGCCTATTATGACGCGTATTTCCTTGTCTGTGTCGTTGAGGAATCTGAGGACCTCCCCGACCGATCTTCCCGGGATTATCACGCTGAAATTAAGCTCTTTTTCCCCGTTTCCCGAAAGAGTGTTTTTCTCAGAATATATAGCGATCCTGTTCCTGTCGCATGATACGGCGACGATCTCCTCGCTGTTTACCTTGAAGAACAGACCGTTCAGCTCGGGCTTTTCACTGTTTTCGGCGATCGCGAACTGAGTTTTGGCAAACATGTTCTTGAGGGTCTTCTGACTTATCTTAAAAGTCCGGTCGCCCATGAAATCGGGGAATACCGGGAACTTGTCGCCCGGGAGTGCCGAGAGCTCCATCACCGATCTTCCTCCCGAGATGACGACCCTGAGACTCTTTTCGTTAACGGCTATCGTTATCGTTCCCTCCGGCATGGTCTTTATGACCTGAACGAGGCGGGAGGCGTTTATGGCGTAGCATCCCGGCTCTTCGACGCGGCAGCCCATTTCCTTGACGAAACCTTTTTCGAGATCGTACGCCTTTATCTCGCATTTGTCGGTCCCTATCGTGTTGAAGAGTATCCCCTCGACAACGTCTATCGTGCCTTTTCTTGACGCAAAGCCGGACGCGGGAACAACGGCGCCGAGAATCGTTTGTTTGTCAGCTGATATTTTCATGTGTTTTCCTTTCCGTAAGGGGCGTTCGCCCCGCCCAGTGAAATAAATATATATTATCAGTTTCATAATCATTAGCGATGTTGAAACTGTGGAAAGCGGCGCTTTTTTGCCGCGATGATCGGTAAAACGCCGTTTAGATCCGCATATAACGGTCTTTAATTATCAACAGAAATGTTGAAAAGGTCTGTTGCGTTTTTCCGCGTAATGTTGATAACTCAGGTTTTTGTTATCTCCTTTGAAAGAGCGGAGATCTCGTCCGAGAAGATTCTGTCGTTTTCTATCCTCTTCTCGACTGTGTCGATCGAACTTATAACCGTCGAATGATCCCGCCCGACCATGCTCCCGATCGCCGGAAGGGACATATTCGTGTATTTTCTCATAAGATAGCAGCAGACGTGCCGCGCGAGGGCGATATTCTGTCTGCGCGCTTTTCCCTTTATCTCCTCCTGCGTCACGCCGTATTTTTTCGCGACGATGTTCATTATCCGTTTTGACGTCACCTTGACCGTGACGGCGGGGGTTATTTTGTCGGAAATACACTCGATAGCCATGTCGAGATTTATCTCGCTCCCGGTGAGGAGGTGTTTTGCGGATATTCTTTTGACGGCGCCCTCGAGCTGTCTGACGTTTGATTTAAGATTTTCCGCTATATAAGACGTGACGTCGTCGGGAAGATCGAGATTTATGCTCTGCGCTTTTTTCTTGACGATCGCACAGCGGAGCTCGTATTCCGGCGGATTGATGTCGACCATCAGACCGGATTCGAATCTCGTCGTCAGCCGTTCCTCGAGAAGCTCGATATCCTTCGGCGGTCTGTCGGACGCAAGTATTATCTGTTTTTTGTTCTGATACAGATCGTTGAAGGTATGGAAGAATTCTTCCTGGGTCGCCTTTTTTCCCGCGATAAACTGTATGTCGTCTATCAGCAGAACGTCGCAGGTCCTGTATTTTTCATGAAATTCGTTCGTGTTGCGGTCGGCGAGCGCCTGGATAAGCTGATTTGTAAAATCGTCGCCTTTTACGTAAACGAGACGTGCGTCGGGAAAATTCGACGACATCTTCCCCGCTATTGCGTAAAGAAGATGCGTTTTTCCGAGGCCCGACGGCCCGTAAATGAACAGCGGATTGTATACCTTTCCGGGGTTGTCCGAAACCGCGTTCGCGGCGGCGGCCGCCAGCTCGTTTGATTTTCCCACGATGAAATTCTCAAACGTATATTCAAAGACGTTCGGTATCGAAGATCCTCCGTGCCGGTTTCCGTCATCGAGGTTAACGTAGATATCGGGTTTGTCGTCTCCCGTTATGTCGACCTTGACAAGCCCGGAACGCGCCCCGTTTTTTGCCGCCTGTCTTTCCTTTTCCTCTTCACGGGAACGTATTTCGATACTTTTCAGCGGTTGACCGAGCAGTTCGGCAAACGTTTCCGATATCATTTCGCGGTATCTCGTCGAAAGGATCAGTTTTTTAAAATCGGTCGTCGTGATTATTACGGCCCTGTCGACTGTCAGGAGAGTGAGAGACGAATCGTCGAACCAGAGGCGCATTACCTCGTCTATCAGCGAATATTTGTTTTTGATCGCCGATCTGAATTCATTCCAGAACGCCGCAAGAGATCTGTCGTTTACGTTTGACATCAGACCGCTCCAATTTCTTTAATATAATTATTATAACATAATATAATTGACAAGTCAACATACGGCGTAACGCGAACGTAAAAAAACCGGAGGCGCTGCCTCCGGAAATAAGTAATTCATATGCCGACTGTTCTGAAGGACAGTCGGCAGTTATGAGTTCCGCTTGCGCGAAACGTTATGAGCGCTGACGCGCGTTATGATTGCTTCGCAAGTTATGAGTGCCTGCGGC
>JAEEGL010415419.1_pt1 | contig 28495 bp, 25 predicted proteins | sample 9134231 | NCBI WGS metagenome assembly JAEEGL01 (sample SAMN16246548, study PRJNA631951) | gut metagenome | biome: gut microbiome; feature: rumen; material: fiber-attached | host: Bos | place: Iran: Karaj | collected 2018-10
ACGAAGCCGAGCGCCTGATATAGTGCATTAGCCTCCGTACGGGAGGGGCTCGAGGTGAGGCGAAGGTCAATGGGTGCGAGTTTGTTTCTGGCAAAGTCGATGATGCGCTGCAGGAGGGTGCGGCCGATTCCTTGGCCCCGATAGGCCGGCAGGACCACGACATCCTCGACACTCGCCTTGCGGCCAGTCGGCGACTCAAAGACACACAGCGTGGCACATCCGACAATATGCTTCTCATCGTTTTCCGCGATGAAAATCCGCGTTCCCGGGGCCGCCACCGAACGCTGCTGCTGCTGCCGCGTGACCGTCGACTCGGCGGTCAACTCCTTCATCAGTCCCAACAGATCATCAATCTGGGACTCGCTCAAAGTACAAAGTTCAAGATATCTCATAGTATTAGGAAAATTAGTTTTCTCAATTCGCCTTATCCAACACCTCGTACACCGAATTATTGCTCTTGTACTCCGGCACAATCTCCTTCATCTTGCGTACGGTGTCCATGTTGTCAAACTTCTTTGCGATGTCCACGAGCTCGTCGATTTCCTTCGCCACTTCGTCGTAATCATACTCACGTACCTGAGCGATCCTGATCTTCTCGTGGAAGGTCGGTTTCGTGCCTTCCATTTCGTTCAGGACCTCTTCGTAAAGCTTCTCGCCCTCGCGGAGTCCTGTGTATTTAATCTCCACATTCTTCGCATTCGACAACGCGATCATTCGTTTCGCAAGGTCCGCGATCTTCACGGGCTGGCCCATATCAAACACGAAGATCTCGCCGCCGTTGCCCTTTGTACCAGCCTCGAGAACGAGTTTGCAGGCCTCGGGAATGAGCATGAAGAACCGTACGATGCGCTCGTCAGTGACTGTCACCGGGCCGCCTCGCTTGATCTGTTCCCGGAATAGCGGAATCACAGATCCATTGGAACCCAACACGTTGCCGAAGCGGGTTGTCACAAACTGCGTGTAGTTCGCCCCCTTCGCTTCCATCTCCAGTTTCTGGTTCAGGCTCTGGACGTAAATCTCGCAGATGCGCTTGGAGCACCCCATCACGTTCGTGGGGTTCACGGCCTTGTCAGTCGATACCATCACGAACTTATCGACCCCGTATTTCACACTCAAGTCAGCGAGGATCTTGGTGCCGTAGATATTGTTCAAGACGGCCTCGGAGGGGTTGTCCTCCATCATGGGCACGTGCTTGTAGGCGGCAGCGTGGAAGACATATTCCGGGCGGAAGGATGCGAAAACATTCTCCATTCGGGTGCGGCGGTCGATGCTGGTCACCATCGCTTCGGCTGGGACGTCCGGGAAGTCGCGGTGCATCATCAGGCGGATGTCGTGCTGGGGGGATTCGGCCTGGTCGATGAGCATGAGTTTCGCGGGCTTGAAGGCGGCCACCTGGCGGACGATTTCAGAGCCGATGGAGCCGGCGGAGCCTGTAATCAGCACGCGTTTCCCACGGAGCAGCTCCTCGACCGACTTCAGGTCCACCCGGATCTCCTGGCGCGGCAGCAGGTCCTCAATCTTCACTTCGTGCAGCTGCAGGTTCTCTACTTCCTCGTCGCTCAGGACGCCGTTCTTGACGCTCGCTTCCTTCGCCTGCTGGGACATATAGATCTTGCAGCCCGCGCCGATCAGGACATCCTGGACCTTCTGGTTCTCGCGGAACTCTTCTACCCGAAGCGGGCTGATTAGCACCGCCTGGATCCGCTCCTTCTTCACAATCTCGGCTAGGTCCTGTTCCAGCGTGTACACCGGCACACCCAGCATCTGCATTCCCTTGATGCGCTTCTCGTGCGTGATGAATCCACAAAGCTCGAACCGCGCAGGATTCTCAGACCGGATGTATTTCGCAACGCCGGCGCCACCGGTCAACGCCCCGTAGATCAGCACTCGCATCGACTGCGAGTTGGTCTTCGTGATGTCGTAGAGTGTCTTCACGATCATTCGCATGATCAGCATCAGCAAATCCGACAGGACGAACGCGGCAAAGATCTGCAGCGGTTTCAGTGCCCGCAGGGAGTCGACCCCCAGGTACTTGAAAAGGTAGTACGACCCAAAGGCCAGGACAAAGGTCAATCCATTGGCATAGACCACCTTGAGCAAATCCACGAACCCGGAGAAACGTACGACGCCCGAATACGTCCGAAAGACCCTAAAACTAATCAGGCTCAGCAGGGAGTAGAAGAGCATGGTATTGAGCAACTCCATCCGATGCTCGAAGGTCACTCCCGTCCGGTGAAACGCCCAGTAAACGAAGGCGGTGGATCCGAAGACAATAAGGGTGTCAGCCAGGACAACGCACCAATAAGGGAAAACCCGCTTATTGAAGTGGCTCGTCACGAAGCGCGAGAGCCATGAGGGGTTATCAATACTTGCCATTATTAGGTTTTAGTATCAGTTAGTCGCCATTCCAAGTCACACACTCTTTGTCATTCCGAGCGAAGCGAAGGAATCTCTTTCTTGTCATTTCGGCCGCGCTTCAGCGAGTGGAGAAATCTTCTAATCAGGGCCGCCACTCCCGCCCCGACAAACGCTCCCAGCGTATTCATCACCAGATCTGTCAATTCGAAAAAGCCTACGTGTAGGAGCAGCTGGAGGCACTCGATGCTGAGAGAGAGGCCGAAGCCGGCCAAGGTCACAATCCCGAGCCGACGCCCGGCGCTGAACCGTTTGGCCGATGCCAAGAACTCCGAGAGGAAGAGACCGAAAGGGGTGAAGGCGGCAATGTTGGAAATACCCTCGACGTGGACTTCTCTACTCTCTCTTAAGAAATGGGAAACGTTGAATACCAGATTTAGTCCAGTTTTATGCCTTATCACCCCCATACAACGTATCCCCACCGTTGTATCCAACAGTAGCAATCCAATAAAGGCCGAAAGCCCTAACGCTATAGATCCATATACCGAGCATTTCTCACGATACAGCATGTATGCTATCAATGCTATAGAAAGCACCACGATGACTGCCCAGTGGGCACCTGGAATAAGACCAAGAATCCTCTGAATATATGATTGAAACATTGAGATAATAATCCCCGATAGGTCAGGTCATAAGTGGAAGAGTCTAACTAGCAGACAACCAAGTTAAAATGTACTCTTATCCTGAATCCCTACTTTCAGTCAATTTAGATGAAAAGAATAAGAGCGGTCTTATATTAGAAACTGCCAACAATATTCAAATCGAAGAAGGCTTGAGTAAATGTCCAAAAGCTGATATGATGAAATCAATAGCGCGGCTCTCGCGATAACAGAGACGATACTTCCACGAATTAGCATGCCAACGCCTTAGTCTATAGATAATTCGCGCCGCCCTACTTGCGGGCATTCTGCTCCCATCAAACTCTGGATCCAAAATATCACGGAGCACTCGATTCTTCATATCGATATCACCATGGAGGGAGGGGAAAATGCCCGCATCAAACCCCAGATCATCAATACATATAGCAGATAGACAATGAAAAAACTCTGTCATATAGTAATCAGCGGCTTTTGTTTGGAGCCAATCCCAATCTATCTGCCGATAGTGCTTCTCAACATAAACCCCCCAATCTAGAATGTGACGTAAGCTCACACCTCCTGCTGTAAAATGTGCTAATGTATGACGTAAAAGAAAAAGGGAATGAAAATTGGGCGACGGGATATACACAGTTTGCCCATTAACGGAAACCGAATAACTATCATCCATTGCCAACTGCTTGAATAGTTTCTCAATCCGAGCATTTGATAAATGGGCATGGATATTCACGATATCATAGTGATTCTCAACAGTAAAACCACAATACTTAAAAACCGTATGATGATCATGGTCATGATCAATAACGATACCTTGTTCATCAGACAATGCTTTATCGGCATCTTTATGACGTCCAAAAGTCCATATATCTATATCTCCACATGGGCGATGCGAAGGTATAGGATAATTAAGACTTAACCCATACCCCTTTAACACCATCAATGCCAAGCCATGTGCATTATAGAAAGATGCTAACTCCTCTATACAATGTTTATAGTCTATATACTTCTGTTCATAGTTATGGAAGACGGTTCCAATCCATTGTTTCTTCAACTTGACATCCATACTTCTCCCTTCCGACAATTCACCTCGATCAGATAAGACTTGGGCGCCATCTAACACAATCGCAGTCAACCCTTGAGTCTTAGCAAGAGACATCATGGTATTCCAATCAATTGTCGAGGGGATAAAAGACGCCTTATGGCCTATCCCCAAACGGACCACAGAAAGGAAGGATTTGGCAGTTATCTCGTCCACTTTATGGTACTTTTATTCAGCCGATTCCCTCGCTTCATCAATTAACTCATTCAGCATCCACGTGCACTCCTTCCCCAAAAGCGCATAAATAATGCAGATAACAGTGTATACTACCATCTTAACATCATACCAGAAACTCATTCTCTTAACATATACATACTCCAGTTCACGGCGGGTTGGAAACACCTTTGCCATATACTCATCTGGATCTTCAATTTGATCTCCATAAATGAAGTCATATAGAGCTGCAGGCCCGCTTAACCCCACTGCCACTTTCGCGGCATCGTTCCATTTTCCGACTCGGAATAGCTCCTTCTGATCATTAGCCACGGGACGTGGCCCAATAACAGACATGGTGCCATTAAGAATGTTGAGCAGCTGAGGAAGTTCGTCAATTTTAACTTTTCGGATAAATTTGCCAAAGCCAAAGATGCGATCTTCGTTCGGTCGCAAGGATGCTTCATTCGCACCCTTATCTACTCTCATCGAACGAAACTTAAACATTCTGAACGGCTTGTTTCCTTTACCTATACGTGTTGATGTATAAAAGACTGGCCCCCAATCTGAAATCAGAATCCCAATAATCGCGAAAAGCCAAAGAGGAGAGGTCCCCACGATTCCCAATATCGCACAAATCAGATCAAGGAATCGTTTAACGTATCGATACATCGTGTTTAATATTTACGTAAAACAACCTCAAACGCTTCAGCGTAATCTAGTTGGAACTGGCCACCACGATAAGTGGCAAGACCAGTAATGAATGCCTCGCAACGAGGGTGAGGATATGATCTCATAACTCCGCGATACATTGATAAAGCTTTCACTTTAGCCTGTACACCTTCTAGCCCAACTTCTACATAGCAGTTGGGAGAAAACAGCTTCATTGCACTGTTAATCGCCCACTCTGTGCAACTCGGGACCTCCATATACCAGAACTCCTTCAATGGTTTCACTTCTGGTCTACGTTGAGCTAGGCGAATGGCTTCTTGACAAGCCATAGACGTCTGGAGGTGATCGTTGTTTGTATCCGCAGGATGATGCGTAATCACGATGTCAGGCTCTGACTCCAATATAGCCTTCTCAATATGTTGCACTAATTGAAGATGTGGTACAGTATTCATCTCAATGTTCGGGAATCTTCCTTCATACTCTTTGTTTACTCCCAAGAAATCCAAAGCAGCATGTGTGTCATCATCTAACTCTTGATCATTAGGACGATACGCCCTTGCCTTAGCCTCTGAGGACATAATACATACATCCACGATATCCCCATTGCGTGTCCATTTATAGATAGATGCCCCAACTCCTAAAACCTCATCATCAGGATGAGCTACCACAATCAGATATTTTGTTTTCATACTATGTTTCGATTACAACACTAATGAACTATTTTTACGCCACTTTTGGCTTTCCTAAAATCAGGATTCATTTGTTTCTTTATGTTTCCCCATGTTCCCCAGAAAAATGCGCCGAAGTTTCCACGTAACCAGTCTTGATAATAGGTATCTTTCGCAAAGAATCTGAACCATGAAGGCTTGGCATTCCATCTGTCAGGCGATTTTAGAAACCAAAGAACATCAAAGCCCAAGTGACGCAGCCTAATCCCAGGCTTGTATGTATACTCACGTAAAGGTAGTCCCAAAGTGGCATCTGCTATCATTGTAGCATAATCTACTCCAGACTTGAAAGATGATCTTATACATGCGGGAATCCTAGGGTTAATCTCCATTATAAGAAGCTCCTTCGTGTCAGGATCCTCAATTAAATCAAAATCGGCAAACCCCACCCAGCCTATCGTTTTCAAAACGCGTCCACAAATAGCCGCAGTTTTCGGCTCATCAATCGTAACGTTGCAGCAACTACTTCCACCATTCACAGGATAATATCTCTGTTTCCAAATAACAGAACTATAAGCAGGTTCTCCTTCATTATCAGTCATTATCTGAACTTTTACTTGTCTCCCTCCTGCCCTAACAAACCGCTGCAGATGACATTCACCATACTGTTCATGAATAGCAGGATAAACAGTTTTCAATTCCTCGAAGGAATTAATCAAAGTCATTCCTCTGCCTCCGCTAGTCAAATTAGGCTTCAAAAGCCCAGGAAAAGGAAAGTCCACGAAGGCAGATTCATCCTCAAAAGAGACTTTACTCAAGTCCACTGTTAGAGGGTGAGGAAAACCATACTCCTTACAAACTTTCATCAACTCGTTTTTATCATACCCCTTTTTAAATACTTCACGTCCTGGCATCAAAACACCTGTCAACGGCAGTAATTCTTCCTTGTGGAAGCTCATAAACTCTGCCGTGGAATCTGATGTTGGTATCAGCACATCAAAGTGATTCTCTTTTAGGAAAGACACCATCCACTCTGGATAGTCCTTATCATGACTGTTCTTCCCCAAATATCGTTCGTCTGCGTAATGCGTATGATAGCCATACTCGTATTTGTTGTTGCAAAGTACCGCTACTTCATAACCACTCTCCTTTAAACACTCAGCGATTGCCATTGCGTGTGTGGCGCCTCCGTCAAGGATTAATACTTTCTTCTTCATATTACAATTATCTTTGTTCTTCAATCATTACGCACTCACCATGACCTTTTAGTCCCATCGTTGTGAAAACTACGCGCTGACAGTTCTCTGTCCCTAAAGGGAAGCGCATTACACCATATTGAACGATTAACGGATAAACATCTTTCTTGAATCGAAGAATCTCTTCTGTATGATTTCCATTAACGACCTTTAACCGGGCATAGCGATCCTTCTCGTTTTCGCCTCCTTCAACTCCTGTGCTGAAAAAAACCCGCCCGTCAGCATAAGAAGCGCATCCATGACAAGGCCCTTCAAAATCCTCCAAAATCTCCAGTTCTAATGTTTTCCGATTCATCTTTACAAAGTGAACGGTATCGGGACAACTCCCCGCATCGGTCCCCCAAAGAAGAGCATCTTCTGTAAAGCATATTCCGATGGCTCTCCAATCCTGGCTCCCGTGACCTATCAATTCCCAAGAAACACCATTGTCTCTACTACGATAAAGACGGTTCTCTTTGTTCCCTTCCCCATAGTCACCAGTTCCAAGCCACAGACACTGCTCATAGCTATCCCACTTTACAAAGTGCAGATGCCGAATATCACCTGCTGGCCATTCTTTCACTACCTGGAAGCTCTCTCCATCATCAATAGATCTGAATAGCCTAATAGCATGATCACGGTTAGGGTTTAAAAGATACTCGGCAAAGAAGATGGCCCCGTCAGGCGTTACACATACTCCTTGGTGTCCAGGCTTATTACCTTGATATCCGGTAAAAGTACGGACCACCCTGCCCTCCGGAGAAACAATATACGTAATACGTTTGGAGGTTACAAGTATATTTCCATTTGCCAATGGTAACAAATGATGTAACCCGACACGTAAAAGTTGACGGGGGATGCGAAACGCACCAATTAATCTTTCTCTTACCCTGCCCACTGTATATTTTTGCGTTATCCGCTTACCGCTGTAATCAATCGCATAAAAGGACATACCTTTTGCAACCCAGATTCTCTCCGGAGTCTGATACAAGGAGCGACCTTTAAAAACAGTCTTAAATGTCATTTCCAACCAGTTTGTTCAGTTCTGTTTCCAACCCGTCCATAAAGTGCCCCAACGTGAAATTCTTTTCGAAATAACTACGCGCGTTCTTTCCACATTCACTGAAATTATCTGGGTGAGTCATAAAGAAGAGCATCAGTTTGGCTAACCCCTCCGCATCGCCTGCAGGGACACAACTGCCACATCGAGCTTCTTCTATAACTTGCTTAGCCGCTCCGTTGATAGCCCCCAAAATGGGTTTCCCGACCGTCATGTATGTTTGAAGCTTTCCTGGAAGAGTATCACCAACAGCGTTGGTTCCTCTAAGAGTTATCAAAAGGGCGTCTGCTTTTTTATAGAACTCTGGCATGTCTGTCCTTTTTTGGTTTCCGTAAAAAACCACATTATCCGATAAGTCATTGTCGCGAATCAATGATTCAAGCATTTGCCGTTTAGAGCCATCACCGACCATGTCAATTACATAATCATCTCTCCTGCCCAACAACGCAGCCGCTCTGATGATAACGTCAAGTGTTTGTGCCGCCCCAAAGTTCCCCGCGTACATAAAATGAATCTTCCCATCTAACTCTGTTTTGCGAAGATCTTGTGAGAGCATGCTGCCGTCGGCATGTTGAGGTAGATACCCAAGTCTTTCTTTATCAATTCCATGAACTCTTAAATGATAATCAATGAAAGGCCTGGATGTAACAAGAATCCTATCGCATGCTTTATAGAGATAAGAGGACAACTTTGTAATGTACCTATACAATAATCCTTTTTTGAACCTCACGTGAGCTTGGGCAGACTCAGGCCAAATATCAAGGCAATATAGCAATAAAGGTTTTCCTGAACGTTTCTTATATCGTACAGCTGGTATTACCATTGTTATTGGTGAAAGCTGATATGATAGTATTACGTCGTAGTCCTTCGGGAGACTATCCACTATTGTATTAGCGTTGCGAAAGAAAGAAATGTAGTTTCTGATCAGTAAAAAAGGATTATGCCCTCGGGGCACATTCTTACAGCGGAGAACCCTTACCCCACTTATCTCCTCTTCGAAACGGTTTTCATACCCTTCGAAGATTTCACCGTGAGGATAATTAGGCAAGCCACAGACTACTGTTACTTCGTGACCCCGACGAACCAAATCAGGCGCAATCTCATTGATCTGAAACTGCTCGGGATAGAAATACTGAGAGATAACTATTATTTTCAATATCCTATGATTAATCGTATTCCTTTGTTATTGAGAAATGGGACTTTATCAACTAACCAACACGCGACAAGCGGAAAGATGATACCTCCTGCAAACATTCCGGCAACAACAATAGAAAAATGGAGGTTTAACTTATTGACCAAAACGAATTTCACAATATATTGACCAAACCAAGACAGCAGATATATTGTATATGTCTTATTTGAGAACTTGACCATCAAATCTTTGAGTATGGGATAGTGCCGTATTACGTAGTCACAAAGGCTCAATGAAAAGAATAATCCTGTAATAGCACGTATGATTCTGAAGACCAAACCATGGATAGGGATAAACAAGAAAACAATTGTTAGCGTAAAGTATATCAACATTTTATACTCTCCCCCATTTGCAATAGTGAATACTCTCTTGACACAATCAAAATCGCGTTGTAGCAAAATACCACCCAAGAAAAAAGGCATATACCACAAAAGGCCCGAAAAATTAAAAAGCTTTATGGAAGGAAAGAGGTATTTCAACGTCCATAGAACAATCATCAACAATCCAATCTTTAGTCTATTGACAGACAACAGGCGTATACTGATCAAACCCAATACCACTATAAATACCATGTACAATGTAAAAACATACCACAAATGCCCAATCGTACTATATTCCGCGCCTGGGATGATAAACATCTTAAAGAAATTGGGGACAGAAAAAACTCTATCTGCATGAGACAACCCAGAGAAAGTATATTTAATTGTAAAATAAACGATCCCTAAGACTACGTATGGCACAATCAATCTCTGTGTTTTCTTCCATATAAACTTTTTGGTACATGCGTTTTCTAAAACCGGGTTTGTCAGAGAGAAGAGGAACCCAGAAATAAGGAAAAAGAGCGGCATGTGGAAAGAGTAAATCCACGAGTGCAAGTATGACAGCTTTTCAACAATGAGAGACTCTTCAAATCCACTGTGTCCCAATACAACCAAAAGGATACCCCAGACGGAGAGTAGTGCCATTAAATGGTTTGACTTTGCCATAACATAATATACTATCTGATGAGTCCATTCCAAATTGAAACCATCTCATTCCAAATAGCTTCCATACTATACCTTTCTTGAACGCGTGATTGTACTCTCACCCGCATAGCCTCTTTCTCTTTAGGTGAATCAAGAAGATAGTTGATTGCATCTTCTAATCCCTTTACATCTTGGGGATGAATAATAACACCATACTGTTCTCCGTTTTGTTCTTCCAACATTTGTGGGATAGCGCCAACGTTTGTAGCGATGATTGCGCATCCGGCGGCCATTCCTTCTAATATCACATTTGGAAATCCTTCCGTATAAGTTGGCAATACCATAATGTCCGATGACATCATTTCTTTAATAACCTGTTCGTAGGGAATCTCTCCTACCAAATCCAGCCATGCAGAATTATGAGAATAATCACAAATCGCAGCTCTCATTTCATCAGTGACATGTCCGACCATCTTAAGATAAATATCGTCTATATTGGAGCATGCATCGATCAACTCGAAGACCCCTTTGGTTTTTACCACATGTCCACAAAACAGAATATACCTTGGCTTCCGCTCCACTTTGTTTTGGGCAACAATGGCCTGGACTTGTGGTGAAACCGGGTTGGGCATACAAACCACATTCTTATATCCCAAATCTTTCAATACAGAAAGGGATTTGCTGTCAAGGACGATGGCACAATCAACTAACTTAAGTACCATAGCAATAAGCGTCCACTCCCAGTTTTTAACTTGAGCCAAGTCCGGTATTCGACCAAATCGGAAATGTATTACCGTCTTTATCCCCCGTCTCTTTGCCGCCTTAATCATGTAGATATCCTTTAAAAGACTCCACGAAGCACTTGAGGTAAGATGCATAACATCATGTTTCTCACTCCGGATCTTTTGCTTGAAATCTTTGAGTATTTTGGTATAATCCTTAATGGCTTCTTTGAGACGATAAAATGATGCGGAATTGATATTCACGAAAGATGAACGTCCCATCGGGACAAGAGTTATCGAACAATCTTTCACTCCAATCGCCTCATAGTATTTCATAATATGACCAGCCCACCTAGAGATTCCCCCAGGCACACCTCCATAAGAAGTAACAAAAAGCACTTTCATAGAAACAGACACTCTTTATTTCTGATACTTTTCAAATAACTCGTCTATCTCCTGTTCAGATAGTCTTTCGTTCTCAGGAAACAGAAGAGACTCATGTTGAAGAATTTGTTCCTTCGTCCATTTGAATTTAATGAACCTTGCTGGCACTCCACCTGCTATCGAATAAGGGGGAATATCCTTCGTGACAACCGCCCCAGCGGCGATAATTGCACTACGACCTATTGTCACCCCACTCAATAAAGTAACGTTACATCCAATCCAAGCATCTTCTTCAACAACAACATCTTTATCAAAGCCGCCACCTGCCTTTTTTTTATCTTCATCTGTTACAGTTCTGTAAAATTTACCAACCACCATCATATGATTCCCAGTATGAACAGATAACCCCTCTGCTGAACCTGCACCTTTTTTCATGATGAAACGCGCATTATTTGTTGAGATAGTTGCGTGCTCAATTTTGTTGAGACCATATAAATAAACATTCCTTGGATTAGACAAATTAAGCGGAGGAATTATTATCACATCCTGCCCAATGAAACCAAAGTGTCTACGGCGAATTCCAAAGAATTCTTTATAAAGACTGTAACATCCTCTAATAAAAGGGTTGTCTTTGATAATTGTTTTAATGCTCATCTTATACTTTTTCTAGTCAGTATTTCATCAGGATACAAAAACCGGTTATTGAGCCAATCCTATTTCCAAATAGGCTCTGACAGATTGACGTTCCTTACATAAAGACTCCGGTATTGGCACCTGCATAATTATCATTCAAGGACAACCTAGTATGGAACCCATCTCCTTATAATAAGAGGAGACATCAAAGAACTTACACGCTAGCCCTTTTGCATTTTCTGACATCTGAATTCTTTCTTCTTTTGATAAAGACAGCGCTTGCCTTAAAGCGTCGCAAAAAGCTTTTGCAGTGTACCCTTTTACTTGAATACATTCCTTGCCATCATGAAAAAAGGACACCAAATCCGATGTATAATTCATAATAACAGGGGTCCCCGTAGAAATACTTTCAATAACTTTCGTTGGGAATCCTGCTTTAGTATTTCTTGCGGTCTCGGAACGAAGCAATACTGTAAAATCGGATTTCTTTAGATTATCCAACACCACGGATCGAGATACTCGTCCACAAGTTATAATGCTCTTCTTAATCTTCGAATACACCTCATTTTCACATAGGGACATTACTTGCTCCTTTGTAGCACCCATTATAATAAAAGAAATCTGTTCTATCTCTGTTTTATCCAACAACGCCAACCCTTCCATCATCAAATGAAGACTATCTTTTTTACCGGGGGATCCAGCATAAGATACAACAAGTTTTTCTAAGGGCTGCTTTTGGTAAACCTCAAACTCAGACTGTACCATGTAATTAGGAATAATGACTGAATTAATGCCCTTAGAAGAAAAGTAATTATGGAGATACCTACTTATTGAGATAACGGACATGGATTTATCAATAATCCTGGTGTTTTCCAGTTCCTTATTAATATATCGTATGTCAAACTTACCTTTGGAAAACTGCTCAGCATCATACCATTCTACAACATCATCTATTAAATGAATATGATGCTTATGACAAAAGCTCTTAAGTCTAATCAAGGTAAAATTATCTACATTTCCAACTATGATTGAAGACACATCTTGACATGAATTGATTACCCGAATAAGTTTGTTTGAAAAAGACAAATATGACAACCACCTATTCTGACTCCGCAATGAAATATATGGGATTCCTTTATAATCTTGCCATCCTTTGGTGGTTGGACCATATCCAATAATACTAACTTCTTTTTTTAAACAGTCTTTTATTGTTCTAGCAAAACCAAAACACCTTACACTGCCAGCATCACCATCTGGAAACTTATATTGAGAAACAATTAATATCATTTTTTATGACTATTCAAACAATAAATTCAATTGATTGATAATTCTCTCACTATTGAAAGAATACTTATCACAATTACTTTTAATGCACTGATACAGCTGTTTGTCTGATATAAGATTTGCAATTATCTGCCAAATGTTTTCTATCTTGTCCACGAAGCCATCTACTCCAGGTGATACAAATTCTATTGCTGATTTAAAATCCGCACAAACAACGGGGGTGTGTAAGATTTTCGATTCAATCACAACTCTAGGGCATGCCTCATAATATGATGTATTTACACATAGTTTAGCTTGTTTGATGTAAGGATATGGATTCAAACGGCTACCGATACAAAAAACTTCATTCCCAACATCAAATAACTTTATATTTTCATGAAGCTTGTCATTCTCATTCCCCCCATTCCCATCTCCAATAATATACCACTTGAATGCAAAACCGTTATTCTTCAGTTTAGAAGCGATCTCAGGAATCCGATAGAATTGTTTTGGCGGGGCAATACGTCCAACAGAAACAATCGAGAAAACAGAAGCATCCAAAGGATCAGATACAGGCTCGTTGGCTTTGGCTTCTATCACTTTTGTATTTTGAATATTGTGAATAGCATAGGTTCTGTCAACCAAATCAGGGAAATTACTTATAAAATCCTCCCTCGTTACTTGCGATACACAAACTATCTTGTCAAATGCATGATAGATTGAACTCTGAAGTGCCCTTTCTCGTTTAGAAAGTAACTTTTTATATTCCGAGTACTCCGAACGAAACCATGCTATTTTTGTTACCCCAGAGAAACAAGACACAAACTTAGTTGAGTAGCCCTCTTGACACGACGCCACATAGTCAAAGCCCAACGTCTGCAAACTCTTGGCATATTTACGATACAGAAAAAACTTAAAATCAAGCCCTATCCATGAGCATAATCGATCAGTTAACTTTAGAAAAAAAGCCATCATTTTTTGCAAGCCCCAGCGGCTTTTATTAAAGTGTCCTTGCAAAAACGATATCTTGCGGATTTCTGGTAAAACATTATAATTATTATAGTATTCAGCTACCGGCCCCTCATGAGTCATTGCAAAAACACTAATATCATATTTTTCCTTGTCTAACAAGGATATCATATTCAACGTGCTAAAAACTGTTCCTCCAAATGTAAACGAGGGAAGCACGAACAAAACTCTTTTCATCATCCGCTTTCTTGGTAAATAATCAACTCTCATTAATAATCTTTCCTAACAAGACATTCCATCTTCGAATAATCCTTTCCACAGAAAACCTAGCTACGGATGCAGGAGCGTTACTGGATAAAAACGATCTTAAGTCTTCATCTGATAAGACCTGGTCCAGTTTGCTGGCTAGATCTATAGCACTATTGGTTTCGGCTAACAAGCCAGAAACATTATTTTTTATAATCTCACTGGGACCTGTTTCACAATTTGAAGCCACGCAACAGCATCCAGCATTCATCGCCTCGATTAAAACCATTGGCAAACCTTCTGTGCGTGAAGATAATACAAAAACACCTGATGTTAACATCAATTGTCTAACATCATTTCTGAACCCTAAAAACTCATAATTTATACAACCTGCTTGCTGAGCAACTCCTTCAAGAAACGTCAACGAACTCTCATCCACGGTTCCAGCTATTTGTAGTGTCCATTGGGGATGTTTGGAACAAATCAACCCCCAACTATTCAGCAAGATGTCAAAACCTTTGATCTGCCATGAATTAACAGTACCAACTGCAAGAACCGTTTTCCTACGATTGACACAAGGGGTGACGTTCCAATTTATTTCACATGGGTTTGGCATATATACCAAGTTCCTATACTTTGAACGCCATTGGTTATAATCTCGTCTAGTGAGAACAGTTATAACAGTAGCAAATGGATACATTACTTTCCGTATCAGAAAAGTCTTTCTTGGAATATGTCGATTAATATTCGTGTGTTCAGAGACAATAACGGGGATACGCGTTCCTAACAAGGAAAAAATAACGTCATTGTTTAGTGAAGTAATAAAAGATATCGCCACATCAGGAGACACCATTTTTGCTATAGAACGTATTCTTTTGTATTTCCATAGATGACGTCTAATCCTATTGAATGGTGAGCGTGTAACTGCGATTTCGTTTTTGTACATATCTATTACATTCACCCTATTGTCAATCTCATAAGCAATCGGCAAGGATGTATTTGTTGCTAGATATACATTATCACCATTATGAGCATAGTAATTGACCAGCGTGGACATAACACGCTCCGCCCCTCCGCCAAGCATTGACTGTGAATAAAACAATAATGTCATTCTGTTCTTCTTCAACGTGCTATTTATGTCAAGGTTCTAGGAAACAGGTTAATCTGCGCCTCCCAAATAAGGTCTTAAATTTGAATTATTTAAAAGGGATAAGCAATAAATATATAGCCAAAATGCATAAAAGGGTAAACGTCCTGCAGCAAAGGGTTCCAGTGTAAAGCACACGATCAGAAGATATACAAAACACCCCAAAACGACACCTTTATTATTGTTATCTTTCTTTATTTTAAAAATTGGTAGAAAGAAAAAGACCAAGAAAGAGATAAAACCAACCAAGCCATACTCGACCAACATAGCCAAGAAATCGTTATGAAATGCATCTCTTCCAGCAAGATCTCTTCCAGGCTGATATCCATATCCAAACAAAAGAGTTGTTATATCCGAGTGAAGGTAAAGATCAAGTTTTGCCCGCCAAATTTCCAATCTACCGGATCCTCCGGAAGTAACATCATTTTCAATCCGGTAAAATAGCATGTCCATGTAACTATTGTTGTATAAAAAGAACAAAAAACCAATCATTAGTATAATAAACAATAGTCTTTTCCTAAAAGATGCTGACGAAAACAAAACAAATACTGCTACCCCTACACCTAACGCTAAAAGAGATCCTCGCGATGCATTGCCGAAAAGAGCTATTACAGAGGAAACTACAATTCCAAAACAGAATAGTTCCCCTATAACAGACATCCTATTATTATCTAAAAGCTTTATTACCGTTAACAAGACTCCAAAACCTATCAAACACCCAACATAATTAGCATCAGCAAAACCTACTCGTTCTAAATCAGCATCAGCATACGATATCGTTCTGCTTTCAGCTCCATATAAAAAATAACTTAGCGTTAACGTTAAAGAAATAGCTATAATGCTTAATTCTATAATACTCAATTGGTTAATGTCAGACTTGTCGAGCGAGATTATTAATAGTATAGTCATCAAACCGATAAGTGAAACACTTTCGATAGAAGTACTCTTTACCATGTTCACCATTGTCGCATACACTACCATTATGATAAGGCTAATTGGAATCTTTACACGACGTGACCTGTCCTTTTTCATGAATAATAGCCCAATGATTATGGCCACAAAATAATTATATATTCCAGTTGGTAAATATGATGAGGAATAGCTATTCTTTAATAACGAAAAGAATAATATAATAACGGCAGGCAACCAAGATTGTCTCCAAAAGAAAACCGGTACGAGTAATGCACAAAAATAACCAATTCGCAATAGCAAAGGAGGAAGTATAACAGCATCATTCCAAGTTAGGAAGACCACAAGTAGAAGAACATAATACAAGAAAAACCATGTATTTTGTTTTTTAATTAGTAAACGTTTCATGATAAGACTGTTTTATCTTCTCAAAAACAAACTAAGTTATAACCAACAGTTTACCATAATTCAATTAACTATTACACACCTTATTGTGTATATAATAATCGGCAAGCTTTATCCCTCTGTACCCTAGCAAAGAAACTTCCGTAAACAATTGGTTCATATCGCTAAACAAGCTATGGATTGCTGTCTCTGTTTTGAAATATGGACTTCCTCCCGCCAAAAGTTCCGATGAGTGAATCATAAACTCAATATAATCTGTCTCCTTTTCTTTTGACACGACATGGCATAGTTTCTTCATGTCTTGTAGTGAGGACAACGCTGGACGCAACCAAACGGTCTTTCCGCTAATCAATGTGCGTACCCTGTGTTTTAAAGACTCTCCTGAACAATACCGAAGTTTTCTTATCGTCATAGGCACTTCTAATACGCCTTTCAATACATGGGGTTCTTTAGGGGCACAAGAATAATCGCAGCCACAAGCCAAGGATTGTCCGGGACTATTAACCCATGAGACCATCGGTGTATAGGAGCAGTCAATCCTTATATCAAACTCTTTTAAAAGGTTGAAATAATCATCATTCATCACCCATCTTCCCGCGCGATGGGACACAGGTGCAATACCAATACGTTTTTTGATAAGGTTATAAGTCATTGCAAACTTTTCCTTCATCACCGAATATGGATACTCGATAAGATATGGATTACCTTTGTATTCCTGTTTTAACTCAAAAAAGGGTGGGTTATTCCATGCATGAATATGTATACCGACTTCACATAATCCGGCCTCTGCTTTGGTTTTAATGTACTCCACAAATCGGTCATCCCGTATCATCTCATAATTGGTCAAATAGACGGGCTTGAATCCGTATTGTTCACATAAGTCTTGAAATCTCGGGATAGCAAGGGCATTCTCTGTTCGGATCATGTCGCCTTCGCGGTAATCCCAGAGATTATCACCCTCGGTATCAACAGTAATTATAAAAAAACGCTTCATCTATCTCAGTCTTAATACCTTACAAATCTTGTCGCAACCTGCGGCAAAAAGTCTATTTGTTAACTTCTTTAAATTATAGTAATAAGGCATTCTATCATATTCACTATAGTAATATAGGCATTTGCATTTATTCCTCTGCTCAAGCCACGTTATTAATGATACTTGTTTGTTTATAACAAACTCAAAGTCGCGAAATTCAACCATAGCATTGAGAACTCTAACTGGATTATTAACTATCGCATCAATGTTTTCTCCTTGAGAGGCAAGCACGTATGCTACTGGCAGGTTTACACCTGCTTTTGCAACTGCGTAACAAGTGGCATCTGTTCGCAGATTAACTTCAATGAAATAATAGATCTCATTACATATAACATACTCTATTCCGAACAATCCCTCATAACCTATTGACCTTATCAAGTCTTTCGATCTTGCGAGAACTTGCTCATCAACATCACTTATAGGATAAACAGTAGAGTATGTGGTACCACCCAACAGATCACGACGTTTTAGAACATAAGCAGGAATATACACATCACCTCCAACAGACAAACCGACCAGTACAATTTCTTCTTCTCTTTGTAAATACTGTTGTATCTGAAACTGCGTTGTGGGGTATTCTGTAATGGCTCGAGAATAATCTTCCAAACAATAACAAATGATAACTCTTTTCCCACCAGCAATACTAGCTAATGGTTTGAGTAAACAGGGGAAAACAACGGTATCAGGGTCATAATTAGACGGGACATTCAAACCAACCTGTTCGGCCAAGGAATCCTGTTTTATTTTATCCATATAACAGGAGAGGTTTCCTTGTGATGTCGTCTTAAAGAAACAGAAAAAAGGACTTAAAACCTCCGCATTAATATCTAGCTGATGAGAAGCCTCATCCGTAACAGCAATAATAATCTTTTTTTCATCTGTGGCGATGCTTAGCAAAGCCTCCGTTATACCCTCGGCATTCTCAATAAACAAACAACGACTAACATATTTTGATTGTGTCAAATAGCTCTCTTTCTCGCCATAAAGAACCAAAAAACTACAAAGATGTAAAGGGCTTTCTCCCAGTGCACGTATTACTCCTAAAGTATTATGGTGCGTTGTCCCTAGAACGATAATATCCTGTTTGTCCATATATAGAAGGCCCCTGAAGTCTCTATGTGTAGTATTCTTTAGTTCGTGGTTTCATCCGAAGGAATCCTCGCACTAATGGCTGAAACTGCTTAAAGAACGGTTTATAATCTCGTTCGCACGTAAGCAGAAATCCTTTTCGTTTCAAGATATCGGACAGCCATGTCAAAAATGAGATATTGTGATGTCTCCATGCCTGGAAATGATGCATCTCCCACAAGTATTGCCCTGGATTTGTTTTTTGGGGTAATGGCATTGATAAATCAAGAAGGTCATTCACATGCATTACCGGCAAATTAAAACCATACTTTCTCACAAAAGGTTGAGCCCCATCATTTCGTAAGTTGATTTCCGTAAAGTAAAACTTTCCGTCATTACTATTGTGCATCAATTCCACGGAGAATACTCCAATATAGCCGATAGTCTTAATTATGTTAGTAATATCGATTATTAATGATTCCTCTGATAATCTATCCATAATGGCTTTGCTTTCCAAACCTGTCTTTTGGGGAAAGATGGTAAGTTTGATTTCTTTAGCCGGGATGAGAACTTCTCCAGTCTTCTTAGCACAGCCTAAAATGGAATACTCAAAATCCTTGTCAATATACTGTTGCAAAAGAAGTCTACCTGTATGCGGAAGAATCTTTGTCGCCTTCTCTTTTAGTTCATCTTTGGTGTTGCAAACAGTGATATCGCTTTTAGCACCTTCTATACTCATTAGTGGCTTTATCAAAAAAGGAGCATCAAAAAAAACAAGGCTATCTATCTCTTCAGCATCAGAAATTACAATTGACTGCGGTATATTGAAACCTGATTGAGCGGCCAATTCCACTTGTATGTTCTTCTCTTGAAGCTGTTTGATGGTATAGTCTCCTTGTACGAAACCGAAGAGAAATTTACCATTCAACCTTTTTTTGTTTTCTTCTAGAATCAACGCAGCGGTGTCGCAACAAGGTATAATGGGGATCGGATCAAACTCTCGACCAAACAGTTTCAACATCGAATCAATGCAGCCTTGTGCATCTGCTGCTGAATATAACTCTTTAGTATAGCGGCTTGATTGCAGTAGACCGGTTTTTACTCCCCAAACAAATGCAATAACATAAAAACCTTCCACCCCCAAAGATTGAACGACACCCATACTATTTGTGTGATCGTTACCTAAGACAATAACTAATTGCTTATTATTCTTCATAATAGTTATTTCACCCAAAGCTTTATCTGTTCATAATAGCCATCAATTGCAGTCGCTCTCTCTTGGACAAACCCATGAAGAACATAAAAAACAGACTTATAAGAAGAGCAATGAAAACCATTCCCAGCGATGACCAAAAGCCTTCACACAAAGAATTCTTTAATATATATCCTACAGCACAAACACTTAAGCACATCACGCATGGAATTACTGTTCTGATTGCATACTTCCGAATGGACAACCCTGCTACTTTCTTTGCTATTAAAACAATAATAACAAAATTGATAATCTCAAAAGCAATAACGAAAACAAAAAGAGAGTAATATGGATAACCCGCTCTCAAAGCGAAATATGAAACGAGCAAAGGTAAAGCCAGCACAATGCCTTCTGTGATTTGGTATGCCTTCAAATCACCAACAGATTTGAAAAGATTATTGATTGGATAATGGACGGCCCGGAGTAATGTATGTAGCAAGACTAATTGAGTGAAAACGACGGAATAATCTGGAACCTGTTTAAGCCACACAAAGAGTACGTCGCGTGTTAAATAAGTCAGTGGAACTACCAAACATAGTTGAACAAAAAAATAGATCTTTGAAGACAAGTGAAGCATATCAAAAAACTTCTCATTTTGTCCGGCAGCGTACAGTTTAGTATTATATGGACTTACAACGGTGGTCATTGCATCCATAAAACGCATGGTGGCACTTTTGACTTGATAAGCAATCCCTCTGGCAGCATTGACAGCAGGACCTCCAAATATGTTAAGCACCATATTCAACCCGCTATCTGTAAGAGTAAACGCCATATTCCCAAAGAAATTCCACCCTGCAAAAACAGACATTTCCTTGAAAAGTCCCTTGTCCCAACACCGCTTATAGTGGCTCTCCGGAAACTTTCTATTACAATAGAGGGCATTAATAAACCTTATCAGCAAGGAGACCGCTAGTTGAAGGCAAGCATAGAAAATCAGTTTATCAAAAGGGGAAAAAGAAAGTAAGAAAACAATTATTAAGCGGAGGACTCCTTCAATTATAGCCATGATAGCATAAAAATCCATCCGCTCATGCGCAATAATCACCGCATCGTATGGAGTTGTCATCATACTCACAACAGCTGAAATAACAGATAATTGAAACACCCACTTGGCTGCAAACAATCGAGTCGGATCAACATTAATTTGATACTCAAAAAACCACCAACCAACCACTTCGACGGCTGCAACAAATACAAACGCAAGAAGCAAATTGATGATAGTTCCAATATTGAATACCACTTGCAACCTCCCCTCTGCCCCCTTTCCCATTTCATAATTCATGAATCGCTGGGTGGAAGTGGCGAATAGGCTCCTCATAGCACCAAACATAGCAACCACGCTACCAACAACATTATAAATACCAAAGTCATCAACGCCCAATTCTCTCAACACTACACGGGATGTATAGAGTGAAATGAGCATTAAGACAATCATACGGCCATACATAAAGGCCGTATTTTTAGCTAAACGTTTTCCAGTAGAAGATTGCGACATTCTGAAAAGGATGATTCACAAATATATGTACTTACACGTGTCTTTCTCTCAATAATCTTTCGTGCTCCTTAATTTGTTCTGCTGTAAAACGAAGCTTAATTACCTTGGCGGGATTGCCGCCAACTATAGAATAAGGTGGGACATCCCTTGTAACAACTGCGCCAGCAGCTACAACCGCACCTTTTCCAATAGTTACCCCTTTAAGAATAATAGCATTGCATCCAACCCACACGCCATCCTCAACTATTACATCTTTATCGTTTTCTGCAACTTTTTCATCTTCCTTAATCTCATAGATATGTTTCCCCACCAAATCAATGCGATGATCCCCTCCCCTTATTGTGACAAAAGGTCCAAATGTTACATAATTTCCAATAAAAATATGGGCAATACTAGCCATAAACGAGGCATGAGGCCCAATATGAACATGATGGCCGCAATGAATATGAGCAGGTATAAAGTCACCGCCTCCTCCGACAAATACGTTATTTCCATGTGAAGCAAATTGACTTAGCTGATAATGTGCCCTAATAGACAGCATCTTGTCAAAAAGTTTCAATACTATTCTTCCAAAAAACTCTCGCATATTATTATCCTATTAAAAAACGCCCCACTTTTGTCCTCAGCAAAAAAACCGATAGCATAATAGAACAACTTATTGCTATTACAAAACCACACCATGGTAACCAATATGGCCCAACAAATGCTGGGAAGGATGTCTTATAATATAAAAACTGAAGAATAAACTGTTGAAAAAGGTAAATGCCAAAGCAAAATGAAGCAAGTTGTACTATGAAAGAATTTATCTCTTTTCGTTGGGTATAAAACACTGCAGTATAATAAAAAGCCAACAATCCGGTAATGCCATATAATAAAAGGCACAAATTATTACCAGCCATTATTAAACCATTTATTATTCGCCCATTAGTGTCATTTGGGATTAGCACATCACGCAACGGACGAAATAAAACAAATACTATTAAAAATGTCACCCAACTAAGCACTAAATACTTCCATGACAGATGCATCTTTAGAAAACTTGAATACTTATATACAAGTACTCCCACATAGAAAAAAAAGAGATAAGGGATGGCTCTGTTAAGTTGAAATGGTAAAGGAACAAAATTCAACCAAAATATATTTAAAAAAAATAAGAATAATAATTTCCAAGGAAGGTCAATCTTTACCTTCTCCAACAGCCAACCTCCAACGAAGCACCAGAACAGCATTGGCAAAAACCACATATGCCCACAACCGTTAATGATGGAATAAAACGCTTTGCCAACACCTTCATACTTATAAAAAAAGACATAATAAAGAGCACTAAAGATAATACTTGGTAGAATCAGTCTCTTTAACTTATTGGAAACCAAATCCATAAACCCGCATGAGCGATTTAAGGTTATCCGTTGAAAGGCAAACAAATATCCTGCAACAAACACAAAAGCTTGTAAAGTAAAAGCAAATGAAAATCGACTCATCCATTTATAAATGGGGACATTGACAAAACCAGCCGGTTCTGGCCAGCCACCGTTATAGCATGTAAACGAATGCATAAAAACTATAAGCAACGCCAATATGCATCGCATAAGAGTTACTTCATCAAGCCGTTTATTTGTCCTCTCCTGTATCACTAAATAAGAACTACTGACCAATATGAAGATTATTCATTATCCAAAAAACAGTTTTTGCTGAAAATAAGCGTGCTCCTTTATCATTCAAATGCACCCTATCCTGAAATAGATCTCTATTATTGGTGATTTCTGGCTCTGCACCATAATATAGAAAAGGCACATCGTATTGTTTACAAAGATGCTTGACAGGATTGAATTTGCCCTCATCAATTGGAGCTTTATATGAAGGAGATACGCAACATAATAGCATAATACCATTACTTTGCGCCAAACGAATAAACTTTTCAAAATACTGAATCTTCAACGTGTCTATTTCTTGCTTTTCGTCTTGTTGGATATCTGGCTCATAGTCCATCGTTTTGTTTAAAGCACAATAGCCTTTGGGATAATTATTCATTGGACGGATGTAATTACCGAAAACACGAAGACAAGTCGTATTATAGCGATATAGATTTGACAACATCATAAACTTTGTTTTAGGCCTAACCGACCAGAAAATGGAATCAATGCCTGGCTCATAATAATATGGCTTCATCAAATCCAAATACTTCATATTATCGTCCTTATATATATCGAATTCACTCACATCGTAGATAATCAATTTAGGAGAATACCTACGAGTAATCATTTTTAGGAATCCATAACAAAGGATAATACCATTTCCGTCTTCACCTGCGTTGTAACAAGTCAGGCCAAGTGAATCCTCAATAATACAAGGTACATAATGATGCTTGGCTCGGGAAGATCCAAAAACCAGCACATCGTCGTTTGACTCTTTGCACACATAATAACGACTCTTAACACCTCCCCCCTTGGAATGATCGTTCATGTACTGGCAAGCAATACCCCAAATTACGTCAACCACCACAACGATAATGAAAAACAGCGAAATTTTAATTAAATACTGTTTCACAAGACTTTTGCTTTAGAAATTGACATAGATAAACTGACCACTATCGAGCACTCCAAGAGAAAGTATCATGACAAAAAGCACAATATAGATACTCCAGCGAAAAAATCTACCATGGAGGAACGTAAACTCTTCCGTTATAAACTCATCCTTAATATCCTTGAAAACCAAAATAGAGCCCCCTATTAATAATATCAGTTTTGCAATAATATCTAATCCAGAAAGATCAGGCCTTCCAAAACTGGTAAACATCTTCCCTAAAAGGGCACAGGCACTCGCAATATCTGGCATTCGGAAAAACACCCATGCCGTATTTACCAGTAAAAAAGTAATACAAATTCTCAGTGCTTTTACACCCCAATCATGCCCTTCATATCTCTGCCACCCAAATTCCTTTTCAACGATTTGTATAATGCCGTGCATACAGCCCCAAACAAGGAACGTCCAGTTCGCTCCATGCCAAATGCCACTCACCAAAAAAGTGACCAGAATATTCCAATAGGTCCTAATCTTTCTGCAGCGGCTTCCCCCTAGCGGGATATAAACTTGGCGTGTAAGCCAACGTGTAAGCGAGATATGCCAGCGTTTCCAAAAGTCAGTGATGCTGACAGCCAAGTAGGGCCTGCGGAAGTTGTCAATTAGGTTAAAGCCCAGTGTACGAGCAATACCTATCGCCATCAATGAATAACCGGCAAAGTCGCAATAGATTTGGATTGAGTAGAAGAGGCTAGCGATGAAACACGTAGTCCCATTATAGTGGATATAATTAGCATACACCGTATCGACAAATAAGCCCAAACGATCTGCAATAACCAACTTGATGAACATACCCCATAATAAGAACTTGAGACCCTGTTTCCCTTGCACATAATCAAACGTGTGTGTCGCTTTGATCTGTGGCATCAACTCCTCTGCAGTACTAATCGGGCCGGATGTAACTTGTGGGAAAAAGGATACAAACAACACGTAGTCTAAAAGATTCTTTTCCGCATTTACCCGCCCATGATATACATCCAGCATATAACCCACAGCCTGGAAAGTGAAAAAAGAGATCCCAACTGGCACTGCCCAATTCAAACCAGGCAAAGCGAATTTTAATCCAATTACAGCGAGAGCATTTGTTAAATTGTTGTTAAGAAAATTGTAATACTTAAAAACCAGCAAAGGTAATAGCCCGAGTAGAACGAATATCCAGGCAATCCTTTTTCGTTTCCTTTTATCGTCCTTAGCATCAAGAAGAAGCCCTCCTCCGTAAGTAATCAGCGTCACAGCAATTAATACAAGGGCAAAGACCGGTTTCCAGTTCATATAAAGGAGGTAACTCGCCAATACAAGAAATACCTTGCGCCAATGGTTCCACTTGGCTGGAATTAGCCAGTAAAGTCCAAAGATGAACGGAAAGAAAAGCCAGAAGTTGAAGCTGTTGAATGCCAATGGGGTAAAAGATATTGAAAAATATACCTACTTCCTATTGGTGAACACAAGGGAACGAGAAGATACCACCATTATTTCACCGCGCAGAACTAAAATTTAATACTTATAGACGTCCATCAACAATACTGCGATCAATTGTACCCTTTACATCAAATATGACATGCTTTTCTTTTAATAATTCTAGAATATCAAGCCCTTCAAATGTGTTGTGAGCAACTGCCGCAATAGCAGCATCAAACTTCTCCGTAGGCAGTTCATTAACCACCTTTATACCATACTCATGCTCTACAATCGCAGGACTAGCCCAAGGGTCAAAAACTGTGATGTTAAGATTGTATTCCTTAAGCGCCTTATAAATATCAATAACTTTCGTATTTCGAACATCCGGGCAATTCTCCTTGAAGGTAAAACCAAGGATAATAATATCTGAATTCAGCACTTGAATCCCCTTTTTTAACATCAATTTAATCGTCTCTGTCGCCACGTATTCACCCATCCCATCGTTCATACGACGGCCGGCGAGGATAATTTCGGGATTGTAACCGTAGCGCTTAGCGCACTGTGCAAGATAATACGGATCAACGCCGATACAGTGACCGCCAACAAGGCCCGGACGGAACGGAAGGAAATTCCACTTTGTACCTGCCGCTTCCAAAACATCAAGGGTATCAATCCCCATTTTATTGAAAATCCTGGAAAGCTCATTCACGAAAGCGATATTGATATCTCGCTGGGAATTCTCGATTACTTTCGCGGCCTCAGCAACTTTAATAGTAGGGGCAAGATGAGTACCGGCCGTGATAACGGAACCATACACTTCGTTGATATACTCTCCGATTTCAGGCGTGGAGCCTGAAGTAACTTTCTTGATGTGTTCAACGGTGTGCTTTTTATCGCCCGGGTTGATGCGCTCAGGAGAATACCCACCATAGAAATCAACATTCATCTTGAGACCAGATACTTTTTCGACAACAGGGATACACTCATCTTCCGTAACGCCGGGATATACCGTAGATTCATAGACCACGACATCACCTTTGCTGATAACCTTACCAACGGTTGTTGAAGCACCGACTAATGGCGTAAGATCCGGATTATTATCCGCATCTACTGGCGTAGGAACAGCAACAATATAGAAATTACAATCCTTGATTGCATTGATGTTTGTCGTACACTTGAAACCATGATTAGTAATGGCATCCTGAAGAAGATCGTCAGCAACCTCAAGAGTAGCATCATGACCGGCCATCAGAGCATCAACACGGCTCTGATTCATATCAAAACCAACAGTAGGATACTTGGTGGAAAAGAGGCGCGCCAGAGGCAGGCCGACGTAACCGAGACCGATTACACAGATTTTTGTTTCTTTCATTGTATTTTGATTCTATTGTTTACAGATTTGCTTTGTACCAATCGATGGCCTCATTCAGACCTCGATGGAAATCATATTCAGGATCATATCCCAGGAGTTCCCTGGCCTTGGTAATATCAGCGTTGGAATGCTTGATATCGCCCTTGCGGTCAGGGCCGTAGATGGGCTGGATATCCTTGCCGAGAGCATCAACGAGAGTCTTGTAAATGTCATTGAGATATTCACGACCACCGTAAGCGATGTTAAATGCCTGGCCAGCGGCCTCGTGAGGAGCAAGGCAAGCTTTCAGATTAGCCTCGATGACGTTCTCAATGTACGTGAAGTCACGGCTCTGCTGGCCATCGCCATTGATGGTCGGGCGCTCGTCATTCAGGAGCATCTTAATGAACTTGGGGATGACGGCAGCGTAAGCTCCGTTCGGATCCTGTCTTCTGCCGAAAACGTTGAAGTATCTCAGGCCGTAGGTGTCGAGCCCGTAGTGCATTGTATACATTTTCGCCCACTCTTCATCGCAGCGCTTAGTAAGAGCGTAAGGGCTGAGGAGATTACCCTCTATTCCTTCCTTCTTGGGAAGATGAGCTTCGTCGCCATAGACCGAGCTAGAAGATGCATAGACGAACTTCTTGACACCCTTCTGGCGTGCCGCCTCCATCATGTTTAGCGTGCCCTGGATATTGTTGGCACAATAGAACAGCGGCATCTCAATAGAACGAGGAACGCTCCCCCAGGCGGCCTGATTGAGGACGTAATCCACGCCTTCACAAGCTTTCATGCAAGTATCCAGATCCTTGATGTCGCCCTTGAAGAACTCATAGTTCGGATGATTGATGAAGAGGTCCACATTGGCCTGCTTACCAGTGGACAAATCGTCCAGGCAGCGGACCTTGTAGCCCAGGTTAAGAATGGCCTCGCAAAGGTTGGAACCAATGAAGCCAGCCCCGCCAGTGACGAGGAAGAGGGAACTCTTGGGGAATTCCAAATGTTTGTATGACATAATGAATAAGATAAAATTCTTAAATTCCCCGCCGAATTAACCATCGACAGAGAACATACCCGCACCAGTCTTTCCTATCCAGGAAACGGCCTTGGCCCGGGGTCACGCACGCACGCGCATATGTAATTGCACAAAGATACGCATAGTTTTCGGCATATCCATACCCCTAACCTTCACAAATGCACTTATTTGTATAAGGTTTGACCAAATACGAATAAATTTGAACATGGCGCCAAAACCGAGAACCGCCTCCTTAGAACCTAAATATCAGAGTTCCAGATCCGGGGAATCAAACTGAGATTTCCGGGCTCCGATTTGCGCCTTCCGATTTGCGGGACCCGCTGGCCGCCATCCGGTTTCAGGTCTCCGATTTCCGGGTTCCGATTTGCGGAGGAAAGAATAATTACTTATCTTTGTCTTGTCATCGAATGGCTTATCATATTTCTTCGCTGCCGGACGATGACATCTCCCCGGATATACTGGACGACGCCTCGTGCCGCAGCGGACTGCAGCGCGAAACGTATCATGCCTAATAGGAGACTCAGTATGTCAAGAATCAAACAAGTCCTG
>JAEEGL013195830.1_pt1 | contig 28490 bp, 23 predicted proteins | sample 9134231 | NCBI WGS metagenome assembly JAEEGL01 (sample SAMN16246548, study PRJNA631951) | gut metagenome | biome: gut microbiome; feature: rumen; material: fiber-attached | host: Bos | place: Iran: Karaj | collected 2018-10
AAGTGTTGAGATTATTTCGCCCTATAACCTGCCGGAAGTTTATAGCGAGAAAGAGAGTATTTGCGATATCAAAGCCATCAGCGAAAGCGGGAAGATTATCGACATTGAAATGCAGGTGTTACGGAGGGATGATTACATCGACCGCTCCCTTTATTACTGCGCGCACAACTTAAGCTCCCAGCTTGAAAGAGGTAAATCTTATAGCGACCTGCACCAGGTAATTTGCATCAGCATTCTGGACTTTGACCTCTTTCCTGACGATGAGGAGCCCCACCACACCGCCCAAATGGTTGACCGTATAACCGGGGAGCCCTTAAGTGAAAAGATGGCTATCCACTTTCTGGAGCTCCAAAAAGCGGAAAAATATGCTAATATTACGGCCGAACTTGCTGCCTGGGTGCGCTTTTTTGCCCATGCGCACGAGGAGGGTTACATGGAAAGCGCGGTTTCGGCCATTGGTGAGGCCCATAGCTTTTATCTGGAATTACTGAATAACACCAAGCTGGTGGGAGTGGCTGCCGACCGCGAACGAGCTTATCGTGACTGGGTCTCGCTGATTAAAATCAAGGAAAAGAATGATAAGAAAATAGCCGAAGCCAAGAAGAGGATAACCGAAGACGAGAAGAGAATAGCCAAGGACAAGAAAGAGGTAGCCAAGGACAAGAAAGAGGTAGCCAAGGACAAGAAAGAGGTAGCCAAGGACAAGAAAGAGGTAGCCAAGGACAAGAAAGAGATAGCCAAGGATAAGAAAGAAATTGCCAAGGATAAGAAAGAAATTGCCAAGGACGAGAAAGAGCTGAACAAAATCCGACTTCAGTTGGAGCAAAGAGAAACAGCGCTGGCAACTAAAGAAAAGCAAACAATCGATCAAGGAAAACATGAGAAAGCCCTAGCTCTGGCTAAAAAATTCATGGCTCTTGGCCACAGTAAAGAGGAAGCGGCCGAGTTTGCGGAAATTGATGTAAAATTGCTTGATTAGCCAGGAATATTCGTTTTTGTCCGGCCGTTAATTTTATAAGAAATCTATTGATAAAAGCTAAAGAGTATCTTCCAGATACTGCCACTTGGTTCCAAAATATTGCGATCGCCGCCGGAAAGAGGGCATAACTAAATGTTGCGGATAAAAAAAAGCCCCGTTTCCGGGGCTTAAAATTAAATATGGTGGGCAGAAAGGGGTTTGAACCCTTGGCTCCCGGCGTGTAAAGCCGATGCTCTCCCGCTGAGCTATCCGCCCAATGCCCCGCCTTTCTACTCTATCTATCCAAAGAGTGCAAGAGTTTTTTTAAGCTTATTTGTTTATAGAGAGATCAAGGCTGTGAAAACGATTTTGCGCTTTAGCAAGACCATCAATAATGAGAGCTTCAAGAGCTTGCATGGCCGCTATTTTTACTTCATTAAAAATGGGCAGCTCATGGCTATTAAAATCACCCAAAACAAAATCGGCACCTACACCCGGGGCTTTGCCGATGCCCACGCGCAGGCGGTAAAAATCGGCACCAATGTGGCTGATGATGGATTTTATGCCGTTGTGGCCGGCTGCGCCGCCGCCCATTTTCAGACGCAGCTGCCCCAGCGGTAAATCCATCTCATCGTGAACGACGACAATATGACTTGGATCAATATGGTAAAAACGGGCAGCTTCGCCCACCGCCTGGCCGCTCAAATTCATAAAGGTGAGCGGTTTTAAGAGCTGACAGGTAGCGCCGTTTCTGCTGTTGATTTTAGCGCCCAGAGCATTGGTGCGCTCACTGCGCCAAGAGGCACGCTCGGCTTCAGCCAGAGCATCCAAAACCATAAAGCCTACGTTATGGCGGCTTTTTTCATATTTGGGCCCGGGATTACCAAGGCCGGCAATAAGCCATAGAGAAGCACTCTCAGCCATCTGACAAGACCTAGAAACCTAGAAGAGATGTTAAAGAAAGGAAATGTAGATTACTTAGCTGGAGCGGCAGCCGCAGCATCGGCTGACTTAGCCGCCGGAGTATCGTCGCCAACCACTTGGCAAACAACCAAAGTGATGCGCTCCGGAGTAACGGCTTTTACGCCTTCAGGCAAAGTGACATCGCGCACGTGGATAGATTGGTTAATATCCAAATCATCAACGGGCACAGTAATTTTGAGCGGCAGATTAGCCGGTAAACACTCAACTTCAAGAGCAAAGCGTTTGAATTCGAGCATACCGCCAGAAAGAGCCACACCTTTTGAACGGCCGGTGAAATCGATCGGCACTTTGGCATGGATGGGGGCGTTCATATCAACAGCCAAGAGGTCAACATGGGTTAATTTGTTGCCCAAAACTTCTTTTTGATAGGCTTGCATCATAACGCTGTGTTTTGTGCCATCGTCAAGTTTCAAATCAAAAATAGCATTGCGGCCAAACTCGGTTTTGAGGCCGTTTTTCAGTGAAACCGGGTCGATATAAAGAGGAATGGCCCCTTCGATACCATGCCCGTAGCAAACAGCCGGGACAAACCCTTGACCACGCAATTTGCGAGCGACACCTTTACCGGTTTTCTCACGCTTATTACCATTAAGTTCCTGAATAATCATCTTACTACTCCCTCACGACAGAACTAGCGCCTGTAACGCGAATAACGCGGAGGGAAAGCTAGTAAGACTAGAGATAAAAGTCAAGGTCTTTTTTAATCCTCACGCTTATTTTCTGAAAGTAGCACTGGATTAGCCTCTTTTTGGGTGCTATAAGCCGTAAGTCCCCGGCAAAACGTTTGGGGAAGAATAGTTTTGGATGCTTTATGGATAAGACAATTTTGCGTATGCTGCGCTATGCCGTGCCCCATATCGGGGCTTTTATTCTGGCCTTTTTTTTCATGATTCTTTTGGCTTTAACTTCCACTATATATGCTTTTTTGGCCGGGCCGGCTTTGCGCTATGTTTTAACCGGTGATTTTTCGGCACTTTTTAAAGAGACGAGCGGCGCTTATCGCTCTTATATAGCTTATTTGCCCGCCTCACTTTTAGACTGGATTCAATCTATCGACCAAAAAAGCGCACTTTTAATTTTTCCGGTGGCCATTTTGGTAACTGCCGTTTTTAAGGGTATAGCCCAAACCGGCCAATTCCATTTAACCGGCGTCATTGCCCAAAAAATTCTCTTAAAGCTGCGCACCGAGCTCTTTGACCACATTCTCACCATGCCGCCGGCCTTTTATGTAAAAATGCGCCAGGGAGACCTCGTGACCCGCCTGGTGCAGGACGGTCACATGGTGGAGCAAGCCCTCTTTTACGGCGTGGCGCCGCTTATCAGGGATACACTTACGGTTATTGCCCTTATCGGCTTTTGTTTTTGGCTGGACCCTTATCTTTCTCTGATAATATTTTTAGTGGTGCCGGCCTGCTGCCTGCCCATTGTGCGCTTTAGCAAGTGGCTGAAAAAAGTCTCTTCCAAAGGGCAAAACGCCCTTGGAGAAATGAGCGCTTTGAGTTCCGAAATAATTGGCGGCATGCGGGTGGTTCAGGCTTTTGGCATGGAAGATCACGAGAGCCGGCGCTTTAAAAATCTGGCGCTTCGCTATTTAGCAGAAATGCGCAAAAGTTATTTTATCCGCGCCGTGCGCACCCCAATTATGGAGATTATGGGCGCTGCCGGTCTCGCTGCGCTCCTTTGGTGGAGCGGTGCTTCTCTTACGGACGGCTCGCTTGATGCTTCGCATTTTATCAGCTTTTTTGTGGCCATTGTGATGATGTATGACCCCTTGAAACAGCTGGGCCGCGTTGGTGAATATATGGCTCAGGGCGCCGCTTCGGCCGAGCGCATTTTTGCCGTTCTCGATGAGCCGGCGGCTATAAAGAGCCCAAAAAAGCCGGCGGAGTGGCATACCTTCACCTCTATGGTGGAGTGCCAAAATCTCCACTTTGCCTATACTCCGGATAAAGAGGTGCTCTTAGGCCTTAGTTTAAAGGTGAAAAAGGGGCAGACGGTGGCCGTTGTGGGGCGCAGCGGAGCCGGTAAAACAACTCTCGTAAATTTATTGCCGCGCTTTTATGAAGTAAATAGCGGCGAAATTCTCATCGACGGTCACAATATAAATACTCTGGATTTAAAGGCCCTGCGTCACAATCTCGCTATTGTCACCCAAGATACCGTGCTCTTTAACGATACGGTTTTTAATAACATCCGTTACGGCCGCGAAGAGGCGACAAACGAAGAGGTGTTTGCCGCTGCCAAAGCTGCTTATGCCGATGAATTTATAAAAGAATTACCCAGTGGCTATGAGACGGTCATCGGCGAGCGCGGCGTTATTTTGAGCGGCGGCCAAAAGCAGCGCCTTGCTATTGCCCGTGCGCTTTTAAAGGATGCACCGCTTCTTATTCTGGATGAAGCCACCTCGGCTCTCGGTATCGAAAGCGAGCGCATGGTGCAGAAAGCTATAGATAATTTGCTCTCCGGGCGCACGGCTATTGTAATTGCCCACCGCCTCTCTACCATCAGGCAGGCCGATGATATTATTGTCCTTGATGGCGGCCGGGTAGCTGAGGAGGGCAGCCATGAGGAGCTCATTAAAGCCGGCGGGCTTTATGCTCATTTGTATGAATTGCAATTCGGCGAGGAAGTAGCGGATTCTCATGAAAAAAATTGATATAAAAACTTTGGCCGGCGCCTGGGGAAAGCTGGTTTTAAAATACCGCTGGCCGCTGATTGTTCTCGCGGTTATATTATTTGGCATAACTTTTTACTTTCAGCGCCTGGTACCGATGGAGTCTTCAGTGGAAGATATGGTGCTCTCCGATGACCCCGACCGCCTGGCCCTTGAGCGCTTTAGAGATATTTTTGGTTCCGACCAAATTCTTATTGCTGTTTTCAGCGGCATAGATTTAAACGAGCCTAAGGTTTACGATGCCATAGAGAATTATCGCCGTACTCTCTGCGCCGCCGCCGATTTTCAAGATTGTCTGGCTATTACCAATATAACAGATGTTACTGGGCGTGACGGTGAAGTGCTGGTAGAGCCCCTCCTTACCAAGTTGCCGGCTGATAACGAAGAAGCTAAAGCCATTTTTAATAAAGCCCTCAAAAGGCGCGATTATTTAAACCTTTTTTACAATGAGAGCGGCACGGCGGCGGCAGTTATTGCCCGCCTGAATCCGCCCCGGGGCGAGCGCGAGCAAAAATATTATCAGGATAAAGTTTATAATGAGGCCCACCGCCTGGCCGCAAGCCAGGACTTTAGCGGCTACAATATCTATCTCGCCGGCAATCCCATTATAAAAAAAGATCTTTCTGACTATCAGGCCTACGACCTTAAGCGCTTTATGTTTGTTTTATACGGTATGTTGGTGCTCTTTTTGGCCCTTACCCACCGCCGTCTGCCCGGTGTGGTTTTGCCTCTTTCCATTGTGGTCTTAACGCTCTATTCGCTTATGACCATTATATATTTTACCGGCAAGCCGCTTTCTATTGTCGGCTGTATTTTGCCGCCTCTCATGCTTGTTTACGGCATTTCTATTGCCAGCCATATTTATATTCGTTACACCGAGTGGCTGCAGCGGTGCGCTTTTGAAAAAAATAAAGCTTTAGTCGGGGCCTTGGCTTCGGTCATCGGCGCCTGTTTTTATAATGCTCTTACCACGGCCTTTGGCTTTGGTGCCAATACCATTTCCGATATTGCCCCGGTGAAGGATTTTGGCATCAGCGCCGCTATCGGCGTACTTTTGGCGCTTATTGTTTCTTTCCTTTTTGCTCTCCCCATTCTTTCGCTCTTTCCGCCACCTAAGCCGCTGGCGGTTTCCGGAGAAAAAAAGAGCGATCCTATCGGCCAGATACTTAAATTTGTTTCGGCCTTTGTGCGCCGCCGCTATAAGTGGATTTTAGCCAGCAATCTCTTTATTTCGGCCATAGCTATATACGGCATGACGCAAATAAAAGTAGAAACTAAGCTGATAGAATATTTTAATCCCGATACACCGATTTATCAGGCTTATCATGAAATAGAAAAAGATTTGGCCGGTATTTCCAGCATTGAGGTGGTTTTTGAGGGGGCTGCCGAGCAAATAAAAGATCCGGTTGTTTTAAAGCAACTTGCTAAATTTAATAATGAATTAAGGCAAAATGAGCATATTAGAAACAGCACTTCTCTTGCCGATTATGTTATGTTGATGAATAGAGCTCTTTGGGACGACGACCCTAGTGAATGGCGCATCCCGGATAAAAAAGAGGCTATAGCCCAGCTCCTTTTGTTATATGAATCATCGGAATTTGCCGCCGACCTTTGGCGCTATGTCAGCGAAGATTACAGCTCGGCCCGCATTGCCGCTCGTGTCGATAGCATCAGCAGCTCGGCTCTTGTGGCTATGGTCAAAGATATTAAAGAACAGGCTAAGGAGCTGGAAAACACTCTGCCGGGGGTAAAAATTGCCGTTACCGGTTCCGGCGTTATTTATGCCAACATGGTTAATTCGCTGGTTTTGGGGCAGGTTAAAAGTTTTGGCCTTTCGCTTTTGCTCATAACCATTTTGATGATTATTATTGCCGGCAATGTGCCTGTTGGTCTCGTTAGCCTCATTCCCAACCTTATTCCCATTTTGATTGTTATGGGCATTATGGGCTATTTTCATATTTCCCTCGATGCCACAACCGCTATGGTAGCTCCTGTGGCGCTCGGCATGGCCGTTGACAGCACCATTCATTATATGGTGCGCTTTAGACGCGAGTGTCTTTTAAACGGCCATGACTATCTAAAAGCCACCGACACCACTATCTCCACCATCGGCCGAGCTATGATGGCTACCTCCCTGCCGCTTGCCGGCGGCTTTTTTGTGTTGCTACTCGCCTCTTTTATGCCCACTTACTATTTTGGCATGCTTTCCGGTACCATTGCGCTTCTCGCTATGTTTTATGATCTCTTTGTTACGCCCTCGGCGCTTTTACTTTTAAAGCCGCTCTTTAAGGAGCATAAAAAGAGTGCATTATAGCCCGCTAATGAAGAAAAATAATTTGCTTATAAGGCCGGCAGAACGAGTACAAAGCGGCCTTCTTTATCGCTTATAGCCCGCCCCAAAAGCTGCGGTACGCCGCTTGTGGTTACATCAGGTGAATAAATATCTATTTTAGCTTCGGCAACGGCTTTGCCGTTTAGCGTCACAAGGCCCTCGGTAAGCTGCGCTTTAGGCAAAAATATATGGTGCTGCCCACTTTTTAAAAGGCGAATAAATTGGCGGACGCGCGGCAAAAGTGCAGAGGGCGGCGGAATAACTTCCAGATAATAGTCGCCGTGCTCCAATTTTAGAGTGTATTGGCCCTGGTTATTGCTGTGTGTCACTTTTGCGGGGCTTTTGAAAAGCTCGGCAGACTGGCTGCTATAAATCGGGATGGCAGTTATCTGGGCATTGGCTATTGGTTTTTGCTCGCGGCTGTCTATTACCGTGCCGCTTAAGGTAAGAGCCGGCTCCAAAATCAGGCTAAAGCCTTCGCTGCTGCCGTCTTTGGGCAGGATAAGAGATAAGATAGATCTATTGTAATTGTCGGCTACAGCGGTAATAACAGCCAGCTGTTCACCCCAGACATTTAAGACAAAGCGCCCATCTTGTTTGGAGTTGGCCGCCGTGCGGTAACTGCCGCGGCCTAAGGTTTCGATTAAGACCACACTGCCGCCGGAGAGAGGTGCGCCGGAGGAGGTGAGAATTTGGCCCGGTAATTGATAACTTAGAGGCAGTTTCTCGCCGATAAAGACAGTTTTTATAGTAAAATTGTTAAGATCTTTATTGCTAATCGTAAGGTCCAAATCAGGCACCAGCGGATTTTCTTCCCCTTGGCGAATGGCTAAAAAAGCGAGCGAACTGCCATCCCAGCAATTTAAATCATAAGTGCCGTCGGCGCCCGAGTATGAAGTGCCGCAAACGCGTCCGTTTTGGACTTTGCCACTTATTTGGGCTCCGGAAATCGGGCTGTAACTGCCGCTCTCCCATTGTACTGTGCCATGGTAAGAAACCAACTCTTCATGGGGGTAGGCAATAGGATTAAGGTTGGAGCCGTCGAGATGTAGCACCTCTTCGTATATCGGTAGAGCGCGGTTTGTGGGAATGAGAAAGAAGCGATAATCGCCGGCCGGAAGAAGATAAGAAACGGTACTGTCGCTGGCACCGTCATTCACCAGGTGGTAACTGTGGTTATTGCTGAGCCCGGGAACGGTGCGCTCTGCCGCCAGAATGGCTGTGCCGGAGGAGATGCCCTTTACTCTTATCTGTCCCGCTGCCTGGGGGGTCATCTCGATATTAATGAAATTATCAGCTGCCAGATCAAAGGGGCGCAAAATGTGTTCTTCTTTTAAAGAAGTAGTAGCAGGCGGAGTTACCACGGCATAAACGCTCAAAGTGGGTGAGGAGCTGTGGCAAGCGCCGAAAAAGCAGACAGATCCGGCCGCACAATCGCTGCTTTTAGCGCAGAGCGACGTTTCTAGGGGAGTTTCGCAAGCGGTGTAAAGCAATACCAGACATAAAAGGGCCAGTAGGGGAGGCATTATTCTAAACATGGCCCCATATCCCGTCGTACAATAGTCCATGTATAGCGATCTTGCTGCGCGTCCTCGCTTAGCATACGTCCTTCATCGGCAAACGGCCGATCGGTTAAAAGCAATTCCACTACATCAAAAGTATAGCCCTGGTTTTGGGCGGCGGCAAAGTGGTTATTATCTTTGGCCAAAATATGGAAAGAGAGTTCGGCCAAATTGTTGTTATCTATAGCCGCAGGATCGATGGAACCTTCTATATAAATGGCAGGATACAGAGAATAATTAATAAAAACGCGATAATATAGCCTGTCTATATCGGGGTCTTTGGCATAGACGGTGAAATAATATTTGGAGCAGAGGCTATTTAAAATAACCATGGTTTCTTCCGGCGATGGCGAAGCCAGATTATCTACCAGTTTGGGCGGGCGGTTGGTTATATCGGCTTCCACGCTGGGTACATCGCTGGGCAGAACCAAGCAGCCTTTAAAGGCTAAAAGCGATAAGAAAAGCCATAAACGCCACCGCCTCATGGTCAGCCTCTATTCTTCCTCATCAAAAGAGGAGGGCAAAAGCTCGCCTTCGCGCTCCAAATGGCGGAAGATGGTGCGTGGATCAACACCGAGTTCTTTAGCTGTTTTGGTGCGGTTGCCGTTATTGCGCTCTAAAATTTCATTTATATAGCGGCGCTGGAACTCGTCTTTAGCTTGCGCGAGAGGTAAAACCGGCTCATCAGCTTTGTTATCAAGGGCCAAATCCTTTGGTGAAATCTGGCTGTGCTCGGCCATAACAACGGCTTTTTTAAGGGTATTTTCCAATTGGCGGATATTCCCTGGCCAAGAGTAGCGCTTAATGGCGGCGGCCGCTGCCGGGCTAAAATCGCGCACATGGCTTCCATATTCGGCCGCAAATTTTTTGAGAAAATAATGGCTTAAAAGAAGAATATCATCGCCGCGTTCTCTAAGTGGCGGCAGTTCCAAAGCTACCACATTGAGGCGATAATAGAGATCCTCCCTAAAGGTGCCCTCTTTGATGGCGGCGGCCAAGTTCCTGTTAGTGGCCGAAATAACGCGGATATCTACTGTCTCCTGGGCATTGGAACCTAATTTGCAAACAGTGTGTTCCTGGAGGGCCCGCAAAAGTTTAACTTGCAAAGAGAGCGGCAATTCGCCCACTTCGTCTAAAAAGAGGGTGCCGCCGTTAGCTTGCTGAAATTTGCCGTTTCTGGTGGTGAAAGCACCGGTAAAAGCGCCACGCACATGGCCAAAGAGCTCGCTTTCCAAAAGATTCTCCGGAATGGCGCCGCAATTTATCACCACAAAGGGCTTATCGGCTCTATTGGAGCGGCGGTGAATTTCATGGGCAATGAGCTCTTTACCGGTGCCGGTTTCACCGGTGATTAAAAGGGCAATATCGGTGGGGGCTACTTTGCTCACCACGCGGTAAATGGCTTCCATGGCCGGCGCAGCGCCGATGATATCGCCAAAGCGCCGTTCATTGAGCTCTTTGCGCAATGCTTCGTTATCGTCATAGAGAGCCTTTTTTTGCCGCAGATTCTGGATGATGAGGGCCGCCTCAGCGCCAAAAACAGTAAGTATTTCCAGCTGCTCTGTCCCAAAAAGGCTGACTGCCCGGTTGGAGCCGACATAGATAAGCCCCAAAAGCTCGCCGGCCTCCAAGAGGGGGACGCACATTACCGAACAGAGCTTTAAATTCATCACCGAGGCGGCAGCACTAAATTCACTGTTACTTAAAGCATCGGCGACAATTAAAGGCTCCTTATCTTTTACTACTTTGGCCACAATGGTATCGGAGAGCTGACTCATGGCCATGGTGACATCCTGGCGCTCGATATTGCGGGCTAAAACCACTTCCGGCTTCTCTTGTTCAAAAAGCAAAAGAAAGGCTTTATCAGCTTTGGTTAAAGCTATTACCATATCGAGAATGCGCGGTAACATTTCATCGAGGCTTTTAGCGGCCAAAAGCTCTTGCGAAAAAGTGACAATCTGCCTGAAAGCGCTAAGACTCGCACTTTTTTCTTCTTTGGGCTCCGGCGGCTGTTTTTCGTAAAAAGTAAAATTTTGTCCGCCGATGGTGATGACATCGCCCTGGTGCAAAAGCTCTTTTTTGATCTTTTTGCCGTTGATAAAAGTAGGGCGCGAACGCCCGACTACAGCCAGATAATAGGCGTTTTCATCTTTAAAAATGGTGGCATGGTCGGGGGCTACTTCCGGACCTTCTACGATAATATCGTTATCGGTAGAACTGCCCACTCTTGTCAAAATACGAAAAAGGGGTATTTTCTTGGCGGGCGCGCCTTGCGTTGTAGCCTGTTGGAGCAAAAGTGCCATTTTAAGTCTCCTTAGTAGCGGCAACTTTCTACTCTTTACACCAGATTTAAGACGAGGTGAAGTCAAATGAGAGCTGAATATATAGATATCCGGGGGGTAAGAGTGCATAATTTGCAAAATATTTCTCTAAAAATCCCCAAAAACACCTTAACGGTCATCACCGGCCTCTCCGGCTCGGGCAAAAGTTCTCTCGCTTTTGATACCATTTATGCCGAGGGCCAAAGGCGCTATGTGGAATCGCTTTCAGCCTATGCCCGCCAGTTCCTGGGGCTCATGGAAAAGCCCGATTGCGATCTTATCGAAGGCCTTTCGCCGGCTATTGCCATTGAGCAACATGGCCTCTCCAATAACCCGCGCTCAACTGTGGCCACAACAACGGAAATTTACGATTATCTGCGCCTCCTCTATGCCCGCCTGGGCCAGGGCTATTGCTATAAATGCGGCCGCCCCATTGTGGCCAGCACGGTGCAGGAAATTGTCGATGCTCTTCTGGCTATGCCCGAAGGTGAGGTTATTACTCTTATGGCTCCGGTGGTGCGCCGCCAAAAAGGCACTCAGGCCAAACTTTTAGCCAAGCTGCAGAGCCAGGGCTTTGCCCGCCTGCGCATCGATGGAGAAATCTATAATCTGGAAGATAATATTTCACTGGAAAAGAATAATTTCCACAATATAGACGTGCAGATAGACCGCATAAAAATTCGCCCCGGGGTTAAAGAGCGCCTCTCGGAATCGGTGGAACTGGCCCTTAATTTGGCCGGCGGCCTTATTGTTGTGCAGCATCAGGATGGCCGCGAGGAGCTTATGAGCGAGCATGCCAGCTGCCCCGATTGCCACATCAGCTTGCCGGAATTTACCCCCGCGCTTTTTAGTTTTAATAATCCCCAGGGAGCTTGTCCGGATTGCCTGGGCCTGGGCTTTCGCCTGGAATTTGATCCCGCGCTTATTCTTAAAAATCCCGATCTCTCAGTGGCCGCCGGGGCAATAGAAGGCTGGACCGGCCGTCCCTATAATTACTATTATCAGCTGATTTATGAAGTTTTTCGCCATTATGAGGTGGATTTTAACACGCCGTGGAAGGAGCTGCCCGCCGATTTTAGAAAAATTCTCCTCTATGGTAGCGGCGCGGAATTTATCCGTTTTGAGCTGCGCTCAGAGCACATGGAGCATAGTTATATCCGCCCCTTTGAGGGCATTATTCCCAATATGGAGCGCCGCTATAATGAGAGCACGAGCGAGGCGGTAAAGCAGGATCTCGCCAAATATCAGCGGGAAATTCCCTGTGAACGCTGCCATGGCACCCGTCTTAAAGAAGAGGCCAGGGCAGTGCGCATAAAGGACCTCGCCATTCATGAACTCACCGCGATGAGTATTGAAAAAATGGCTGATTTTATGCAAAAATTGGATTTTACTGGCGGCGCGGCGGTAATAGCTAAACCAATTTGTAAAGAGATAAACAAGCGTCTCTCTTTTTTGCGCGATGTGGGGCTTTCTTACCTCACTTTGGACCGCATGAGTGCTACCCTCTCCGGCGGTGAAGCGCAGCGTATTATGCTGGCCACCCAAATAGGGTCGGCTTTAACAGGTGTTATTTATGTTTTGGACGAACCCTCAATAGGCCTGCATCCACGTGATAGCGATCGCCTGATTAACACACTGAAAAAACTGCGCGATCTCGGCAATACGGTAATTGTGGTAGAGCACGATGAAGCCATGATGCGGGCGGCCGATTTTATTGTCGATTTAGGGCCTGGGGCCGGGCGCAACGGCGGCCGGCTTATGGGGGCCGGGCCGCTTGCCGAAATCATTAAGGGTGATTCCCTTACTGCCGCTTTCCTTAGCGGCCGGGAGAAGGTCGAATTTAGCGCCAAAAGAAGAAAACCCAAAGGATTTATTGAGATAAAAGGTGCTAGCCATCATAATTTAAAGAATATAGATGTTAAAATTCCTTTGGGCATTTTCACTGCTGTCACCGGCGTTTCCGGCAGTGGTAAGAGCAGCCTTATTAACGACACGCTCTATCCGGCTCTCATGCACCATTTTTATGATTCCACTATGCCGGTAGGCAGCCATAAAGCGCTGAGCGGCCTGGAGCAGCTGGATAAAGTGGTGGCTATTGACCAAGACCCCATCGGGCGCACGCCGCGCTCCAATCCCGCTACTTATACCGGCCTTTTTAGCCTTATTCGCGATCTTTTTGCCGGCCTGCCGGAGAGTAAAGCGCGCGGCTATGGGCCGGGGCGCTATAGTTTTAATGTTAAAGGCGGGCGCTGTGAGCATTGCCAGGGCGATGGACTCATTAAAATTGCCATGCACTTTTTGCCCGATGTCTATGTGCCTTGCGAGGTTTGTCACGGCACGCGCTATAACCGCGAAACGCTGGAAATTACTTATCGTGGCAAATCAATAGCCGATATTTTGGCTATGACCGTTGATGAGGCCTTGGAATTTTTTACCACTCAGCAGAGCATTGTGAACAAATTAAAAACTCTTCACGATGTGGGCCTGGGCTATGTGCAATTAGGGCAGAGCGCTACTACTCTTTCCGGCGGCGAAGCCCAGCGCATAAAGCTTTCCAAGGAGCTCTCCCGGCGGGCAACCGGCAAGACTATCTATATTTTAGATGAGCCGACCACCGGCCTTCATTTTGCCGATGTGCGCAATTTGATTAATGTTTTGCAGCGCCTTGTTAGTAATGGCAACAGCGTGGTGGTGATAGAGCACAATTTAGATGTTATTAAATCGGCCGATTACATTATCGACTTGGGGCCGGAGGGCGGCGCCGGCGGCGGGCAGCTGAATGATTTTGGCACCCCGGAGGGAATTGCCCGGCATAAAAAATGCCACACGGCGGATTATCTGGCTGAGCTCTTGGGAAAATAGTCTATTTTGCTATTAATAAAGAATCACTCGGTTCGTTGGAAAGCATAAACTCTATATGCCGGTGGCTGCACGGTGCTGGAAGCGCCATAGATACTGTTACTGCTTTTGGCGCTAAAGGAAAGTGAACTATAGCCCCATTTTACCGAGCTGCTTTCGCTCATCCCATATTTTGTACCGGCACCGGTAACCGAAAATGCGCCAGTAACACTGGCAAGTTCATCGGCTAAAAATGCGTGGTCTACATTATCTGCAGAAGTTAGAGTACCTGTAATATTTGGCAAGCCGGCGCTGATTTTCTTGCCACCGTTGGAAGAGGCTGTCCAAAAGGTATTGTTGTCATCTAGCCTTACCCACTTGCCACCACCAAGCGCAGTAGCCACCTGGTCAGCTGTTGAAAGGTTGAAGCTCAGATAGATGGAACCAACCGGGTAAATTTTGTTTAAAAATTGGCCCCATATTACTTTATCAACGCTAATGGTATTTTTGTTGATATCTTCGCCTTCAATGGAAAGATTGATAATATTAGCAGAATTAACGGAATTATTGGCCAGGCTGGCATTACCGATTTTTCCACTTACCGAAAGACCGTCACTGCCCAAAGAGAGTACTTCATTTGCTTGAGAGCCATTTACTTTGAGCACTTTAAGCTTACCGGCATCAACTTTTATTTTATAATCGTCGCCATCTAAATCTTCCAAAAGAATTTCCGGAACTGTATCAGCCACAATGGCTTCATATGAATTTTCACCACTTGCCGAACGAATATGCAAGGGGGTTTCCGGTTTACCGGTGCCGAGGCCCAAGAAACCGCCATCCAGCACAGCGGCACCAGGTATGGGTAAGGCATAAGGAACTCGGCTAAAAATATGATAAGCCGCCCCATCTTTGTCAAAGCACTTTGGCCCCTGATCTTCAATTGAAGTAAAAGATGAGCTACATTCCGGGCCGTTGTCGGTATCACAAGCACAAGCATTGATAGTCGGCGTCGGCACGACTATTTCACTTTCCTTATAGCCAAAAAGGCTGGCTACGAAGCTCGTGCCATCGTTAAAACCTATTTTCCCTGTCATAATCTTTACTTGTGGCGCACATTCCCAAAGGGAGCCGTTGGCACGCAGTAATTCACCCTCAGCGCAGGTAGGGAGTGATGAATCCTGCAAAGCGTTAAAGTTTAAATGGTCTGGAGTGATACATCTTTCGCAATTTACGCTACTCGCACTATGTGAAGTTTGCGCAGTGATGGCATAAGGCACGCTGTTAATGGGTAAATAAGGTTCAAGCTCCTCGCCATCTATAGTGATGGCCAGTTGCAGAGAAGCTGCTTCATGTATAGACGTTGGGTCGATATTGGGAATGGTTATAGTGTAAAGTCCGCTTTCCACACTAATAGTATCACTTTTTTCGGCAATGAGTTTATTGCCATCATAAATAGCGGCACTAATATTATGAGAGCCGTTTACCAGCTCACCGTTTTCTTTAAGCACACCATGGTGGGTAAAGGAAAGCGGTACTGCCCCATAAGCCGCTTCGGTTAAAAGTAGAGCCAGAGCTATTGTTAAAAAATTACGCATATTACACCTCGGGCATTGATAGAAATGTTATTGTTAGGTGCTTCTTAAGCAAGCTAACATTTCTTAGTCTATGGTTTTTCATAATTGAGTCAACTAAAAACATAACTCAAGAAAAAATATAAGAAAATTCGCCTGATATGGTAATGAAAATGTGCCGATAGTTGGTTGTTTCCTAGCTTAGCACCCGGCGCACCGTTTCCAGCACGTTTTTATCTTCAAACGGTTTTACTATAAAGGCGCTGGCGCCGGCCGCTTTGGCTTCGGCGGTCATTGGTTCCTGGCCAAGGGCACTGCAAATAATGATTTTGGCATTTGGATCAAAACTTTTGATCTCTTTTAATGCTTCCAGGCCGCTTTTAAAGGGCATGACAATATCCATGGTCATGAGATCGGGGCGTAAATCTTTATACTTGGCAACGGCTTCCGGGCCGGTTACCGCTTCGCCGACAATCTCAAATTCCGGCGCCAGAAGAATATCTTTTAAAAGAGTGCGCATAAAAAGAGCGTCATCGGCAATCAGTACTCTAACGGCCATCAGCTTACTCCTTTGGAACTATTGGCCTTTTCCACTAAACGGCTTATAAGTTCCTCAATATCTAAAGGACGAACAGCGGTACTCTCCTCGGCAGTACCGGCTGTTTCAGATTCTATATTGTCGGCTGGGAGAGATGTCAAAATCTGGCACCCTTCACCCAGGAGAAGCCCAAAATCGCGCTTTTTTTCCAGCGTGATGAGCGTGGCTATCTTGGCTGCTCCTGCCGGCTTAAAATGTAAAAGAGCACTTAAATCAAGTACGGTGATTACCCGCCCGCCTTGCGCTGTTAGGCCCAGTATTTCGGCGGCACATTGGGGAATTGGCACCAGTTCATTGGTATTTATTGGAGTGATGTGGCCGATTTCTTCTACTTGGAGACTGTATGCTTGACCAGCAGATTTAATAATAATTTTAGCATTGTTTTTGCTGTCAGCATCCATGCTGTCCTCTTAAACCGGAGTCTTTTCACTTTCGGAAATGGTAACGGCATCGCTTAAAGTAAAGCGATTGGTAATGGCTTGTAATTCCAAAGCTAGGCGGTTTAATTCCATAGCTCTTGACGTGAGCTCTTTAATAGAGGCCACTTGTCTTTTGGTAGCCATAGTGACGGTGTTGGTGCGCTGATCATGACTATAGGCCAGGTCGGAGATGTGGCTTATAGCTTCCACCATCTCTTTGGCGCCTTCCAATTGGCCTTTGGTAATTTTGGAAATATCGCTGACCATTTCCGCGCCGCGCCTGGCTGTAATCTGGATATTTTCGAGCGAAGTGAGAATACTGTTCATCTCTTCGCGGCCGGCTGCCAGTTCGGTGGTGGATTCTCTGATGGCTAAGGAGGCGCTATCGGCTTGTTCTTTAAATTGCGTGATTAGAGCCGAAATTTGGTCGGCACTTCGTGAGGTAGTTTCCGATAGTTTGCGGATTTCTTCGGCGACAACGGCAAAACCGCGGCCATATTCTCCGGCCCGGGCTGCTTCGATAGTGGCATTTAAGGCCAGCATATTGGTTTGACTGGTTATTTTTGTAATAATAACAATGATTTTACCTATTTCATCCAATCTTTTGGTGAGCTCGTAAACCTCTTTGCTGGAGCTTTCCATTTTTTCAAAACCGAGGCGGAATTTATCAATGGCCAGTTTGGCGGTTTGGCTACCGCTATTGGCGGCTTCCGATGTTTCCCCGGAGGCGATGGCGGCATCTTCGGCGCTTTTGGTTGTGTGCTCAATGCCGGCGGCAATTTGGATAATTAAATTACTGGCTTGCAAAACCAATTGGGTTTGCTCTTCGGCGCCTTCGGCTATTTTGGCGATGGAGAGAGCAATATCGGTAGAGGAACTGTCCACGGCATTAGTATTATTGGCCATGGTTTTGGCATTGACGATGAGCGCTTTTGAAGTGGTACTTAAGTGGCTCACCAGCTCGCGAATTTGGGCCAGCATTTGGGTGACACTGGAGGAGAGAGTATCTATTTCATCGGGAATAATTGACTTTTTTTCCCATTTCTCCGGCTCGCTTAAGTTGCCTTGAATCACTCTGGTGGTGAGGCTTGAGAGGTGACGCAAGCTGGCAACAAAATGGGGAATAATGGTAAAATGACAAATAAGCCCCAAAATAACAATAATGACCGCTAAAATGGCATAGCCCAGAGCCGGCGGGCTTCCGGCCGGTAACAGCGCAGGCAGGAGAACAGCAAAAAGCCCGGTAAGAGCCATGGCTCCAAACAGCAAAAATGTGAGTTTTATGCGTAACATCTCTCTCCGCTCAGTGGCTATTTAAGCGCCGGGGGCCATTTTACTCCAGGGAAAAAAGATGGTCAAATAAAGGTAAAGAAGTATGGCAGCAAAATTTTTTAGCGGATATCCGAGCCGAAAGGCAGCAGGGAGAGCATGGCCAGTTTAAAGCACTGGAGGCCAAAAGGAATGCCGATGATGGTGGCGCAGCAGACGAGGCCGGCTGTGGCATAAGATATGGCGAGTTCCAGGCCGCCGACGATTATCCAAATAATATTAACGATAAAAGAAAAAGAATTTTCTGACGGCACCACCTCGCGGCCAAAGGGCAGAAGGCTTAAAGAGGCCATTTTAAAACACTGTTTGCCAACGGGGATGCCGATGATGGTGATGCACCACAAAAGGCCGAAAAGAGCCCAAAAAAGCCATGACCACCAGCCGATAAAAATAAGCCAAAGTATATTGCCAAGTGAACTCATAATACCTCCATTTAAAGTTGTTAAGAGCCGGAACTTACCGCCAAAGAAAAATCAGAAGAGACTTTGCGGAACGTAAATTATATCCCCCGGGCGGACGGCAAAATTCTTGCTGTTGCCTTTTAAAATATCTTCAATGCGCACCTCAAGACGCACTTCCTGGCCGTCGATAGCGCGGGTGACATTGATATTTTTGCGCGAGGCTTCTTTGGTAAAGCCGCCGGCTAAAGTGAGCGCCTGGATGACATTCATGCCATCGACATAAGTAAAGGTGCCGGGTTTTGATACTTCGCCAAAAACTGAAACTTTTTGCGAATTATATTCTTTAACAAAAACAGATACTTGGGGATTTATTAAATAATCGCCTGAAAGGGCGTTTTTAATGCTGCCGGCCACCTCGGCGGCGGTCATGCCGCGCACATCCAAATGCCCCACTAAAGGAAACTGGATAGTGCCGTCGGGGCCAACGCGGTAAGTGGAGCTTAAATCTGGCTGATTATAAACGCGCACTTCAAAGACATCATTGGGGCCGATTGTTTGGATGGTGGCTACGGCAGTCGGTGCTTCTGGGGCGGAAATCGGGGCAGTGGTGACGGTGACGCCGCTCTTTGGCGACTTTGGGCCGCCGCCGCAGGCGCCAAGTGCCACCAGCACGAAATATAGGTAAAAATGTTTAGCCCCAGCTTGCATAAAAGCCTCCGAAAAAAGTATTATAGCAGATTGCTGTTTTTTGGACAATCTTATATCTTTTTTTCGTCCCGCAAGGGCGGTGATGAGGGAGGCAAAATGCGTATTTTGGTAATCGGTTCGGCCGGGCAACTGGCTAAAGAAATTATAGCTCTCGGGCCGGCGTTTGGCCACGAGATAATAGCTCCCGGTGAAAAAGAGCTGGATTTGACGGCGCGGGACAGCCTGGCTGCCATATTGGAGCAAAAAGCGCCAGAGGCAGTTATTAACTGCGCCGCCTACAATCAGGTGGATAAAGCCGAAGAAAACCCGGAGCTGGCTATGGAAATAAACGGCTATGCCGTGGGGCGGCTGGCCGCTCTTTGCCGCGCTATGGGCATATTTCTGGTGCATTACGGCAGCGACTACGTTTTTGATGGCCAAAAAGAAGATTTTTATCAGGAAGATGATGCGCTAAATCCCATAAATGTCTATGGTAAAAGTAAAGCGCTCGGCGAGGAGCTTTTGGCTAAAGAGCTGGGGCCGGAGCGCAGCCTCCTCTTTAGACTCAGCTGGGTTTTTGGCCGCGGGCCGCAAAATTTTCTCTATAAATTATCCGGCTGGGCGCAAAAACAGGCCAAACTCAAAGTGGTGTATGATCAAATTTCGGTGCCCACTTATACTGTTCATGTGGCCTCTTGGACTTATAAAGCCCTGGCGGCCGGCCTTACCGGCCTTTACCACATGGTGCCTTCTGGCTATGCTTCGCGCTATGAAGTAGCCCGCTATTATTTTAGCTGCCTCGGCCTTAGCCCCTTGGTTTTGCCCGTCCCATCTGATTATTTTCCTACAGCGGCCAGGCGTCCGCTCTTTACCGCTATGAGTAATGAAAAATTGGTGCAAAAACTGGGGGCGCTGCCTGAATGGCAAATAGGGGTAAGGGAGTATAGTGAGCATATCTCCGGTTAAAGGCTGCTTGCGCTAGTCATTCTTTACGCAACGTGCCGCTAGCCCATAGTCTTTGTTGCCATAGGTGATACTTGCCTGCGTGGTAGATTCGGAATCTAATTGCAGATAATAGGCGTAGAAGAAATCGTATTCGGTCGCTGGTGTAACCGACCAAAATTGCACTTCCTCACCAACATATTGATATCCATCGCCAAAACGGCCATAACTGCCGGCGGGGAGAGCGTTGAAGTTAAAATCATCGCCCCCTTCTTCGCTATAATTGGTCCAGGCCTTGCTTTTGGCGATAAGAGCTAAAAATGCATTCTCACTGCTGCGCTTTTCATCGACATAATTGAGCAAATCATCAAGTTCCTTTTTTGTTGGCATATGCCAGCCTCTGGGGCAGAAAGTCACATTGGTTACTGTTGACCAGTTATAGAGGAGGCCGTAAGCATCATCTTTAGTCCGGTAAAATGTGCCGACTTCCCGGGCATAATTTTCGGCCATCCATTCATGACAATTAATCATGGTTGTTTTGTACTCGTGATTGTTGTCGCGCTCATCTTTTAATGAACTGATGGTGCCATCAGGAATTTTGCACTCATCACAATTCTCGCCGGTCATGAGCTGGTTTTCACACTCATTGCAATCATTGCCTGCCCAGCCGGCGGCGCAGGTATCGCAGTAAGTGCCATCCCAATGAGGATTGCAGGAACAATTACCAGTGCCATCTTTGCCATCATTGCAAGTGCCGTTTTGGCATTTGCAAGGATTCTCACATTTTGGGCCCCAAAATCCGGCTGGGCAATCATCTCCTGATAGTGGTACGCAGAAAAGAGAACCGTTACCGGTTTTGCTGCAAGTGGTATTTTCTTGGCATATCCAAGCTACCAACTGACCATTTTTGCACTGCATACCATGGCGATCGTTAGTATTGCAGTATTGATCGGCTATAGTGCAGGGGGTATCCTGGTCGGTATTGGTATCCTGGTCAGTATTGGTATCCTTATCGGTGTTGGTATCCTTATCAGTATTGGTATCCTTATCGGTGTTGGTATCCTTATCAGTATTGGTATCCTTATCAGTATTGGTATCCTTATCAGTATTGGTATCCTTATCAGTATTGGTATCCTTATCGGTGTTATTGTTCGCAGCCGGTTTATTTTGCCCGTTTTTATTACCGGGCTCTTGGGTGGGATTATCCTGGCCGCAAGCGGCAAGCACCAAAAAGAGTGCGGCAGAAAGTGTTAAGAATTGTTTTGTTTTTAGCATATTGTCTCCTTTTCTCGTGAGCCATATTAGTTGTTTCTCACGCGGCCAAGGGGTATAGAGTAAAAGCATAGTTCTAGTCAAGCTGCGCAGTAATATGCTGAATTTAAAGGCTTTTATAAGTATGACTGAAATTTCTTGTAAGGCTGTTTGTGTGTTCAGAGGCTATTTTTACACCTCTTGAAAAAAAGCTTTCGATCTAATATCATTCTGCCCGAAAGGAAGCTCTTGATATGGAGTTACGCATACTCGTTATCGAAGATGATGAAAACAGCCGGGCCATTGTAGAGAATTATCTGGAAGACGAGCAGTACCAGCTTATTATGATGTCCGACGGCGAAAGTGCCGAGGAATATTTAAAAACCGAGCACGTTGACGCCATTATTACCGATGTCGGTTTGCCGGGAATGCAGGGCGATGCCATAGTAAAAAAAATCCATGAGGCTTATCCTTTTGTGCCTATTATGGTTATTACTGGCAACGGTTCACTTGATGGCGCTGTGCGTTTTATTAACTTAGGCGCTTCGGATTATTTAACAAAACCATTTACAAAACAAGTGCTTAAGCATCGTATGCGCATGCTGGCCAAGCAGGTGGAGCTTTCGATTGAGCTCAATCAGTTGCAAAACAGAGTGCAGCGCGATGAACTTAGTTCCATTATCGGCCAGCATCCCTCCATGCGCCGGCTCATGGCCATGGTTCCTTCGGTGGCCCAGACCGATGCCTCGGTGCTCATTTTGGGCGAAAGTGGCACCGGTAAGGAGATGATGGCCCGGGCCATTCACAGTATTTCCAAAAGAAGCGGCCGTAAATTCGTGGCTTTAAACTGCGGCGCTCTGCCGGAACAGCTGATGGAGAGTGAGCTTTTCGGCTATAAAAAAGGGGCCTTTACCGATGCCAAGCAAGATCGCCCCGGTCTTTTGGAAGAAGCGGATATGGGCACGCTCTTTTTAGACGAAGTGGGCGAAATGAATATGTCTATTCAGGTGAAATTCTTGCGCTTTTTGCAGGAAAAAGAGTATCGCCCGCTTGGCTCTAACGTGAATAAAAAGGCCAATGTGCGCATAATTAGCGCCACTAATAAAAATTTACAAAACATGGTAAGGGAGGGCACTTTCAGAGAGGATCTCTATTACCGCTTAAATGTGGTGCCGGTGCAACTGCCGCCGCTTAGAGAACGGCGCAGCGATGTGCCCATTCTGGTGGCCCACTATATGCAAAAATTTTCTCTGGAATATGAAAAGCCCATTGAGCACGTTTCCGAGGAGCTGCTTAGTGCCCTTATTGATTATAACTGGCCGGGCAATATTCGTGAACTCATAAACACGGTGCAGCGCCTGGTGATTATGAGTAACGGCACCGTTTTAAACCTTGATGCTCTCGATAACATCAGCTTTATGGGCGGTATAGCACGCTCCGATGAGCAGCCGGAAAAAGATTCTAAGCAATTTCTTGAAAGTGCGGATGAAAAAGTTAATTTAGACGGCGATATAGGCTCCTTTAAAGAAGAAAAAGAGCGGGTGGTGACTAAATTTGAGCGCCGCTATATTGATAAAGTTCTCAAAATTTCCGGCGGGAATATATCGCAAGCCGCGCGGAAAGCTAAGATGGATCGTAAGAACTTCTGGCAGCTGATGAAAAAATATGGTATCGAGGCAAGGGCTTAAAGAAACCGGCCTGTTTACTGCCGGCTGATAGAGGCCTTTATTTAATAAATACGGTGAGTTATAGATGTTTACCGGCCTGGTTGAACATGTTGGCGAGGTGTTAAGCGTAAGCGGCAACGATCCGCTAAAGCTATCTATTGCCATTCCGCCGGCCTGGGGCCTTTTGCCCATAGGCTGCTCGGTGGCGGTGGACGGCGTCTGCCTGACGGTCATAGAGCGGCGCCTTGGCGCTTTTACCGCCGATGTGGGCGCGGAAACCTGGCAGCGCACAGCGCTCAGCGGCTTGAAAAGTGCCTCTTTGGTGCACCTGGAACGGCCGCTGCGCTTGGGGGCTCCGCTAGATGGTCACCTGGTTTTGGGCCATGTTGATGGCCTGGCCTCTTTTTTAAAAAGCGAGCCGCAGGGGGCCACAACTTATCTTTTTTTTGCTGCTCCGCCGGACCTCATCTCCATGATCGCTCCGCAAGGTTCGGTGGCTCTGGCCGGCGTTTCGCTTACTGTGGTGAATGTGGATAATAATAAATCCACTTTTTCTGTAGCTATAGTGCCGCACACCTTGCAAAATACCAAATTAGGAGCTCTTAAGGCCGGCGCGCCGGTGAATATTGAAGTTGACCCGCTGGCCCGCTATGTAAAGCAGGCGCTGTCTATATTGTCCTTGCAGAAAGAAAAGCAGCAATCTCCGGGAATTACAATGGAACTTTTGCAAAAAGGAGGCTACTTGTGAGCCTTATTAAAGTGCCCGAGGCTTTAGAAGTATTAAAGCGCGGCGAGATGGTGATTTTAGTTGATGACGAGGATCGCGAAAACGAGGGCGATCTCTGTATGGCGGCCGAGTTAGTGCGCCCGCAGGATATCAACTTTATGGCCACTTTCGGCCGGGGTCTCATTTGCCTCTCTCTTGAGGCCGAGCGGATAAAAGCGCTCGAATTGCCGCAGATGACCGAGCACAATAACAGCGGCTTCGGCACTGCTTTTACCGTCTCCATTGAGGCCAAAGAGGGAGTGACCACCGGTATCAGCGCGGCCGATAGAGCCCATACCATTCGCACCGCTGTGGCCGATGGGGTAAAAGCCGATGATTTGGCTAGGCCCGGCCATGTCTTTCCTTTAAGAGCGCAGCCGGGCGGGGTTTTGGTGCGCGCCGGTCAGACGGAAGGCTCAGTGGATTTAATGCGCCTTGCCGGCCTGAAAGGTGCTGGCGTTATTTGCGAAATAATGAATGAAGACGGCACGATGGCGCGCCTTACGGATTTGGAAAAATTTAGCAAGGAACATAATATTCCCATTATTTCCAATGCCGAAATTATCCGCCACCGCCTGGCTACAGAATCTTTGGTTAAGCTTGTTGCTGCGGAAAAACTCTTTACCAAACTCTTGGGTGAAGTTAGGGTAAATATTTATGAATCCGTGCTGGATGGCAGCCAGCATCTGGCAGTAGTTAAAGGCGATTTAACAAAAAGCGCCGCGCCTTTGGTGCGCGTTTCCTCGCCCTGTCCCAATTGTGCTATTTTAGATGGCCTATTTTGTGATTGTCATGAGAGCCTCATAAAGGCGGCTGGTGAAATTTCGCGGGCCGGTTGTGGTATTTTGCTTAATTTACAGCAAAAAAACAGCGAAGAGCAAACTCTGGCCGATAAATTGGCCGCTCTTGTCGGCCGCAAAACGGCCGCATATAAGAGTGAGCCTTATCCATATAAGGGCGGAACTGTTAGCAATACGCTGCGCAGTTATGGTATCGGAGCACAAATTTTGCGCCATTTGGGGCTGGGGCCCATTAAATTATTGGTAAATCGCAATACCCACTTGCCCTCTTTAGAGGGTTTTGGCATTTCTATAGCCGGCTTTGTCTCTCTCGCCGCCGGCGGAGAAGAGCCGCCTAAAAGCGCTATTTAAAGAAGGAGCACTATATGGCTAAACTTATCGAAGCTAATTTAATTGGAAACGGCCTGAAAATGGCCATTATTGTGGCGCGGTTCAATAATTTTATTACCGACCGCCTTTTGGAAGGAGCTCTTGATGCTCTAAACCGCCACGGCGTTAATTCCGATGATGTGCAAATTGTAAAAGTTCCGGGTACTTTTGAAGTTCCGACTATTGCCAAAAAGCTGGCTGCTTCCGGCAAATTTGATGCCGTTATTTGCCTTGGGGCGGTGATTCGCGGCGGTACGCCGCACTTTGATTATGTTGCTGCCGAAGTTTCCAAAGGGGTAGCTGCTACTTCTCTTGAAACCGGGGTGCCGGTGCTTTTCGGAGTTTTAACCTGCGATACTTTGGAACAGGCTATTGAGCGGGCCGGCGTTAAGAATGGTAACAAGGGCTATGAAGCTGCGGTGGCAGCGGTGGAGATGGGAAACCTGTGCAAACTAATTTAACCAAAAGAAGCAAAGGGCGCGAGTGTGCCTTGCAAATACTTTATGAAGCCGATGTTTCCGAACATTCCTTAAGCCGGGCAAGTCTTGAAGCCGCTTGCCGGACTTATTGGCAAAACTTTTCACTGGACGGCACCTCGCATACTTTTGCCGAGAGCCTGGTTTACGGAGTGGCGGAAAATTTAGCTAAAATTAACAGCTACTTGTCAGGTGCTTCGCCGCGCTGGAAAATAGAGCGCATGGCTGCTGTAGATCGCAATGTGCTTTATCTTGGCGTTTATGAGCTTATAGAGGGCGAAACGCCGGCGCCGGTGGTGATAAACGAGGCGGTTGAGCTGGCTAAAAAATACGGAGCCGAGCAATCTGCCGCCTTTGTCAACGGCATTTTAGATGAAATAAGGCGCACCATTGAGCAAGAAAGCAAAAAATAGTGATTCTAAGCCCGCTGCCGCTACTTTGCCGGTCGCTAGCGAAAAGCCAGGAGCTGCCGCCGCGCCGGTAGAGGCCCAAAAGCCTGATAATGCGGAAGTGCCGGCCGAAGAGCCGGGGCGCGGTCATTGTCAGGAGCTGCTCAAAGTTACAGAATTGCCGGAGTTTAGCGGTGATGTGGCTGCCTTTATTTTTGAAAACGAGCGGCCGCTAAAAGGGCTTTTGGGCCTTTTAGATTGGCGCCTTTGCGGCCAAATTTCCCAGCTGATTTTAGCCCACCATATAAGCGGCAAAGAGGGAGAAAAGCTCCTCTCAAGTATGCATGAATATGGTGAAAGTCCTTGGCGCCTTTTTGTCTTTGGTCTCGGTAAAAGCCGCGATTTTAATCAGGAAAAGGCGGCTGAACTGGCAGAGCTTGCCGAAGAGACGCTCAAAAAAGCCGGTGCCAAAGAGTGCAAAATTATTTTGCCGAAAGCGCTTTTAAATGAAGCAGCAGCATCTCTTTTGCAAGAAGCTTGGCCTAAGGCCGGCGGGCGCACTTTTTTGCCGGATGAAGCTGGCGCCTAGCCAGGAAAAAATCCTTTAATTCTTTAGCACACTCTTCTTCCAAAAGGCCCTTTTCTATAACTGGGTAATGATTTAAGCCGGGCAGAGCCAAGATATTGCAAAAGCCGCCCATGGCTCCGGCTTTTAGGTCTTTTGTACCAAAGACTATTCTTTTATAGCGGGCCTGAATGATAGCGCCGGCGCACATGATGCAAGGCTCTAAAGTGACATAGAGAGTGCAGTCTATAAGGCGCCAGCGGCCCAGAATAGCGGAAGCCGCCTCGGTTACCACTATTTCGGCATGGCGGGTGGCGCATTTTTCCTGCTCTTTTTGGTTGGCAGCGAGGGCGATGAATTCTTCGCCGCGGGCCACGAGCGCCCCAATGGGCACTTCGCCGTACTTTTCGGCGCTTTCGCGGGCGGCCAAAAGGGCCATGGTCATGGCTATATAATCAAAATTTGTAAAGTTCATCCTTTTGCGCCCTTGACACGGCAAAAGCCTTTGATAGACTCCGGCCCGTTACTTTGGTGAGTATTACCGCCAGGAGCTACAAATGGCCACAATAAAAAAGAAGCTTTTTAAACTTAGTCCGATGCGCATCAGTCTTTTAGTAGGCTTTTGCGCCATAATTACCCATTTTTGCATTGAAGCGGCGGTTTTTCACAGCGGCCCCTTGAGCCAGCTGGGCTTTATCCATGAAATAGAGCTCAAATTTTTGGATATGAAGTTTCAGCAACGGGCCTCATCGGTAACTCCGGAAGAATTGCCGCCGCCTAAAGTGGTGATTGTGGCCGAAGACGAAAACAGTATTGAAAAATATGGCCTTTTGCCCTGGTCGCGCTCAGTGATGGCCAAATTGGTGGATGGTATTTCGGCAGCCGGCGCCAAAGCTATTGCCTTTGATATTGTCTTTAGCGAGCCGGACCGCAACTCGGCTTATCAAACTATCCGCAATTTTGAAGAAGAATATCGGAAAATCGGCCTGGAAAACCCTGAAACTTCCATTGCTACGCTGGCAACGGGCCTTACCGAAGCCGAAAAAGAGACAGCCGAGCTTTTAAAAACTTATAGCGAATTGCAAAAACAGAGCCTTAATTATGCCAAAAAGCTGAAAAAGCAGGATGACAGCGACGAAAACGGGGCTAAAGAATTTGAAAAGCTCTCTAAATCCTTGCAAAAATCGCTGGCCAAAATGAAGAGTACCAAGCAAAAGCTGGCCGGCCTAAGCGAGCACGGCGGTCTTTTGGAGCAAAAACTCTCCGCCTATGAAGAGGAACTGGCCCGAGAAGTGGCCAATGTGAGCCCCGATGTGGCTTTCGCCAAATCCATCAAAGCGGCTAATAACCTTATTTTAGGCTATTTTTATTTTCGTGACCAATCCGAGATGGTGGGTGTTTCTAAAGAAGAGCAGGCGCGGGATATTGCCAGAATTGAATCAGCCTTTGTTAAGCATATTTATGACCTCAATATTATGGAGATGGGCGGCCAGGAAATTGTGGCCACCAAAGAGCTTGCCGACCAGGCGGCCATTAAAAAATTAAAGCTTTCACCTATTTGCGAAGCTATCGGTATGCAGGCCCCGCTTGACCTCTTTGCCGAAGCCACGCCTTATAAGGGCCATTTTAACCATGCTCCCGATTTTGACGGCCCGCTGCGCCGCACGGCGCTACTCACTCGCTTTAATGATAACCTTTTGCCTTCGCTCTCGCTAATGGCTGCAGCTTTATATGAAAATTCAACCATTTATCCGCTGGCTGATGATTATGATAATACTGTTTTATCCGCCATATATTTGGGTAATATGGATAAAACTGTGCCCATTGATGCCACCGGCCGCACCATGGTTAATTATTATACCGATCCGCAAAAATATTTTCCCACTGTGAGTGCCCGCGATGTCATTGAAGGCACTATTGATCCTAATATTATCAAGGACAAAATAGTCTTTGTGGGCGCCACAGCTATCGGCACTATGGATCAGCGGGTTACCCCCTTCTCCAGTTTTACGCCCGGTGTTTATGTCAATGCCATGATTAGCCAGAATATTGTGGACGGCCGCTATTTGCTCCGCCCCCTCGGCTGGCCGATTTTTGAATATATTTTTATGATTCTCTTTGCCATTCTTTTGGGCTTTTTGCTCAAAAAAGTGCCGGTTTATAGCGGCTTTGGTATAGCCATCGGCTTTATTGCCCTGCTTTTTACGGCCGACCTCTTCTTTATCTTTGATAATGGCTACTGGGCCCACTTAATCATGCCTATGATACAGTGCCTCTTAACTTATGTGGCCATTACCATTTACCGCTACCTCACCGAAGAGCGGGAGAAAAAGCAAATTCGGAACGCTTTCCAATTTTATCTCTCGAGAAGCGTTGTTGATGAAGTGCTTAAAGATACCAGTAAACTGCGCTTAAACGGTGAGCGTAAAGAACTTACGGTATTATTTAGTGATATTCGCGGCTTTACCACCATCAGCGAGGGGCTTTCGCCAGAAGGCCTCGCTAATCTCTTGAATGAATACCTGACCCCCATGACCGACCTCGTCTTTAAGTATGACGGCACTCTGGATAAATATATGGGCGATGCCATT
>JAEEGL014306822.1_pt1 | contig 28490 bp, 28 predicted proteins | sample 9134231 | NCBI WGS metagenome assembly JAEEGL01 (sample SAMN16246548, study PRJNA631951) | gut metagenome | biome: gut microbiome; feature: rumen; material: fiber-attached | host: Bos | place: Iran: Karaj | collected 2018-10
ATTGTTTCATTTAATATAAAGAATTATTATGAACGTTACTCGTAGAAACTTTTTGAAGACTGGAGCAGCTGCTGTTGCAGGTTTTACAATTGCTCCAAACATCATCTTGGGTAAGTCTCATGGTCACATGGCTCCAAGTGACACTCCTAACATCGCAGCTGTCGGTGTAGGTAGTCAAGGTGGTGGCGATATCCAGAACATTGCTGATCCAGATGAGAAGATTGGCAGAAGACCTAACAATGGCCGTCAGTATGGTGGTTGGGTATCTCCTAATTTCGCAGGTTTGAAGCCTCAGAGAGCAATGGTTGAACAAGGTGTGCAGATGGGTGATGCTGGCAAGCAGCCTATCCATCACGCAAACATGTATGCTCTTTGCGATGTTGACCTTGACTATGCAGGTCATATCATGGCTGGTTATCCAAAGGCAAAGAAGTATCAAGACTTCCGCAAGATGTTGGATGAATGTGGTAAGGAAATCGATGGTGTATTGATTGGCACTCCTGACCACACCCACGCTATCATCGCTGCTTATGCTATGTTGCAGGGCAAGGCTGTGTTCGTAGAGAAGCCTATGGCTAAGACCATCGAGGAGGTTCGCTATTTGCGCGACTTGGCTAAGAAGACAGGCGTTGTTACACAGATGGGTAACCAAGGACATAACATCGAGGGTACTTACCAGACCGTTGAGTGGATTCGTAGCGGTGCCATCGGTGATGTAACAGAGGTTCATATGTGGTCAGATCGTCCTGTATGGCGTCAGGGTGACTACAAGCGCCCAGAGGGTGAAGCTATTCCTAAGAACCTTGACTATGATCTGTGGTTAGGCCCGGCTCCTCTGAAGCCTTACAACCATGAAACCACTCACTTCGCTTGGCGTGGTATGTGGGATTACGGTACTGGTGCTATGGGTGACATGGGTGCTCACACCTTCGATGCTCCTATCTGGGCATTAGGTTTGGGTATGCCTGACAAGATCCAGGCTACTACCACTCCGTTCAATGATGAGTACCTGCCAATCACTGAGCTCTGCCAGTATCACTTCCCAGCTCGTACAGTAGATGGTAAAAAGATGCCTGAGGTTACTGTTTACTGGACTGATGGTGGTATCAAACTTTCTCGTCCAAAGGAACTGGAGCCAAACCGTCAGTTGCAGGAGTGCTTGTACATCGGTACAAAGGGCATGTTGATGCACGGAACCCACGGTGCTACGCCTGAGTTCATCCCTGCTCGTCCAGGATGGAAGGAACCTGCTAAGACCTTGCCACGTCCAAAGAACATCTATGTTGACTGGGTAGAGGCAATCAAAGAGAAGCGTCAGGCTGCCAACAACTTCGACGTAGCTGCTAAGTTGACTGAGATCATGTTGCTGACCAACATCGCTGTGCTGTCACAGCAGCGTCACATCACGTTGGAATACGATGCTAACAAGATGCAGATTACCAATCTGCCTGAGGCTAATCAGTTCTTCCGCCGTGAATATCGTTATGGTTGGGAATTGCCTAAGTTCTAATCCTTGTGATAGGAGTAATAAAGAAGGTAGTCCCTTTGGGCTACCTTCTTTGTTTTATTAGAGTTTCTCACAAAATTCTATCGTCTCTTTGTTTGGACCTTCAATTTTAAAGTACTTAATGCCTCGCTCCCAATAGGGCAAGTCGTGGATGGGTGAGTCGCAAATGTGAAAACCTTTGGATTTGACTACTTCATACAAGTCCTCGATGTTCTTCACATCAATGGCAATATGTTCGAATGCACCTGCTTTCATGGCAGTCGGCTCTTTGTCGTAGGTCTCTATCTGCAAATTGCCAAGTTGTAGGAATGCTACTCGTTGTCCATTGACATTGGTACGTTGATATACCTTTTCAAAGCCCAAGGCTTGATAAAAATCAATGGTCTTGTCAATGTCCAATGTAGGAACTCCTATATGCTGAAGTCCGGTACAGAAATCTTTAACGTCCATTACTCCAATGCTTTTTTCCATTCCTCGAAGAGGGCGGTCTCTGCCTTGTTCTCCACGCAGTCTGCATTGATGACATTGGTAACAAACTGAGTCAGCGTTATCTTGATAGCTCCTTGCTCTACTGGGTTGAAATAACTTAGCAGGTCTTTTGTCTCGCTAATGATATCTTCGAGCCTGTAGTTCATATTAAGAGAATGCTCTAGCTTATCCTTTACGTCATCCACAGGGCCGATAGCAGCCAGTTTGTCAATGAAGCCCTCAATGAAATTCTTTTCGCGCACATCATATTTGCCATCAGCATGTGCAAAAAATAGACCAGTCTTAGCCACCAGCCAAATCACTTTTTCAATAGGTTTGGTATCCATAATTATTATTATTTAGCGCTACCGAAAGCATTTGATGCCATACCGATAACAGAGATTACACTTTGAGCTATTTCACCAATATTCGCATTGGATAAGTTGCCTGTCAAGCCTCCACTTGGCTGAGAGCCACCTAACAATGCACCTAAAATCGTGCTGAGGTCTAAACCTCCCTTACCACCTGCAGCAGCACCTAAGACGCTACCTATGTCAATGCCTCCATTTCCTCCTAAGATACTTCCCAGGTCGATGCCACCTTTCCCGCCTAAGATACTGCCTAAGTCAATGCCACCTTTATCAGTATTGGTACTTGATGATGAAGTACCGTTGATAGCATCCAACTCCTTAGAAATATCAATCCCTTTGTCGGCTGGTTGCTTGGTAGTGGACTGTTTGGTAGCCGTAGACTTTTTTGCTGTCTGCTCTTTGGCTATTTGTCCACCTAATACTTGACCCAAAATGTCGCCCAGTGCGCCACTGGCAGATCCACCAGAAGTGACAGAATTCAGAATATTACCTAATAAATCTCCCATAATGAACCATATTTTAGAGATGAAACATATTCGACCTTAAATATACGCCTATTTATTTAATTATGAAAGAAAAGGCTCTTTTTTCTTCAAAAATCTTTCAGGTTCTCGTCATCCCCTTGAAAGAAATGCTCTTCCTTACTTCGCTTGAGATAGCCTTCTGCAGCTTCTATCCAGCGTTTGTATCGATCTGGATTGGCGCTCTTCTGCGCGTTGTTGATGAACATCTGAAAGTGTCGGTCGGCATTGGCTCGATCGTGTATGATAGAGTAGAGGTAGGCTATATGGTAGATGTCCGTCAATCTATCAGGCTTATAGGTTAGCGAACGTTTGAAATCATCTATCGCTTCTTCAAACTTCAGCAGTCGGATGTATGCATTCGCGCGGGTGTTATAGAGCGACCACATAAGTGTTTCATCGGGCAAAATCTTTTCTACTGCCTGGGTAATCATATTCACACCTTCTTGTTCATTGCCATTCAACTTAGAAGCCACAATGCCATATTGTGCTAGGATATATTGATTTTTGTAACGGTCTTTGCGAGCTGCCACACGTAGACAGTCGTATGCTTGCCATAAACTATCCACACGTGCAAAAGCCAGTCCCATATAATAATTAGTAGTAGTGGAGTTGTCGCCTGCATCCCTAAGCTTTCTGTATTCATCCAAAGATTCTTCGTAGTTGCCCGTTTGATAGAGCATATAAGCTTTTAGTCCATTTACCGCCATATTCTCATTGTCGTAGATACAGAAATCATCTAATACTACAAGAGCAGAGTCAAGCATATCTCTATCTTCATAATTCTTGGCCAAGTTGATGATATTATTGGCATTCTGGATATTCTTTTTGGCAATAATCTTTTCATACACCAAGGCCGAGTCGGCATTATTCAGTTTCTCATGACTTTTAGCTATCAGTACCAGATCGGCTTCCAAGCTATCCTTTTTCAATAGTTCCTGACTAATATTAATGCTTTTCCGATAAAAGCCTCGGTCATAATACACGCTGGCAATATCTCGTTTAATGCTGTCAGAGGGATGCAGTTCGTATGCCTGTTCCAGCAGTTGCAGAGCCTTCTTGTTATTAGAAGCGTCCTTATACTTCATGCCCAGCTGATAGATAGTCAGCCAATCGTTTCCTTGAACAGTGTCTTGTCCCCATGAGATGGAGATGCTCCACCACATCAAAAACATGTAAATCAGTGTTTTCCTCATTGTAATATCATTATCTGTATATTCTCATCTTTCTCAAATAGTCTTTCAAAGGTTCCATACCCATTTCACTTCGCCACTCATCGACTTTAGATTCGTCGAGCAACTGATAGAGTCTTGGATTGCCATGCTCGTCTTCTTCAATCTGTGAACCGTATCGTTGAGGTTTCCCCTCAAACATATTGATTCTATCCTCCATCATGGCTACACCTTCTTTGGCTAAGTCTCCCTTTTTGGCTGCTTCTCGAAACAAAGGTAAGTATTTCTTCTGAATATTTACGTCTGAATGTTGTATAACAGCCCAGAAAGTACCAACCGCATCGCCCACTTTATCACTCCCTACGAACCCTCTGGAGTCTAAAATCTTGCATATTTGTTCTTGATTGAGCTTATCTACTCGTTGCATCTCGTGCAGAGCTACGGCTTCAGCTATTGAGTCGTGCGGCTGACGGTTGTGTGCTGCAAGGAAAGTTATCCTTACTTCTTGGTCTGTCTTCATAATCAACTGAAGTCTGCGGCGCAGAGGTTTGTCGAAGTTTGCCTCTATACGATGTTTTCTTAAGTTGAGGCTGTCGAGCAGAACTTGCCATCTACTATCTTCATGTAAAGAAATAAGGTCGTCATCGTTGGCGATATTATCAGAATACCAGTCCTTCTCTTGATTTAGTTTGTTGTAGAGCCTGCTAAACGCTGTCTCAGGATCATGGGCCAAGGCTGCGGCACAGGCCCCGTTATATCTATGTTGGGGCTGCACAAATTCCTTCATCTGTAAAGCCTTACCGAATGACTCGCTTGACGCTTCATATTCTCCAGCCATAAACAAAGAGTCGGCCTTCGTGGTTAGTTCTACATACCCCCTACTATATTGAGCCATCGCCCATAAGGGAAGCATTAGTTGAATTAGCGTCAAGAATGTCTTTAAATTAACCATAATTAAAATGCTCGTATGTTTTGCTATGCAAACTTACGAACATTTCGTAATTATACAAATAATTAGCCGTTAATTATCGTTAACTGTGGAATTGACGATGCACAAGTTAATGTTTTTTTTATTTGAAGCGCCCTCGTTGCATTAAATACCGCCAGGACGGTTACGCCCACATCGGCAAATACAGCCATCCACATGGTAGCTAGGCCGAAAGATGCTAACAACAATACGGCAATTTTTACGCCGATGGCAAAGCCTACATTTTGTCGAGCTATGTTAATGGTGCGACGTGCAATGCGAATAGCCGATGCTATTTTTGAAGGTTGGTCGTCCATCAGTACGATATTGGCAGCTTCAATAGCCGCCTCACTACCTAAGCCACCCATGGCAATGCCCACATCGGCACGTGCCAGTACGGGAGCATCATTTATGCCATCACCCACAAAGGCCAGACTCTTTCCATTGGTCTTTTCATTCAACAGTTTCTCCACTATGTCCACCTTGTCATTAGGAAGCAACTCGGCATGATATTCAGAAAGTTGCAACTTCATTGCCACATCTCTACCTACCTCCTGGCGGTCGCCTGTCAACATTACTGTTCGTGTCACCCCTAACGTTTTCAAAGCCTGAATAGCTGCTGCGCTGTCATCTTTTATTTTATCATTGATGACGATATGTCCTGCATATACCCCATTGATAGCTACGTGTATGATGGTGCCTACATGATGACAATCGTGCCACTTCGCTCCAATGGCATCCATCATCTTCGGATTGCCTACGCAAACTATGTCGTCACCTACCTTTGCACGGATGCCTTGTCCGGCAATTTCTTCTGTTTCACTCACCACGCATCCGTCTGTTGCCTCGTCAGGGAAAGCATCTCGCAAAGCTGCACCGATGGGGTGGGTAGTAAAATGTTCCACATGAGCCGCTAAATGCAGCAAGTGGCGCTCATCGTACATATCTGGATGAACTGCTTCAACGGCAAATTGCCCGTGAGTGAGTGTCCCCGTCTTGTCGAATACCACAATATCAATTTTCGAGAGCATGTCCATGTAGTTGGCTCCCTTGATGAGAATGCCTTTACGCGATGCCCCTCCGATGCCACCAAAGAAGGTGAGTGGTACACTGATGACCAAAGCACAAGGACAAGATACCACCAAGAATAATAAGGCTCTGTATAGCCAGGTAGGGAATACCGTCATGAAGTCATCACTGAAGAGTGGGGGCAACAAGGCTAAAGCGATGGCGGAAAATACAACAATCGGGGTATATACTTTGGCAAATCGGGTAATGAAGTTTTCGCTCTTGGATTTGCGCTCAGTGGCATGCTCCACTAAATCGATAATTTTGGAAACAGTACTCTCACCAAAGATCTTGGTAGTTCGCACTGTGATGACGCCACTTAGATTGATGCATCCAGATATCACTTCATCGCCATTCTCCACGTCACGAGGCACACTCTCTCCTGTTAATGCCACCGTATTGAGTGCTGAGTGTCCTGTGATGACTATACCATCCAATGGCACCTTTTCACCTGGTTTGATGATAATGGTCTCGCCCACATCCACTAAGTCAGGATTCACATCATCTTGTCTACCATCACGAATCACATGTGCCACATCAGGGCGAATATCCATTAAATGACTTATACTTTCGCGACTTTTCCCTTCTGCATAGCCTTCGAATAACTCACCCACTTGAAAGAATAGCATAACGAACACAGCTTCTGGAAATTGGCTCTCAGCTCCTGGCAGGAAGCCAATGCACAAAGCGCCGATGGTGGCCACCGACATTAAGAAGTGCTCGTTGAACGCATCGCCCTCCCTGATACCCTCCATCGCTTCGTGCAAGGTCTCATGTCCTACAATTAAATAAGGTATTATATAAACAAGGAGTATCTGCCAGGTAGGCAACTGGAAAGTATGTTCTATGATGACCGCCCCAATAAGAAGTAGGGTAGAGACAATAATGAGCGTGAGTTGTTGCTTCAAGCTGTTTTTATGCTCGTGCTCATGGTGATGATTCTGCTCGTGGCAGCAACATGTGTGTTGATGTGTAAGTAAAGAATTTGCCATACTCTTATAGTTTTACACTACAAAAGTATGGCAAATGTTTTGCAACTTGGTTGCAAATCTCGCAATCCAGCTGTATTACTTAAACAGTGAAGCGATCCAGAGCACTAAGATAGCGCCAATGGTACCTGTACCAATCTCGCCAATAATGCCGCCCCAATCGATGCCCATTAAACCAAACAACCAGCTACCTACAGCACCACCTACAATACCTAGCAACAGGTTAATCAGAATGCCGAAGCCGCCACCTTTCATAATCTTGCCTGCCAAGAAACCGCAGACACAGCCAATGATAATACTAATAATAATACCCATAATTGTATAATTTTAAAAGTTCAACAATCATCAAGCTTTTTGTAACGCCTTTTGGGATATGTAGAAGACAAAGGTACATATCAGTACCAGAAGCACTCTCATGTCGATACCTTGCGTCAGTGCATTATCCAACGTTTGGAAGAGAGCGTTCTTTACTAATCCAATGCCTCCGAAGGCCACAAACAGAATGATAGCCATGGTTATCATGCCTCCATTCCAAATCGTAGGTAACCAATCGCGTTGCGGCTTGCTTTCAGGCAGGCCACGCATCACACGCTCTGTGAAGCCATCATCAGCAATCTCTTGTCGATTCTGCTTCAAAAATTGCCCTATCAGTCGTTCGTTATCTTCCATATCCGTTCTGTGTTAAGTAATTAGCCATTTTTTCTTTTCCACGGCTTAGATGGCTTTTCACCGTTCCCTCTGCCAGGCCTGTTATTTCAGCAATTTTCTTAATCTCCTGTTCCTCCATATAGAAAAGGGTGATACAGGTCCTTTCCGCCTCCTTCAACTGCTCTAATGCTGCATAGATATCCATCTTCCTCGCTAGGTCCTGTTGCTCGTTGCTATACTCGGCATCAGTAGTTACCACTTCCAAGTCAGAGGTTGGTTTCTGACTGCGAATATAATCAAAAAAAACATTATATGCAATTCTGTAGAGCCAAGTTGAGAAATTTGCTGTTCCTTTAAAACTTTTTAAATTTGTATATGCCTTAATAAATGTGTCTTGTGCTAGGTCGTCACTGAGTTCCTTATCGCCGCAAGTCTGGTTCAGGAAGAACCTTCGCACTTGCGATTGGTACTTCCTGACCAGCTGGTCGAATGCACTTTTGTTGTGCAATACCACCACTTGGGTCACCAGTGATATATCACTCAGTGAATTAATCATTTCTCAGTTAGTCGTTAATGTCAGTGTTGTCCGTTTTATTAGTGCTGTTCTCTTTATTATGAAAACCCTTTTGATGGTTGTAAGATAGGAGCTGAGACGCACCATTTGCTACTATGAAGAGTCCGATGCATGCTAAAGCTAAGTTATGGGTCAGCAGGTACATGAAGATGCAAAATGCTATACCTATGCCCACATTCTTCACACCTTTCTCATATAGCCCCCTGTCCTCTTCTTTGCTATATTCTTCTTCAAGAGCCTTGGCAAAGTCGGCTGGCAGAGGTTGTCCGCTTTCTACAATCTTCTGAGCCAGTTCATACTTCTTTTTGCGGTTAAAGTATCGGTATAGAAGTATTGCTACGATGATTACTATAGGGAGGATAACGCAGATCAATCCACCGAGTATCATTCCGCCAATGGCAGTGCTCATCCATCCTGAATCAATATCCAACTCATCCAAAACCATTCTTACATCTTCTCTTGTTAGTTTGTAATCCTGATCATCGTTTACCCTGTTGATGCTGTCGCTCTTGGCTACGCTCTTTGGATCAAATGTTGTAATGCTCAGCGTGTCACCTTTGGTGGCTGCGGCGTCACTGATTTCATACACCACTTTGTTGCCATTCTTGTCAGTGGTGGTTACCTCATGGCTTTGTGCCATCATAGCGGTCATTCCCATTGCGGCTACCGCCATTGTCATCATGATTCGTTTCATATTTGCAATTGTTTTTTTGTTACTTCTGAACATTAGACGCAACATCTGAGTATAAAAGTTGCACCTATCTTACTTTTTTTTCATTATTTTCCCACAAAATTATATTTTTGTAGGCAGAAAAGCTAATGATGATGAAAAATCTCCCCTCAGAATTCATACAACAAATGGAAAACCTGTTGGGTAAGCCAGAGGCTGGCCATTTGACGGAGGCGTTGCAACAAAACGCTCCCACAAGTATTCGCCTTAACCCCCTAAAGCAGGTAACACCTTCCGATGTGCCTTTATATATAAATAAGGTGGCATGGTGTGAAGAAGGACGTTACCTGTCCGAGCGACCATCCTTCACTTTTGATCCGCTCTTTCATGTGGGGTGTTATTATGTGCAGGAAGCATCTTCCATGTTTCTGCAACAAGCTATTCACCAGTATGTCCACGAACCAGTGGTGGCGCTCGACCTTTGTGCAGCTCCTGGGGGGAAATCTACACTGCTTCGTACGGCTTTGCCAACAGGAAGTGTGTTGATTAGTAATGAGATTATGCGCCAACGAGCACAAGTCTTGGCTGAGAATATGGTCAAGTGGGGACATCCCGAAGTGTTGGTCACCAACAATGCCCCTGTCGAATTTGCTGATTGCGAACACCTGTTTGATGTCATTGTAGCTGATGTGCCCTGCTCAGGTGAGGGCATGTTCCGCAAAGACGATGAGGCAATTGCTTGTTGGACTCCCGATAATGTACAGATGTGTGCCGAACGTCAACGAGGCATCATCGCTGATGTGTGGAATACCTTGAGACCTGGTGGTTTGCTGATATACAGTACCTGTACCTATAATTCAGAGGAGGATGAGCGCAATGTGGCGTGGCTAGTCAACGAGTATAGTGCCGAGGTATTACCGTTAGAAGTGCCTGTAGGTGCTGAAGTGGAGGGTAATCAGTTAGGACACAAGTATCCAGTATATCATTTTTATCCCCATAAGATCGAAGGTGAAGGTTTCTTTTTAGCGATGTTACGCAAGCCTGACGAAATCGGTTATCGTCCTTTCCATATGCCGGATATCAGTACCTTCGAGAAAGAGAAGAAGAAAAAAGACAAGCGCCATGCAGCGCTGCCAATAAGGGACATTTTGAAAGTTGTCCAACCTTGGGTATTGAGCCCAGAGAGTTACTACTGGTTGGTTAATGAAGAAAGTGTTAGGGCGTTGCCATTGTCCATTGCCACTTTCTATTTCTGGGCACAGAAGCATGGACTGAAATTATTAGAAGCAGGCATCTTGGTGGCTACTTTGAAAGGCACTGACCCTATACCTAATCACCATCTGGCAATGTCTGCCGCCTTCAATGTCACAGCTTTTCCACAACAAGAGGTGTCTTATGAACAGGCGGTAGCATATCTCCGCAAAGAGACGATAACCTTGCCATCTGATGCTCCTAAAGGCTATGTGATATTGATGTATAGAAACCAGCCTATTGGCTTTGCCAAGAACTTGGGCAACAGAGCCAATAACCTCTATCCCCAAGAATGGCGCATACGTAGCAGCTATATTCCAGAAGAATTTAACGTGATTTAGTTTGCCTCCTCGTCCTCGTCGTAGAAGTCGTGCCAATCCTCTTCCTCCTCATCCATGAAGATGGTGGTAGGTGTGATGTCCTCATCCTCACCTTCTTCCTCCAACTCCTGCTGAAGGTAAGTGATTTCTTTAGGACGATGCACTAGCGTTTCGTTTGCAGGTATCTCCTTTTGCAGTTCACTCCAGAGTAAATCCTTCAGTTGTTGGATGCCTAAACCAGTGATAGAAGAGATAAATACATGCGGTACACCTGCAGGCAACATTTGTTCCATCTCCGCCATCAGTTCCTCGTCCAGCATGTCGCACTTGGTAATTGCCAACACACGTTGCTTGTCGGCCAACTCAGGGTTGAAGTTAATCAATTCGTTCAGCAGTAATTCGAACTCCTTGCACACATCATCGGCATCGGCAGGCACCATAAAGAGTAGTAACGAATTGCGCTCTATGTGTCTGAGGAAACGGAAACCTAATCCTTTGCCCTCGCTGGCACCCTCGATAATACCAGGGATGTCGGCCATCACAAATGATTGATTGTCACGATATGACACGATGCCAATGTTCGGCACCAAGGTGGTGAAGGGGTAATTAGCGATTTTCGGTTTAGCAGCAGAGACCACCGAGAGCAAGGTTGATTTACCAGCATTGGGCAAGCCCACTAAACCTACATCGGCGAGTAACTTCAACTCCATTATGACGGTCATCTCCTGCTCAGGTTCACCAGGCTGTGCATAGTCAGGTGCTTGACGAGTAGAAGTAGCGAAATGCCAGTTGCCCAAACCACCTTTTCCTCCTTTCAGCAGCACCACCTCTTGACCATCATCAGTAACGTCGCATACATACTCGCCTGTGTCGGCATTATACACTACCGTCCCACAAGGTACTTCGATGTATTTATCCTCACCTGCTTTGCCAGTAGATTTGTTGCGTGAACCATGCTCGCCGTTACCGGCTATCACATGGCGGTTATATTTTAGATGAAGTAATGTCCAGTAGTTACGATTGCCTCGCAAAATCACGCTGCCACCACGACCGCCGTCACCCCCATCAGGACCACCCTTGGGGATGTATTTCACGCGGCGCATGTGTGTAGAACCTTTGCCGCCCTTCCCAGAGCGGCAATAGATCTTTACATAATCAACGAAATTCGACTCTGGCATCTCGTTTTATTTTACAGCATCGATGGCTTTGCAGATATCCGCAAAAATACGGTCTAGCTCACCCAGACCATTGATATGCTGATACTTGCCATCCTGTTTGTACCAGTCAATCAGTGGAGAAGTCTGAGAGTGATACACCACTAAGCGCTTCTTGATAGTCTCTTCGTTGTCGTCGGCACGACCACTCATCTGACCACGCTTGATAAGGCGATCCATCAATTCATCCTCTGGCACCTCCAAGTCCAGCATCACGCTCACTTCCTGACCACGCTCTTTTAGCATTTGCTTAAGTGCCTCAGCCTGTGGAATAGTGCGTGGAAAACCATCGAAGATAACGCCCTTGCTGTCTTTGAAACTATCAAACTTAGCAGCTAAAATATCCACCATCAGTGAGTCAGGAATCAGCTGCCCTTGGTCGATATAACCTTTGGCAGTCTTACCCAACTCAGTGCCATTCTTGATTTCAGCACGCAAAACATCACCCGTTGAAATGTGGTTGATACCATACTTCTCTACAATCTTTTCACTTTGTGTTCCCTTGCCAGAGCCGGGAGCACCAAAAATCACGATATTCAACATACAATTAACTTTTATTTCTAAACTGTAAACTATTTAATTACCGTATAAATGTTCGGATAATTCCTACCATATCCATCATAATCTAATCCATAGCCCAAAATGAAGCCGTTTGGTATCCGCATGGCCACATACTTCAAGTCAAGGTCCACCTTCAATTTGTCCGGTTTTACAAGTAGCGCACATACATCAACTTCAGCTGGCCCTTGTGCCTTTAAATCCTCCAGCAAGTTCTTCATGGTAATACCTGTATCTACGATGTCTTCTACAATCACCACCGTTCTGCCTTTTATATCACCACTCAAGCCTATCATCTTCTTTACCTTGCCAGTGGTGTCCATGCCGTCGTACGATGACAATTTAACAAACTGCACTTCACATGGAATGGTGATGCGTTTCATCAGGTCTGAGGTAAACATGAACGCTCCGTTCAGCACACTCAAGAATAAAGGATTCTTGCCAGCCAAGTCATGGCTTATCTCCTGTGCCAGTCTGTCTACCTGTTTCAGAATCTCCTCTTCCTTAATGGAAATGGTGAATTCCCTGTCTAATACTTGTATCTTTTCCATAGACTATTGATTTAAGAATGAGCAAAAGTAGCATTTTTTTTTGAGATATGCCCATAGTTGGGGTAATTATTGTTGATTATGTGAGTGATATTGCCTACTTTTGTAGGGATAGTAAATTATTTAGTATATGAAAAAACGATTTTCTTTTATTTGTTTGGCTTTCCTGCTTTTGATAGGATGTACGCCAAAGGCCGAAATTCCTGCTATCTTGCAGAACCATCCATTAAGGACAACCTTCACCAAGTTGGATGATCCAACTAATAAACCTGAGGTGCTGTTCAATGGCAAGGACTTGACCAACTTCTATGTCTTCACTGCCAAAAATGGCAAGAACAGTCCGTTAGACAACAATTATGTGGTACAAGACGGTGTGTTGTTTTTCTCAGGATCCGATCCTGGTTATATTTCTACTGTTAAGTCTTACAGCAATTATTACCTCACCGCCAAGGTAAAATGGGGTAATGAGCGTTATGGCGACCGTAAGGAATCACCTCGTGACAGTGGCATTATTTTTCACTTCAATGCTGACCGTGTATGGCCCACCAGTTTTGAGTTTCAAGTACAAGAGGGTGATATGGGCGACTCATGGCTCACAGGAAATGTCACCTGCACAGACTCACAAGGCACTGCCTATCCTGTAGGTCGTAACAATCGCATCGTGAAGTATGCCGATGCTGAAAGCCCCTATGGCGAGTGGAGTTTGTTGGAGATGGTTGTGTGGGATGACAATGCCGAGTTTTATGTTAATGGTGTGAAAGTAAACGACATTCACCACCTTAGTCTCACTGAGGGTAAAATACTCTTCCAATTGGAGTTTGCTGATGTCTATTACAAAGATATTTCAATATTACCTTTAAAAGAAAATAATAAAAATATGAAAACAGCAATCAGTACAGAAAAGGCACCCGCTGCTATCGGGCCTTATAGCCAGGCCATCGAGGCCAATGGCTTTGTATATGCATCAGGTCAGTTGCCTATCAATCCTGCCACAGGTCAGTTCCCAGAGGGAGGTATCAAGGAGCAGACCCGTCAGTCCATCCTCAATGCCCGTGCCATCCTTGATGCCGCAGGCTTGTCATTGGCCAATGTTGTAAAGACCACAGTTTTTCTAGCAGACATGAACGATTTTTCTGCCATGAACGAGGTCTATGCATCCTTCTTCAAGGCTCCATACCCTGCACGCTCAGCCGTAGCTGTAAAGACTTTACCTAAGGGCGCTCTGGTAGAGATAGAGTGCATAGCGGTAAAATAAGTCTGCATTTTATGAAAGCCAAACTATCTCATATAAGTATAGTGTTTTTGCAAATGTGCCTCATCTTCACCGTAGCGCTCATTGCATCAAACCTATTTGAGACCAAACAGATAGCTATAGGTCCATTGGAAATTACGGGAGGTATGATTACTTTCCCTATCTGTTATATCATCTGTGTGTTGGTATGTGAAGTGTGGGGCTATCAGAAGGCTGCACTTTTAATATGGGCAGGTTTTTTGATGAACTTCATCTTTGTGGTAGCAGGTGCTCTTGTTGATGCATTGCCTGGTGCCAACTATTGGACTAACGATGAAGGTTTCCACGCTATATTTGGTATGTCAGAGCGCATCACATTGGCATCATTTATCGCTTTTTTATGTGGTAGTTTCTCAATATATATGTTCAAAGTCGCTTGAAAGTGAAATTTGAAGGTAAGCAGCTTGCTAAGCGCCTTGCACTCAGTTTTATTGCAGGAGAGGCAGCCGACTCAGTCATCTTCTTCCCGCTAGCCTTTTTGGGTGTTCTCACTAGTGCAGAGCTACTGAGGCAATTATTGTTTCAGTTTGTATTGATAACTGCCATTGAAATAGCCTTTATCCCCTTGACTATTATCATCATCCGCAATATTAAGAAGATAGAGGAAGTGGATACTTATGACAATGATAATAACTATGATGTGTTTGCTGTGTTCAAGCATTCAAAAAATGAATAAAACAATTCTTTTTTCTTAAGGAAATGACTACCAACTGTCGTTGGATTTAGCGGTAGCTGAAGAGGCGTTTAAAGGAAGTAAACCCTTTACTTAAAGGAAGCGAGCCATAAAATTCGTAAGAGAATTTTATGGCTCGCTCGTAGCTGATGGGTTATCAGCTAGACAAGTTTTTTTGAAAGTTTGTAAATCTATTATATAATGCTCCTGGCTAAAAAGTACGTTTCAAATTGAGTGTAACCGAATAGACGTTTGGGAATAAGTGAATGATTGTTTGGGTACAATCAAGTAATGAAAAGTTAAGGCATCATGCCCTTTCCTTCTTGTATTTTAACCCTTTTTTATGAGGTAAGGCCCCCACGATACATACGAAACGGTCACATGGTCACAGCTGTGACCATGTGACCGAAGCATATCTTCTTAAAATGGTCAACTATAGATAAAAGGAAGAAGCTTCAAATCATTTCTGACTATCAGCTTCATTCTTTAAGTCGGGGTGACTAGATTCGAACTAGCGACCCCACGCCCCCCAGACGTATACTCTAACCGGACTGAGCTACACCCCGAATATTTTCCTTTCTAGCGGATGCAAATGTAGTGCCTTTTTTCTTATCATGCAAATTTTTGGCGAAATTGTTTGTACTTTGACCGACATTTTGTACCTTAGCACCCGTTAATTCATCATCAATGAAGAAGGCTATGAAAATAGGAGCAACAATCCATTCTATTGCGGAAGTACATATCCGCCAAGGCAGTCAAACAAGGCTGCACATCTTTTATCATCTCTTGATTTAGTAAAACCTCATCGTCTTCCGCAAAGTGGAGTTGCGGCCTTACTCTTTGTGATGATTATTGTTTTACTAAAATAACATTTAAATGAAAAAGAATCTTTTAGGCATGATTGTGTGCTATGCTATGATGGCACTTGTAGCCTGTGAAAACCAGATTATAGACGATAATATAATTAGAAACGAGGAAAAACTTCAAGAGGTAACCTTTAGTGTGTTAGATTTTGAGCAGACATTGACGCAGATGGGCGTCATGAGTGCCGACACTCGTGCCTCTTTGACTGGTAATGCTACTTACTTGAAAGTGGCTTTGTTTTTAGATGACGTCAAGAAGTATGAGTTTTCACAAACGTCAGAAGAAGAGAATTTCGGCACCATTTCTGCATTGTTAGTGCCAGAGGATTACACGATGGTGGTTATTGCTTCAAAAGTTGAAATGGCGATTGATGAGCCGACCAATATTCACCCTGTCGGCGAAAAGTTGAATGACTCTTTTTATTATTATGGTGTCTTGACTAAGGATGTAATAAAGACAGGAGCTGTGGCTGTGGGGCTAGATCGTGCGGTCGCTCGATTTGAATTTCAAACTGATGCTAAACCATCTGAGGTGACTTCTTTCACTTTGGAAATTACTGGTGCCACCACAACGCTTAATGCTATAACAGGTCTAGGTGTGGGAAGCAATACGCTTACCAGCACGTTTGACCAAACAGGCAGATCAAGTGTGCACTGTGGGATGTATGTCTTCTTGCCATCAGCTGATGCTACAGTGACGGTAACAGCCACTGCCTATGATGCTGATAATAAAGTAGTAAAGACCCACACCTTTAATGGCGTTCAGATGAAGCCTGCCTATAACACCTATTGTAGTGGCAATTTTTTTCAGATTGACGCTTCCTGGAGTATCACCATTAACGATGTGGATTGGCCAGAGGCGATAAATGTACCCTATGATTTGAGCACTTTGTAAGAGAGTAGGGGGAGCTAAATGTTTAGCTCTCCCTTTCTTAGTTTAAGAAACTTTTGTCCTCATGATGTAGCTTTTCTTCTTTTAAGTTTGTAACTTTGCATTTGTAAACTTAAACGATACATTATGACTGACACCCTGACACCTGAAGATATTGTGGATGATGTGAAGTACCTGCAACTATTAGCACGCAGTTTCCCTACTGTGGCAGCTGCCAGTTCGGAGATTATCAACCTGGAGGCCATACTGAACCTGCCCAAAGGGACGGAGCATTTCTTGAGCGATGTGCATGGTGAGTATGAGGCTTTCCAGCATGTGCTGAAGAATGCTTCTGGCACCGTGAAGCGCAAGGTGGATGAGATTTTTGCACACTCTTTGCGTGATCAGGAAAAGAAGGACTTGTGTACATTGATATATTATCCCGAAGAAAAGCTAAGACTGATTAAAAAGCTGGAGGCGGACCTGGACGACTGGTACCGTACCACATTGAACAGACTAGTGAAAGTGTGCCAGACGGTGTCATCAAAATATACGCGTTCAAAGGTGCGCAAAGCTTTGCCTAAGGATTTTGAATACATTATTCAGGAATTGTTGCATGAGTCGAGTGGCGACCACAATAAGGAGGCATATCTGGAGGTGATTATCAGCACTATCATTTCTACACGCCGTGCGGATGCTTTCATTGTTGCCATGTGTAACCTGATACAGCGCCTGAGTATCGATTCGCTGCATATCGTTGGAGATATTTTCGACCGAGGCATGGGGGCCCATATCATCATGGATACGTTATGCGAATACCATAACTTTGACATACAATGGGGTAACCACGATGTGTTGTGGATGGGAGCGGCAGCAGGCAACACGGCTTGTATTGCTAACGTAATTCGTATGAGTATGCGATATGCCAACCTTAGTACGTTGGAAGATGGTTATGGCATTAATCTGTTGCCATTGGCTACCTTTGCGATGGATACATATAAGGATGATCCTTGTACGCAGTTCCAACCTTTGCTGAGCGAGTTCAACGATAACCAACCCGATGAGAAAACACAACGCTTGATTGCACAGATGCACAAGGCCATCGCTATTATTCAGTTTAAGTTAGAAGCTGAGATCATCAAACGTCATCCGGAATATAAGATGGATGATCGCTTGCTACTGGATAAGATTGATTTTGACAAAGGCACTGTGAGGATTGGCGATAAGGACTACCCGATGCTGGATTGCTTTATGCCTACCGTGAATCCAGCTAACCCATACGAATTGACTGACGAAGAACGTGACATTATGGACAAGATAGTGGCTTCATTCCTGAATAGTGAGAAGTTACGCAAGCATATGCATTGTCTGTATAGCAACGGCAGCATGTACTTGGTGAGCAACAGCAACTTGCTATTCCATGCTTCGATACCACTGAATGCAGATGGTACGTTCAAGCATGTTCGCATTGGGCAGAAAGAATATTGGGGTAAGAATTTGCTGCAGAAGGCTGATCGTATGCTTCGCGCCGCTTACTACGAATTTCACGATAAGCAGCGCAAACGCGATGCTATGGACTATGTGTGGTACCTTTGGTGTGGTGCCGATACGCCTACCTTCGATAAAAGTAAGATGGCAACTTTTGAGCGATACTTTGTAGCCGACAAGGAAACTTACAAGGAGGAGAAAGGCCATTATTATGAACTGCGTGACCAAGCAGAAGTGTGTGACAATATCTTGCGTGAGTTTGGCATTGAGCCGGGTTCGCACTCGCATATTATCAATGGGCATGTGCCTGTTCGCACTATTAAGGGCGAGAAGCCTGTGAAGGCTGATGGTAAGTTGCTGGTGATAGATGGTGGTTTCTCAAAAGCCTACCAGCCTACTACAGGCATAGCTGGCTATACGCTTGTATATCACAGCCACGGTTTCGAGTTGGTTCAGCATGAGCCTTTTGAGAGTCGTGAGAAAGCCATCAAGGAGGGACTCGACATCAAATCGACTATCTTCTTGGTGGATTATACCCGTAAGCGTATGATGGTGAAGGATACAGACAAGGGGCGTGAGATTCGTGAACAGATTAATGAACTGCAGAAACTGTTAGTAGCTTACCGCAGTGGTTTGGTTCAGGAGAAAGATTAAAAAAAGTGTCAAGGTCCTTTCCTTGACACTTTTTCTTTTCTTTTCTTTCTTTCTTTATTTATTCAAAGCATCGGCATCAGCCATCGATTTTTTCAAATCTTCGTCGGTTACGCGATAGTTCTGCAGGTTACCTGCTATGTACTGGTCGTAAGCTGCCATATCGATGAGACCATGACCTGAGAGGTTGAATAGGATAACCTTCTCCTCGCCAGTTTCAATACACTTCTTAGCCTCACGGATGGTAGCTGCAATAGCGTGGCTTGACTCTGGTGCAGGAATAATTCCCTCTGCACGAGCGAACAATGTACCTGCTTCGAACGTTTCGAGTTGCGGTATATCAACAGCCTCCATCAAACCATCTTTAAGCAACTGAGAGATAATGACACCTGCACCATGGTAGCGCAAGCCACCAGCGTGAATGTTAGCAGGACGGAAGTTGTGACCCAAGGTGAACATTGGTAACAATGGAGTCAAACCAGACTCATCGCCAAAATCGTATTCAAACTTACCACGTGTCAGCTTAGGACATGAGTCAGGCTCAGCAGCGATATAACGTGTCTTCTTACCTTCCAGAATAGTGTGACGCATAAATGGGAAGCTGATACCACTGAAGTTAGAACCACCGCCAAAGCAACCGATCACTAGGTCAGGATATTCACCAGCCATTGCCATCTGCTTCTCAGCCTCCAAACCGATGATGGTCTGGTGCAGACCTACGTGATTCAGCACAGAACCTAAAGTATACTTACAGTTAGGTGTCATCATAGCCAGTTCGATAGCCTCAGAGATGGCGGTACCTAATGAGCCTTGATGGAATGGATCACGTGTCAGGATGTCTTTACCTGCACGGGTAGACATAGAGGGTGAAGGAGTCACCTGAGCACCGAAGGTTTGCATAATGCTGCGACGGTAAGGTTTCTGCTCGTAGCTGATCTTTACCTGATAAACAGCAGCTTCAAGCCCAAATAAACGAGCAGCATATGATAAGGCGGCGCCCCACTGACCTGCACCTGTCTCAGTAGTGATGTTGGTAGTGCCTTCCATCTTAGCATAGTATGCCTGTGGCAGTGCTGAGTTCAGCTTGTGAGAACCCATAGGGCTCACGCTCTCGTTCTTGAAATATATATGTGCAGGCGTACCCAGTGCCTTCTCTAGTCCGTATGCGCGAACCAGTGGGGTACTGCGGTAATACTTGTACATGTCTCGTACTTCTTCAGGAATCTCTATCCACTGGTCTGTCTGGTTCATCTCCTGACGACAGCACTCTTCAGGGAAGATAGGATAAAGGTCTTCTGCCTTCAAGGCTTGCTTAGTGGCAGGATGAATAGGAGGCAGGGGTTTATTTAGCATATCTGCCTGAATGTTGTACCAGTAATGTGGTATCTCCTCCTCTGGGAGGATAAATCTTTTAGTTTTGTTACTCATTGTTGGTTATTTTAAGTGTTAAACAGCCACAAAAGTAATCATTATTTTTAAGTTTGACGCTTTTTGCTTAGTTTTTTTGCTAATAATATTACTTTTGATTAAGTTTGCTTAATAATTGTGCTTTGGATAAATCATGAAATTATCTGATAATAAGTATCTGCTTTACCGTCATCGCTGGATATATCCTTATATAAAGTTGTTGCTGGGTGCCATACGCTTACTGGCAGTGGCAGCCTCGCTGTTGCTGATTGTGGCGTTTGTATATGAGCATGGTTTCGTGATTTCTTATGCCGATGTGCACATGTTGGAGCAGGTGTATCATGGTATCTGGGTGGTGTTCCTAGTGGATCTTATCTCACATTTGCTGTTGCGTTTTGGGAATGTGAAGCAAGAAATGAACATCATGTCGTGGATTTTGGTAGTGATGTATTTACTGACATTGGTGCCTGTTATCTTTCATCAGCCCGATGACGGGCCTATCAAGCAGTTTTGGTTGTTAATGAATAGTCGTGGCTATCGTTTAGTGATGAGTATGTTGCTTGCGCTAGTCATCCTTTCGAGGGGTATCTCTTATTTGCTGCGTCGCAGGGCCAATCCATCACTTATGCTGGCGTTTAGTTTCTTGTTCATCATACTTGTTGGTGCGGGCTTGTTGTTGCTCCCACGATGCACCTATCATGGTATTTCGTGGATTGATGCCTTGTTCCTTTCTACCAGTGCTGTGTGTGTGACTGGCATGAGTCCCATAGACATTACACAGACCTTCACCGAACTAGGCATGGTGGTGCTGATGTTTTTGTTTCAGATTGGTGGCTTGGGCGTCATGACCTTCACTAGCTTTTTTACTTTATTTTTCATGGGTGATACTAGCATCTATAGTCGCATGATGGTGCGTGATATGGTGAATAGTAGCACGCTCAATTCTTTGCTTTCTACCTTGTTATATATATTGTGCTTTACAATAGTCATTGAAGCAGTGGGGGCCTTTGTTGTATGGACAGATATTCATGGTACCCTAGGCTATGAGTTGGTTGACGAGATTAAGTTTTCGATATTTCATGCCATTTCTGCGTTCTGTAACGCCGGTTTTAGTACCTTGCCCGATGGTTTGGCAAATCCGTTGGTATTTGGCAACCATGCTCCGTTTTACCTGTATTTATCAGTGTTGATTATACTGGGTGGTATTGGTTTCCCCATACTGGTGAACTTTAAAGATACGTTAGGGTTTTACCTGCATAGGATATGGATACTGGTTCGCTATCGTCAATGGGAGGGGCGAAAAATGTATCATAACTATAGTCTTAATACACGCATTGTGCTGATTATGACAGCTGTTCTACTATCTGTGTCTACCATCTTATTTGCAATATTGGAGTGGAATGGCGCTTTGTTGGGTCTTACGCCTGGCGATAAGCTTACACATGCTTTCTTCATGGCGGTATGTCCTCGATCGGCAGGCTTTACTTCCATCGATCCTTTATCGTGGAGCACCTCATCCATGATTATCTTTGCTGTGTTGATGTGGATAGGTGGAGGTTCCCAATCAACTGCTGGTGGAATCAAGGTCAATACTTTTGCCGTGATGTTGCTCAACCTGAAATCAATGTTACGAGGTTCCGAAAGGGTGGAGGTTTTCCATCGCGAGTTATCCCATAGCTCTATCAGGCGTTCTAACACCACAGTGCTATTGTCAATAGCAGCCCTGGGTATGGCGATATTCATTATGAACTTGCTGGAGCCAGAGATACCACTCCGTTATGTATTTTTTGAATGTTTGGGTGCCTTAACGACTGATGGTGTGGGCTTGGGCGCAACTTCGATGTTGCATTTCGAAGGTAAACTGTTTATGGTGCCACTGATGTTTATCGGTCGTTTGGGTATGATTACCATCATGATGGGGTTGGTGAAACAGAAGAAGGTGGTGAACTATCGTTACCCGAGTGGAGAGATTATTATAAACTAAAGATATATGAAATACATTGTTATTGGTTTAGGTGACTACGGTTATGCGCTGGCTGAGGAACTGGCTATGGTGGGTCATGAGGTGATAGGCGTGGATAATAAGTCATCTCATGTAGAGCCTTTGAAGGATAAGTTGGCAGCTGCCTTTGTAATGGATGCCACCGACGAACAGGCTCTTGCTGCCTTGCCTCTGAATAGCGTGGATGCTGTGATTGTTGCTATTGGTGAGAATTTTGGCGTTTCGGTGCGTGTTATAGCATTGTTGAAACTGCTGAAAGTGGAGCATATCTTTGCCCGTGCCAACGACGAGGTACATCGTTCCGTTATGCAGGCGTTCAATATAGAAAAGATATTGTCGCCAGAGGCTGATGCCGCTCATAAGTTGGTGGAAATTATTGAGTTTGGTTACGATTTTGAGGTTTTCCATGTTGATAAAAGCCATGCAGTGGTGAAGTTTAGTGTGCCCAACAAATTGATTGGCTATTCAGTGCCACAACTACATTTGTTTGAGGAGTTTGGCTTACGACTGATAGCTACCATTCGTGGTAGGGTGCAGAAAAATACGTTAGGTATCAATTATGTTGAGAGAAATGTACTGACTGAGGTGCCTGATGACTTGGCATTGGAGGAGGGTGACCAATTGGTGATTTTCGGTAAGTTTGCCAAGTTCCGTCATTTCTGGAATGCATTGTAATTAGGGATATTCGCTGCGCGCATCCCCTACATTCCCGTGAGGTAGCAGAAAAAAAAAGAACTGATTGAGTTCTCAACCAGTTTTTTTTGCGGAAGCTGGGGGATTCGAACCCCCGGTACGGTTACCCGTACGGCAGTTTAGCAAACTGCTGGTTTCAGCCACTCACCCAAACTTCCAATCCGCACTTGCTCTCAAATGCGGTGCAAATGTATGGCAAAGTTTTGGCATTAGCAAATTTTTACTGATATTTTTTTCGCATAGCCTTACTATACTTCATTCTATGGCCATATCCTCCGCTGTAAAGCAAAGCGGCAGCAAATCTTCCACTCGATCCAACTCATAGGTATATTCGGTTCCATATAGTAAGATACGCAAAGGTCTTTTCCCACGCCATTGACTCTCTAACATCACTTGACGACAAGCTCCGCAGGGAGATACGGGTTGTTCGACAAACTCGCCACTTTCGTTGCGGGCAGCAATGGCGATGGTGGTTATTGCCACATCAGGGTATTGTGAGTTGGCGAAAAAGAGAGTGGTGCGCTCGGCACAGAGACCAGAAGGATAGGCGGCATTTTCTTGGTTAGAGCCACACACCGTTTCTCCATTTTCTAACAGTACAGCTGCACCTACCGAGAAATGCGAGTAGGGGGCGTAGCTATGATAGGTCATCTCCTTAGCCTTGCCAACTAACTCGCGGTCTGCATTGCTCAGCTCTTCATAGGTATATACCTTGAGGGGTATTTCAATCTTACTTTCTTTCATGGTTTCTGTATATTTTATGTTACAAATATAGGAAAGGAATTGCATATTTCAATATTTTTGCTGAATTTTGTTACCTGAAACTAAAAACTACTTATCAGCGTGAAACACATCAGACATTTTGTCATATTGGCATGTTGTATGATGATGGTTACTACTGCCACAGCGCAACGTCGCCAGACCAGTTACAACAACTACATTAAGCAATATGCTCCTCTGGCCGTAGAGCAAATGAAGCAGCACAATATACCTGCCAGTATTACCTTGGCGCAAGGACTCTTGGAAAGTGGGGCAGGCCTGAGTACTTTGTCCCTCAAGAGCAACAATCACTTTGGTATCAAATGTGGTAATGGATGGCGTGGCAAGAGTGTGCGTGCCAACGATGATGCACCCAATGAATGTTTTAGGGCTTACCGTAAGGTGGAGGACTCTTACGAAGATCATTCTTTGTTCTTAGTAGGCAACCAACGCTATTCGTCGCTGTTCAAGTTGAAGAAAACCGACTATAAAGGGTGGGCACGTGGTTTAAAGAAAGCTGGTTATGCTACTGATCCTTCGTATGCCAATAAGCTTATTACTATTATTGAGACCTACGACCTGTATAAGTATGATACCGATGGTATGAGCAAGCGAGAGGCACGTAAATGGCAGAAATTACTCAAGAAAAAACCTTGGCTTGCCAATCCTCATGAGGTCTTTATTGCCAATGGACTTGCGTATGTGATAGCTCGCGATGGTGATACTTTCCAGTTATTAGGTGGTGAGTTTGAAATTAGTTGGAAGAAACTTGTCAAGTTTAATGACCTGCAACGTGACTATACATTAGAAGAGGGAGATATCATCTACTTGAAAGAAAAGAACAAGAATACTGTCGCTGATGTGATTTATCATGAGGTGCGTGAGGGGGATTCTATGCATACCATTTCGCAAATGTACGGTGTCCGTTTGAAGACCTTGTACAAACTCAACCGTATGGCTGATGATCATATTCCTGAGATTGGTGAACGCGTTTGGTTGAAATAAAGATACGAATAATAGGGTTTTACTTACAATTTGCATTATTTTTAGATAAGATAGACTGCACCTCAACAAAAAATAAACGAGTTTATTTTGTTCTGTCTTCGGTTTGCACTATCTTTGCACGAAATTTATAATACACAATATATTTATGCCGAAAATATCCATACGTGGCACAGAGATGCCTGCATCTCCTATCAGGAAGTTGGCTCCATTGGCTTATGCTGCTAAAAGCAGGGGAGTCAAAGTGTATCACCTGAATATCGGACAGCCAGACCTGCCTACACCTAAGTGTGCAATTGATGCCATTAAGAATATCGACCGCACAATATTGGAATACAGCCCGAGTCAAGGTTACCAGAGCTTCCGTCAGAAACTTACCGGCTATTATGCTAAATATAATATTAATCTGACGGCTGATGATATTATCATCACCTCGGGAGGTTCAGAGGCAGTGTTATTTGCATTCTTGTCATGTCTAAATCCTGGTGACGAAATCATCGTACCAGAGCCTGCATATGCAAACTATATGGCATTTGCTATTTCAGCAGGTGCCAAGATTCGCACCGTGACCACTACCATCGAGGAAGGTTTCTCTTTACCAAAGGTGGAAAAGTTTGAGGAGCTGATCAACGAGCGGACTCGTGCCATCCTGATTTGTAATCCCAACAACCCAACGGGTTATTTATATACGCGTCGTGAGATGAACCAGATACGTGACCTGGTGAAGAAATACGATCTTTTCCTGTTCTCTGATGAAGTGTATCGTGAGTTTATCTATACTGGCTCGCCTTACATTTCAGCTTGTCATTTGGAAGGTATCGAACAGAATGTGGTGCTGATAGACTCTGTGTCGAAACGTTATTCTGAGTGCGGTATCCGTATCGGTGCGTTGATTACTAAGAATGCACAGATACGTGCGGCTGTCATGAAGTTCTGTCAGGCTAGGTTGAGTCCTCCACTGATTGGTCAGATAGCTGCCGAGGCATCATTGGATGTGCCAGAGGAATACCTGCGTGAGACCTACGATGAATATGTGGAACGTCGCAAGTGCTTGATTGATGGGTTGAACCGCATTCCTGGGGTGTATTCTCCTATACCGATGGGCGCTTTCTATACGGTGGCTAAGTTGCCTGTGGATGACTCTGAAAAGTTCTGCATGTGGTGCTTGAATGAATTCAATTATGAGGGAGAGACGGTGATGATGGCTCCTGCATCTGGTTTCTATACTACTCCTGGCGTGGGTGTTGATGAGGTACGTATTGCATACGTGCTGAAGAAGGATGATCTGACACGGGCCTTGTTCGTGCTGCAAAAGGCATTGGAGGCTTATCCAGGAAGGACCATCTGATGAACCTGCCTTTATTCCTTGCTAAACGTATTTATAACGGACCTGCTATGTCAAGGCAGGTATCGCGTCCGGCTGTTATCATTTCTATGATTGGCATCGCCATTGGTTTGGCGGTGATGATAATTACTGTATCAGTAATTACCGGTTTTAAGAACGAAATTAGAAGCAAGGTAACAGGCTTTGCCGCCCATCTGTCAGTGGTCGATGTCAATGCGGTGATAGGTAACGAAACTACACCTATTATATTAAATGACAGTCTTCAATCGGTAATATCAAAACACCCTCAAGTGGCACATGTGCAACGTTATTCGCAAAAGGCTGGCATGATGAAGACAGTTGATTCATTCCAAGGTGTGGTGGCAAAAGGTATAGGACCTGACTATCAGACTGTTTTTTTACAGCAGCATTTATTACAAGGAGAGTTCCCTCAGTTCAATGATACGGTAGCTTCCAATTGTGTTGTCATCTCGAAGGCTTTGGCCGACAAACTGCAACTCCATGTGGGCGACAAGGTGGATACCTATTTCTTTGATGAAAGCATTAGGACGAGGAAGTTGTTAGTGGCAGGCATCTACGAAACACATTTTACTGCTTTTGATGGTCTTTATGTGTTTACTGACCTTTATACGGTGAATCGCTTAAACCATTGGGAAAACAATGAGGCTTCAGGTTTAGAGGTAATAATAAAGGATTACACCACGTTGGAGCAAACCACCTATGAAGTTGGAGCATTGCTTAATGAGTATACGGATAGAAATGGTACCCGCTATGGAGTAGTAAATGTGGAACAACAGAACCCTGCTGTATTCTCTTGGCTGGAGGTATTGGATGTGAATATCTGGGTAATCTTGGTGCTAATGATAGGTATTGCTGGTTTTACGATGATAGCCGGGCTGCTCATCATCATCATTGAACGCACACAGATGATTGGCGTATTGAAGTCGTTGGGGGCCAACAATACCACCATCCGCCATCTGTTCCTTTGGCTCTCGGTATTCTTGATAGGCAGGGGCATGCTGTGGGGTAACATCATTGGCCTGACATTCTATTTCGTCCAGAAGTATACAGGCTTCTTTACGCTTGATCCAAGTACCTATTATATGGATAAGGTGCCAGTATCGCTGAGCATTCCTGTATGGTTGCTTTTAAACATTGGCACCCTGTTTGTCTCGGTCTTGATGCTGGTAGGACCTTCCTATATCGTGGCTCGCATCCATCCAGCCAATTCAATGCGCTACGAATAACCTAGAACTTAAGCGACGCTGTCATTTCCATTGTGAACGGACGGATATAGGTGCCAGACATCAAGTAATGCTGCTGGTAGGCACTCACGTCTGTAGCCAGGTCGGCAGCAGGAATATTGCCACTGGCACCTTTCTGATTCAGGATGTTGATGACGTTCAATGAGAGTGACAGGTGCTTGTTCACCTCATAGTCGATACCTCCGAAAGTCTCCCAACGACCCTTGAAATAGAGCGTGTTAGTGCGGTTGATATATTGCTTGCTCTGGTAGCGGAAGCATAGCAGCAGGGCGATTGTCAAATACTGTCTCATAGCTTTACTCTTTATATCCTCGCAAAGATAAGCACTTTTTTCTTGGTTTTTGTGCTTTTTTGCACAAATCGTTGCATGATTGCGACAAATCGTCGGGTCATTCTGCCTTAGATTCCAGAACTTTGCACACAGAAACAAAAACGATAATGTTATGAAAGGAAAGAGACTTATGACGGCTGCCTTTGCCCTGCTGATGGGCATGGCTGCCAGTGCCCAGGAAGGGCTGTTGAAAGAGACCATTGCTTACCGAGACACCTTTAAGATGGATGTGTATGTGAATCCTTCTGTGAAGGTGGACGGCAAGCGCCCCGTGTTTATCCATACCCATGGAGGCGGATGGAACGCAGGTGATCGTAATATCAATGCACAGACGGGCGTGTGGGCTGACATGCTGCGTGAAGGTATGGTTGTGGTGAGCATCGACTATCGCCAAGGGGTGGCTATGGCCCGTGCCGAGGGAAAGCTGAAGGACATGCCTGTGGTATCAGCCGATTCGAAGGAAGCTTTCGATGGCGCAGAAGTGTCACCCATCATCCGCCAGTCTATTCTCTGGGGTGTGGAAGACCTCTATGATGCCACAACCTACGTGCTGCAGCATGCGGATTACTGGAATGCCGATCCCGAGTGTGTGATTCTAGGCGGTGGCAGCGCTGGTGCCATTGAGAGTCTCACGGCAGAATACCTACAGAAGAATGCCGACCCGCTGGCCTTGGCACATCTGCCACAAGGCTTCCAGTTCGCTGGCGTGATAGCAGCTGCGGGAGCTATCTGGGTGGACGGCGGTGACGTGCCTGTGTGGAAGCAGAAACCCTGTCCTATGATGTTCTTCCACGGCAGTGCCGACCGCACGGTTTATCCGCACCTGCTACATATTGATGCACTGAACAGCAGCTTCTCTGGTCCACAAATCAGTATCCCTACACTGCGTGATCTGCAAGTGTCATATATGTACTATGTAGGCGAAGGCTACGACCATGTGATGTCGGGTATCCCATTTGAGACTTACGGCACAGACATAATGGCCTTCATCCATCGGGTGATA